>Ga0129308_1000234_pt1 | contig 98661 bp, 109 predicted proteins | sample L827metagenome_FD_94440 | JGI IMG/M metagenome (GOLD analysis project Ga0129308, IMG submission 94440) | Ring-tailed lemur group fecal microbial communities from Wisconsin, USA - L827 metagenome | ecosystem: Host-associated > Mammals > Digestive system > Large intestine > Fecal | place: USA...
ACCGAAATATCTGCGTAATGCACTCCATCCAGAGGCTGTAGTGGCATAAATCGCTATTTTGTTAGCTGAAGTATTGAATTTTCAAGGTGCGAAGCCCATTTTAGGTATGGGAAGTCTTAGTTTCTAATATTATGAATATTGCGAAAGAGTCCGTTCTTCTTGAGTTTACTGCGACAATTGATTTAGAAGATCCGAATATTTATCATAAATATTTCGAACGTACTATTTATAGATATGATCTAAAAAAATTCCGTCAAGATGGCTACAGTAAAGATGTATTCATCTACGATGTCGACTCTGATCTTAGGAGTCGCATGCTTCAAGCAATTATTATTTCGCAATACCGAAAGAAAGTTGCCTTTAGGAACGGCATTTGGCTGAAGCCAGTTGTCTTATTTAAGTCAAAAACCATCGCAGAAAACAAAACAAATTTTCAGATGTTTAAGCAACTGATATCTTCTTTGTCGGCAAATGACTTAGCAGATCAGAAATCCGATGCCACAAATATATTAGCGGACGCTTTTCAGAAGATTAATCTTGAATTGACTGATATTGTTGAGGAATTAAAGAACGATTTTATGCCGGAACGACTACTCCTGATAGATGGCAATAATATTGATTCAGACAAGCAGATTAAGCTGAATTCTCTCGAAGATGAGGATAATGAAATTCGTGCAATTTTCGCCGTAGATATGCTAAATGAGGGATGGGATGTCTTAAATCTTTTTGATATTGTTCGGTTATATGATACTCGCGATGCAAGGAATGGCGCTCCGGGAAAGACTACGATTAGAGAAGCGCAGCTTATTGGTCGTGGGGCACGCTACTATCCATTCATATCAGATAACCCCGAACAGAAATATGTCCGGAAATTCGACAATAATGAAAACGAAGAACTCCGACTGATAGAGCAACTTCATTATCACTCGGCAAGTAATCCAAAATATATTCAAGAAATTCGACAAGCATTAGTCACGTCTGGATTGATGGATGAGAATTACATCGAAAGAACGCTAGAATTAAAAGAATCCTTTAAGAAGACGCGAACCTATACCGATGGCGTTGTATACTTAAATGAGCGCGTATCGCGAACCGAAGCATCTATTGAAAATATTCGCAAGGCTACTCTGTATAGTTTTGATTTTCCGGAGATTGTCGAAATATCTCTTCCTACAAACATTGGGCATATAACGTCGGTTTTTGATGAAGCTCAAAATGAGTATTATAGTGCAGGCGAGATAGTAAATCTTGAGTTTGAATTTGGTAAACTAGTCTCTGCCAATATACTTCGCCATGCTATCGCAAAAAATAAGGCATTTCAATTCAATCAGATATCTAAAAAGATATTTGCTTTAAATAGTATTGAAGAATTTATAGCTATGGTTGGCAAAGTAAAAATAATTGCCACGGGCTCAAAAATTACCAAGAATAACCTAACGTCTCGGCAAAAGCTATATATAGCTGAATATGTTCTTTCAGCCATAGAAGTTCAAATTGACCGGAATGACGAACGATACATAGGAACCGAGCAGTTTATTGCTAAACCGATATCGCAGCTGTTCAAAGAATCAATCAAACGTAAGTATCATACCGTAGATGCTGGAAGTGATAAGGAATTTGGCATGCCTCAATTCATTGCACAAAATCCAAAATACAGGTTAAATCTTGCTCAAAAAGACTGGTACGCATATAAGGAAAATTACGGAACTAGCGAAGAAAAATCGCTTGTCGTAACACTAGATAGCATGATAGAGAATCTTTCTGAAAAGTGGAGCGATATTTATCTCTTACGCAACGAAAAGGCTGTTACGATATATTCATTTGACGACGGACGAGCATTTGAGCCGGACTTCTTACTATTTGCTAATGACAGAAAAACTGGAAATGTATCGTGGCAAATATTTATCGAGCCAAAGGGTAGCCAACTCATCGAAAGAGATAAATGGAAAGAGGCTTTTTTGCTTGAGATTACTGAAAAAAATGGCTCCCATATTCTATTTGAGAATAAAGATACAAGAATTATTGGCATGCCTTTCTATAACGAAGAAAAAAGGGCAGAATTTATTGCAAAACTAGAGGATATTCAATAAGCTATAGAAGCAATCTGTGACAATCAAAAATTAAATACAAGAAATGCTGAGTTTTAAATTATAAAATATGCCATAAACAGTCAATAGGACGTAGTAGAGGATCAGAATCGTCGCGAAAAAAAGAGTCACTCATGCATATGGAATAAAATAGACGTAAAAATAGGCTCGCTTTGCTGCGAACCTATTTTTATGGCATCTTCTTCAGTTTCCTAATTAGCTTATAGCGTCCCCACATAGCCTCCATCCACCAACCTATTTTCCCGAACATATCGAGTCTCCTGATTAATTGTAGATACAAGATAACTTATATAAAAAGACATTAAAAGCATGAGTTCAATGTTTTTATACTTTTAGACCGGCACTTCTAAAAATCAATCTGCAACAGAATTGAGCCGTGAAGTGTTCATGCGAGTAAAAACCGCCGAGTTTAACTCGACGGTCTAAAAATTATCTTGCATTAACTCCATTCACGAAAGCCAAATAGCAGGCGAAGTCTCCGATGGCTTTGCGGTTATACGGATCATCTTCTTCGTAGCCAAGCTCGTTACGCCATGCGGCGGTTTTGCCTTGTTGTTTTAAATAACGTGCCAACATATTAAAATGCGTTATCACCGAGTTGTGACAGGAAGTCCTGCCGGAGTCATGCTCGTTTTTCTCCTCGCGGCTAAGCAATGGCCAATTTGCCCGGATTGCAGCATAGCGAGTTGCAATCTTCATTAACTCGTCATATAGCTCTAGCGATTCCGTGTCTGCGCCAATCTCGGCAAGCATTTCCGCATGAATCATCTGCATTTTTTCAAATGAAATTGCTTTTGGCTGTTTCAAATATTCCTCGTAAGTACAAATCATAATGAACCCACCTTTCCTTTTTAGAAGTATAGCTTACGGCATATTTTATAGGAAGTCCAGTGGACTCTTAATTAATATTTCGGCAGAATCAATCGCTTTTCTGCCACCTCGGCCACTAGCTGTAAAGTGTTCTGGTAGCCTGTTTTCTGCAAGATATTCTTGATATGGTACTTGACCGTATTTAATGTAATGCCAAGATCCGCCGCAATTTCTTCGTATTTCTTGCCTTTTGTAAGTTCACGAATAATATCAAATTCCCGACTGGTAAACTCAGCGCTGTTACTATATCCAATGCGAATCATCGGTGTGTCCTCGGGATAAACATATTCGCCATTCATCACCCGGTCGCAAACTTCTATCAAGGCAGTGCTGCCATATTCCTTATACCAAAAGCCGTTACATCCACATGCTTTCGACTTTTGAATAAAAGAATGCTCCGGCATGGAGGTCATAATAATAATCTTGATTTTTGGATTATACTGTTTAATCTTTGCCGCAGCTTTCAAGCCGGATTCTTCCTCAGCCGTACAGACATCCATTAGAATCAAATCGACACGCCCGCGAAGACAGGCTATTTCTGCATTCGCCGCATTTTCTATGGAGGCGTACAGGACATATTTTTCTGATTTGGCAATCTGGCTCTCAATTGCGTCCCGTGTAATCCTGGAATCTTCTACTACTAAAACCTGTATCATTTCCGTCCTCCTTTCTGGGATTCATCCAAATCAAAGGGAATATCGATAATAAGAGAAACGCTATTGTCGCAGAGCACCTTTAAGGAGGCACCCTCTTGTTCTAATCGTTGCCGCAATGCGCTAAGGCCGTTGCCTTCTGTAATGCTTGAAACAGACACACTACCGTTGTCGGATATCTCTATGTGATAACTTTTCTCGTCTTGCTCGATTTTTACCATCAATTCCGTAGCATTTACATGGCGTACCGCATTGGTGAGCGCCTCCCGAATGGCGGCATACAAAAGCTGTAATGCCTTACGACTTTTTGGCTGTTCCCCAAGGAATATAACCTTACATCCAATCAGCTCCGCCACCTGCATCAGTTCGGGCTGCAGAGAGGAATCGGGAACCGTCCACACGGTAGAAATATTGGAAAAATCCTGAATGGTACTGTTCCAGCTTTTCCGCAGTGTGTCGGCATTCTCAGCCAGACTGTCTTCCGTAATTGCCTTAGTGGTGGCCAGCAGACAATGACCCAGCTCATCATGGATATGCATTTTCGCGGTGAGAATCTCTTTATTCAAATTGACTTCAACGATACTGTCCAGCAAGGCTTTCTGACGCTTTTGCATATCCTGCAGCCGAATGGTGTTCTCGTACAGTTCTTCGCTGAGTCGGTAGAGTTCTGTAATTTCCGCCGCCTCGATCTGAACGGTATTGGAATCAAGAAATCTCAGTTCAAAACGCCAGACCGAGCTGTCGGAGAAGCGGAAGAACAACTGTTGGTGGGTGCTTCCATTTTCATTGTCCGGATCTTTCGGTAACCAGGACTGATTCAGTTTTTCCGCCTTGCCGTTATTGGCAAAGTTTGTGAGTTCCTCCCACGTCGCCTTTGCGTTCAGAATTGTATGTCCGGTCAGCTCCAGTGCCAGCTGATTCATCTTCTCATTAACAAGAATGACCCGCCCATCCAATGCGAAGAAGCAGATTCCGCCGGGGTAAGAGTCGATGGCTTTTTTAATCATTTTAGCTGATGTATTCTTTTTCATGACTGCACCACCTCTCTCTCCTGCAAGAGCAGAAGCCGATATCCTGCTTGGATTTTTTCTGCCTGAAGCCCATATCCGCCTTCTAAAGAATGGGAAACAAACTCGCAGGCTGTACCAGTAATCTCAAAAGAAACCGTGCTGCCGATTTGAATTGCCGTAGACACCAGACGGAAATCTGCCTCCTCCAGAATCGATTCCAGAGCTTTCATGATGAAAAGAATAAACTCTGGTTCTAAATTTGATGTGGGACAAAAATCCAGGCTTGTTCGAATACCGACATTCTTCATACATTTCGCCATATCCTGTAAGCTGAGCGCCAAATCGCCCATCGGAATCATCTGCTGCTCCTGATAAGTGAGCCGTAAGTTGCTGAACCGCTTAATATACGTGCCGATGAGGCAGATACGGTCCCAGTCATTCTCTGAAAGGGATTCTTTCGATAAAAGCTCTGTCAGCAAGGTAAGCTGTCCGGCAACCTCCGAGGATAGGCTATCGTATATATCATTACGTGCCTGAACGCTTGCTTCGTCCGATTGGATACGGATTTCCTGTGCCAGCAGATCTTGTTCTTCTTTCAGTTTCGCATTCAGTCTCTGAAGCTCCCGTAAAGCATGATTAATCTGTGAGAGTTCGGTTTGCCAGATCATATATCCGCCCAGAACAGGATGCAGATGCATGGTAATATCTTCCGTAGACGAAAATTGCTGCTCACGCTTTAGGGCTTCGAGGATAGCAGGCGTGATTTCCGCCGCATTTTCCGATGCTGCAATCGTCTCCCCACTTGGGGAAAGAATCTGCATTGCCACCGTAGACCGCCGGAACACTTCCTCGTACTGCGTGTTCACAGGAATCAGTCCGGTCAGGATATAGAGCTGCCAGCAAAGCACAAGAATAAAAATCAGTCCCGCTGAATATTCCACAAGCTCAAATCGAACCACGTACGCCGTCGCCGCATATGGAATACTGAATAGGAGCAGCAGAATCGGCTCGTAAAAAGGAATCAGCTTTCGGTAAAGCGAATCAGACTTCGCCGTGCCATTGCGCCGGTAGATCACATATACCTGATAACTGATGATACTAAGTCCCCAAATATAGACGATATATGTTCCGATGTAGGGGTGAAAATACAAATTTGGCTGGGATTCCTCCGGTATAATGTAATAGAAAAAATGATGCAGATCATTCGTCAGCGCCAGTACGCTTAAAAGGCACGCCGGAATCAGAAGCAGATACCACTTTTTGCTGATCCGATAATCGTCTGCCTTGCCAAGATAGAATGCGCCGTAAAGACCGAACAGCGGGATGAAAATAGCCGCGATATTGATAAAGTATCCGGTAAAGCGCATCCATGGAATATTGACATAGAGGAAAGCATCCTGGACGAAGCGAACGGTTAAATACAGGATACTGACGATATTTTGTGCCGTCAGGTGGATGCGCATCGATTTCTGTGTGATTTTCGTACTGATCGTATATTGCCAGCCGAAAAGTAGCAGCATATAGACTGCCCAGACAAGATATGGCCGCAGAAAATCCTCCGGCCAATACCGCATGCTGAACTGCCGGTATGCGGAGACTGCAAACAACAGCGCCGCTGCCACAAAAATCCGAACAACGGATTTTTTACGCTCGCCCATTCTATCCCCCTCCTTACAAAAGATGGTTCAAGCCGATCGATGCAGCTAGAACATAATAAGGTTATTATAGCACAATAAGCCAAATTCGCCCCACACAAAAGGGTAGCTTATTCGGCCTTTCTAATAATAAGCAATACCCACAAGCATCATTCGGCTTGTGGGTATCTTACTTTAACTAGTTATTAACTTTTTTGCGTTTTACAAAATAAGTACAGCTTAATCCAGCCGCAGATGCGAGCATAACTACTATCCACAAAGCAATGTTCGCTGAATCTCCGGTCTTTGGTGATGTTGTATCCGTGTTCGGATTTGTAGAATCACCGGGCTTGGACGGCGTCGTGTCGGAAGTTAATTTAGGGATGCTTTTCGTTTTTGTTGCGCCGCAGGTCTTGCAAGTATATGTTTTGATACCTTCTGCATCTTTTGTTGCCTCTTTTGTGACCTTTCCGTCATCCCAAACGTGAGTTTCTTTCTGAACATCTCCGCAGGAACAGGAGCGTTGGTGATTGATGCCATCCTTACAATCTGTCCATTTTCCATAAGAATGCGTATGAGCCGCAGCTACTTTTTTGTATCCGACCATGACAGGAGAGGTTCCCGTCAGGCGGAAGGATATGCCATTCTCACCCTCTGTTACTTCAGGGGTCTCCACTTCTCCGGCTTTGTGTCCATTCACATCTTCATCGAACATATGGACAACGGTAAAGTCATAGTCTGCGGCATTGGTTCCCTCAGGATAAGGAAGTGTTACCACAATGCCTTCTGCCGGGAAATTCTCAGCAGTAACCGGAACCCAAGTCTGTCCGCCATCTTCGCTTGTCACAAGCTCAATATCATAAAGCGCGGTATTGTCTGCTATGTAGCCTTCGTTGGAAACGATGGTTTCCGTCAATTTGTTTTCAATCTTTTCAACCGTATTGTATTCCGTATTTCCAAGATCACCGGTCACTTCACTGAGACCTTCCTTAATGTTGACTTTTGACTCATCAGGTATCTTATAGTATTCGATTGTCGGGGCATCAGGTTCTTTGAATCCCAAAATGCTTATGGCGTTATTTTCTGAATCGTAGGAACAATCATATATATTCCCGTCCGGAGTCCAATCCATATGATAAACGAAATAATTATCATCTTTTTTTCCAGAATACTCATATGTTCGTGCGCTGCCGTCTGCATATGTGACCTTAAATGTAAATCCGTTAAGATTCGCTTTGCTTCCGTTTTCACGAATATCTTGAATCATGCTGTCCGGCACTGACAAAAATTCGATTTTTGTCACTCGTTTTGATTCAACAAGTTCGAATCGAGCATGATCGGTTGTTGGGGTAATCTGAAAACTAATCGGATCAGAATTGGTAGACGATCTGCTGAATACATGATAGTGATTGTTTCCAGCCCAAATGCTGTTAATAGATTCGGCTTCCGCAGTAGCACCCTCTGTCCAGAGTGTGTAGGATTGATAAGGCTCATCGGCATCAGCCGGCTGATTAGAATAAATGAAATTTTGCGCTTTCTGATCAGATAGAGTGTAGACTGTATTGGCTTCTATTTCTTGGGCGTTAATGGGACAGGTCAAACTAGCAGAGCCAAATGCCCCCTGCGCATGCACAATCACACGGCCCGAAGCAGAAGCATCTCCTGTGCTATTAATACCGAAAGCATATCCGTCATCGAGCTGGTGTGGCTCACTAGTAAAAGCATACGCATCGCCATTGGCGATTTGGATGTCTAAAGTATATAAATCTGTATCTACAACGGAATAGGTTCCGTCTTTTTTGGTTCTTACTAATGATACGACGTAAGGAGTATCTTCCTCTAAATTGTACAAAGCACGGTCTGGACGATAATTGTATTCGAGTCCGTAAATGGCTAAGCTGAGGTCGGAATACGATCCCATATCACGGACTTCAAGCGGTATGGTTCGGGTTATGGATTTCGAACTTTCTTTAAATGCTGCTGTTATAGTCAGGTTTTCTTTTGCTTCATAGATTCCACTGCTAACAGAGAGCCTATAGAAAGTTTGTCCCTGGTATGCTCGAATAATGGCATTTTGTGAGCCGTTTGACAAGGTAAATGCAAGATCATAAAGATTGGTATCGACTGGTGTTTTCGTCCCATCTGTGTTTGTTTGCACCAAATAAAAGTAATACTCATTTCTGTCATTGACATTGACAGTGATGTCGCTTAATTCGCTTTCCGGGGAGTATTGCTCGCCATAATGGAGCAAAGCCAGTTCATAGCTTGTCTCTTGTGATGGTTCTTCCGGAGGCGTGTCAATTGAGAAGCTGTAAGTGGCAGTGATTACCGGATTACCATTTACATCTGTATCTACCGTAACATCCATAGGATAGCGTTGGTGCTGGCCACTTGAATATACATCTAGATAAACGTTGTTTTCTCCAGACAGCACATAATAATAGTCCCCATGATAATACTCAAAAGATCGGAACGTCATTTTCATCATGTATCGGCTGTTGTTCTGGAATGTGTCAGCGGCAGTTAATTTTTCGCCGGTACTATCGTAAAATTCCTGAGTAGTGTGGACATAACCAAGAATAGTACCATCTTCCCACGTTGGTTCTGCAGTAACAGCCAGCCAACTAACACCATCAGCCGGCTCATCTACCAGTTCATTAAACGAAGGAAGCTGAACGACCAAATCGTTCTCTATAACCTTCTTTTCATCAAGTGGTCCTGATGTGTTATTGGCGTCCGCCATGGCTGTTGTCGGGAACACCATGACTATCATGCATAATACAAGCAAGAGCGCTCCCCATTTTTTAAGTTTCATCAAAAACTCCTCCTTTTTGTGCGTATAAGATAAAAGCCTGTTAAAGCTACTTTATAGTAACACTTATAAAAGGGAAGCACCCCACACAATCAGGCGGTTTTTGAAAAATAATTGAGAAATATGTCCACGCTATTCTTTTTTGAAATAGGATCAAAAATCGGTATCTCGTTCACGAATGTTATCACTGAAACTAAGGACGAGAATAGGAGACAGACCAAGACCATCAATTTTAGACTACGTAAGTAAACATTCTCAAAAGACCTCATCGATGGCAATGAAGCCTATGAATTCACGTGGGGCGGCAAGAAAGCCACCTTGGCAAAATGGCTTCACGAAAAACTTTTTCAGCGTGTTTAAGCGCGAGATGGGTCAACTATTACAATTCCGAACGAATACATAGCAGTTGTGACCGAAAACGAGTATAGCTCTCTCGTATCTTGCATTAAATGTTAGAATTTCGGGATGAAAACATTCGAAACTATATTTTAACTGGAGCCTCGTTTTAAAGCTCCGGTCGAATATGTTTTGGTGTGGTCTTATGAATCAAGCAGATTATTGTCTAAGTCAAGCTCTATATCATTGCCTTCGCGATTAAGTACTCTGTATACGCCAACCTCTATCTGACTTAAATCATCTCGCAAAACTTTACCTAAATCCGTAAGATATCCATCATCGGCTTCTTCCTGCACAATGGGCAATAATTGTCGTGCGACCTGAGATAGCGGGTAGCTTTTATATTGGAAGCTTGCATTCTCTCCATCAGATTCAAATATAAGAGCAAGACCGCCACCATTAAAGAAGCCGTCAGCACTTTCGCCGACTTCAATCTCATTACTTGCCCTCAGCGCACTAATTAAACCGGCTTCTTCCAGCAGTAAAATATCTTCCATTCCCAGACCGTGTCTCTGATTGATTGTATAATCCGAAAGGTCACTATCGCAGAATAAGAACTGACTACCATCTGTCTCTTCCAATACGAGCGATGAAGCGTTCTTGAATGCCAAAGCCTCCGCCTGTGACATATTTCGCAGCACCTCAACGGTTCTGAGTGAAAAACTACCCGGATGTTCGATTTCTCCGGCAAGCACACGCGCCCATAGCTGTCTCATGTCTTCGGCACGTATATTTCCTGCCGCATCAAAAAAACGCAGAAACCAATCAAAATCAAATTCCGAAGAATTAATTACAATCCCAGAATCTTTAAGATCACTCCCCGCTAAATCCGCAATATGAAGGATATTGTTCCATTTATAAAAATCATAAGCAGACATATTGCCGCTGCTGGATAGGGTTTTCACAGCCGATGCAAAATCGCCAGCTTTTATCTGATCAATAGCGTCAGACGGCGAAGTCTGATTTACAAAGAGTATCGACATAACGCCTTGAACGACTTTAGGAATAACATTATTTACCACTAAGAGGTCATTTTCTGCATTTAAAAGACGTCCGTCCCAAGCATCAAATAAATCCGGGATTTCATTACCGATATGGAGAGTGCTAAGTTCGTTCTTTAAAGTATTCGACACATATGGCCTGAAATTCCCTCGAAAATGCAGCGCCTCACGAAACGCTTCGGCGATATATAACAAAGGATCTTTCTTGTCGTGAATACACTTTTCAAGATTATAAACAGCCTCTTGCGGCGTCATTCTCTGATTTGCGAAATGATGAAATGCTGAAACGACTGTTTTAGCATTATGTATATTTAATGACCGAATACGATCTACCATCTCGTCATCTGGCAGCTTAAAAATATTATCACGGTAATTCTTAGGGATAGGGTCAGTGCCGCCGATATATCTATTGGCTTGAACACTATCTATTGATATTATTTCATTCTTAGCAACAGTTGTTCCAAATAACAGCATGTTTAATGCGTCTGCCTGATTATAGAGAGTACGTTTCGCAATAAGACCAAAATAAAAAGTTAAAAGACAAAAAGGAATCTTGTCCACATGATCAACTCCGTTCCGAATTACCTATTTGCGGCATTAGCGCAAATAGGTTTATTTTTTTACCCCAACTTTTACCCAACTTTCTCCAAATATCGCAGGAGAAAAATAGAGGTTATACTTAAGCCATAAAGAAAAGCGAGAGAGATTTAAGAGAAAATCACTCCCATCTCAAACATAAATAATTATAACATTTTTCTCGCTCTTCTTCAATCCGGCAACCGTCAAAAGACGGAGTGCAATGAAAGGAGGCGAATGCTATGTCTGCACAGACAATCCCGACAGGGACTTTTAATGGTGGACGCCAGGGGCAGGAGATCCCGCCCGGAACCTTCCACTAAGTAAGGCAGCGCAATAGCGCTCAGAGCAATGTAGTAGGAACCATAAATTTGCGTTCCTACTACAGCTCTTCAAAAAAAACAAGGAGGTCATTCAATGCGCAATTACAGTTTCGAAACCTACAGAAGTAGCGACGGATCACTATATGTTGACTTTTTATTTTGGAATTTAAGTACAGATGATGCAGATGACGGTCTCGAAGGCTGGCGCATCTACATTTACTCTGACATTAATTATGGAAATAAAAGTACATCATTTGTGGATACTCATCGCTTACAAAGTATTGATGAAAGTCATCCATATATCTGTTGGACAGACGAGATTAAAACTCTAAGCGATGCAAAATCAATAGCTGCCCTCTGGGCAGACTGCACTGCCCTATATATCAAGGGCGAAGGATCATTTAATGACGTAGCCAGAAGGCTTACAAACTAAGGAGGAACTTTAAATGAAGAAAAATCACACTGAACCCAAATCATACATTATGTCCAAAGAAGTGCATGATCGCATTGTAGCGACTATTGGAGCAAACCCGCCAGAACAAGGTGGTTTTCTCGGTAGCAAAGATGGTAAATGTATTTCTCATTATTTCTATGATTCTACGGCAAATACAACAAATATCACCTATTCTCCGGACATTGAAGCTGCAAATTATTCGTTTCAGCGTTGGAATGCTGATGGGGTTGAATTGATCTTCAATATCCATTCGCATCCGTTTGGCTGCACGAAACCATCCGCTGGAGATATCGAATACGCTCAGCATATTATGAAACACCTCAATTCAGATCACTTCGGCGTAATAATCGTGACGCATGACGCATATGGGTCAGACATCCATTTACATCCTTATTTTATATATGCGGACGGTACGGTTGAACCAATCCAGCTTATTTTTAAAGAAAAATATAATCCATATTACCTTGGCAGCGATTTTGATTTCCGAAAAAGAATCAGCAAAGAACGCTTTAAGCGAATCGAGGACTTCTATCCTATGGAAGCGCTCGCCAGAAAAGCAATTGTCGGAATTGGTGTTGGCGGAGCGATTACTTATTATGAAGATCAAGCTCGTTCAGGTATTGAATACTTTGTCGTTATTGATCCGGACATTGTATCTGCGACCAATATTGCTACATCAAGTTTTTACATTACGGATATTGGCCGAAGCAAAGTAGATGTTATCAAAGAACGTATTCATAATATCAATCCAAATGCTAAGGTCGTAGCTGTCCAGCTCGCCCTCGATGACAACTTTACGGATTTGATGTTCGAAGGAATTCTTGGACAGGAACTGCTATCGAGGCCACAGGATATCCTTATCTGCGGATGTACCGATTCATTCCATGCACAGGCACGATCCGCTAATCTTGCCATGAAATATGGCACTTGTTATCTTGCCGCACAGCTTTACGCCGGTGGCGAAGCAGCAGAAATCTATTTCAGCTACCCTGGAGTGACAAACAACAGCTGTCCACGCTGTGCGCTTAGCAGCAGATATGACGCTTATAAAAACGGTTTTGTAAACAATGTGACATCCGAAGCTGCTCCGATTTTTGCAACAGATCGACTGAATGCTTTAAAAGGGCAAATTTCTATGATGCTCTTGCTCTATCACGAGGATGATAACTGTCGTTATAGTTCCATGCTCGACCAGATCGCCGACCGTAATTTTGTCCAGATTAATATGTCTCCTACTGCGAGTGAGCATCTCGGGCTCAATATTTTCAAAGATACTATGAATCCAGAGTTTGCTTTCTTTGATGAAACGGTATGGATTCCGCAGGTTCCAAATAACGAAGAAAATGGCTTTAAGGCCTGCCCTTTGTGTGGTGGGTCTGGAGATTTATTGTCTCTGAAGGACAAGATTGAGGACTCAAGGAGGATTTTATAATGATGAAATTATCTGATTTTCGTATAACAACAGATGCCGAATACGATAGTCTCAGGATGCAAGTAGATAATTGCCCGGAGCGAATCCCACTTCTTTTCGATGTGCAGATGCCGGATGGATGCACGCCAAATGAGAACGCAATCGGCTTTTACCGAGATAGCGGCCGCTATATAGCCTATTTCGAGGCGAAACCTCAATACGCTGGCGAGAACATCGCCCTCGAACACATGATTCGAGATGGCGGCTACGCGACAGACGACTGGAAAGACATGGTCGCATTTTGCCGCTCCTTACCGGAGGAGGATGCCGTTCTTCCTGACTCATGCGCGAACATTAATGTCGCAGATATTGCGGACTTTGACGCGGTAGAGCTTCCATCGGAGACGTTACCGTCCGCCTTGACCTTTGAATTTATTCGGAACGAACTGCGTAAGACCATTATCGGGCAGGATTTGGCAGTAGATATGGTGGCATACCAAGTAGCGTCATTCTTAAACAAGCCAAATCCCAAGCGACCGTTAACCTTACTTTTTCATGGCGCTCCGGCAACGGGAAAATCTGAACTTGCCAAAGCTATTGGCGAATTGTTATCTCATCACAACAGAAATAAATATAGCGTTACTTGGGTGGATCTGAACACCTACACAGAAGCTCACACTGTCCATAATCTGACCGGAGCTCCAGCTTCGTATATCGGGCATGATGAGACTCCCGTATTTTACTCAGTCGCTGAGAATCCATACACATTATTTATCTGGGACGAGGTGGAAAAAAGTCATCCGGCAGTACTCCGTTTGTTTATGGGAATCATGGATGAGGGGCGTTGCGCATCAAATAAAGAATTGCCCGATCATACGCGAGAATACGACTTCAAACGCTCGATTCACGTCTTCACGACAAATAGCCCCATAGGCGAATTGAGTGCGGTCAAAAAGAATCCGATTGGCTTTATTACGAACACAGATATTGAAGCGGTCAGCTATGAAGATGACGCCGTAAGCGTGTCCTATAAGAAAAACGCCGAATCCGCATCTTCAACTCTCGTTCAGCAAATTTATGACCAGAACGAAAAGGCCAGACGTGCGCTAGTCAGAACCGGCGTCCTGCCTGAGATTGCAACTCGTTTTTCAAGTTTTGTAGAATTCGTACCACTATCGGATCAGGCTAAGATTCGCATTATTGCAAAAACAATTCTTAATACTGGATTTGAGTATGGTATCAGGCTGAAATATATTGCACCAAATATCATTCAAGAAATGGTATCTTCCGCCGGCAAGGATGGCTTCTCTGTGCGCAGCTACCGCACTATTGCCGAAGGATACCTATCCTCTGCGTTTTGCGCCACACAGGGCGTTTCCGGCGGCGACACGGGCGAATACAGGCTGGAGGGTACGCTGACCGAACCCCTGCTAATTAAAGCCTAAAATCCTGCTATTACAACATAAAAACATATATGTTGTCAAAAATACTACACCGAAAAATGCACACACAAAAAGCGTATTCTACCCCTGTTAGCGCCTGTCCTATCGCTCACAATCTCGGAATATATTGGCACACAAGTCAAACATATTTTGTGCTTTAATTCCTGCAAGGGGCGCAACCGAACGCAAATGCGCCACCGCACATTAACAACCATAAAACACGGCTAAGAAAGGAGCTTGTACATTGCATATGAATAATGAAGAAAAAATCATCGAGCAACTCAAAAAGCTTGGAAGTTACCATAAGTTTCATACGATCTACGCAGATCCACCTTGGAGTAAAAATCAGAAAGGCAAACTTGGAGCAGCAAGCCATTACGACCTAATGTCGCTCGAAGATATTAAGGCAATGCCTATTAAATATCTGGCTGCAGATGATGCTTCCTTATTTCTCTGGGTAACACCCGGTCTTATGAAGGAAGGTATTGAAGTAATTGAAAGCTGGGGCTTTGAATATGTCGACGAAATGGCATGGGATAAATATTACCAAGGATTAGGCTACCGAGTTCGCCACACCCATGAACCACTTCTGTTAGGAGTAAAAGGAAAGCCTCCTGTCCTTTGCAGGAATCAACCTTCGCTTGTTAGAGCTCCAAGACAAGATCACAGCCATAAACCGGAAGAATTCTTTCCGATCATTGAGCGCATGGCTCAGGCTCCATATCTTGAGTTATTCGCTCGCCGTCAGCCTACCACAATCTGCCGAGATAATTGGTCGACCTGGGGCAATGAAATTAACGAAGGCGCAGACATCTATATCCCCGGTTATCCGGTTCCGAAATATTCCGACAGAGCCGTTCTACCCAAAGACAAGGAGGCGCTATGACATATGAAAGACGAGAAAAAAGACGAAAAAACAACGAACATCTTTACAAAGCTACTGGAGGCGGCAATCATCTTCGTGGTTTCTGCATTCCTGATCAGGCTCGGAGTTTCCTACATACTTTGCGTTTGGCCGGTGCTCGTAATCATTGCTACAGTTGTATTAGGAAGCGTGATTGCCTACAGAATTTGGAAACACAAACACGACTCCCATTGGTAAAAGGAGGGCGCACATGACAAAACGAACATTTGAGCATCTCGTCTGGAAGGAAGTAGTTTATCCGCGACCTTTTGATGAAGAAAAAATATGCGAGATTTTATCGCACATAGCAGTTGTAACTCCCCGTGGCCCCGTAATATTGGAAGCACGCAGCCACGGAGGTTACGTCAAACACTTTATTGGTGTTGACAATCACTATATTACCAAAATCGTAAATACAATCAAGGCTCATGGAGATATTCAGTTATATCCTGTCCATGAACACGTTAGAACTCCGGTTATAACCGCCAGACAATTAACTGTATCGCATCCCAGACTTGCCCTTAAAACTGAAACCACTACCGCAACAATTCGTGCTGGACTGGCGGCTCTTGCCGCAGTCCAAGCCGAAGAAGAATCTGTCGTTCAGGTTGTTCTAGGCAAATCCTTTAAACCTCAGTTTACGCCCAAATATATTCCAGACCCTCATGAATCTTGGCTTCGAACAATTATGTTTGGCGTAGATGAAGCTCCTGTGGACACCCGTAAATCTATTAAAGAAAAGAATGAGCAACACTGTTTTGAAGCATGCATTCGCATCGGGGTTTCTGGTGAAAATCATTTTCGACGCATCACTCGCATCAACAGTATCTATAACGCATTCTGCACCTTAGAGTCTGCCGGGGTTCGAGTAAAGCTATCTTCCGAGAAAGCTATAAATCTGAATCAAGTTAATATTCCGTGGCATTTTCCGCTCAGGCTATCCGTAAAAGAGCTATCCGCCTTCACGCTATTACCATTTGGTGAGGAAGAATTTCCGGGGACAGTTGGACTTCATCCGAAGCGTCTCTTGCCGCCGGAATGGTATCAGGAACCCACGAATCGCATTCATGATCGCACCTTTGCTATCTGTAAGAACGGATTAAATAACACTAAGTTATCGCTGTCGCCAGAGGATTCTCTAGAGCACCTCATCATAACCGGACCGACTGGAAGCGGTAAGTCCACACTACTTGAGCACCTTATTTTGTCAGATATTTATGCAGGTAGAAGTGTATTAGTTATCGATCCGAAGCAGGAGCTAATCAATCGAATCTTAGAGTGTACGCCTGAGAGTCGTAAGGAAGATGTCGTGGTAATTGACCCGTCAGATCCAGCGCCAGTTGGATTCAATCCTTTGGCTCTGCCCGGAGATAAGACTCTGATTGCTGATGCAATTCTAGCCGTATTCAAAGAAGTATTTTCTGAGAATTGGGGTATTCGGTCGCAGGATATCCTAAGCGCAGCATTGCTCACGCTGGCGCAGACCAATGGCGCGTCTTTGCTCTGGCTTCCAACGTTACTCACTAACGAGAAATTTCGCCATAGAATTACAGACAAACTCACAGACGAGATTGTTCTCAAGCCTTTCTGGAAGAACTATGATGCAATGCGCGAGTCGGAAAGGCGAACCGAAATTGCGCCTGTACTAAATAAAGTCCGTCAATTTCTATATCGACCGGGACTCAGAAATATCCTCGGACAAAGCGATCCAAAATTTCAACTAACCGATCTTTTCTTTAAGCGGAAGATTATTCTTGTCCCGCTTAATAAAGGAGCCATCGGTTCAGAGTCTGCCAGACTGCTCGGCTCTCTAATCGTAGGCATTACATGGACGCTTGCGCTTTCAAGAGCAAAGATTCCGGCATATAAACGCCACATTATTTCGATGTATATTGATGAGCTTCAAGATTATCTAGCTCTGCCTACAGACCTATCCGATGCGCTAGCTCAGGCCAGAGGACTCGGTGTCGGAATCACGATGGCTCACCAGTATAGAGCACAGTTGCCGCCGGATATACGTGCCGGAATAGATGCGAATGCCAGAAATAAAATCGCCTTTGGACTGAACGCATCTGACGCCAAAGAAGTCGCCGCAATGGCACCTGAGCTAGATGCTTTGGATTTTATTACGCTGCCAAGATATGAGATTTACGCAAATTTTATGTCTGAGGGAAAAACGACCGGCTGGATTCGTGGAGTGACCATGCCGCCGCGAAAAGCGCTTCACTCTCCGGCAGAGCTTAAGGCTATCTGTCAAACCAACTATGGTGTTCCGCATGAGGATACTGAGCGAGAATTTATCAGACTATTGAAATCCTGCGAGGACGAAGTCCCGCCTGAAATCGCCAACACTTCCTTTGGACGGAGGAAAGACTGATGTCCGGCCGTAAGACCGACCGCATCGAACAACTATCGCCTGAATGCCGCCGTTTTCCGGCCAATATGAGCTTTTTGGGAAAAGAGGCATACTGCTTTCACGCAGATATGCTCCCCACCGGCGCACCGCCTCCGAGTAAGCTCGGCAAGAACCAACTTGTCGAACTTATCGGCAGGCTCAGCGAACGGGACTTTGAGATTCTTATCTCTCTAAAGTACGCCAAGTATTTAATGACGGGACAGATTCGGCGGCTCCACTTCTCGGAGTCAATAAAGCCACAGGCCGGAATGCGCTCCGCTTCAAGGAATATGTTTAAGCTTCGAGAATACGGTCTGGTTAAAACATTTAAGCGGCGTATCGGAGGAATCCGTGCCGGGTCAGCATCGTATATCTGGTGCTTGACCGAGCCCGGACAACGCATTCTGAATCTAAAAAATGGAGATTATGATACTCGCCGCACGCGAAGTCATCGCTATCTTGAGCCGTCATATATCCATATAAAACACACGCTTGCGATTGCAGAATGCTATGTACAGCTTGTGGAGATAAGCCGCAAATACCCGCAGCTGATATTTGCAAACATAGAATGGGAACCAGAATGCTGGAGACCATTTCAACAGGATAATCACGCTATTCAACTCAAGCCTGACCTCTTTGCATCGACCTATAACGGCGGATACGAAGACAGATGGTTTATAGAAATTGATCTTGCTACCGAGGCAATGCCAGTCGTGATAGATAAATGCAAACGCTACCATCAATACCTGAATACAGGTATTGAGCAGCGACAGCATGACGGCGTCTTTCCAATTACTGTTTGGATTGTTCCTGACGAAAAACGAAAGCTAAAAATCATTAATGCGCTGAAAGAAAACTTCAAAAAGTCACCAAATATGTTTGCAATTATAACCGCAGAGGAATTCGAAGAGCTTATTCGCTCCGGCGCAGAAAATGTAACTCTGTATTAACTATTCATTATTTAGAGAATACGGCTTGCACATCCCAGGCCTGTGACTCAATAACCTTTCACTAGCACATTAATACCTTTCAAAAATATGAGTATGAGGCTTGGGTTGCGCGGGTCGGATTTTAAGACAAAGGAGGAATCATTATGGCAACAGCAGATCTTAAAAACATGGCAAAACAGACTCTCGAGAAGAACAAAATCTTCTTTGATGAGGCGGTTTCAAAGATGGAGGATTTAAGGTTTTACGCCAGCCGCTTTGGCGGTAGCTGCGACGATCTCTTACTAAAACAAATAGATCTGTACATTTCCGAACTACAGAAGCTAAAAAGAACCATCTCCGGTTCATCAAGTAACGATCAATAGAGTGTTTACGGTTCTCAAAGGTCTGGTACATGTAAGCCGGATGTACTGAGACTCATGATGGCGAGCATATCAAAGCTTCATACTTTATTAACTTTAATCTGAAAGGATTTATATGACAAAACAACAAGAAAATTTCTCTCTCGAAAACTTAGATCGCGATATTCACTCTGTAATCTGCGCACTGCGTAGCGACATCTCATACATTGAGACGCTGCTTCAGATCGCAAAAAGCAACACCGAAGACCGTGAGATCGCTATTCGCCGGGAGATTCGCCCGCTTGCCGTCGAGCTCCTATACTTCGTGATTGGTACGCCAAAAACTATGAAAGAAATATTGGACGAGACGGACGAACAGGAGGGTGAGGATGACAGATAGTATCGATTGGAACATGATTAATCTTACTGAAATCTACGAATCTTTCGATATATCGCTAAAGATGCTTGATGAAGGCTTTGAGCGTGCTCGATTAGATATAGATGCCGCAATTAAACATGGGGCTGCACCAGAAAGTATGATCGAACCAATCGAAGAATTTGCCATGGAACTTCACGCTTATTGTGAGTACATAGAGCTCCAGAACAGCAAAAAAGAAAATAAAACACAAAAGCAATGATATTGCTCTTCATTAAAAGTTAAAAGTATAGCCCGGCTTACATGTCCCAGACCTTTGAGCCGCAGCGCTAACACGGAAAGGAGGATGGCGTGAACAAAGAAAAGGACACTCGCGGTCGGAAAATGCGTTCAGATAATGTTCGCGTTATTCCCGAATTCCGCGATGAAATAGATATAGATAAACTCTGTCAGGCTCTTATTGAAATTGCAAAAAGTATGGCAGTTATCAATAACTCGGACAAAGACATAAACACCTCCGGCGAATAAACGTCAAGCTCAGCTTCTCGTTCTGGAATCAATCAAATCCATACCGCATGATTGGTTCCTTGTGAGAATCTGATCCCAGATTTCGCTATTACTAGCGGTCGCACATTATAGAGCCTGCCGACCCGAAAGGAGGGAAAGATTTCGGTAGCTCACGCAGCAGCTTAGACTGTTGCACCCAACAGTAGTCTGGAGCCTTTGCCCCAGAAGCACCTTAAAATATCACCCCTATTATTCAGGCTTGGTACACGTAGAAAGAACTCTGCGTGTACCGCAGAGCCTCTTTCGAATTATCGTGTACCTCACACATTCGAAGGAGGTAAAAAGTCAGAATGTTATCCAGTAAATTCGGAATCGAAATTGAGTTTACCGGCATCACTCGCGAGAAGGCAGCGGATGTAGTATCTGGTTATCTTGGTGGGCATTATCATTGCGCCCATGATTACTACGACACCTACATCATCACCGCTCCCGATGGGCGAGACTGGAAGCTCATGTTTGACTGCAGTATTGACTGCAAACGTAAAGTCAGTGGGCATCTCACATCCGCAGGCTCCGCATATGCCTGTGAACTAGTGAGCCCGATTCTTACTTACCGAGAAGATATGAAAACACTACAGGATATTGTACGCCGCTTGCGTAAAGCTGGCGGACTTACAAACCACTCCTGCGGTATCCATATTCATCTCGATGGTGCTCCACACACGCCGGTATCCGTTCGCAACTTCATCAATCTCATCGCCAGTCGAAATGATCTGTTTTACAAAGCGCTTCAGATCGAACCTGAGCGCATGAGGTACTGCAAGAAAATGGACGCATATCTCGTGGAGCGCATGAACCGGAGGAGGCCGAGAACATTCGCACAGCTTGAAGAAATTTGGTATGCAGGCTATGGCGGTAACCGAAACGGCCATTACCATGATAGTCGCTACCATTTTCTCAATCTGCATTGTTTCTTTCATGGCAACCACACGATTGAACTTCGCGGTTTCAACAGCGAACTTCATGCCGGAAAAACCCGTGCATATATCGTGTTCGCACTTGCCATGAATCATCAGGCGCTGACGCAAAAAAGTGCCAGCTACCGCAAAGTGCAGGAAGAAAACGAAAAGTTCGCCATGCGAGTCTATCTTAACCGGATTGGCTTTATTGGCGAAGAGTTCAAATCCTGCCGACAGCATCTTTACGAACACCTCGACGGCAATGCCGCTTGGCGTTACGGCTCGAAAGAAAACTGCCGCAACCGTCGTAAGAAACCCAAATCAGAAACACAGGAGGAAATGTTATGAAGAACACATCTACATTGTATATCGCCTACGGTTCCAATATGAATATCGCCCAGATGGCTCAGCGTTGCCTGACGGCGAAGCCTGTTGCAAACAGCTGGCTTGAAGGCTATCGTCTCCGTTTTAAAGGCGGCGCACATGGTGCAGTCGCTACCATTGAGCCGTCTGCGGACGATATAGTACCCATCGTTATTTGGGAAATTCAACCCGACGATGAAAAGAACTTGGACGTCTACGAAGGCTATCCACGTTTGTATCGCAAAGAAACTGTATGGATTAAGCTCGGCAAGAAGAAATATCCAGCCATGATCTATATCATGAACGGAGACTCCTACTCTTACGGACTCCCGTCAAAAGCATATTTTGACACCATCCGTGACGGATATCTTTCCGCCGGATTTGATCCGAAACTTCTACATCAGGCAGTTGCCGAAAATATGAAAGGAGAATTTGCTTATGATGACATCTAAGATTAAAGAACAGATATTAGCTATTCGTGATTCCGGCGAAACAAATATGTTGCTTGTAAATAGCGTACAGTGGATCGCCAACCGTGAAGGCTACTACGAACTTGTAATCTACCTTGAGGACAACCGTCAGGAATATTGGAATTTCATTATGACTGGCAAGGCTCCGATGGCAGATGAGTAAGGAGGCGGCCACTATGTGGAAAGAAGGTGTTATTGGTATTCCAGCAGACATCGCCGGAAAGGTTATCGCTGTGCATTATTGGGTAAAGCATTATGAGCATCCAAGTAAGTACGGCATCAATAATGGTCGCATCTCGAAAGTGATGCTAAAAATCGATGGAGAGCTCGTATGTAATTACGACCGTGGGTGGGATATTCGTCCCACCATCAAAGCCGCCGAAGTTGCTTTAGAAATTCTACTGTATGAAATAGATGGGAGGTCGAATGAATGAACATTTATTACGATATTACTGGACAGCGTCGCAAGGAGCTTGTAAAGGTGCTTAGTGAAATTACGCTTTGGGAAGCAAAATATCTCGGAGCGCCGGGTTTCTACTACCAAGTGGGGAACTACATGGTCAGTAAGAATGGCACTATTTCTTGCCCACCGGACGCACCTACAGAAATTTTGCGGAAACTGGTAAACAATCTGGAAAAACGAGGGTTTGTACCCACATGGTCGGAGCTCGATCTGATTATTATAGCTCTGCCTCGTAAGGATTACGATGATGCTGCTATTACCCGGCTAAAGAATTTAGCTAAATCCAAGGAAACGCTTTTAAAAGCAGCTCTTGGATCTCGCAAACTACAAATCGAAGTTGATGACGAAAAAATCTATTTTCCATGGTTTATGAATCATGGAATCGCCGGTGAAGTTCTTGCATACCAGCAGTTCGTTTCCTTACTCGGATTAACTGCGAAGGAACAACAACGCATCTCGCCCGTCGAGAAACCGCAGGACAACCTGAAATATGCCATGCGCCTGTTTCTCGTTCGACTCGGCTTTGTCGGAGACGAGTACAAGCAGTCTCGTAAGATTCTGCTTCGCAATCTCTCCGGCAACAGTCGCTGGCGAAGCGGCCATGCACCAGAAAGACATATATCTGCGCCTAATGAAGCGGAGGTGATAACACATGAGAAATAACAGAATTCCATCACGAGAGTTAGTTCAGCGTTTACGTGAGCAATATCCGAAAGGTACTCGTGTTGAGCTAATCTCTATGAACGATCCGTATAATCGTAAGCTGAAGCCCGGCGATCAGGGTACAGTTTCCTTTGTTGATGATATGGGAACCATATTCGTCAATTGGGACTGCGGCTCAGGTCTCGGCATCGCTTATGGCGAGGATCGTGTTCGAAAACTGTAATTTCTACCTAAAGCCAGCCCCGGCTGGGACTGGCTTTTTCAATATAAAAGAAACTTTAAAAACGAAGCATTGTGATTGGCTTTCTTCGCTGGAAAGAGCTATCATACGATGACTACCAATGAAAGGAGGAATACTCTATGAGTAATACCGCAATGGCAGATACGGCGCAAGCCCTAATGGGTTCCATGACGCCAAAATTTGCCGTATCATATCTCCGTGTATCTACTCGCGGACAGGCTGAGCGAGGCGGCGGACATGATGAAGTTTTTCGATTCCCGCCCAACGTGAGGCCAATAAGAAAAAAGCCCTATCTATGGGCGCAATGGTGGGTAAAGAATTTGTCGACCGTGGCGCGTCTGCCAAATCCGCTGACCGCCCACAGCTTCAGGCAATGCTTGAATATGTAAAAGAGAACGCAGACCGCGTTGATTACGTAATCGTACATAAGGTTGATCGTCTCGCGCGCAACCGCGACGATGACAGCGATATTATGCGCGTATTGCGTGAGTGCGGCGTTCAATTAGTATCCGCATCCGAAAGTATCGACGACACTCCAGCCGGAATGCTTCTTCATGGCATTATGAGTTCTATCGCTGAATTCTACTCACAAAATCTGGCGACAGAAGTAAAGAAAGGCATGGGTGAAAAAATCAAAAGTGGTGGTACTGTCGGGAGAGCTCCAATAGGCTACCAGAATGTCCGCTACGTTGATGATAAAGGACGTGAAGAACGCACAGTTATTATCGACCCTGACAGAGCTCCCTTAATTAAGATCGCTTTTGAGGAATACGCAACCGGCAACTGGACGGTTGCTGACCTAGCCGATCATCTAGCCGCCTGCGGCTTAACCACTCGCTCTACACCAAAAATACCATCTCAGCCAGTCACTCTAAAAACATTACATAAAGTTCTCGTAAATCCATATTACAAGGGTGTCGTGAAGTATAAAGGCATCGAATATCCCGGAAGTCATGAGGCTCTTGTAGATGAAGAAATGTGGGATAAAGTACAAACCATCTTGGCATCAAGATTAAATGGAAACCGCAACCTAAAACACCCGCACTTCTTAAAAGGCAGTATATTCTGCGCCTATTGCGGCGAACGCATGCTTGTTAGTAACGAAAAGAAAAAGAATGGCACAGTATATCCGTACTTCGTCTGCGGAGGACGCCATAGTAAGAGAAAGCCGGATTGCAAGACAAAGGCAGTATTAATAGATGTCGTGGAGAAAGAAATAGAAAGAATTTATGATACTTATCAACTTCCAACCGAAGTGCGACTTCTCCTCGAATCTCAAATTCAAGCACTCATCGCTAAAGAGAAGGCTAAATACGAAAGCGAATTAGATGGGCTAAAAGGCGAAAAAGCCAAACTAGAGAATAAACGCAAGAAATTACTTGAGGCTCATTATAACGATGCAATACCGCTTGACCTTTTGAAATCCGAGCAACAGAAAATAGCTAAAGAACTATCTCATATAGATCATGAGATAAAAATGCACAATACTACCTTCGAACAAATTTCTGCAAACTTAAAATTAACCTTGGATATAGTCGAAAATTGCGGAGAGGCATATAGAAATGGTAGCGATACGATAAAGAAATTAATGAATCAAGCCATATTTGAAAAGTTTTACATTAGCAATGGAGAAAATACTGAATTCAGCGTAGATGTAACATTTAGAGCTCCTTACGATCAGATACTGGAGCCTATCAGGGATGATATCTCGTCCGTAAATGCCGCAATGAACAGAAGCTCCGCAAAAGTGAGCAAATACATAGGCATAGCAAAAGACCACATCCGTAAAATCTTTGGATGCGGTCTTTATGCGGTTAATAATTCCACTTTATACGAAACTTCCTCGAACGATTCAAATTTTTTTGAACCTAAAAGTTCGAGTAAGGTACTTTTGGTGGACCTATCGGAAACCTATTCAAACAATTATTCAATAATTCGAGAATATGTCAAGGGATATAAGCCCACCCCTATAAAACCGACCGTAGATCCATCAATCACAGATTTTACGCATAGTTTTATATCGACCCCATACTGCGCCGACCCACCATACGATTTTATTAATCATCTAGGCTCTCCCGTTTAGTTACTTAGCCAAAATAACCCGTAGAAAACAAAAATAAAAGCATGAGTTCAATATGTTAAGTATTTATTTACTAACAAAAAACAATCATGCGGCACAAAACACCTTGCGAATCATAAATGATATAATAATGATAGTAATACAAGAGGAAATTAATGAAAACATTGTATTTAAGATTCGGAGAGAACTTCGCTCCAGAAGAAGGAACAATCAAAGCACACCAGAAATTAATATCGAAATATGGATTCGTATGGTATGGAAAATTTGGTGGAGCAGTTTCGGATAATTCTATCAATCAAATTTTAAGCGAGGCAGAGCCAAAGATCTTACTAGTGAAAAGTGGAACTCAATCTAGATATTGGGCTCATATCGAATCAGTTCAAAAAACAAAGCCCGAGGAAAAGTACATTCCAGAATACTATCGCAGCCAGTCAGACAAAGTAAAATGCTGGTTTAAAATAATAAGCATAGAACACGCACCACAGGACGTCATGTCCAAATGCATCGTAGTTTCATCAGGAACAATTCTTACCGTAGCGTCAAGAGTTTCATTAAATCCTTGCTTATTCGTGGATTTCTCGGAATAGCATCTATATGGTGAACAGTGCTTTGAGAATTGCAATAACGTCATATCGATGTTTTGCACTAAGCATTCCAAATATCTTAAATAACTCAAGAGATAGCTTAGCTTCTTCGGAGCCAATTACCCAATCCGCACTCTCTTTTGCATTTAAGGTTCTCCCCAATGGGTTTGCAACAAACTTCAACGAAGTAATTGGAAGACAAACATACAGCATTGGCTGAACCCCAACACCACGTTGTTTCTCCCTATTTGTGACTTCGGCATAAATATCATATTTTCCAAATTTATGGACTACTAATGGGTAAGAAACTTTCATTTCAAAAAAATCCATATCGTTAATTTTAGTCTCAATTGGATTTGTTCTTGTGATGCGCATCGAATCAATTACATCGAGTAAACTGCTCGAGTCCAAAGAAGAAATATAATCATATACTTCTTTGATATCATCCAGTTTTATGAGTCCTGTCTTATAGGATAAATAGACAATCTCGCTTAGTTCATATGCAATCTTTTTCTCGCCTTTATTATTTTGAAACGGAAAATCTCCTAATGAGGTCATAAGAAGGTTTTCTTTGCTATATAGAAGATCATATCCGATTTGCCATTCAACATAACAATTCAGGTTAATTGCAGAACTTCTTGAAGCAACTGGCATCCCATATTCACCAAAAAAGCTTCTTGTTTTTATTCGAATTTTCCCAGTAGGTTGAGTCATCGGAAGATGAACTCTTATTTCTCCACCGCTTTTATATACTTTAGCAACATCAGATGCCATCCAAACCTTTCTATTTATAACTTATCACTTTGTTAATATAATCTTTTACTCTAATTATATCAGAGTCTTCAGGCTGCTTATTTTCCCCAAAAACATCCGGATGATTGAATTTTGAAATAGAAATAACGGCATCCTCGATACTTATGAATTCATTCTTTATAAATGGTACATCAAAGTTTCCTAGATAATACGGTATAGAAGCAAACTTTTTGAAACAATCGATATAACAATAATAGCTTAGTTTTTGGGGATCAATATCGACAGCGTTTATGATTCTTTCGTTAATAAAAGTCCTACTACGTTTTAGTGCATTAATATCACGCAAAGTATAGAACAAAATCTCTTCTTCATACCGATCATTATGCGGATACTTTTTTATATAATCGCCTACATAATCTCTTCCTGAAAGTGAAAAACATTTTCCGTCTATAGTTGAAAAATGCATTTTCCAGATTTCTTTATAATCTAATCCTTTGTGAACATCGCGTTTATATAGAGCCATGATAATCGGGAAAACCGACGCAGAAGATGTGTTCTCAAATTCCGAACTTGGAAAAACAATATGATTAATGATTCTATATGACGAAAAGAAATCACTAGCTTTGCTAAAGTTTGTCTTCTTAATCAAATATGATAACGGATGCAATATCAGTACATAATCTGGCGATAACTTCGCGTAAGCCTTCAGTGATGACAATCCTAAATCCCTAGATTGTATATCTGGATCCATTTCCATCTTATCGCATTTGATGTTCTGCTTCGATTGAGAAGTTACATCGTTGTATGGTGGGTTCCCCACTATAATTAATCGATCGTTTTCCTTAATCTTGTATTGTGACCGACCAACGTATTTCAAAGCATTCTCATTAAAAAACGTTACAAAAGGAAAATTTTCAGCAGCAACTTTTATAGCCTCATCATCGATATCATTACCAATATATTTGTTTTTGGGAAAATCTTTATGTAAATTAAAAAATGCTCCGTATCCGCAGGACGAATCCATTATCGTATACGAAGCATCAATTTGTTCATCTTTCAACCATTGACCGGCCATTAGGACAAATTTATGTGGGGTGTAAAAGCTACCCATGTTGACGATCTTTACCTCATCTAGGTGCTTTGGAGTATTAATAGGCATATAGAGTTAATTATAACTCAGTTCTGCCTTTATTTAGAAAGTTAATAAAAGTTAAAGCGTGAGGAGGTAAGACTTTCACCTCTCACGCTTTATAAGAAGTAGGCATTATGCTAAGCGCACGAATCTTATAGAACATTTCCTCGGTGTTCTGGTAAGTACGCAGGACGCTAATGACGCCGTCGACATCATTCGACACCTGAACATACATATTGATAAGTTCCGGATTGCTGTCAGCAATCACGGCGTTCTCAGGAGTAAGCGCAAAGAATAGCGCTCCGCCTCCAAAGAAAGGTTCAATATATTTCCCGGTATGCTCCGGTATTTGCGGCAAGATGTCTTTGAGCATCTGCGTTTTGCCACCAGCCCATTTCATAATGGGCTTGATGGTTTTTGTTAAAGAGCCCACTACTCATGCGCCTCCTCGTCGAAAGTAATCTCCATAATGTCATCGACGGTACAATCCAGTGCCTTACAGATCTTTGCTAATGTATCCGTCGTAACATTATCTCCGTGCGTGAGTTTATTCATCACATAATGACTTACGCCGGCCATCTCTTCGAGATCTTTCTTTTTCAAATCTCGATCTATAAGTAGCTTCCATAGCTTTTTGTAGCTTACATTCATAATCATGACCTCTCTGATTTCCTGATTCTTCTTAGTAAACTGCTACTGCTTATTATATCACTTTAAGTCCGAAAATTCAAACAAATGTTATCGTTCGCGAACTTATCTACGTAATAAAAAGTGCCGTGATTTTTGCGCGGCACTTTCTTTTCTAATTATCTTGTCCAATAACCTTGATGTCGGTCGTTCCATCTGGATTCCTATGAATCTCAACCTTTATTCTTTTCCCATCGCCAAGCGTCATGAAATATGAAGCATCACCAACGTTCGGATCAATAATCATGCTTGTCCGTTCGTTTCTAGCGATATTGTACTTCTTATACAATGCGTCCACAGCGTCGAGTCCGACCTTATCAACAAGTCGCATCTCATCGAGATTCATAGCAAAAGTACGGATTGCATAGAATTTGTTCTGATGGTCTTCGTCTAACGATGGGCGTAATTCGATCAGCTTCAGCGAAAAATACCGGAAGTCATCATCTGAATACTCTGAATCGTTTACCGCCTTCATGACTCGATTATTATTCTCATCCGGTACGCCATCCGTCACAGCTTCAGCCATGGAATCTAGAAGTGCATTAAGAAAAACAGTTTTTCCTTGTTCTAGATCTTTGACAACCTGAACCACTGCAGGACTAAGCTGCAGTTCTTCACTCAGTAGCTTTTCGCGATTCATGGCGAAAACGAATGCATTCGCCAAGAATTCACAAAACCATTCAGGCCTGTATAGCGCATCATTGGGAGCGTTTCTTAGAGTCTCTATTTCTGAAATAGCGGCATCTTTTCTATGCTCAAAATCAAGTCTCCGCTTTTCGGGGATTATTATATCTTTTTGAATAACACTCCATAGTTCTTCAACTACTTTCTTTCTGTTTGCTCCAACGATTGCCCGTGGCACTTTCTGGAGAAAGTATTCATATACAATTTCGACTGCGTCATCTTTCCAAAAAAGAGCATCAATATACTCGCGTCTTACACGCCCTTTACGCATAGCGTTTAGGGTGTCTTTTGTTATTTTCTGGTAATCATCACCTAGATATTCCAGGCGCTCGTTCTCATCCATAATCGCCGGAAGGAGAATATACCAATCTACATACTGCGCATCGGTCTTGGTCACCTTCGGCCTATCGAGGCCGGTGACGACACACCCGTTGCAGCACTTAACGAAAATATGCTCAAAAGAGACATAATTAAGCTCCGTAAATTCCAAGAAAAAGACCTTCTTTCATTAATCTATTTTATATCTACTCGCATCTACTAGATATCTGCGACTTTACTTTTTCAATTTGAGATAATACGGCCAGAAAGAAAAAGCCAAAGGCCACAAGTGCCTGAAAAGTGCCTATATTGTAGCATTTTTCCTCGCTTATTTCAATCCGCTAAAGTATGCGTCAGCCCATCAAAGATCGAATTCTTGGTCTTTAAATCAGAGGAGCCTCGGCCCCGAGGCTTCTCTCCATTCTTAAAAAAAGGAGGATTTGTCATGAACCTTATGAACCTGCTTGCTACAGCTTATGGTGGCCGCACTTACACACTTTCAGAATTCAAGATGAATATGGAGACATCGGATCGCTCCCTGAAGCGAGAAATCGACAGCTGCCCCGACGGACGGGTTGTTCGCCGTACCCTGGAGCTTCCTTCTCGCTGCACACCCCGTCGCGCCGATCTTTGTTTCGTTGGGCATGAAGGCCAGTATGCCATGATGGTGGACACTAATGTCTACTACTACGGCACTGACCCTAATCTCTACCAGCTTTTTCGTGATCGCATGATCATCTTCGACAGCTGGCATGATCTTGTTCATTTCTGGCACTGGCTCCCTTATGTGGATTAGGAGGTGATTCCATGAGACGTAATGACAAAAATCGCCCCCTCACTATCCCTCAGATGAAACAACTCTTCGCGGAGCATAGCGCAGAGATTCAGAAGGAAGCAGATCTCTGTTCATCAGACGTGTTTCCTCAACTCCGCATTTCGCTCCCGGGCTGTTTTCCTATGGATGAGGAAGTGTATCTAAGGTTTTTAAGGACGGACTATGGTTATGCGCTCCAGTTCTCAGAAGAAGTTCTCTATGCAGGAAGAAGCCATAAGCTCAACCAACTTTCCCTTGGTAATCCTGTCCCTTTTGATTCCTGGCCTGAGCTTGAGGAGTTTATTTCTAACCTTCCAAATGACTTCGGAAGTAGTGAGGATTATTCCTCGAATGGCTCCCAGTACGTTATCAGCTCCGACGGACATGCTATTGAGCAAGACTACGCCGACACCGTTCGTCTGGAAGATCTAATAGATAGACTCAGAATCCAACTCCCGGAACACAGCTTTTCTCATCCCAACGAGGCCACGATACTCGAGGAACTCCGCAAAAACATCCGTGGCCAGCCCATGGCCACTGCGACCATTGCCCATCTGGTACATGCTCATTTATGTAAGAAAGATCCACAGCGTCCGCTGTCTTTTCTTCTTCATGGACAGCCGGGAACAGGTAAAACCGAATCCGCCAAAGTGTTGGCCAGAATCCTCGAAAGATACTGCGAGCCTGGGTATGGCTACTCTATGACTCAGCTCAATACCTTTACCGAGAGCCACACCATTTCAAGATTACTCGGTGCAGAACCCGGTTACGTTGGCTACGAGGAAAAGGGCGTGTTTGAGACCGTCGTAGACAATTCATACATGGTTTATTGCTTCGACGAGATTGAGAAAGCTCATCCGGTAATCTTGAAGGCCTTCATGTCCATCTTGGACGACGGTGTTCTGGCCTCCCGTAAAGAGCTGGATGACGGTTCTCGTGAGTTTAACTTCAAGCACTGTATCTTTGTTTTTACCTCCAACCTGAAGCTGAACAGCTCCACTCCGAAGATTGGTTTCTGTGCAGATTCCGAAATTAAAGACATCTCCGCCTCAAAGAAAGGTATCGCCGTGTCCTATGAGGCGAAGTCAAAAGCAGCCGATCCGGAGTTGGTTCAGGCTATCTACTCCAACAATGAGAAAGCTCGTGCCGCCTTTGTCCGTACCGGCGTTCTTACAGAGATTGCATCCCGTTTCGGCTGTTTTGTAGAATTCCAACCTCTGTCTGAAACCGCTAAGCTGGAGATCCTGGCCAGAACTGTACTGCATATAGGCTTCGAGTACGGCGTCAAACTCTCAAAGATAGACAATGCAATCATGCAAGAACTCGTTAACTCCGTTTCCGCAGAAAATGGCCTCACAGTGCGATCTTTCCGGACGGTTATAGAAGGATACCTCGCCAGCGCTTTTGCGGCGACAGCGGGCCTTTCTGACGGCGACAGCGGCACTTACCGGCTGGGCGGGACACTGGCAAATCCAGTACTGAAACAAGTGTAAAAATGCCATTTTGAAACCATAAAACACGGTATATGTCAATAAAACAACAGTGCCGACGGACCTACAAAAAATGAGGCTTCTACCTCTGTTAGCATGGTTCCGGTCGCTCCAAAAGTTTGATCAAAAACCCATTTGGAAAATTTGCAAAATATGTTTTAATGCCCGGCAAGAGGGGCGCACATTAACACAACACGAAAAGGAGGAAAATTTGTCTATGGAAAAGTACCAAACCATCCTCGCTGATCCGCCTTGGGATAAAAACCAGAAGGGTCGGCTCGGAGCCATCAATCATTATGATCTGATGCCTCTCGATCGAATCAAGGACATGCCTATCGCAGACTTCTGCGAAGACAATGCACATTTATGGCTCTGGGTTCCCAACGGACTCATTCCGGAAGGACTCGAAGTCATGAAGTCCTGGGGCTTTACATACCGCTCACCGTTCTACTGGATCAAACCTCGCCTTGGTCTCGGAACCTATTTAAGAAATGCGAGCGAGGTCGTTCTGTTTGGGACGCGCGGAAAAGCTCCGGTAAAGTTTAAGGCTCAGCCGAACTGGGTGTTTGCACCACTCCAAGATCATTCGCATAAACCCGAAGAACAATATGCCATTATTGAGCGTGTTTCTCCGGGACCGTATCTCGAACTGTTTGCTCGTCGCCGTCAGCCCGGATGGGACGCATGGGGCAACGAGATAGATTCAGATATCATCATTCCGGATTATCCCGTTCCAAAATATTCAAATAAAGTTACGGAGGGAGCGTGATGATAAATGAACTATCAACCAAAGCATTGGCTCGAAAGACTCTTGGAGGCCGCAATCATCATCGCGCTATCGGCTTTTCTCATCAGGCTTGCCGCCTGTTACATTGTCGAAGCATTACCAGTAATCGTAATTATTGGTACGCTAGTAATAGTAGGAGTCATTGCTTACCGTATATGGAAACAAAAGCACGACTCAAACTGGTAAGAAAGGAGGGCTACCATGGCTAAACACTCTATCAACAAACTTGCATGGAGGGAAGTGGTCTGGCAGCGTCCGTATGAACTGGATCAGATATATGAGCTCTTGGCTCACTTAGCTGTAACAACGCCCCGTGGCTCAGTAATTTGGGAATCGCGAAGCCACGGAGGTTACGTCAAACACTTCGTCGGTGCTGACATTAGATATATTAGCAAAATTGAAAACGTAATCAAGGTGCATGGAGGCATTCAGCTCTATCCCACCGAAGATCATATCCGTCAGCCCGTAAGTACAGTTAAACAGCTCACGGTATCTCATCCGGGTTTGTCGCTTAATACCGAAGTCACTTCCGCTACGATCCGTGCCAGCCTCGCTGCTCTTGCGAATGTTCACGGCGAAGAAGAATCTGTCGTACAAATTTTACTCGGCGCATCATTTATGCCGAAGTCGACGCCGAAGAACATTCCCGATCCGCATGCTTCATGGTTACATACAGCCTTATTCGGCGTACAGGATGCCTCACAGGAAACCCGTAAATCTATCAAGGAAAAGAACGAACAGCATTGCTTTGAAGCTTGTATCAGGATCGGTGTTTCGGGCGAGCATACAGAAGGTCGGCTCTACTCCATCTTGAGTGCTTTGCGCACTTTAGAATCGGCTGGCGTTCACATTCGCCTAAAACCGGACACGCCAGATAGCCTCAATGTCGTCAATATTCCATGGCACTTTCCACTCAGACTATCTGTCAAAGAGCTCGCCGCTTTCATGCTCTTGCCTTATGGTGAGGATGAATTTCCCGGAACAAACGGGCTGCACCCGAAGCTCACATTGCCGCCGAAATGGTATCGTGAACCCACTAACGATATCCATGGTCGCACCTTCGCTCGTAGCAGGATAAATATCGGAAGTCAGAAACTTTCAATCAGCCGTCAGGATAGCTTGGAGCACACCATTATCCTCGGCCCAACCGGTTCAGGTAAAAGCACCGTCATGGAACATCTTATTCTTGCAGATATCAATGCCGGTCGCAGTGTCTTGGTTATCGATCCGAAAGCAGATCTCGTAAACAGTATCTTGGAACGGGTTCCTGAAGGGAGAGTCAAAGACGTCGTCGTAATCTCACCGGCAGATCTGTGTCCGGTTGGCTTCAATCCATTGTCTCTACCTGGAGATCCCACTCTCATTGCGGATTCTATTCTTGCAGTATTTAAAGAAATCTTTGCGGAGAACTGGGGCATCCGAACGCAGGATGTGTTGAGCGCATCACTACTCACACTTATGCAGACTAAAGGCGCATCTTTGCTCTGGTTACCAGCACTTCTGACCGACGAAAAGTTCCGCCATAGTATTACAGACAAACTTACAGATGAGATCGTCTTAAAGCCTTTCTGGAAGAACTATGATGCCATGAAGGACTCTGAGCGCAAGCAGGAAATCGCACCGGTCTTAAACAAGATGAGGCAGTTCCTGTATCGTCCGGGGCTCCGCAGTGTACTCGGACAAAGCAATCCAAAGTTCCAGCTAACAGACCTGTTGTATAAACGCAAAATTGTTCTGGTCCCACTTAACAAGGGTACGGTCGGTGCGGAATCCGCTCGGCTTCTTGGCTCCCTTATTGTCGGCCTCACTTGGACACTGGCCTTGTCCAGAGCAAGTATTCCACCAGAAAAACGTCATGTCATTTCTATGTATATCGACGAGCTCCAAGACTACTTGGCTCTGCCAACCGATCTTTCTGACGCGCTCGCGCAGGCCAGAGGTCTGGGCGTTGGCATTACCATGGCGCACCAGTATCGCAACCAACTTCCACCCGATCTTCGAGCTGGTATCGATGCAAATGCCAGGAACAAAATCGTCTTTGGTCTTAACGCTGGCGACGCAAAAGAACTGGCAGCTCAGGCCCCAGAGCTCGACGCACTGGACTTTATGACCTTACCTCGCTATGAAATTTATACGAATTTTATGTCCGAGGGCAAGGCCACCGGATGGATTCGTGGAGTCACTTCAAAGCTTCCTCGAAGCCTTCGTGACCCAGCCGAACTTAGAGCTTTATGTCAGGCAACCTATGGCGTACCGGCGGAAACTGTTGATCGGGATTTCCTTAAACTACTCAAAAATACCGAGGCCGAACCACCGTCAGACTTCGATGATTCCGCTATTGGTCGGAGGAAACTATGAGTTCCGGTCGCCCGACCGACCGCATCGTTCAAACGACCCCTGAAAGCCGCCGTTTCCCGGCAAACATGAGCTTTAACGGAAAAGACGATTACCGCATTCTAGCGGAATCTCCCCCCATCCCGGAGGAGGCGGCTCCCGGCAGGCGCAGTAAGAACCATCTGCTGGAGCTCATCGACCACTTAAGTGAACGAGACTTCGAGATTCTGATCTCACTCCGTCACGCTAAGTACTTGATGACCGGACAGATCCAACGCCTACATATCCCTGAGGCTTCTACTCCATCTGCCGCCATGCGCGCTACCACAAAGAACATGAGTAAACTGAAAGGTCATGGACTAGTAGCAACTTTTAAGCGCCGCATCGGTGGCATCCACGCCGGGTCAGCATCTTATGTTTGGCATCTCACTGAGGCAGGTTATCGTCTACTTGATCTCAGAAGCTACGCCAACACCGTCGGTCGAGCTAAACGCCATCTTGAACCATCCTATATCCATATGAAGCACACTATCGCTATCGCAGAAACCTATGTGCAATTAGTTGAAATCTCTCGCAGGAACAAAAGTCTCGTGCTGAACACTGTGGAATGGGAACCGGATTGCTGGCGTCCATTTACGGACAACGGACACGACCTGCAGATGAAACCGGACCTCTTTGTCGTCACATATAACGGCGGCTATGAGGACAGATGGTTCATCGAAATGGATCTGAACACTGAAGCTTTACCTGTCGTTATAGACAAATGTGCTCGCTATCATCAGTACTTTCGTACTGGCATTGAACAGCGACAACACGAAGTCTTTCCGATCACGGTCTGGATTGTTCCAGACAAAAACCGCAAGCAAAAAATCCTAGCCGGCCTTGCCGAACGATTCGTAAAAGCTCCAAAACTGTTTGTCGTGATCACTCCAGACGAATTCGAACACCTAATCACTCATGGTGCTTCCAAAAAGCAACTGCATTGACACTAATCGAAAGGATTATATGACTAAGAAGACCTATATACCCTCATATTTTTTCGATGGCATCGATGAAGCTACACTCAAGTTTCATGCCTGCTATGAGGATATCAAAACACTCCTCGATAAATCCGAGGAACAAAACCTCGAGGCAAAGCAATTGATTCGTGATGAGATTGCTTTCTACCTCGCCAACTTCTTGTATCTCTATCACCGGGATGCATTCTCTAAAGACAAAGAATAGGAGGAAGACTTATGGCCGCAGCAAACGACTTAAAGAACATGGCAAAACAGACTCTGGAGAAGAACAAAATCTTCTTCGATGAAGCGGTTTCCAAAATGGAGGATCTGAGATTCTATGCCAGCCGCTTCGGCGGGTCCTGCGACGATCTCCTGTTAAAGCAGATCGATCTATATATCTCAGAACTCCAGCAGCTCAAAAAATCCATTTCTGGAACTACCGCAAACGAACACTAACCGATGCGCCCCTCTATATCAGGCAAAAACTGCTCTGGTTTAAAGGTCTGGCACATGTAAGCCAGCTGTGTAGGACTTCATGGTGCATGGCACGTCCGCTCTTTGTATTTTATTAACTTTAATCCGAAAGGATATTTATGATCGAACAAAAGAAACAGTTCTCTCTCGAAGAATTCAAAAGCGATAAAAAGCTGACGATGCGAATGCTTAAAACCGACGTCTGGGCTATAACAAAACTCATCCATATTGCCAGAGAAAACAGTCCGACTGAAGAACTTGAGCTTCGCCGGGAGCTACGTCCGATTGCCGTAGAGCTGCTGTATCAAGTCATCGGCACACCAAAAACCTTTGAAGAGGTACTCAGTGAAATGGATAAACAGGAGGACGGAAATGACGACTGAAATTGACTGGAACCTGATTGAGCTCACCGAAATCTATGAGTCATTCGATGCGGCACTCAAACTTCTTGACGAAGACACTGAGCGTGTCATGCGGCTTATAGACGCAGCTATTGAGCACGGAGCAACACCGGAAAGCATGACGGAGCCGGTTAAAGAATTCGCCACAGGACTGCAAATCTGCTGTGAAAAAATAAATAAGCTCAAAGATCAAAAGAAAAACAAAACACAAAAAACTTGACGGTTCTATGCATTAGCAAGAATTACATAGTCTGGCTTACATGTTCCAGACCTTTAAGCCAGAACATTAACAACGGAAAGGAGGAAAACGTGAACAAAGAAGAAACTCGCGGTCGGAAAATGCGTTCAGATAATGTTCGCGTTATCCCCGAGTTTCGCGAACAGATAGATATAGACAAACTCTGTCAGGCACTCATTGAGATTGCAAAAAGCCTAGCCCCAGAGAAACAGTCTGATCAGGAAAAAGAAACAGATCCATCAGACCCAGAATAGAAACTTCATCAGCTTCTCGTTCTGGAACCAATCATATAGCATACCGCCCTGGTTGGTTCCTTGCGAGAATCTGGAACACAGATTCATCGCCGTTACAGGCGGTCGAACCTTAAAGAGAGACAAGCCGAAAGGAGGAAAATACCCCAAGTCTCTCATCGCGGCAGCTTAGGATGTCGCACCAAATAGTAGTTCGTGGCCTATGCCGCGAAAGCACCTTAAAATCACCCCTTTTTCTCAGGCTTGGTACACGCAGAAAGAACTCTGCGTGTACCGCAGAGCCTCTTTCAGAATCGTGTACAACACAATTATTTTGAAGGAGGTTCAAAGCAGAATGTTATCCAGTAAATTCGGTATCGAGATTGAATTTACCGGGATCACTCGTTCAAAAGCTGCGGATGTGGTGTCAAATTATCTCGGAGGAGAGGTTACTCTCGCCGGGGATTATTACGACACTCACATCATCAAAGCTCCAGACGGGCGGACCTGGAAAGTCATGTTCGATAGCAGTATCACTTGTCGTCACCGCGTCAATGGTACGAACATTCCGTGCAGTTCACTGTATGCATGTGAGCTCGTCAGCCCAATTCTTACTTATCGTGAAGATATTGGATCCCTGCAGGACATTGTACGTCGCCTGCGTAAAGCTGGCGGCCTCACAAACAATTCCTGTGGTATCCATATCCATCTCGATGGTTCTGCACACACTCCGAGATCCATCCGTAATTTCATTAACCTCATCGCCAGCCGCAATGATCTGTTCTATAAAGCACTTCAAATTGAGGATGAGCGTATGCGGTATTGCAAAAAGATGGATGCCTACTTGGTAGAACGCATGAACCAAAAGAAACCACGAACATTCGCACAGCTTGAAGAGATTTGGTACGCCGGTTATGGCGGAAACCGTAATGGTCACTACCATGACAGCCGTTACCACTTTCTCAATCTTCATTGTTTCTTTCATGGGAACCATACGATTGAACTTCGTGGTTTCAATAGCGCACTCCATGCCGGTAAAGTCCGTGCATACATCGTATTTGCCTTGGCTATGAACCATCAGGCACTTACACAAAAAAGCGCCAGTTACCGCAAAGTACAGGAGGAGAATGAAAAATTCGCCATGCGGGTCTATCTGAATCGGATCGGCTTCATCGGCGAAGAATTTAAATCTTGTCGAAAGCATCTCTATGAACATCTCGACGGCAACGCCGCTTGGCGTTATGGCTCTAAAGAAAACTGCCATAGCCGTCGCAAGAAACCTGCTAACGAAGTACAGGAAGGAGAAAGTAATGTCGAAGATTGATCATGAAACTAAAAAAGCAGAAGCCGTTCGTTGGATGAGCATCCTTGGCATTGACCCGGATGTCATTCAGAAGTTTAAAGATCAAGGTATTGTCTCAGCCTGCTCCGGTATCACGGGGAAGATTATTCCTCTTGATGACCCAGAACTGTTAGAAGAAATCCATCTTTTTGAGCAGGAATGGGGCAATCTTGTTTATTTCGTCGTCCGCACACCTTCAACCTATGGACAGCTGGACTCTCTTCTTTTCATGGACAACTATTCTGACGAATGGGAGTTTGCAAGAGAAGAACTTAAAGACGGGTACGTACTGACCTGGACTTTGAATCGAGATCATCCCAGCTGTTCAGATATGGGAAGCATTATCGTTGAGCATTCAAAAAACGGCGGTCTAATCCGCCGCGGATAAGGAGGAAACACTATGCGCAAACATACAGGACTATATATTGCCTACGGATCGAATATGAACATCGAACAGATGGCTCGCCGCTGCCCGACGGCAAAAGTTGTTTCGAGCGGTTGGCTCGAAGGCTACAGACTCCGCTTTAGAGGCGGCTCGTATGGCTCTGTGGCCACCGTGGAGCCTTCTCCCAACGATTTGGTACCAATCCTTATCTGGGAGCTCAAACCGCAGGACGAGGCGAATTTAGACCTCTATGAGGGCTATCCGCGGCTGTACCGGAAAGAGACTCTCACCATTAAGCTCGGCAGGAAAAAGCACCCGGCCATGATCTATATCATGAACGGAGAACAGCACCCATACGGATACCCGTCACAGTCATATTTTGACACTATCCACGAGGGATATGTTTCTGCCGGTTTTGATCCAAAGCTGCTCCATCAGGCAGTCGCAGAAAACATGAAAGGAGAAAGAATCTATGGATAATACACACGACAACGCACTGTTCAATAACCGGATCAATGTCATCCCGTTTACCGAAATGACTGAATTGGAGGCTATGTTTTCTCTTATGGATGAGAGCTACCCCAAGTTTCTAGCACTGTCACTTGAATGTTTTACGAGCTTTTTCTGTGCCATTATTCACTCTTGGTGCGACGACCATCACATGGACGTCCGCCGCGTGATTAATATGATGCAGATCGCAATCTATAACGAAGTTGATCGAGAAAACGCTGAAAAAATCAGAAAGGAGTTTTTCTAACATGATGACTAAGAAGATTAAGGAACAGATCCTGGCTATCCGGGATTCTGGAGAAACCAACATGCTTGATACCCGTACCGTACAGTGGATCGCCAATCGTGAAAACTACTTCGAACTCGTTATCTATATCGAGGAGAACAGCCGTGAGTACTGGAATTTTATTATGACCGGTGAAGCTCCGATGGAGGATGATGACGATGGCATGAATTGAACTATTTAGGAGAGACTCTCTCCTAAACATCCGCAGGTTTTATGTTCCCGACGAGGCCGATACAAACGCTCTTTACCGGACATATAGATGCAACGGTGGAATCCGCAATTTCTGCAGATTCGTACTTGCATCTATTCGGGATCAGAGTGATGAATACGTTAGCTTCGAGGAGGATAACCTCGGTTCAAGCTGAAAGGAGGCAAAACATGTGGTCAGAAGGCATTATCGGCATACCGAAAGATGTCATGGGTAAACCAGTCTTCGTACACTATTGGGTTAAACACTATAAAAACCCTAGCAAGTACGGCATTAATAATGGACGCATCTCAAAAGTAATGATGAAGATCAACGACGAGATCGTCTGTGATTATGATCGCGGCTGGGATATTCGCCCGACAAATAAAGCTGCTGAAATCGCGTTGGAAATCTTACTCCATGAAATAGATGGGAGGGATAAAGAATGAAAGGCTTCATTGATGAAGGCCCGTCCATTCGTATCTACTACGATTTGGAAGGTCAGCGTCGTAAAGACTTAGTTAAAGCACTCGGCGAAATTCTACTTTGGGAACCGAAATATCTCGGAGCTCCCACTTTCAGCTATCAGATTGGCAATTATATTGTCACCCAAATTGGTGCGATTATTTGCCCTGAGTGCTGTACAAAAGAAATCGCCCAGCAGATTATGCTGAAACTTAGAGAACGCGGCTTTGAACATACTGGCACCAATTTGATGCTTTATGTTGTGTCGCTACCTCGTTCCATGTTCGACGATAAATCTCTCGCCCGTCTTCGCAATCTCGTTAAATCCAAGGAAACCATCTTAAAAGCCGCTCTCGGATCGAGAGACCTTCAGATCGAAACGACCGATGAAAAGGTCTATTTCCCTTGGTTTACACTCAGCGGAGCAGACGGAGAAGCCGATGCTTACAACAAGCTCATCGCGGCTCTTGGCAAAGCAGCTCGTGAACAGAAACGTATCTCTCCAACCGAAAAACCGCAGGAAAACCTGAAATATGCCATGCGCTTGTTTCTGGTTCGTCTCGGATTTGTTGGAGATGAGTACAAGCAAGCCAGAAAAATCCTCTTACGGGAACTGTCTGGCAATTGCAGCTGGAAAAACGGCCATGCGCCAGAAAGGACAACGCCTGATGAAATGGAGGTGGAAACGAATGAGGAATAACAATATTCCGGATCATGCAATGATTGAAAACTTACGCGGCAGGTATCCGAAAGGAGCTCGCGTAGAATTGATCTACATGGACGATCCGTACTCAACGCTCAAAACGGGCGACCAAGGTATCGTCATCTTCGTTGATGATATCGGTACTATCCACGTTGCCTGGGATTGCGGTTCCAGCCTTGGAGTCGCATATCGGGTAGATCATATAAGGAAACTGTGACCTCAACTATAAAGCCAGCCCCGGCTGGGACTGGCTTTTTCAAGATAAAACTGAACAAGATAATAAACCTTTAATTCTTCGCGGAATGACTGGCTTTCTCTCGAGAAGAGAGCTATCATGCGATGACGACCTATGAAAGGAGGTAACGCTCTATGAGCAATTCAACTATGTTAGATACCGCACAGGCTCTAATGGGCTCCATGACGCCAAAATTTGCCGTATCCTATCTCCGCGTATCCACTCGCGGACAAGCAGAACGAGGCGGCGGCCACGACGAAGGTTTTTCAATCCCGGCGCAACGCGAAGCGAATAAAAAGAAGGCTGCTACATTAGGCGCAATAGTCGGCAAGGAATTTGTTGACCGTGGCGCATCCGCCAAATCCGCTGATCGTCCGCAGCTTCAGGCGATGCTTGAATATGTCAAAGAAAATGCCGATCGCGTTGATTACGTAATCGTACATAAGGTCGATCGTCTCGCACGCAATCGTGACGACGACAGCGACATTATGCGCGTATTGCGTGAGTGCGGCGTTCAACTCGTATCTGCATCAGAAAGCATCGACGATACACCGGCCGGTATGCTGCTCCATGGCATTATGAGTTCCATCGCCGAGTTCTACTCGCAGAACCTTGCAACTGAAGTCAAGAAAGGCATGGGTGAAAAAATCAAAGGTGGCGGCACAGTCGGACGTGCTCCTATCGGATATCAGAACGTACGATATGTAGATGAGAAAGGCCGCGAAGAGCGTACGGTGATTACCGACCCTGAACGTGCTCCCCTCATCAAATTAGCATTCGAGCAATATTCTACTGGAGAATGGACAGTTGCTGATTTGGCCGATCACTTAGCCGCTTGCGGACTAAATACCAGAGCGACGCCCAAAATCCCATCTCAGCCCGTAAATCTCAAAACGCTGCACAAAGTTCTTGTTAACCCATATTACAAAGGAATAGTGAAATACAAGGGCATCGAATATCAGGGAAGTCATGAAGCCCTCATAAGCGAAGAGATATGGAGCAAAGTTCAGTCAATTCTCGCTTCAAGACTAAATGGTGAACGAAACTTAAAACATCCTCACTTCCTAAAAGGCAGTGTTTACTGCGCCTACTGTGGGGAGCGAATGCTTGTAACAAACGTAACCAAAAAGAATGGAATGGTATATCCGTATTTCTACTGCGCCGGTCGCCATAGCGGTCGCAGAAAGGATTGTAAAACTCACTCCGTATTAATAAGTGTTGTCGAGAAGGAAATTGAAAAGATTTATGATTCGTACCAACTACCGTCAAGTGTACGTGAGATATTAGAATCGCGGATTCAGGAAGTCATTGCTAAAGAAAAAGATAAATACGACAAAGAGTTGGACGGCCTGAAAGGACAAAAGGCTCAGCTAGAGAACAAGCGAAAGAAACTACTTGAGGCCCATTATAGCGATGCAATTCCTCTCGATTTGCTTAAATCAGAACAACATAAAATCGCAAAGGAGCTTGCGGCTATCGACCATGAGCTCAAAATGCATAATATGACATTTGAGCAGATCAGGAACAACCTCAAATTAACCCTTGATATTGTAGAGAATTGTGGGGATGCATATCGTAACGCTAGCCACACTATTAAGAGATTAATGAATCAGGCAATCTTCGAAAAATTTTACATAATCAGCAACGACGAAGTCGAGCTAGATATAGAATTCTCGTTTAGGCCACCTTTTGACAAACTTCTGGAGTCGATTAAGGACGACATTGCCCAAATCAATAAGAACAAATCTTCAAACAGAATCGGCAATGCCTTAACCATAGCAAAAGGCCACATCCAAGAATTTCTTGAATGTGGCCTTTCTGACGTTGATAATCCATCAAATATGTCAACTTACTCAAACGATGGATATTTTTTTAGGCATAAAAGTTTGAGTAAGGTACTTTTGGTGGACCTGAGGGGAATCGAACCCCTGTCCGAAAGCTCATCCATCGAAGCATCTCCCATCACAGTCATTATTTTGACATTCCCTCTGCCAGACGCCTAATGACAGGCTGCTGGTTTTAGTAGCTTCATAAATTCTTCCATCCCCTCAAAGCTTTGGGAACGAAGTGCCTCATCTGGTCGAAGCCGGTTACTTAAGCGATGAGTGACTCAAGGCCGACTGCTGCAACTAGGCAGCGTACGCTAAATTTTCGTCTGCGTTTATATTTAGTTGGAACTTTTAACGTAGTGTCCCGCTACGGATGGCTTCTCCAACTTCCAAACCCCCGTCGAAACCAGTACAAGCCCTGGTTTTGTTTGCTTCCTTATTATATGTGATATCATGTGCAAATGCAAGCATTTTACACAGGAAAATTCAGGCAATTTTCAAATCCAAAATATACAATTATAAAATTTTTTCTGCAAATCGAAAATATCCTCTTTTATTCGTCCCGCCAAAGTGCTATAATGCTCGCATGGGGTATTAGCGCAGTTGGGAGCGCGCAACATTCGCATTGTTGAGGCCACGGGTTCGAATCCCGTATACTCCACTCCCTATATCAGCCAGAAAATCATACTCGAAGCGTTTACCGTTTATGATTCTTTGCTGTTTATGCGGAAGCATAGCTCAGCTGGGATGAGCGTTCGCCTCACACGCGAGAGGTCACGGGTTCGAGCCCCGTTGCTTCCACTAAAAAGTCCTTACTCGAACTCTTGTCTAAAAGACAATATCTCGGGTGAGGATTTTATTTTTACCTCTCGTTTTGATATGATAATGGCAAATAAAAAGCCCCCGCATGGAAGAAAAACCATAGAATAATGATGTTCGTCGTTTCCGTTAAAATGGTGTTTGCCGCAGAGGAATGGTTAGATATGATTTTGAAGTAGAGGGTATTATACTGTGAAAGAAAATGAAATTGTCCTTTTTGCAGATGATAAAATAGAATTGGAGGTTCCAATTACTCCAGATCAGGAAACTGTATGGCTGACACAAGAACAGATGTCCCTACTATTTGATACAGCACGTTCTTCCATAGCATATCACATTGGCAATATATTTAAGGAAGGGGAACTAGACAAAAATACTTCTGTCGAAATTTTCGACAGAAGTAAAAATAAAGCATCCAGACCGCCTAAATATTATAATCTGGATGTGATTATATCAGTAGGGTAACAAATATAGAGGTTTGGCGGTTTTCTGCATGGAAATTCAAATACCTGAACGGACATATTTATACACCACTATGCAGCACGAACGATGACAAATGCTCTTTACTCCAGGTATCTATTACAAAGCAGAGCTTTTGAACCTAAAGCCGTAGCAGTATCTTATTTTATCCCCAGTGCCTTCTCGACAAACAGCTGCATCTCGGAGATGGTTCTCCAGTACACTTCCCCGGTGCCTCTGTCATGTGCGCCTTTTGCCAGCACCCGGAGAAGTACCGGATGATCGCTCTGGTTTAATTCCTGCATTCTCGCCGCAAATTTTTTTCCGTGATACGGCGGTACATTATTGTCGCATTCCCCTGTCTGGATATAGATTGCCGGATAGTTTACCTCTTTCACGTTGTGGTACGGAGAATAACTCAGCATATATTCAAACATTTCTTTGCTTTCCTTCGGGTTTCCGTATTCGGTGATATACATGGGTCCCCGGTCATCCTCTGCAAAATGGATCATGTCTGTGTGGGGAACGGAATCAATTACACACCCAAACAGATCCGGTCTCATCGTCACCAGCGCAGACATCAGAAGACCGCCGTTTGAAAGGCCGGAAATCACAAATTTCTCCGGCTTCGTCCAGCCATCCCGGATGAGCTGTTCCGCAATTCCGATGAAGTCATAATAACAATTCTTTTTCTTCATCATCATTCCTTCCTCATGCCAGGTTACGCCGTACTCGCTTCCGCCTCGGATGGAGCCCAGCACGAACACTCCTCCGTTTTCTGCCCACTTCGCAATGTCCAGATTTGCCACATGCTCTTTTGACGCCGGACGTTCGGATGAATTATAGCCGCCGTATGCATACATCCAGAGCGGATTATTTCCATCCAACCGGATATCTTTTCGGTGTACAATAAAGTAGGGAATCATTTTCCCGTCTTCCACGGAAGCTGCTCTTTTCTGCTCGACAATCAGATTCGGGTGTACCTCATCTGACGCTCTCCATATCACTTCGATATCTGTATGTTCCAGGCTCAGAATTACCGGCTCATCAAGGAAGGTCTCAAATTTGAGATAGGCTTTATTCTCCGCCCGGCCGATATACTCTGCAGTTCCCATTGTATCCGGGAGGCTGATCCTTTCTTCTCTGCCATCTTGCAGGCGTACCAGCTCCGAACACACATCTTTCATATATAATAGGTATAAGGTCCCGTCAATCACAAAACCATTTTCCAGAACTTTATCCTGCTCCGGGCATACTACCCGGGCACTGCTGATGTCATCCCCCTGTTCTACGGCAAGTACCTGGCCATTTGGGGCATCTTCCCGGGAAATAAAATAATGGACATCATTTATGGAATCTATGTACATCATCTGCAGGGCATGTTCTTCATTGATAAAGGAAATCGCATCCTCTGCCTCCGAGTACACCATGAAACGAGAGTTGGAGTAATCCTGCATCATCTCAATTATAATGTACTTTTTGTCGGAGCTGACGAACGGATTCCCGATAATCGTTCTTTTATCTCCTCCATAAATGCATCTGGTCACTCCGGTATCCGCATCATAGGCGTACACCTTCGTCAGCGTTGTCTGAGCATCCACATCCGTCTCCGTCGCCGCATAATATACGGTCTCACGATTTCCGGACCATGCCCCGAAAAAGATATCCGTTATTTGATTCAGAATCTTCCTCTCTGCACAGTCAATCACCATGATGGTCATTCTCGCATCCCCCTCAACGCTGCCGGACACCATAGCAAGATTCGGATTCGCAGGGCATACTTTGAAATCATAAGGCGAAAAACGCGGAATGTCATTTCTTTTTAACACCGGTCTTTCATCCTGCATTTCGCGGTTTACGGACACGATCCTGAAATCTCCGTCTTCCATTACCGACGCTGCCAGCCGGTCTTTCCAGGGGCTGATCATGATATAAGCAGGTTTTGCTTTCTGACTTTTCAGTTCTGCTGTCTTTTCTTCCAGCTCCTGACTGTCAAACCATGCATCTGTGAATTCATTCTGACTCTGCACCCAGGAAAGCACCTCCGGATTTGCAGCCTCCCGAAGCCACCGGTACGGATCCTCCAGCCTATGGCCAAAATACTCTTCCTGGTACTCTTCCTTCTTTGTCTTTGGATAGTGATACATTCTCATCGTTCATTCCTCCTCTTTTATCCGAAATTTCGCACCTTAAATTCCCTCTCGGCCTCACGCTTCTGGTCTTTTTTCGCAATATCGTCACGCTTGTCATAGAGCTTCTTTCCTTTTGCCAGGCCGATTTCTACCTTCACCAGACTTCCGCTGAAATAAACCTTGAGCGGCACGATTGCCATTCCTTTTTCCTTGGTCTTGCCGAGCAGTTTATTGATCTCTGCCTTGTGCAGCAGAAGCTTGCGCACCCGCAGTGGATCTTTGTTGAAAATGTTTCCTTTTTCGTAAGGACTGATGTGCATACCGTAAATATATACTTCTCCATTTTCTATACGGATGAATGACTCCTTAATGCTGCATTTTCCCATACGCAGGGACTTTACCTCTGTGCCTGCAAGAGAAATACCCGCTTCGTATGTATCCAGTATAAAGAAATCATGGTATGCTTTTTTATTGTTTGCAATTAATTTACCCTGCGTCTTTGCCATGTAAATGCCTCCTGTATTTTTCCAAGCATATTTTCATAATCGGTGTGTCCCGCCTGAAAACTGTGAGAATTATTTTATTCTAACTTCCCTCTCTTTTGAAACAACTCTCACAGCATTTGGGCGGTACACATTTTCACTATTTATTACCTCTGTTACACTAGTTCAAAATCTATCGTCCGGCTCAGAACGTCGCACCCGATCACCCTTACATTTACTTTCTGCCCCAGCTTGTAGGTCCGGCGGGTGTGCACGCCTACCATCTGATACTGTACCTCATCGTAATCATAATGATCGTCCATCATATTTGCCACATGGACCAGTCCTTCCACCGTGTTGGGAAGCTCCACATAAATTCCCCATTTGGTGATTCCGGAGATGACTCCTTCAAACTCTTCTCCGTAAAACTGCCGCATATACTGGACTTTTTTCAGTTTCACAGTCTCCCGCTCCGCCTCATCGGCTCTGCGCTCAAGGCTGCTTGCCTGCTGTGTCACTTCCGGAAGAATCCGGTCGTAATGATTCCGCCTTTCTTCACTCATTCTACCACGCAGATTATCCTTGATAATACGGTGAATCTGTAAGTCGGGATAACGGCGGATCGGGGAAGTAAAATGTGTGTAGTAACGGGTTGCAAGTCCGAAATGTCCGTCATTATCTGGCGTATATTTTGCCTGCTTCATGGAGCGCAGGGTCAACCTGGAAATCATGGCTTCCTCCTGGCTTCCTTCGATTTTATCTAAAAGCTTCTGAATCTCTTTGGGTCGGATTTCCTGTCCTTTCGGGACATGAATCATGTAACCGAAATTCTGGATAAAGGTGACGAGCTTTTTCATTTTCTCTTCGTCAGGCACCTCGTGTACTCTGTATACAAACGGGATTTCCTGCCAGAAATATTCTTCCGCCACGGTCTCGTTTGCCAGAAGCATGAAGTCCTCAATGATCCGGGTTGCCACGTTTCTGTCATAGGCTTTGATTTCCAAAGGTCTGCCCTGGTCATCCAGCACAAGCTTCGCCTCCGGAAAATCGAAATCGATCGCTCCTCGTTTATGCCGTTTGGTGCGAAGGATAAGCGACAGTTCTTCCATCAGCCTGAACATGGGCACCAGCTTTTCATAACGCTGCATCTCTTCCTGGTCGTACTCAGCGAGAATCTTTTTTACGCTGGTATAGCTCATGCGTTCATCCACTCTGATCACCGTCTCGGCAATCTGATGGTCTTTGACATTGCCCCCAGCGTCGATCCGCATGATACAGCTCAGAGCCAGCCTGTCCTCCCCCGCGTTTAAGGAGCACATCCCGTTTGAGAGGATGTGCGGAAGCATCGGGATGACGCGGTCTGCGAGATAAACACTGGTTCCCCGCTTCAGAGCCTCCCGGTCCAGTGCGCTGTTTTCCTGCACATAATTGGTGACATCGGCAATGTGTACGCCGAGAATATAGTCATCATTTTCTTTGGTCAACGTGATGGCATCGTCCAAGTCCTTGGCATCCTCGCCATCGATGGTGACCGTCTGCCAGGTACGGATATCTTTTCTTCCCGCCATGTCGGCGCCGCTTACCGGTTTTGCCACGCGCTCTGCCTGATTCAGAACTCTTTCCGGGAATTCCATCGGCAGATCATAGCCTTTTACGATAGATAAAATGTCGACTCCCGGATCATTGACATGACCCAGGATCTCTACAATCTTTCCTTCCGGTTTTTGGCTTTCATTTCCGTAAGAGGTCAGCTCTACTACAACCTTATGACCGGTGACTGCTCCTTTCGATTTTTCTGCGGGAACAAAAATGTCCTGGAGAAATCTGGCGTTATCCGGCACGACAAATCCATAGTTTTTCCGGCTCTGGTAATAGCCCACAAGGCGCTGTGTGCCGCGGGTGATGATCTTACTGATCTTGCCTTCCCGCCGTTTTCCTGCGGGGGAACCTGTGAGAATCACTTCCACTTCATCGCCCTGCATAGCTCCGTTCATATCATCCTCAGAAATGAAGATGTCATCTGCTTCTCCCTCTATGGTGACGAAGCCGAATCCTCTGGCATTTGCCTGGAAAATGCCCCGAAGCTGCCTGGCTTCCCCTTTAACGTACTTACCTTTCTGGGTGACGTGGACTCTGCCTTCCTGCTCCAGACTGTCCATGACTTTATGAAGCTCATCTCTCTGTTCTCTGGGCACCTGCAGGACAATGGCAAGTTCTTTTAGTTTCATGGGAACGTAGCATGAATCACAGATAAATTCGTATATTATTTTTTTACGTTTTTCGAATATTTCATCCATTTTAATCTCCTGTCGAAAAAAGAACACCCTATATTTAATATAGAGTGTTCCTCATTTTCATCCAATCATGCATTATGCAAATACTTTCAGGTTTAATGCTGCTGCAAGTACGATAAAGAGTACTGCAAGAAATTTGGTGGACTTTACAAGAGCGCCTTCCATAGAACGGCCTTTGTTCTGTCCCCAGTAGGTATCAGCACCGCCGGCGATGGTTCCGAGGCCTGCGGATTTGCCTTCCTGAAGTAATACGATAATTGTCAATGCGATACAATCTATTGCGAAAAGGATTAGTAGGATTGTTTTTAAAATTTCCATTATTTTGCACCTCCTGATGGATAACATGGTTATTTTAGCATATGTTTGGGGGATTGGCAAGGGGTTTTTTGTGAGGGGGACGCAGAATCGAGGCTGGGAAGGATTGGAGGGATTGTATGAAAGGGTTTGATGTTCGGGAATCTTAAGAATTGGGGGGAGAATCTTTAGAAAATCTTCAGGGAGTGTTGGTGGGGTTCTTAGGTTTTGGTGGGTAGAATGGGGGTAGTTAGAGATGAGGTGGCTGGTGAAGCGCGGGAGTGTTTGTTCGCTGGCTGGATTTGCTTAAGATGGTTTTGAGTACTGAGTGAGGAGGTTGACTTATGAGATTTGGGGCTTTGGGTATTCAAGATGGAATGAATGTTGGTGTTTGGGATAGATGGGCCACTGATGACAAGTGTGATTGTGTGCGGGAGGATGGAATTCTTGGCTGTGGGTATTCGGGGAGTTCGCTTTTGCTTCAATTTTTTGTGTTTTCGTTTGTGGGATGGAGCTGGGAAGTGCTGCTGCATGTGGTGATGGATCATGCGTTTGTGAACCGTGGGGTTATGATGGGGCCCTGGCTTCCGATTTATGGGAGTGGCGGGGTGTTGATTCTTTTGGTTTTGAATCGGCTTCGCAGGAGACCGGGGATGTTATTTGGGGCTATCATGCTGGTTTGTGGGATTGTGGAGTATTTTACGGCTGTTTTTCTGGAAACATTTCTTCATGCCAGCTGGTGGGATTATAGTGATATGATGTTTCAGATTCAGGGGCGGGTCTGTCTTGCGGGACTTTTGCTGTTTGGGGCGGGCGGCTGTTTCATCGTTTATGTGGCTGCGCCGTGGCTTGACGGGAAAATTGAAGCAATGCCGGTATGGGTAAGGCGGACGATATGTACTTTATTGGCCGGTGTGTTTGTTATGGATATGCTGTATTCGGCAATATACCCGAATATGGGAGCGGGGATTACTTTTTAGGATGATATTTTTCAGCAAATCAGACAGACCTGACAACGCAGATCACGCTGCCTGTTTATCTATGAAAAACAAAGGAAAAATTCTGATCCGCATGAGCTATAGGAAGTTTCAATGAATCATGAAAATTGATTATAAATTATAGTAAATACTTTATTATCTTATCCTTTTTTTCTTGGATTTTATGTGATATATTTGAGATAAGAAAATTGGGAGGAATGTAACATGAATTTTTTAAGTATTTTTGATGTCATCGGACCGAATATGATCGGGCCATCCAGTTCCCACACAGCCGGTGCCTGCTCTATGGCTTTGATGGCGCGCAGGCTTTGCAAGGAACCGATCCGCAAGGTAGTGTTTACCCTTTATGGTTCTTTTGCAAAAACGTATCATGGGCACGGTACGGACAGGGCTCTTCTGGGCGGTATTCTCGGATTCGGCACGGACGATGCGCGGATTCGGGATGCATTTGATCTGGCAAAGGAATTCGGCGTGGAGTATGAGTATGTGATCGATGAGGAGACCGTCACAGACCACCCGAATACGGCGGATATTGCCATGACCGGTGTGAATGGTTATGAGCTGACGGTGCGGGGGGAATCCATCGGAGGCGGTAAGATCAAGATTGTCCGGATTGGCAATATCGATGTAGAGTTTACCGGAGAGTACAGTACGCTGATTATTAAGCAGCTCGACACTCCGGGAATTGTCGCTCATATCACACAATGCCTCAGCAATCAGAATGTAAATATCGCATTTATGCGGCTGTTCCGGGAGGATAAGGGTGCCACTGCTTATACTGTGGTGGAATCTGACGAACCGATTCCGGAAAGTATTCTGGACGAAATTAAAACAAATCCGAATGTGCATGAGATCATGCTGGTTCAGGTATAGGAGGTGGCGACAGTGGATTTTAGAAACGGACAAGAATTATTAGAGGTATGTGAGCGCGAACAAATGTCGATTTCTCAAGTTATGAAGCAAAGAGAAATTACCTGCGGCACTTTGAGTGACCAGGAGATTATGGAGAAATTGAAGACTGTGCTTTCTATTATGAAGGCGGCTGTCAACGAGCCTTTGACACATCCGAAACGTTCCAACGGGGGACTGATCGGCGGCGAGGCAAAGAAGGTTTCTGATTTTGGGAAAACGCAAAAAAGTATCTGTGGCTCTCTGCTAAATAAAGCGATTTCCTATAGTATGGCCGTGTTGGAAGTGAATGCTTCCATGGGACTTATTGTGGCGGCTCCGACTGCCGGTTCTTCCGGAGTCATTCCCGGGGTTCTTCTGGCACTCCAGGAGGAAAAGCTATATTCGGACGAGCTGCTTTATAGTGCTCTGTTAAATGCCTCTGCCGTCGGCTATATTCTGATGCGCAATGCTTCCGTATCGGGAGCGGAAGCTGGGTGCCAGGCCGAGGTTGGCGCTGCTTCCGCCATGGCCGCAAGTGCGGTCGTTGAGATCATGGGCGGCACACCGCAGATGAGCCTTCAGGCGGCAAGTATTGCGATATCCAACCTGCTTGGAATGGTATGTGATCCGATCGCTGGACTTGTAGAGTCGCCTTGTCAGGCGCGGAATTCCATCGGCGCCGCAAACGCGATCACCTGCGCGGAGCTTGCCCTTGCGGGAGTCACCCACCCGATTCCGTTTGATGAGATGGCAGAAGCCATGTACCGGGTCGGAAAGAGTATTCCGTTCGAGCTTCGCGAGACCGCCATGGGCGGCTGCGCGGGAACCCCGACGGGCTGCTCGCTGGGCTGCGGGATGTGCAGTTAGAGTTCTGTTTTCCATGGAATTTTGCTGTGCTAACTGAGCAGAAATAAATATTTTTATGGGATGACTTAAAGGGATGTTGCAAAATAGTCTTTTACGAATCAGATATTTACTTTTCCTCATCGCAGACTATTTCGTGACGTCCCTTTTCATTGCCCCCGGGAAACAACGGTCTTTTTCCTCACTCATAGAGTCTAATATCATCTATTTTTTGAATAACTCCTCTTTCAAAATTCCCACACAGCATATTTTGAAGAATCCCTTTTTGGCATCTTCTATTCTTCTCTCTCACAAATAGTCAAGGCTCCTGCCGGACAGGCTACCCTGCACACTTCGCAGGCCCCAGCACTTATCCGCATCAAGCGTAATCTTATTCTCTTCCAGCTTCAGCGCACCAAACTGACATCGTTTTTCACATGCGCCGCACCTTTTACATACCTCTGTCTGCACGTTTATGATATATGGTATTTTCAGGAAGTCGCCTTTCATTGCAGCTTCATATTTAGCCACTTTGTGATGATGAATTCACGATAGGTTCCTGATTCGTGAAATGCAGGTAGATACGGTATTTATCACGCCCACATCCCATGATATATATCAGGATTCATAATATATCTGTCATTAATGGCATCTCTCTTCTCCTGCGGAAGGGAAACCCAGTATACTTTTTCCAAAACGATAAAGGATTCCAGTCTTGTGACTATATGTGCTGCCCAATAACATACGGTTCCGTTCTCCTCATCCAAAACTTTAGCTTGATTCTTATAAAATCACGCCACCTTTTCCTTCTGATCCACCTTCTAGTATTCGCCCCCATAACGCACTTCGCAGTCCTTTCGATAAAACGAAATACCATAACAGCTAATTCTCCGATATCCTTCTGTACGCAGTTCTTCCATATAATTCTTCTCATGAATCTGTCGGACCGCCTCATCCGCTTCTTCTTCCAGCTTGTCAATGCTGTTGGCCACCTTAACTTCCAGAACAAAAGCTTTTCCCCGCAGACTTGCACTTTTTACCATCAAATCCGATCGACCATTTCCCGTCTCGCGATTCGATTTTACCCGGTACCGGTCACTCTGACTCAAAATGCCTGCAAGAAATCCATGATAGAAATTTTCTGCACTGTCATAAAAGCTGATAGTTTCTAAAAGCTGCTCGCTGAGGATATCTCCCATTTTTTCTGCATCTCCATCTTCCATCGCCAAATACAGCTCATAAAAATCTTGTTTCCTTATCTTATTTTCAAACCACTGCAGAATGACATTCTCATAAACACTTTTTAGTTCTTCATTTGGAATCACAGCATCCAGAACAACTGCCCTTTTTTCCATCCGTTCACCGTTCTTTGTCAAATAGCCTGTAAAATACAGAAAATTCCAGAGGTTTTCACTGTCCCCTCTCATATCTGCATAAGTGATTTCTTCTTTTACCCTAAGTGCGATACTTCCTCCGCCTATTAATTGCTCTATCTGATCTCTCATCTCGCGTCCTGCACGGTTTACCATATCTCTGATAATGTCGGAGGAGCTCGTATTTACCCAATATGGGCGCGGAAATGCATTACGGTCAGCATTTAAATCAAACATAAACTTGATAACACTCCATGGATTATAGATATCTGTGTCACCGAAACTATAACCATCATACCACAGCTTCATATCCGTGAAACGTTCTTCCCTGTCATAATAAGACATCATCCGAAGGACCTCTTCTTCAGTAAACCCGAAATGTTCGCTGTAATTTTTATCCAGGACGGAAATAATATTCAAATGATTAAGTCCTGTAAAAATACTCTCCTTCGATATTCTCAGACATCCGGTGATTACTGCAAAATTCAGGCATTTATTGGTCTTAAGTGCCGATTCGAACAATGCACGGATAAAGCCTACCATTTGTTCATAAAATCCACAGAAATACGCATTTTCCAGGGGTACGTCATATTCATCGATTAAAATTACCACAGGTTTTTTCGAAACCTTAAACAGGCAATTCCCCAAAAACTTTAACGCCCCTGAATATACATCAAAATCTGCCTGTCCGGACGCAATCGTCCGAAACAGTTTTTTTCGTCCTCATCAAGTCCTTCTTGTCCCAACAAACCTTTATGCCGCTTGAATTCTTCCGTAATTTCTTCTTTCAGTTTAAAATAAGCTGACTCAAACGTAGGCTGCTTTGCTGATTTCAGCGTCAGGCTGATAACCGGATACTGCCCCATGTGAGCCAGATATTCTTCTCCCTGCTCCACAATTTTCAAACCCGCAAAAAGCTTTCGGTTTATTTCATTTTCCTTAATATTTCCTGTATCTTCAAAAAAATATTGAAGCATACTTAAATTCAATGTTTTTCCAAATCTCCGTGGGCGCGTAAATAGATTCGCTTTTCCTTTTAAATCTATTAGTTCTTTTATCAGCAGGGACTTATCCACGTAATAATAGTTCTCTATCAGCAATTCTTTAAAATCATCTACCCCTATAGGCAATGCCTTCCCCATCATTTCCACCTCCCCGTACCCGGCTTCTTTTCTTTCATTATATCCGTGCGTTGAAAGAACGTCAACGTCTTCACCTTTTCATTTCCCGAATTTACAGCATTACTTTGTTTCATACTGCTATATAGAGAAAACAAACACCACAAAAATTAGTGGTTTTATCTATATATTCATGTTATTTTCTCAGCTTGAAGATGGCTCAAAAATGAAGGCATTGCCCTTTTATAGTGACTCTATCATTCTGGGGCTTCCTAATGCACCGCGCTATCAGTGCCTTTTGAAAAAGAAACCTACTATTAATGAATTACTCACAACCGAATCATTTGTCTGGAACCAGTCGCTGAATGAGATTAGCTGTGATTATCTCCACCAAATGAATGTTGAGAAAGATGATTTGAACATTATCGCTGAAATGAACTCGGAACAGTTGGCAAAAAATGCGGTGATTGATGGGCTTGGTGTCTCATTTTTATCAAAAATCTCCCTTAAATGTGCCATGAAATCTGCAGAGATTTTAACTTATGAGCTACCTCTCTTCCCCTCCCGCACGTTTCAAATTGTGTATCCCCACAAAACACAGCTTAATGATGCCGGGAAGGATTTCGTTCAACTTCTTAGAAGCGGTTCTTTTGATTTTGATAAATGTATGCATTAGTAAATTTTTCTATGCCGAGATGACAGTCCCCGGACTGTCACTTAGGTATGCATAGCAGCAAAAAACTGGCTGCATACCTTTAGCGGTCTTCGTCAGCCAGTCTTTATTTTGCTTTATTCTAAAAACAAATTGCTTCCTATTCTATTAATACACCAATCTTGCCCCGTTCAGCTTAATCACCCTGTCAATATGATTCACTGACGACATCCTGTATGAATACGCCGCCGACTCAAACAAGGCATAAATATCATTTCCACTTTGATAGATCTGTTCCAGCCGCTCCGGGAACCGGATCGTTTTGTAGGCTTCCGACGTAGAAAGGATTCCGTAACGCGAATAGTTGAATATCTGGACCTCTGACGGCATGATACCATAAGAGCGGGTCAGAAGGATTTTATTATTGTAAAATGCCATTCCCTGTACTTTGCCGGATATCACCTGCATACTGACCGCACATGCCACCGGATCAACCACCCCGACTGTTCGTTTCAGATTCATGTCTGCTTTCTCGTACAGCGTTCCGTCCGCATTAATCAGATATTTTTCAATAATACTGGCGTCATCCTGTGTAAAGAAGCCTACGAACAATGCGCCGTCGTGATAGGTCATGAAGGAAGCCCGCTTCATCCGGTAAAGATTATAGGACATATCGAATTTCAGCGGTTTAGCGTTCTCTTTAAAATCGTATTCTTCCAGGTGCGCCAGGGTGATGGCATTTGCCTGTGCCCAGGTGGAGCCCTGTCCGGTGACCCAGAGATTATGGTTCATTGTGTCGTATGCCAGGCCGCCCACGTGCGCCCGGGTATTCAGCACAATTTCTTTGATAAAACGTCCGCTCTCTTTATCGATCATGTAAATGACCGAATTGTGCTCCTTCGTCCGGCAATAGGCGCTGATCAGTACATAGTCTTCAGTAATGGCAAGCCCCTGGGGAGTCATGGAAGTGCAGATTACTGCATCCTGCGGCTCACTCGCGCGCAGTGTCTTTGTAGCTTTTAAGCCGGGGACTACATAAGTCCCATACTCTTTTTCCTGCTCCCTGCCTTCACACGCATATTTGTATACAGTTTTGTTCCGTTTCATCGTCTTTAAGTGTTGCTCTACGGTATAAAGTGAATCGGTGTTCGTCTCTGTCAGTTCTGTCTCCGGCTCCACCTGCGCGCGATACTGGAATGCATAATACCAGTACCCTCCCGCAACCATGGCCAGCACCAGAAGAACACAGATCCGGCGGCGCCATTTTCTGAGACGCCGTGCAAAACCTCCCGGCCTGCGCTTTTTCTTCCGTTTGCCCAAAACCTCCGAAACAGGACCTGCCTCTTCTTCCCTTACAGTGACTTTCCGGCTCTGTTCTTTTACGGCATTTTGCCCGTCTTCCGCTAAATTTTCGTCTTTTTGCATGTTTTTACTCATGTTCACCCACTTCTTCTCTGTTACCAAGCATACCTGAGTGAAGGTCCAGTGGACCTTCATCCCGGTATTCTTTCTGGGCGGAGAAACCACGTCCCTTCACTTCGTTTACATGACCGATGACCATAAATGCGTTGGGATCTGTATCCTGGACCAGCTTATTAAGCTTTACCAGCTCACGGTTATTCACCACCGTCATGATCATCTTCTGCTCTTCTTTCAGATAACCGGTCTGTGTATATATGAGAGTGGTGCCTCTATCCAGTTTCTCCTGAATCAAATGATTCAATTCCTCATATTTTTCGGAAACGATACTGACCTGCGTCTTGGACAGTCCTAAAATCATCACTTTATCCAACACTACCGTATAAATCATCACCAGCAAAATACCATATATGATCTGTTCCGTATTGGAGAACAGCATCTGTGCGATCAGAATTGAAAAGTCAAACACATACAAAAGTACGGATACCGGAAGACCGAATTTCTTATTTAACACCAGCGGAGGGATATCCATACCACCGGTAGACGCACCCGCCCGGATCACGATTCCGATGGCAAATCCGATCATCAGACCACCGCAAATGGTGGAGAGCATCTTATCGCTGGTGATATTCTCCAAAACCGGATAACGTTCAAACACGCCGAGTATCACCGGGTAATAGAATGTACTGACCAGTGTGGTCAGTGCAAATTTCTTTCCCAGCACCGCCGCGCCGATCAGGAACATCAGCGTATTGAATATCAATACAAATGTATGCACCGGAAGACCGGTAAAATGTTCTACTGCCAGCGCGATTCCGGTCGTACCTCCTGTGATCATGCGGTTCGGAAGGATAAATACTACGACTCCCAGTGCGTAAATGGTGTTCCCCAAAAGTACCATAAAAAGATTCTTAATAGCAGACTGATTCATATCGTTTAATCTCCCTTCAATGATTCCCACACCAAAGTTTATATCTATAATAGTATACTAGTGGATATTCAAGAGAACAAGTATTTTTTCTATGACTTTTTTATTTTTTCTTTCATTTAAATCTGCGATATGCTAAAACAGTATTAGAACATATTTTCAATCGAACTGTTCTCATATAAACAGACATAAAATGCTATGTTCAGCTGGATAACTTGAAGGAGATGATAATTATGGACAAACAGAATTTTACCTCCCCTATTGCACTAAATCACATTGAGATTACAGACCCTTTCTGGAAGCATGAAACCGAGCTGGTCAGGACCCGTGTCATTCCTTATCAGTGGGAAGCATTAAATGACCGGATACCGGAGGCATCTCCCAGCTATTGTATGCATAATTTCAAAACTGCCGGGAAGATCACCCAGGCGAAAGAGACACAGCCGGATTATATCCCGCCGGTCTATACCACCAACGGGTTCTGTGTCTGGCCTGAGGATCCTGCCGCCCCTGAGGACCGTTTCTATGGTTTTGTGTTTCAGGACAGCGACTTCGCTAAATGGATCGAGTCCGTCGCTTACTCTCTGATCTGCCACCCGGACCCTGCTCTGGAGCAGACAGCGGACGAAGCGATCGACATTGTGTGCAAGGCCCAGCAGGAGGACGGGTACCTGGATACTTTTTACATCATCAACGATATGAGTAAGCGTTTTACGAATCTGCGGGACCACCATGAGCTGTACTGCCTGGGGCATCTGATCGAGGGAGCTGTCGCCTACTATGAAGCCACCGGAAAAGAGAAGCTTCTTCAAGCCGCCTGCCGGTATACCGATTGTGTGGCATCCCACCTTGGAGAGGCAGACGCGGAGAAACTACCGGGCTATCCCGGACACGAGATCGCCGAGATGGCACTTGCGCGGCTTTACGAGGTCACCGGGGAGCAGAAATATCTGGATCTGGGACTTTATTTTATCAATGAGCGCGGAAAACGTCCCTATTACTTTGACCGGGAGCATCCGCCGAAAGCCGGAGAAAAGGAAAATCTCCGCTATCATTATCACCAGGCACATCTGCCGGTACGGGAGCAGGAGGAGGCGGTGGGTCACGCAGTCCGGGCCGTTTATCTGTACTCGGGTATGGCAGATTATGCAAGACTTACGCTGGATGACAGTTTAAAAGATGCCTGCAGGAAGCTGTGGGATAACATTGTGACAGAAAAAATGTATATCATCGGCGGCATCGGCGCCACCCACATCGGGGAAGCATTTTCCTTCGGATACGATCTGCCGAATGATACCGCCTACGCGGAGACCTGTGCTTCCATCGGCATGGTATTTTTTGCACGGCGGATGCTGGAGCTTGGAGCCGATTCCCGCTATGCCGACGTGATGGAACGGGAGCTTTATAATATCGTACTTTCCGGCATGGGGCTTGACGGCACCAGTTTCTTCTATGTCAATCCGCTGGAAGTATTTCCGGAGGCATGCCGCAAGGACGAGCGTAAAGAACACGTCAAAGCCTCTCGCCAGAAATGGTTTGGCTGTGCCTGCTGCCCGCCGAATCTTGCCCGACTGATTTCTTCCATTGGATCTTACGCGGTAACACAGAAACCAGATACGGTATATCTTCATCTCTATATGGGATGCAGGTTTACCCAGACTGTGAACGGGCAAGAGGTTTCCTTCTCCGTGCAGTCCGGTTTCCCCTGGAAGGGAAATGTAGAGATTCAGATTGCTTCTGAAACAGATGCACCGCTTACCCTGGCCCTTCGGATTCCCGGCTGGTGCAGCGGCTATCACATTTCCGATATTGAAGCGGCCGATATCAAGGTGGAAAATGGCTATCTCTATGTGACAAAGGTATGGGGAAATGAAGCCATCTGCCTGGATTTCCCCATGGAGACGCAGATTATGACGGCGGATACCCGGGTCCGTGAAGATATCGGAAAGGCCGCCGTGGTCAGAGGTCCGGTGGTATACTGCCTGGAGGAGGCCGATAACGGGAAGGATCTGCACCTTCTGAAAATGGACGGAAGCTGCCGCTTTGAAGAGGTTTTACAGGAGATCGGCGGTCAGACCGTGATTTCCTTAAAGGCGCAGGGCTGGCGGCAGCAGAAACGGGAAACCGGTCATTTATACAACCTCTATGAACGGCCAAAATATAAACAGACGACGCTGAACTGGATTCCCTATTATACCTGGGCGAACCGGAGCGAAGGCGAGATGCAGGTGTGGACACGAATTTAGAAGGAGGAAATATCATGAATAAAATCGAACAGTTACAGCAGATGATTGATGAGAGCAGCCGTATCGTTTTCTTTGGCGGAGCCGGCGTTTCCACGGAAAGTAATATTCCGGATTTTAGAAGCGCGGACGGACTGTATCGTCAGAACTATAAATACTCGCCGGAGCAGATCGTAAGCCATTCCTTTTTTATGAAGCACACGGATGAGTTCTATGATTTCTATAAAGAGAAAATGATGTTTCTGGACGCAAAGCCGAACCCGGCGCACTTAAAGCTGGCCGAGCTGGAAGCGGCTGGAAAGCTGACGGCTGTCATTACGCAGAATATCGATGGCCTCCATCAGGCGGCAGGGAGCAAAAATGTACTGGAACTGCACGGCAGTATCCTGCGGAACTACTGTATGCGCTGCGGAAAAACCTATGATGCGGCCTATGTGAAGAATGCCGACGGAATCCCTAAATGCGACTGCGGCGGAACCGTACGCCCGGATGTAGTTCTCTATGAGGAGGGTCTGGATTCCACGATCATCCAGAAAAGTATCCGCGCGATCGCCGAGGCCGATATGCTGATCATCGGCGGCACTTCTCTGGTCGTGTATCCTGCAGCCGGATTCATCGATTATTTCCGGGGAAAATATCTGGTCGTGATCAATAAGGATGCAACCGCACGGGAGGTCCGGGCAAACCTGGCGATTCATGAACCCATTGGACAGGTGCTGGGACAGATTCACGTGTAGATCGGTAGAGATGATGTGGGCGCATGACAAATTTATGAGGATTCGTTATGCGCCTGTTCCTTCTTAAGTGATAAGTGTTTTTACTAATCATTTTCAAATGTAATTTCAGATAGTTGTTATTGGTTATATAAGACATTTTTGTGTTTATGTTATTTTATTTTTTGTTATATATAACATATTTTTCTTTCTATTTATTTGCTATATTATTAGTAGTATACAAGGAAAACACATACCTTGTACATAACTACCAATCAAAAAACGTCTAAGGTTACTGTACATCTCGTTCTCAGCAGCCACCCAAGTATCGATCCACCGGACTGCCGCTTAGGTGTATCAGACAACCAAAACTTATGTAATCAAAGGAGAATGAACATGAAAGTAGTTGTTGCAATCGATTCATTAAAGGGAAGTCTCACCTCCATGGAAGCCGGCCGTGCGATCAAAGAAGGGGTTCTCGCCTCTCATTCCGATGCTGAAGTGGTGGTGAAACCGCTGGCCGACGGCGGGGAAGGCACCACGGATGCGCTGATCGAGGGACTGAAGGGGGAACAGATCGATCTATCTGTCACCGGGCCGCTAGGGAAACCGATACATACTTACTATGGATATCTGAATGATACCAGGACAGCCATCATGGAAATGGCTTCGGCAGCCGGAATTATTTTAATCTCCGAAGAGGAAAAAGATCCTCTTACCGCTACTACCTATGGTGTTGGAGAAATGATACGGGACGCTGCCGAGAAGGGATGCCGGGATTTCATCATCGGGATCGGAGGAAGCGCCACCAATGACGGTGGAATCGGCATGTTAAAAGCACTGGGTTATCTCTTTTTAGATGAAAACGGGCAGGATGTAGGCGAAGGCGCCCAGGCTCTCTCAAAAGTAGCCGTGATCGGCCGCGCGAATGTATATCCCAAGCTTTCCGAATGCCATTTCCGCATTGCCTGTGACGTGACCAACCCTCTCTGCGGGCCAAATGGAGCGACTTATATCTACGGCCCTCAAAAAGGAGTTACAGAAGAAATGAAAGCTTCCCTGGACGCTGATATGGCGCATTACGCAAAAGTGACTGCCGAGACCTTCGGAACTGATTATTCCGAGACCCCAGGTGCCGGCGCAGCGGGCGGGCTGGGCTTTGCCTTTCTCAGCTATCTGAATGCAGAACTCACCCCCGGAATTGAACTGATCCTAAATGCGGTAGAGCTGGAAAAAGAGCTGGCTGGTGCAGATATCGTAGTGACCGGCGAGGGACGCCTGGACCATCAGACTGCCATGGGCAAGGCTCCCATTGGAGTTGCCCGTCTTGCAAAGAAACACGGTGCAAAGGTACTCGCTTTCGCGGGCGGCGTTACGAAGGATGCAACTGCCTGCAACGCAGCTGGAATCGATGCGTTCTTCCCGATCGTGCGCGGGATCACCACGCTTGAAGAAGCTATGAAGCCGAAAAATGCGCGGGCAAACATGATTGCCTCCGTAGAGCAGGTTTTCCGGCTGCTGTAGAAACAGACAATACATGAGGAAAATACTTATGATCCATCATATCAGCAAAACACTCGCCCAGCAGATCGTCGATACCGTAAAAGACATCTGCGGGCAAAATATCAATTTTATTGACCCTTCGGGTATAATTTTCGCCAGCACGGATGCGAAGCGGATCGGGACATTTCATAATATCGGAAGACAGGCGGCACTGGAAGGCCGCCTGATTGAAGTAGATAAAGATGATACTGCTGCCGGAATCCAGAGAGGCGTCAATCTGCCCATTTACCATAATCACTCCATCACTGCCGTAATCGGGATCACCGGTGCTCCCGATGAAGTTCAGAAATATGCGCACCTGGCCGAGCGGATCACCCGCCTTCTGATCCGGGAGCAGGAACTGGCAGCTTTCAGCCGGACACAGGCAGAGAAAAAGCATTACATTATATACGGTCTGATCAACCGCGAGGCGCTGCATCCCGATTATTTGAGCGAAGCTTTGACCTCCTGGAAAATCGACACACAAAAAACCTATCGCCTCCTGCGTATCCGTCTGAATCATTCTGATGCGACAGAAGGGACAACCCTGCTTGATTCCGTAATGGAGCATTTTTTTGAAAATGCAGGAATCACACTCTATACCTTTGTCTACCCCAATGAATATCTGGGGGTGGTGGAAGATTCTGCTTTTTTAAGTAAACGAACATTTATCAGAGAATTCGCCGAAGAACATGCAGATGCAGTTTCCATAGTGCTCGGTAAAAAAACACCCATTTACCTTCTCGCGGATTCCTATGACTCTGCTTCCATTGCTCTGAAAAGCCTGGATACCAACGGGAAACGATATGCCGAATTTGATGATCTGATTCTGGAAATCGTGCTCTCTTCCATTGCCCCGGCTGACCGCGAGGCTTATCTGGAAAAAACGATCGCCCCGCTGTCCGATGCTGACAGGGAACTTTTGGAAGCTTATTTTCAGTGTCAGATGTCGCTCAAAGCAGTCTATGAAAAATTATTTCTTCACAAAAATACGGTTCAGTATCAACTGAACCGCATTCATGAGCGCTGCGGATATAATCCGCGAAATTTTCAGGATGCTGTTATTTTATATCTGGGGCTCAAACTATAAAGGAGTTATACAAAATCACCAAACCTACTCTTTCTAAATTCTTCATACAATTTTTAACCTAAAATTCTTAAGACTTCCTCGGCTGTGGAATCCGTATGAGTAGAAACCACACAGTATATCTTCTCTAGGGCATCAGTAGTCTCTTCCAGTTCTTCGGCGATCACATCCAGCGTTTTACCTTTACGCCACTTCTTTTGGACTAATGCTATTAATTTCAATAATTCTCCTTCGTTGCGTCCAATCAGCCTCCCTTGTTCACGTCCTTCTTCTCTCGCCTCTTCCCTCTCATAATATTTCTCTTCCCACGCCTGCATATATTTCACCCCAACTTCCTCGCTGCTCCTCACCTCACAAACACGGTTATGTATACGGCGGATTCGTTCGCTTTTTGCTTCCAACGCCTGTTCATCAGTCGTATTTTCCAGATAATGCAAAAGATCCACTAGTTCTTTAGAAACCTTATCATCATTATACCCTCGGGTATTCAGGAAAATTCTTGTTGCTTTATCATCCAGCACACATTCCGGGACCTCTTCACACCTCGCCTGGAATGTGTACTTATACTTTCCATACCCAAACAAATCAAACGGCATGATCATAATAATATACGATGTATTTAAAAGATTATAATTGGGAATCCCGGGTTCTAGCAAGCTGGTATCAACCATCGCCTGATAGTACCTGCTCCGCTTTGCCAGATCTGCTTTTCGTTTTCCCTGCACCTCCGTATTATAGACCGATTTTTCCTCGTCCATGGAATATACATCCATCCGTATAGACCGGATCAGTGGAGATACCCTCATTTCTTTTTCCGTCTCATTATGCTCTAAAAGCGGAATCTCTTTTCCAAAAATTATACTGAGCACATCCTGATGCGTCTGTGGATCCTCCATCACTTCATCAAATAAAAACCGATTTGTGAGATTTAGTTCTTTTAATGGTATCATTCTTTTCTCCTTTAGTTTATCACAGTTGATGGGCACTTTACAGATAATTTTTCCAGTCTGTACAATCCGGAATTCTGTGCAATTCAGTATAATAATTTTCTTTATTTTTTCAAGAGTTTCGATGACTTAAGACGAAATCCGACGATTTTTCTTTTATATCTCGCAACCACCGGATTTCCTTCAGGCCGGGATTACAGCCCTTGGGGCTGACACGCAGACATGCTTGGCAATCGAAATGATAATACGCCGGACTGCCTCTCGGGTATGCCTGGCATAAAAAAGGTGCAGGCAGATTTTGCCCACACCACATTTACTGATCATAAGCTTTGTATTTACCGGATATTCAAAAACCTATGAGTTCCCGCCGCCCCTTTGAAATGATTATGACTTCTTATAAGATTTAAAAAACTTATAAATCCCGTCCAATGCTTTTTCCAGCACCGGGATCTCTTCTTCCGGCATACTTGCCACCACAGCTTCCACCATCTCCTTGTGGAAATTCGCGTGATGGTGATAAGCCTTCACGCCTTTGCTGCTCAAACGGATATTGACCACCCGGCGGTCCGTCTCGCTGCGCTCGCGGATCACATACTTCTTATTCACCAGACTGTTCATGGAGGTTGTAAGCGATCCTACCGTGATCCCCAGCTTCCGGGCGATCGTAGACATATTATTCCCCTCACCGAGACCGATCGCCTCGATGATGTGCATATCATTATTGGTCAGATCTTTAAATTCCTCCGTAATGACCGCCCGTTCCTCCAGCTCCAGGATATCATTAAACAGATGTACGAATAAATTATTGATGCTCTCGTATTTGTCCACGCGTGTTCTCCCTCTTTGACATATCTCCTGTGAAATCTCTGCAACAGTTCAGATTTCTGAAGCTATTACAAATCTCTTTCTATCTATTATACACAGCAGGCCGTCAAAGAATCAATCACTTCTTTCACCGTCTCAATCTTTTTCGCCTTATACGCCTCAGCCCCGCAGAATAGAAGAGCTTCCTCAATATTTCCCAGCGCCGCATTTATCAGTGCTTCGGTGATACAATACGGCGTCTCAGCCGGACTGCATGTGCGAAGGCATCCCCAGCACCGTTTCGGCGTTTTCTTCTCTCCATTCATGATCCGCTCGATGAACGTATTTTTAATCGCACGCCCCGGCATTCCAACCGGACTTTTGACGATCAGGATATCTTCCTTTTCCGCCTTTAGATAGGCCTCTTTATATCGGGTATCCGCGTCGCATTCTTCTGTGGTCACAAACCGGCTTGCCACCTGAACCGCATCGACGCCGAGCTTTTCCGCCCGTTCCACATCCCGCGCATCGGAAATTCCGCCAGCCAGTGCCACCGGTATCTTCCTGCCGAATTTTACCGCATACGCATGGACTGTTTCTATGATTTCCCTGACTTCCTGCCCGTAATCCGCATGATTCCATTTGTCAAGCTGTTCTCTGGTAAATCCCAGATGACCGCCTGCCTTCGGACCTTCGATCACCACCAGGTCGGCTGTACAGCTGTACTTTCTGTCCCAGTACCGCAGAATGGTTTTGGCTGATTTGACGGAGGATACGATCGGTGCAATTTTCGTTTTCGCGCCTTCTACAAATGCAGGCAGTTCTGTGGGAAGCCCCGCCCCGGAGATAATAAGATCGGCTCCGGCTTTTACCGCCTCTTTTACATATTCTTCATAATGGCGCATCGCCACCATCATATTAAATCCGAGAACTCCGCCCGGTGCAATCTCACGCGCCTTTTTCAGCTCCTGTCTTATGGCGCGAAGATTGGCCGCCAGAGTATTCTCCCCAAAATCCGGTTCCCGAAATCCAATCTGCGCGGCGGAAATAATCCCTACGCCGCCTTCCTTTGCCACCGCGCCGGCCAGATGCGACAGACTGATTCCGATTCCCATTCCCCCCTGTATCACCGGTTTTTCTACCTTAATATCCCCGATATTCCATGCCTGTAATTTTGTTGACATTTCCTTCCTTTCCCGGATATATCCGCTCTCACTGTACATACGTCCATAATAATACCCAAATCTATATATCTGCTGAATTCCTGCTGCCTGCACCTACATTTTCCGGAATCTGTCATATCTTTTCTGCACAAGCTCTTCCGGCTCCATTGCAAGATGTTTTTTCAAGAATTCTTCGATATACCCTTCCATCGGCCCCGCCACCTCACTGAAGGTATCCAGTGTAAAATGTTCCGGCTCAGGCAGAACTTTTTCTACGATCCTTGCATCTTTTAGCTGAGAGGCTGTAAGCTTCATCACTCCGGCCGCCTCTTTCGCGCGCCCTCCGTCTTTCCAGAGAATACTTGCAAAGCCTTCCGGCGACAAAATGGAATAAATGGAATTCTCCAAAAGCCATACTTCATCCGCCACGGCCATGGCGAGCGCTCCGCCGCTTCCTCCTTCTCCGATTACGACAGACAGTACCGGAACTTTCAGGGAGGACATCTCAAATAAATTCCTTGCGATCGCCTCTCCCTGCCCTCTCTCCTCTGCCTCCAGGCCGCAGAATGCTCCCGGCGTATCCACAAAACAGATCACCGGACGCGAAAATTTTTCCGCCTGCTTCATCAGGCGCAGCGCCTTACGGTACCCTTCGGGGGACGGCATTCCGAAATTACATGCGATGTTTTCTTTGGTATTTCTTCCCTTCGCCTGCGCGATCACCGTCACCGGTATCCCGTGGAAACGGGCAATTCCTCCCACGATAGCTTTGTCGTCCCGGTAGAATCTGTCTCCATGGAATTCTATAAAATCCGTAAATAGAGCATCGATATAGTCTCTTCCCACCGGACGGTCCTTCAGCCGGGATTTTAGCACCCGCTCCCAGGCTGTCAGCGTATGCTTCTCTTTGCTATTTGGCATTTCCGCTTCCTGCCGTTTTTCTGTGCCCGAAACCCATTCGGTCTCCTGCTTTTTACAATCCACCGACATGGCGAGAATCTCCGACAATGTCTCTTTCAGCTCTTCTCTTTCCACGATCCGGTCCACAAAGCCGTGCTCCAGCAAAAACTCCGCTCTCTGAAACCCTTTCGGCAGTTTCTGCCCGATGGTCTGCTCAATCACCCGGGGACCCGCAAATCCAATTAATGCCCCCGGCTCTGCCAGAATCACATCGCCTAACATGGCAAAGCTTGCCGTCACCCCTCCGGTGGTCGGGTCTGTCAGTACACTTATATAAAGGCACCCCGCATCATGATGGCGTTTCAGAGCGGCAGAGGTCTTTGCCATTTGCATCAGAGAGTGAATCCCCTCCTGCATCCTCGCCCCGCCGGAACAGGCAAAAATGATGACCGGAAGCCGTTTTTCGGTTGCCTTTTCCACGGCTCTGGTGATTTTCTCGCCCACGACTCTTCCCATACTTGCCATCATAAAACGGCCGTCGCACACCGCAAGCACAACCTCCCTGCCGTTGATCCTGGCCTTGCCGGTGACCACCGCTTCATCCAGCTTCGTTTTCTCCCGAAGCGCCTGAAGCTTCTCCTCATAACCCTTGTAATTCAGTGGATTGCCGGACGCAAGCCCCGTATCCCACTCCTCAAAGCTTCCCGCATCCGCCACCATCTCCACGCGGCGCATGGCGTGAACCCGGAAATAATTATGACATTTCGGGCAGATGTAATACCCTCGTTTCACATCATCCGTCAGAATCGCCGCCTTACAGACATTACACTTTTTCATCAGGCCCTCCGGGACCTCCGGAGTCATTTCAGCTCTTACATTTTCATTCTGAGTTCCCTGGCCTTCCTCCTGCGCCAAAGACACCGGTTCCCCGGCCAGGGCAATATAATTCTTACGCCTGGTCTTCTTGAACATATTTGCCAATTTCATAAATCTTCACTCCCGCTGCTGCCAATCCATCGTGCTCCTACACTAACGTGCCGTCCACTCCTTCGTTTACTACCTCCAACAGCTCCTGCTCCTTCTCGGCAATAAACTCAATGTCAAAATTCCCCGCCTGATAATCAGGATGATTAAGAATCTCATATTGATAATCTACATTCGTATCGATTCCTTCAATAATGACTTCCCCCAGGGCGCTTCTCATCTTCATGATCGCTTCCGCCCGGTTTTTCGCAAACACGATCAGCTTTGCCAGCATATTATCATAATAGGGCGGCACCGTATATCCGCTGTAAATGGCAGAGTCGATCCGCACCCCTTTTCCTCCCGGCAGATACATATCCGTAATCGTTCCCGGACATGGACGGAATCCTTTTTCCGGATTCTCCGCATTGATACGGCATTCGATGGCGTGCCCTTTCACCTGCACATCCTCTTGCTTGTAAGACAATTCCTTCCCGTCGGCAATCCTGATCTGCTCCTTGATCAGGTCAATCCCGGTCACCCATTCTGTGACGGGATGCTCCACCTGTATCCGGGTATTCATTTCCATAAAATAGAATTTCCCTGTCTTCTCCAGCAAAAACTCGATCGTTCCCGCATTTTCATAATGTGCCGCTTTTGCCGCCTTTACAGCTGCCTCGCCCATTTTACTGCGCAGTTCGGGTGAAATGGCTGTGCACGGGGATTCTTCGATCATCTTCTGATGGTTCCTTTGAATCGAACAGTCACGTTCGCCTAAATGAATCACATTTCCATACTTATCCGCCAGAATCTGAAATTCAATGTGCTTCGGATGCTGTACGAAATGTTCCAGATACATCGTTTCGTCTCCAAAAGCCGCCTGTGCCTCTTTCTGCGCCGTCTCAAACGCCAGTTCAAATTCCTCAGGGCATGAGGCTTTGCGCATCCCTTTTCCGCCGCCTCCGAGAGCCGCTTTTACGATAACGGGATAGCCTACGGTATCCGCAACCGCACGCCCCTCTTCCACGCTTTCTATCGGCTTTTTACTTCCGGGGATCACGGGAACTCCCGCGGCCATCATGGTCGCCCTCGCCTCCGATTTATTCCCCAGAGACCGGATCACATCCGCATTCGGCCCGATAAAAATAATGTTGCACTGCTCGCACAGACGGGCAAACCTGCTGTTCTCTGACAGGAAACCGAACCCCGGGTGGATCGCATCCGCACCGGAAACGATGGTGGCGCTGATGATCTGCTCCATATTCAGATAACTCTCCTTGGAGGGTGCAGGGCCGATGCATACCGCCTCATCGGCGAGCTGGGTGTGCAAAGCCTCCCGGTCTGCCTCAGAATAGACGGCAACCGTCTCAATCCCCATCTCCCGGCACGCCCGGATGATCCGCACCGCGATCTCTCCCCGGTTGGCAATCAATACTTTCTTAATCATGTATTCCACCTATCCAATCATCAATGATAATTCTGCCTTCACCACTACTTCACCGTCCACCGTTGCGGTCGCTTCCCCGATGACAAGCGGTCCTTTCTGCCTGATAATCCTTGCCTCTAATCTCAGCTTATCTCCCGGAACCACCTTTCTGCGGAATTTGCAGTTCTTAATGCCGCCGAAATATCCCAGCTTTCCTCTGTACTCTTCCTGCATCAAAACCGCAACCGCGCCCGTCTGGGCCAGTGCTTCCACAATGAGTACTCCCGGCATCACCGGCTCCGCAGGGAAATGGCCGGCGAAAAAGTCTTCCCGGTAAGTCACGCATTTATACCCTACCGCATATTCTCCCGGCTCATAATCTTCAATATAGTCCACCAGTAAAAACGGATGCCGGTGAGGGATAATTTCTTTTATTTCCGATATTCCTAAATGTTTCATTTTCAAACCTTCTCCTTACTCGATGCAAAACAGCGGCTGTCCATACTCCACCGCTTCACCGTTTTTCACCAGAATCTCTGTCACGGTACCGTCAAACTCACTTTCGATATCATTCATCAGCTTCATAGCCTCCACGATCGCGATCACCTGGCCTTTTTTCACACTGTCACCCACCGAGACAAACGGGGCCGCATCCTCCGAAGGCGCCGCATAAAAGGTTCCCACCAGCGGGGATTTCACTACATTTCCGGATTTGGAGAGCTGTACTTCTCCCTCTTTTGCCGTGCCGTTTGCAAGCTGTGCTGCATGCTCTGAGCCCTCTTCCGTCTGCACCACCACCGTACCTGCTGCCAATGCGGCTGTTTTTTCTTTCTGTATTTTCAGCTTAAAACCATTTTCCTCATACTGAAATCCGGTCAGGTCGGACTGGGAGACCGTCTGGATCAGAGTTACCAAATTCTCAAGTTCCATCTTCTATCCCTCCACTTCCTCATACTTCTTCAGCAAAAGTGTTGCATTATGCCCGCCAAACCCCAGTGAATTACTCATGGCATACCGGATTTCTTTCTCCACCGGTGCACCTACCGCATAATTCAGGTCACACTCTTCATCCGTCACCTTCGTTCCCATGGTCTGGTGGATGAAGCCGTCCTGAATTGATTTTACGCAGACCACGCATTCTACTGCACCGGCCGCTCCCAGAAGATGTCCGATCATGGATTTCGTAGAATTGATGACGACATCCTTTGCCGCTTCCTGAAACGCTTTCTTGATCGCGTATGTCTCGAACAGATCGTTGTGATGCGTGCTGGTTCCGTGCGCGTTAATGTACTGCACTTCCTCCGGTCTTACTCCGGCTTCGTTCATGGCATATTCCATCGCTTTAGCCGCACCGCTTCCGTCTTCCGCCGGGGAAGTGATGTGAAATGCATCCCCGGTAGAACCGTATCCCACCAGCTCCGCATAAATCTTCGCGCCCCTGTTTTTCGCATGCTTCAGCTCTTCCAGAATCACCACGCCTGCGCCTTCCCCTAACACGAATCCGCTCCGGTCTTTGTCAAACGGAATGGAGGCGCGCTTTGGGTCATTGCTGGTGGTCAGTGCCGTCAGAGCGGTAAATCCGGCAATTCCCGTCGGACAGATGCAGCTCTCGGTACCTCCCGCAAACATCACCTCGGCATCCCCATACTGAATCGCGCGGAATGCATCTCCGATACAGTTCGTACCCGTCGCACAAGCCGTGACCACATTGGTGCATTTTCCTTTTAATCCAAACTGAATCGACACATTTCCTGCCGCCATATTCGAAATCATCAAAGGTACCATCAAAGGGTTCACCCTTCCCGGTCCCTTTTCCAGAATCGTGGTATACTGCTTCTCCACCTGCTGGAGGCTGCCGATCCCGGAGCCGATGATCACACCGCAGCGGTACGGATCTTCCCTGGAAATATCGAACCCAGCATCCTCACAAGCCTCTTTTGCCGCCGCAACCGCATACTGGGAGAAGGTCTCCATCCGCTTTGCCGCCTTAAAATCCATCCGGTCTTTTGCCACAAAATCTTTCACTTCTGCGGCGATCTTTACTTTATAATCTGTGGTGTCAAATTTCGTGATCTCACCGATTCCCACTTTACCGGCTTTGATATTGTTCCAGAACTCATCCACTGTATTGCCGATGGGCGTTACAGCGCCAAGCCCGGTAATTACTACTCTACGTTTCATCATCTATCCACTCCAATTCCTGTTTTCGACTCATTAAAGCCCGGCCGCTTTTTGCGGGGCATCCTCACGTTTTGCCCCGTCCCTACGGTTCCATGCCGCTTTTACATCACCATGCCGCCGTCCACATGCAGCACCTGCCCGGTGATATACCCGGCTTCGTCTGATGCCAGAAATGCCGCCGCCTCGGCGACGTCCTGCGCCGTTCCCATTCTTCCGAGAGGAATCTGCTTTAGGCTCTCTTCCTTCACCTTGTCAGAAAGTGCATTCGTCATATCCGTCTCGATAAATCCGGGTGCGATGGCATTTACGGTGATTCCTCTGCCCGCCAGCTCTTTGGCCGCCGATTTTGTCATACCGATCACTCCGGCCTTGGATGCGGCGTAATTGATCTGCCCGGCATTTCCCGCCACTCCCACAACGGAAGACATATTGATGATTCTTCCGTTTCTCTGCTTCATCATCTGCCGGGAGGCAAACCGGATACAATGAAAGGTTCCCTTTAAATTCACATCAATGACATCCGCAAATTCGCTCTCCGACATCCGCATAAGGAGGCCGTCCTTTGTGATCCCTGCATTATTTACCAGAATGTCGATCCTTCCGTATGTCTCGGTCACCGTTTTAAAAAATGTCTCGCAGGCAGCATAATCTGCCACATTGCACTGCATGGCTTCTGCCCGGTTTCCTCCTGAAACAATTTCACTTACCACTTCCCCCGCCTTTTCGGCTGAACCGTTATAATTTATGATAACCGTAGCGCCCAGGGATGCCAGCTTTTCGGCGATTGCTCTGCCGATTCCGCGGGATGCCCCCGTTACTACTGCAATTTTTCCATTTAACATAATTCTTCTGCCACCTTCTCTACATCTTCCCATGCTCCGATATTATAAACCTTCACACTGCGGTCGATTTTTTTCAAAAATCCTGCCAGCGTTTTCCCCGGCCCGATCTCCACGAAGGTATCCACACCGTCTGCGATCAGCCGTTCCATGCTCTCCTGCCAGCGCACCGAGGATGCCACCTGCCGCGCCAGAAGCTCTTTCGTCTCACCGATTTCTTTCACATAGTCGGCAGTCACATTGGTCACATAGGGAATCTGAAGCTTACTAAGCTTCACATCTTCCAGTTCCTTTGCCAGTTTTTCCCCCGCTGCCCTTAGCATCGGGGAATGAAACGGCCCGCTCACTTTCAGCGTAGCGATTCTTCTTGCTCCGGCCTCTTTCAGCGCCTCGGATGCCTCAGCAACAGCCTGGGTTTTCCCTGTGATCACGATCTGTCCGGGGCAGTTATAATTCGCAACCGTCACATCCGGAATCTCCTCGATCACCCGGTCAATCTCTGCTGCCTCCATCCCGAGCACAGCCGCCATCGCGCCTTCCCCTGCGGGTACGGTGTTCTGCATCAGAATTCCACGGGTGCGCACAGTGCGGATGGCATCTTCTTCTGTCATGCCCCCCGCCGCGCAGATCGCACAGTATTCTCCCAGGCTAAGTCCCGCCGTCACATCCGGCTTTAACCCCCGTTTCTCAATCACTCTTGTCATGGCAAGGCAGGTGGTGACCAGCGCTGCCTGCGTGTATTCCGTCAAATCCAGTTTCTCATTTTCCTCAAAGCACAGAGCCTTCATATCCAGCCCCAGAATGAGGGATGCCTTGTCAAATATCTCCCGGGCTTCTTCGCTCTTATCATAGAAATCCTTTCCCATCCCTGCTTTTTGTGCCCCCTGACCGGGGTAAATGAATGCAATCTTACGGCTCATAGATACTCGTTCCTTTCAAAAGTGCGTCTGCTTCCTTTACCAGTTTCTCAATCAATTCTTTACAGCTTAGTTCTTCTTTTACCATGGCGGCGCACTGCCCTGCCATCACGCTTCCAGTCATCACATCGCCATCTACCACCGCTTTTCTAAGCCCGCCTAATGTCAAGTGCTCCAGTTCCTCAAAGGAGGCGCCTTCCTGCTCCAGCTTCAAATATTCCCGGGTCATCTGATTGCGGAGCGCCCGCACCGGATGCCCCGTACTTCTTCCGGTCACGCGGGAATCAATATCCCGCGCCTTGATAATTGCCTGTTTGTAATTCTCATGTACGATGGATTCTTTGGTTGCCACGAAATGGGTTCCCATTTGTACGGCCATAGCTCCCAACATAAATGCGGCTGCCACGCCTCTTCCGTCCGCGATCCCGCCTGCTGCGATGACCGGAATCTTCACCGCATCTACGATTTGCGGGACCAGGACCATCGTCGTATTTTCTCCGATATGTCCGCCGGATTCGGTTCCTTCCGCCACCAGCGCATCCGCACCGCAGCGCTCCATTCGCCGTGCCAGCGCTACCGATGCCACCACAGGGATGACCTTCACCCCGGCCTCTTTCCACATCTTCATATATTTTTCGGGATTGCCAGCTCCGGTGGTAACCACCTTCACGCCTTCCTCCACGATCACCTTTGCCACCTCATCCGCGTAGGGACTCATCAGCATGATATTCACACCAAAGGGCTTATCCGTCAGTTTCTTCGCCTCCCGAATCTGCTCGCGCACCCATTCGGCCGGAGCGCTTGCGGCTCCAATGAGTCCAAGCCCGCCGGCATTTGATACGCCGGCCGCAAGATGATACTCCGCAACCCATGCCATTCCGCCCTGAATAATGGGATATTCAATTCCTAGTAATCTGGTTACTTCTGTTTTCATATTACAACCTCTTTCTTCCTCTACGATTCTCTGTCTTTCTCCAGCATACGATATTTCGATCTTCCGGCCATTCTTCCACTGACGGATGCCCACTCGATGCTCTTATTTTTGAAGCTCCTCGATATAGCGTACTACATCGCCAATCGTCTTCAGATCGCCGATCGCCTCGGTATCAATCTCCACACCAAACTCATCCTCAAAGGACATTACCATATCCATCAGATCCAGGGAATCTGCACCCAAAGACTCAAATGTGGTCTCCTCTGTCATGTCCTCTGCATTTGCTCCTAATCCTTCTGCTACGATTTTCTTTACCTGTTCTAACATTGCCTTAATCTCCTTTTTTCCTTTCATTTTTATGTAATCCGCCTCTTGTTGGACGGCAATTACCATTCCACCAGAACAGCTCCCCAGGAGAGCCCTGCCCCGAACCCTGCCAGCACCAGCTTCTGCCCCGGCTTTAGCATACCCTTTCGGTTCATCTCATCCAGCAGCATCGGAATACTCGCCGAAGAGGTATTTCCGCACTCCGCAATATTCATAGGAAACTTACGGATATCTTCTTTCATGCGCTTTGCCACGGACTCGATAATCCTCTGATTGGCCTGATGAAGCACAAACCAGTCAATCTCTTCCTTCGCGCACCCATTTTTCTCCAGCAGCTCCTCGATCATTTCCGGTACTTTCTTTACCGCGAACTTGAAAACGCCTTTTCCATCCATAAACACATACGTTTCTTTCCGGGCTTCTTTTTCCTGCCAGTGCTTCTGATGCCGGCTCTCGCAGGCGAGCACGCCGCCCTTGGTCCCGTCTGAATAGGTGACGGATACCGGAAGGGTTCCTTCCCCGGCCCGCAGCACTGCCGCGCCCGCGCCGTCTCCAAACAAAATACAACTTCCCCTGTCTTCCCAGTTGACGATATTGGAAAGGCTCTCGCTACCGATGACCAGCACCGTCCGGTACATTCCCGAAGCGATATAAGCCTGCGCGGTGATATAGGCAAATACGAACCCGCTGCAGGCCGCGCTGATATCAAAGCAAGTCGCACCGGATGCTCCCAGTTCCTTCTGCACCTCACATGCCGTGCAGGGAATGATCACGTTCGGGGTGATCGTGGATACCAGGATCAGATCCAGTTCCTTGGGACTTACGTTCCCGTTCTCCAGCGCCGCCCTGGCCGCCTTCACAGCCATACTGACGGTCGTATCCTCCTTGGCGATGTGCCTGTGGACGATTCCGGTCCGCTCGCGGATCCACTCATCACTGGTCTCAACCATAGCTGCAATGTCATGATTATCATAATAGTGTTCCGGCACATAGGAACCTGTGCCGCATATTCTTCCGATCATATCCTTCTCCTATACAGTTTTATTCCGCATTTCATTTTAATTTCTTATTATTTTATTTTAAAATATTTTGATATTAAAACCATTTGGTAATATAACACACTTTTTTTGATTTAGCAATACTTTTTCCCAAAAAAGGGTAACATGTCAGGATTTAAGTGTTATTCTATTGCTAAAGGAGGAAATATCCATGCAGGAAAGCAGATTATTTAAGATTGTGTACTACCTGCTTGACAAGGGACAAGCTACAGCCCCAGAATTAGCAGAAAAATTTGAGGTATCGGTCAGAACAATTTATAGAGATATTGATGCGTTAAGCGGAGCAGGCATCCCCATTTATGCAGAAGCAGGCAGAAATGGCGGGATTCATTTGATGAATGATTTTGTCTTAAATCAAGCTGTATTATCCAGGCAAGAGAAACAGGAAATCCTCACCGCATTGCAGAGCATAAATATGACGCAGAACAGGAACAACAGCCAGACATTGCAGAAGCTTTCCGCACTGTTTCATCTCCACTCGGAGAATTGGCTTGAAGTGGATTTTTCCAGATGGGGAAATAAAGAATTTGATAATGAAAAATTTGAATTACTAAAATCAGCCATAATCCGGCGTAAAAGCATTAAAATTCGTTACGCAAGCTCTTACGAGATGATAAACGAAAGAATCGTGCAGCCATTAAAGCTCGTCTACAAGGCAAGGGCATGGTATTTGAAAGCGTTCTGCACTGAAAAACAGGACTGGCGGATCTTCAAACTGAATCGTATTTTAGATTTAGAAATTTTGAATGAAAGCTTCCCACATCGGGATTTTCCAAAACAGATTGACGTTTCTGAGGGGGAATATCAACAAATCACGCTCCGCTTCCCGAAAGAAATGGCATACCGTGTATATGATGAGTTTGACGAAACGCAAGTAGAGCGGCAGGAAAATGGAGATTTAATCGCTTCTGCTAAAATGCCGGAAGATGCGTGGCTTGCAGGTTTTCTGCTGTCATTCGGAACACAGGTAGATATCCTTTCACCTGCTTATATGAAAGAAGTAATAGCGGAACAGGCAAAATTAATCTATGAAAAAAACAAACCTTGACACAAGGTGTCAGCATTATTCTGGTAAAGTTATAAACAGAAATTTTAGATTTTTGATTTATGACAACAGTAGAAAGGAACATACACATGGGCAGACCAACAACAAAAACAGATTTATTAACCGCAGCAACTACAAACTATGAAAAGCTAAATGCTCTTATTTCTGGATTAACAGAGCAGGAACTGAATACGCCTTTTGATTTTTCCGGTGATGTAAAAAAGAAAGAAGCTCACTGGAAACGGGATCGAAATCTCCGGGATATTTTAATCCATCTCTATGAATGGCATCAGCTTTTACTGAACTGGATACCTTCCAATCAAGCCGGCGATAGCAAGCCGTTCATACCAGCGCCTTATAACTGGAAAACCTACGGAGATATGAATGTAGAATTTTGGGAAAAACATCAGAACACATCACTGGAGGATGCCAAGAATATGTTTCAAAAATCTCACGCTGAAGTCGTGAAATTAGCGGAAACCTTTTCTAATGAGGAACTGTTTTCTAAAGGGGCTTATAAATGGGTTGGCGGAAGCACCCTGGGCTCGTATTTTGTCAGCGTTACGGCAAGCCACTATGATTGGGCTATGAAGAAGCTGAAAGCACATCGGAAGAATTGTGGATTGAAGCAATAAATTGATAAGTAACCGTCATCAGGGAGCCAATGAAAATGTGAGAGATAATCTCACAGCTCATTGGCTCTATTCTTTTTAACATAAAACTCTTCCCACCGTACTGTCACTTAAGTATCCCCGGCAACCCTGGATGACAGTACACCGGAGACCCGCCTGCGTATCTCTGATCGTTCAAAGCACACGCTTACCTTTCGTAGGACGCAGGAATCCTGCTAAAGACAATTTTCATGGTTTATACCTTCTTTCCAATATTCGAATGCAATATCGCCTCTGATATATTCATAGTTCTCAAGTTTAATTTCTTTAAATCCATATTTGCTATATATATGGAGTGCAGGTTTCAGCTTACTATTTGAAAGGATAAAAAGTCTTTCTGCGCCGTGATCCAGCGCCCAATTCATCGCCTCCTTAAACACTGCACTTCCCGCACCTTTATGCGGGACATTCTTATTGGAACCAAGTTTGCATATTTCCCATGTCGTACCTTCCATCGGCATTGCCATACATGTCGCCAATGCCGTGTCATCTTCGACCGCAAAAAATATCATTGCTCCTGCCTGCATTTCCTCGTCAATTCTCTCAAATGTCTCTTTGTCATGCTGCTCCAAAAATCCGAAGTTTGAAACAATCCAGTCCGTATTAAAATCAATAAAATCCTGCCTGTACTTCTCCTCAAATGGTATAATCTTCATGGTAGTTATTCTCCTTTGCCTAAAATTGAAATGATCGTGTTTAGTGCACCACACAGTTCATCACACTCTTCGGAACACAGCCCGTTTATTTTTGTTTTTATCTGGTTATTCGTCAATTCAATCAACCGTTCGGTTTCAAATTTTCCCTTTTCAGTCAGTGTGATATAGATTGCTCTTTTATCCTCGCCGGATGGCTCCTTCTCTATCAGTCCATTCTTATAAAAACGCTTGATGATCCGGCTCAAATAACTTTTATCTATATGCAGAATTTTGGCGATCTCACTTTGAATACACGATTTGGATGTCTTAATTTCAAAAAGGATTCTGGTTTCCACTACCGAATACTCGGTATCAAGATAATCCGCATCCAGAAATCCCATATTTACTGTGTAAAAACGGTTGAATTTTCTTATTTCGCTAATCGTTTTGTCATATCTATTCATGTGCCCTCCCTTCCAAATAGTTGACAGCGTCCACTTATTTAGTATATTTCATATAGTGGACATTGTCAACCATTTTCATGAGCCTGCTATACACTTTTTCTCTTTGATCCATCGCATAATCCTACACCGAGATGAAGGTCCACTGGACCTTCACTCAGGTATGCTTGGCAACCGAGATGAAGGTCCACCGAACCTTCACTCAGGTATGCTTGGCAACACAAAAAAGCCCGGTCAAATGCCTGCCACTTTTAAGTGATACAAAGTATTCCCGACCTGGACTTTTTATTTCTGCTATATGCTATACAATAATTGCTATCGTAACTATGTTAAAAAAGAAAACCTCGAATCTACTAAATTCGAGGTTTCTCTTACTAAAATGATGCGGAAGATGGGACTTGAACCCACACGCCCTTGCGAGCACTAGAACCTGAATCTAGCTCGTCTGCCATTCCGACACTTCCGCGTCAACGGTATTTATCATACCATAACATTCTGCTTTTTGCAAGGGGTAAATTTAAAAAAATTAGTTTTTTTTGTTTTTTTGAGGGTGCCGCAAAATTGCTGACAGCCACAATGTACGGTACCATAAGCTCTCTGACAGATATCAGCATTTGTGTCTGATTCATATTTTGCAACACCCTCCTCCATCACACCGTCTCTTATCTAATACACTTCTGATCCAAACGGCATCAGCGCCAGCTTCGCAAGTTTAAACTGCTGCAGGCCAAACGGTATCCCGATAATCGTGACACAAAGCACTGCACCAATCGCAAGATGTTCCAGGGCCAGCGGAAGTCCTGAAACCAACAACCAGATTATATTCAACAAAAAGGAACCGGCTCCACCGCCATAGCGCACTTCCTTCCCAAAAGGGAAGAAACTTAAGGACGCAAATTTAAAGCACTGCATCCCGATCGGCATGCCGATGACTGTAATACACCAAAGACAGCCTGCCAGGCACCAGCTCAGTCCACTGACTGCTCCGCCACAGATGAACCATAATACATTTCCTAAGCATCCCATAATAGTCCTCCTCTCAAACTATGCATGCATCCTCTTCAGATCACGAAGAAGCACCTCTACCATACTGATCGCATCCGCTACCTGTGCCCTGGCATCTGCATTTTTTGACTGCACCAGATAATCTGCCACCAGGCCATCAAAGGAGAAATCCGCAAAGGAAAGAAACCCGCCTATTTCCATCCGTAAATCCATAGGTACATTTACATCCTTTAATTCCCTCTGAAAGACCAGAAGATCTCGCTTGGCAGCCTCCATGTGTGTCGCTGCATCATTCATCCTGGAATGCTTGATCATATCTGTGATCAGGCCGCCTCCCAGCAGATCTGCTATTCCCCAGCTTCTTGCGCTGTTCAGTTTGTCTCTTGCCAACTTAAGGCTGCAAAGCGCGCGCTCTCCGGCCTCAATCGCTTCCTGCATTTCCCGATTCATCATTTCATTACTCATTCTTTTTCCTCACTTTCTTCAGCAAGTTTATGCGGCAGGCCTCTCTGCTTATTTAAGAGTTCTTATGACGCCTTTCGGGACTTTATGTTATATAGGAGATGATTTCCTATAAAATAAGAAAAAGACTCTTATCATGACGTCTGCCACAATAAAAGTCTTGCTATCTCATTTGATACGGATACCTCTCGATATCGGTTGACGGTTTCAAACCCATCCGTGTCCGGATGTTCAGCTACTCCCTTTCCATTGCTTGATAGAAATATACCACCTGAATCACCCACTGTCAAGAAGAATTTTCGATAATTATTCCAGCAAATTTTTCATACTCCTCATCGCGATTCCCAATGTCGAAGCATTATGCAGGAGCGCCGAAGCTGTCGGTTGAAGGACTCCGCCTACACCGAGTACAATCAGCGCCGCATTGATTCCTACGATCCATCTGTAATTTCTGTGTATCCGCTTCATTAAATTTGTACTCAGCATTTTCAGGGCAACGATCTCATTGAGCGAATCCGCCCCGATCGTAATATCTGCAATCTCCCGCGCGATTTCCGCTCCGTCGCTGATCGCGATTCCAACGTCAGCCGCCGACAAAGCCGGAGAATCATTGATTCCGTCGCCGATCATGATCACCCGTTTTCCCGCCGCCTTTTCTTTCGTCACGAACTCTGCTTTATCTTCCGGAAGAACCTCAGAGTAATATTCATCCACCCCTACTCGTCCGGCAATAGCAGCCGCCGTCCGCTCGCTGTCTCCCGTCATCATGACTACCTTTTGAAATCCTGCCTTCTTCAGGCTGTCTACCACATTCCGTGCCTCTGCGCGCAACGGGTCTTCGATACAGATGACCGCAGCAAGTTTCCCTTCGATGGCAAGATACAGATGCGAATACTCTGCCGATAGTTTCTCAAACCGCTCCCGGTACTCTTCGTCGATCACGCAGTCCTCATCTTCAAATACGAAATGATAACTGCCGATCACAACCTTCTGCCCTTCAATCTCCGAAGCGATCCCATGGGCTACGATATATTCCACCCGGGAGTGCATTTCCTCATGTTCAAGCCCCATCTCCTTTGCCCTTCGCACCACAGCCTTGGCGATGGAATGTGGAAAATGTTCTTCCAGACAAGCCGCAATACGCAGCATTTCCTGTGCCTCTTTCTGCCCAAAAGGCACGACTTCCTTCACCGTAGGCTGTGCCTTCGTCAGGGTTCCGGTCTTATCAAATACGATCGTTGTCGCCTCTGATACGGCTTCCAGATATTTCCCGCCTTTCACCGTGATCTGGCGCTCTCCGGCCTCCCGGATCGCAGAAAGTACGGCCACCGGCATAGCCAGCTTCAATGCGCAGGAAAAATCCACCATCAACACACTGAGCGCTTTTGTCACATTTCTCGTCAACGCCCATACCACTCCGGTTCCCACCAATGTGTAAGGCACCAGACGGTCCGCCAGATGCTCCGCTTTGCTCTCGGAGGCCGATTTCAGCTTCTCGGATTCCTCGATCATAGTCACGATCTTCTCATATCGGCTGCTGCCGCCCGTTTTCCTCACCCGAATGGTCAGCTCACCCTCTTCCAGCACTGTACCTGCATAGACGTAGCCGCCCCTTTCCTTCCGCACCGAAAGAGGCTCTCCTGTCAGGGAAGCCTGATTAACCATCGCCTCCCCTTCCTCTACTAATCCGTCAAAAGGAATCACATTTCCCATATGTATGACTACACTGTCTTCCGGCTCAATCTTTTCAGCCGGTACCAGTATCTCCTGTCCGTCTCTTTTGAGCCAGACATTCTGCACATTCAGTGACATGCTTCTCGCCAGATCTCCCACCGATTTTTTGTGAGTCCACTCTTCCAATATCTCACCGATCCCCAAAAAAAACATCACCGACCCGGCCGTATCCAAATTGCCGCGAAGCACCGATACGCCGATCGCCGTTGCGTCCAGGACCGCTACTTCCAGCCTGCCTTTTGCCAGAGACCTTGCTCCTTTGTAAAGATATTTCACTGATTTCATCACTGTAAAAAATGCCCGCAGCGGATAGGGGAGAAACAGCTTACTTCCCATCCGTAGCAATACCTTGTTTATCAGCTTCTCCTGATATACGGCGCTCAATTCCCGACCGGAATGCTCCAGAACTCCGTCGGGTATCTGTACCATGGAATAGCGAAAATGTCTAAGTGCCAGGAGCATCTCCTCTCGACTGCCCGTATAGCTGACCGCAGCGTCCGCCGTCCGTTCATAGACCTTTGCCTGAGTTACCTGGGGAAGACCCTGCAGATAATAAAGCAACTGTTCCGCCTCTTTACAGGACATCCGGCTTTGTTCCAAATGCACCCGGATTCTTCCTTTTATCTCATGTCTGATCTGAAATTTCATGCGATCATCCCTATTCTTCGGCGGCGTTTCCACCGTCCGGGGCCATCTCATTCACATTTTCTTCTACCTGCTCAAAGGAAACTGCCTTCTTCGCAGCCCGTTCTTCGTTCATCTGCTTTGCCTCAGCCAGAATGTCTTCCGCATTCTCCTGTACGGTGGTTGCCGTCTTCATCACGCATTCCCGCGCCCTGAGCACTGCTGCCGTACAGTTCGTATATACCTTCTTCGCATCATCGCTTGCCAGGATTTTCACACCTGCCGTACCAAATAATACACCTCCTGCGAAAATACCAAGTCTTTTCATTTTAAAAATATCCATCATCACATTCATCCTCCAGTCTTATTTTCTCTTATATCCTGTATACATTACCATTCCAAAGCAAAATAACGCCGCCCAGGCCCAGAACCTATGCTGTTTCATCTTTCATCACTCCCTTCACAGTGCAGTCAGTCCTCTGTATTTTCAAACATCTGACACAGCAGCACCCATATCATGCAGGGCCTCCTTTCAATTTCTACGCCCCTCTATCCGGCATATCTCATCCGTTACCTCAGTATAATAGCTCTTTCTGCGGGTTAGTCAATCACAACGCGCTTTAATGAGAAATCTTCTCAGAACCGACTGCTTATACACCGGGATGAGATGGTAGTCCATAAGATTGTCACTCAGGTATGTTTTGCAACTAAAAAATGCTTCCAAAGCCGGTCTCATATCGGCTTTAAAAGCATCTTTCATCTATTTTCTTATTCCTGCCAAATTGACAAAGTACAGTCTTGTCACTTTGCGTGCGCCCGGCTGCTGAAATTTACAACAAATATCCCCGCGGAAACCAACACAAGTGCAATAACTCCCTGCCATCCAAACGTACTTCCCTCGCCCAGAATCAATGCAGAGAGCAGTACTCCGAACACGGGATTCGAGAACCCGAACACTGTCACCTTCGATACCGGGTTATATTTCAGAAGAATTCCCCAGATCGTGTATGCCGCTGCCGAGATCACCGCCATGTAGAAAAGAAGCACACCTCCGGCCACCGTGAAGCTTCCCAGCCGTCCTCCGGCAAGAAGCGCACCTGCCGTCATCACAAACCCTCCGGCCAGGAATTGATATCCGCTGAGCATCACCGAATTCTCACTTTCCGAATACCGTTTGATCAATACCGAAGACAGCGCATAGGCAAATGCCGAGATCAGTACAAACCCATCTCCAAGCAGATTAAACCGCATATCGACGCTTCCCCCGCATAAATTGATCAGCACCACCCCTGCAAACCCGATCAGACATCCTATGATTTTCTTCCCGTCCAGTTTCTCCATCCGGAATAACAGGCTGGACACCAGGATCGCCAGAAACACATTGGATGCCTCGACGATCGCTCCATTCACCCCGGTGGTATGCGCCAGTCCCACATAAAAGAAGAAATACTGGATCACCGTCTGCAGGAGGCAAATCTTCCCGATCTTGGGAAGTGCAGATCTGCCCGGCCGCAGAAGTTTTCCCGTCATCAGCGAGCCGATCACAATCACCAGTACGCCGGCCAGCATAAACCGGATTCCCGCAAACAGAATCTGGGCGGCCGTATCTGCACTGTCTATTTTGAACAATTTATATCCCACTTTGATGCAGGGAAAGGCACTTCCCCACAGCAGGCAGCATACCAGGGCCAGCAGGCACACTACCCATGTTTTTTGCAGCACAATCGACTTTTTCATTAACCCAGGATTTCCTCCGCAAGCGCTTCCATCCCGGTCACATCCACTTCCTTCATCACAGACTTGATCGTAACCACTTTCTCGCAGAGAGTCACATTCTTCATGCCTTCTACAATTCCCTTCATGGTACGCGCCGCAGACGGTGCCCAGCTTCCGTTCTCGATCATGCCGATTTTCTTATTCTGGAAATTCTTATTTGCCAGCTTGCGCAGGAAGGTATCCATACAGAAGAACACACCTCCATCGTAGGATGCTGCTGCCAAAACCAGCTTGTCATACCGGAAGGCATCCTCAATCGCCTCAGCCATATCATCTCTGGACAGGTCTGCAAGTGCAACCTTCTTTACGCCCTTCGCCTCCAGAATCTCTTTCATCTTCAAAGCCGCCTTCGCGGTATTTCCATGAATGGACGCATAAGCGACCAGCACACCGTCATCCTCAGCCTGGTAGCTGCTCCAGGTCTGATATTTCTCTATGTAATAGCCGAGATTCTCCTTGAGAATCGGTCCGTGCAGAGGGCAGATCGTCTGAATATCCAAAGCAGCTGCCTTCTTAAGCAGTGCCTGTACCTGTGCACCGTATTTGCCGACAATATTGAAATAATATCTTCTCGCCTCACATGCCCAGTCTTCCTCGGCATCCAATGCGCCGAATTTGCCAAATCCATCGGCAGAGAACAGAATCTTCTCTGTCTGTTCATACTCTACCATAACCTCCGGCCAATGAACCATCGGCGCCATGAAAAACTGAAGGGTGTGATTTCCAAGAGAAAGCGTCTCCCCTTCCTTCACGGCGATCGTTCTTCCCGTGAAATCCGCGGTAAAGAACTGCGGCAGCATGGCGAGCGCCTTCGCACTTGCAACCAGCTTTGCCTCCGGATACATCTCGGCAAACATCTGGATATTCGCCGCATGATCCGGCTCCAGATGGGAAATGATCAGATAGTCCGGTGTGCGCCCGGCAAGCGCTTCCGCGAGATTCTGCTTCCATTCCTCGGTTTTTCTCGCGTCAATCGTGTCCATAACTGCGATCTTTTCATCCAGGATCACATAAGAATTATAAGAAACCCCATTGGGAATGACATACTGGCTCTCAAATAAATCCAGTGTCTTGTCATCCGCTCCAATGTACTTCACTGCATCTGAAATCATTACGTCTTTCATTTGAAACTCCTTCCCGGCTTTTGTTTTATAAAAGCCCCATATACCAGAGTTATCTTACTATATCCTTACATACGTTTCAACCGGAAACTCCCTCTGTTTCTAAAAAAATACCGAAGTCCGGCCGTTTTCGGAAATATGATTTACCGCATCAGTTTGATCAGACGCCTGCACACGCCGTCCCAGGATACCTCTCCTAGTTTCTCCTGATCCGGTACCGCCGCGTCTTTCGCTTGCAGCACAGCCTCTGCTAAACGTTTTTCAAACGGAGGAAGTGACTCTGCTACCGGTTCGTCTTCATTTCTCATCTTTGGCGGCTTAACAAACACGACACTGTCATCCAGCCCTTTCTCTGAAAGCCAGGGACGAATTCCCGGGAGATCCGTACAAACCGCACGCAGGCCGCAAGCCATCGCTTCCACCAAAACCAACGGAAGCCCCTCGTAGAATGACGGTAGTACAAACAGATCACAGGCATTCATCCTCCTAGCCAGCTCCTGCTGAGGCATCCGTCCCGGAAATTCCACCGCGCAGGGACATTTCTCCGCCAGATGACAGATCTCCTCAAACTCTTCCTTCGTCGCATAACCTCCTGCAAGCACAAGACGTATCTTTTCTTCCTTTAGGTAGTCCATCGACCTGATCAGGCTCTTAATTCCCTTTTTCTCAGAAATTTTCCCTGCAAAAATCAAACGCAATTCATCCGTTCCATGTAAGTTTTCCTGTACCGCTCCATCCTCAGGCACCTGCGCTTCAGGTCCGCCCAGCTCCCTTGGCATTTCCTTTTTCACAGTTTCATCAATATAGAATACACTACTGTTATACCCTGTACCGATAACCTGAACCTGCTCCTCCTCACACCCGAAGCATTTAAGGATCTCTTCTTTTTGCTCCTTATGAAGTGCAAAGATTCCATTCAGTCGGCAGATATTCTCCCGAATCCAGTCTCTCTGCCATGGGTTCTTCTTAAACTGCCGCAGATCTGAGCCGTGACAGACGCCAAATACACGCGCCTTAGGGCACAAATTACGCGTAAGTGCTGTCAGAAAATACAGATGATGACACAATATCACATCCGGTCTGAATTCACTGACCGCCCGAAGCACCGCCTGACCGAATGCCTCCCGAAACTGCCTTGTCATCTCCTCGGTCATATCCGAATACCGGGTACTGTCATACGGCATCTCATCCGACATCCCGGCCACCGGATAGGGAAGTGTCTCCGTACCATAATACACTGGATAAACCGCCGCACTCTCCGGCAGGTGCACCATATCTTTTCCGGTCACACCAACCACCGCAGCCTGCTCATGTCCCAGTTTTTCAAATCCTTTCATCAGTTCTGTCAGATATACGCCGCTTCCCGTACTGTCCGGTTTCTGCGCCGTGATACTAAGAATTCTCATTTTTCCATCCTCTTCCTTATAATCTAAAAACACTCCGCGGTAATCACCCGGTTCTCACAAACTTTACTCTTGACTTTCACGATTTCACCACTCCTTCAGAATGCGGTTTCTTTTCGCAAAAAGCTCTTTAAGCCAAAATTATTATAACTGATTTACGAGGAATAGTAAATAATATTCTCCTTGATACCGCTTTACGGAAGCTGCATCATTATTGTTCACACATTACTATTCCTCGAGGTATTTTCATGTTGTATGCATAATTTCTGTGCATTGCGAAGCATGTTACTAAGAACAGAGTGAACAGTAAGCATGAAAATCCCGGCATACCAGGGCATCTATTTTTTTATTGTACTTATCTGTATGGTTTGTTATAATAATTCCCGAGTGGCACTATCTTTCTACTTACTGAGAAATGTCCCATCATCTCCTATACATGTTTTCGGAAACGGCCGGGATTTCGGTAAGTGCATGGTAAAGGTTCCGCTATCTCCTGTGCATATTTCCCCGACAATATGCCGCATAGAACTTCAAGAGATTAAAGGAAAACAATATATGAAATTAACAAATACTTACCAAAGTGAAACACTTTCCAAAATCGAAGCGTTATATCAGACAGCCTTCCCACCCAGCGAAAAGAAGCCATTCTCTCTGATGTTAGGCAAACGCGAACAAGGATGGATGGAGATTCTCGCAATCGAATCAGATCAGGACGATTTTCTCGGACTTGCCATCACCATGATATGCCAGGATATTGTCCTGCTGGACTATTTTGCTATCGCAGACGAGATGCGGGGAAGCGGGATTGGCTCCCAAACCTTGCAGCTTTTAAAAAATCGGTATAAAAACAAGCGCTTACTGCTGGAAATCGAGAGTACTGCAACCGAATCGCCGGATCATGAGGTGCGGCTTCGCCGAAAGAATTTCTATACAAGAAACGGGCTTTGCGCTATGCCCTACATGGTGGAACTTTTTGGCGTGGAAATGGAAATCATGACCTTTCCGGGGCCTGTCTCTTTTGAAGAATATCATGCAATTTTTGAAACAATATTTGATGGGAAATTTGATGAGAAAGTAATCTTGTTATAACATAACCACCAGAGTCGCAATCCTATCATCATCAAGTTGTTCCAATATTCCCTTGTGCTTTTGGATAATATGCAAATCCGAGAAATGCAAATTTTATAGCTTGCCCCATTTACATCATTGAGGGCAAAGAAAAAGTGCAGTAATCCCTTAATTAAAGGAATCTGCACTTTTAATTCAATGCGGATGACAGGACTTGAACCTGCACGTCATAGACACCAGATCCTAAGTCTCAAAATGCTGTGTTTTCTGGCCTGTTTATGTCCATTATCTACTTTTCTGTGCAGAAATTCTTCCATTATTTTTCTTTATATCCACTATTTTCACCTGACGTTGATGTACTTATTGATGTACTTGCTCCCCTATAACCACACCCGATTATACTTTTCATAATAATGCTTCGGCTGCCAAGATATCACTTTATAGGTACTTCCTCATTCCACCAATGTCACAACTTCGCAATATGCTTTTTGGAAATTGGAAATTTCCCAATGCTATTCTTCATTTCCGTTCTCTAATAATATGGCTTGTATATATTCCCGGACACCTTCGATAAAATATTGCGCATGCTGAATCTGAAGCTCAACCTCTTCCTTTGATATAACATAATAATCATCATAATCAGATTCACTTCTTACTTCAAATGCTTCTGTTAATATTTTTGAAAATTCCTTTCCAAAAACCCCTGTTTTCACATAATTTCTCTGAAAATGTGCCATTACACCTGCATGTTTTGAAAAGTCGATTCCTTCTAATGCCAGAATACTTCTAATACTATGAAAAATAGCATAATATGATCGATTTGCTGCACTACAATAATCATCTGCATTCACAAGGATTATAGCAGATTCCAAACATTTCTCTGCCTTTTCCAATCGATATAATCCCAAGTCTCTTCTTCTCTTATCCATAAACAGCCACCCCCTCACGCACAATGTTCCGATAAAATGACAGGAAATCCTTGTTTTCTTCAAAATGTTTTTTATCACGCAAAAGAATTGATAAAAAGACATCTTCGTCCAAAGAGATATTACTTGCCATCTCTGCTGTCTTTTCTCTAAATTTCTTCACCTCATCATAATCACAATTTAATACAATCATAATATCTATATCTGATTCATCTGTCTGATCTCCACGAGCATATGAACCATAGAGAATAATTCTATTCAATTGTTCTCCATAAAGCTGCTCAGATGTATTTCTCACCTTTTTTAGAACATTTTGTAATTCGGATTTTGTACACATGTGATGTCCTCCCTTCCGAAACCAAATTCAATCATGCTGCTGTCCATAATACAATCCCCTCCTTCTGCACACTCTTATAAAACGGAAGAATATCTCCCCACTTTTTCATTTTGTCTTCCTGAATATCAATAATAGAAAACACTCTGTCATAGCGGATATCCATATCCGCTGACCAGCTGATAAACTTATCCTTTGTTGTCTCATCCATATCCTTTTTCACTACAATCGCTATATCAATGTCACTTTCTACCGTTGCCTCGCCTCTTGCAACTGAGCCATAAAGAATAATCATTAAAATATCATTATGAAATATATCAAGCAGTCCTTGTATCAGTTCTTCTTTCATCACATTGGATAACACAGTTCATCACCTCACTCTTTCTTCTAACCCACTATACTATAAAAATAGTATTCACTTGTATTTGTATTTTAACACACCTCCATATTTTGCACAATCCGAAAGTCCTTCCATAATGCGATATGCGATACCTGCAACCGCCAAACCGCTGAAACCATCATAGCAAGCTGCTATATTTCCCACAACTGTATTTGACCTTTCAGACGGCATGACGGTTTCACTAAAGTCATTTCCTATATTTCTTATATCCCTTATACAATTTCATATTTTTTAACCATCCGGTAAAAGCTGCTTGCTGATAAGCCCAAATCTCTCATTGCCTCTTTAGCAGTAAGTTCTCCTCTTTTCCACTTGGCATATACTTCTGAAAATTTCTCCGGCATTTCAATTCTCGGCCGTCCAAGATGTTTCCCTTTCTTCCGTGCTGCTTCAATGCCTTCCTGCTGTCTCTTCCGAATCGTAATTCTCTCCTGCCCGTAGCCCCAGCGTTCCTTTTAATGCCTGATAAGCTGGCCTGCTCAAATCTTTTCCACTGGCTTTATCTGTCAACAAATATTCCTCACTTACGTATTGCATAAGCTGTTCTATCTGTCTGTCCAGATTCTGTTCCTTACTGCTTACACGCGCATATCCAAATATTCGATGTTCTATTCGCCCGCTACCCTTCTTTAATTCCGGCATATCTTGCATATTTCACCCCATCTCTGCATCCCCGACAGTAAAAGAACCGTTTCATCATATCCTCCCTCTCCACTTCAGCACGATATAATTGCGCCAGTTCTCTCACCTTTTCTTCTGTTAAATTCATTGCTTCCTGCTTCTCTTTGTTTTCAATAACAGCAACAAACTCTGGATTATTCTCACAAATTTTATTGATTTCCTCCCGCAACCTTTTGAAACACTCCGAGTATTTCTCCAAATCCACAATAATCTCCGTTTCCAACTGTTGGAATAAACTATCCATCCAGTATGGTGCCCCTACATAAATTTTATCCATCCTTTTTCACCTCCTACGCACTTTTTCCCGATACTCCACATCAAAGATATCTTCCCCACTTATCTCGCTCATGTCCTCACCGATTTCTATCTTTACAGTTTCATCCGTCGACAATGCTTTTCTGAAATCTGTCTTCAGCGGAGCATACTTAAGTGCCTGCTTAATGACTGTTTTCTTCGCCATACCAATATAATTACTCTTCCATGGACTAAAGGACGAATCAAAACCTTTAGAGTATTCCTTTGCATAGGCATCCATATCTGCCTTACTCATCACTTCAAACCCGAAGCCGCCATTCATCAGTTTAAAAAATCCATAAAAAAGTTTCACTTCCCCACGGTTTTCTAATGCCGGACGATGCACCAGCACCGGATTTAGTCCCAGCTCATAGCGGAACTCATCATTCTCATGCGCCACCTGAGCCGATATGATCTGCATCTGCGGATTCCGGTAACTCAAATCAATGAGTCCCTTATATCCTATCTGGAACTGGCACTCCATAGTTCCTTTGTTGTTATATGGAATTAAATATGCCTGTCCCAGCGGGGTATTCGGCTCTAATCCCAACTGTGCTGCGTTCATCAGCGCCGCCAGAAAGCTCATCTGCGTACATTCCCTAAGTTTCGGGGTTGTATTTAATGCAGAGAGCGCCATCCGGGTAAACCGTTCTGGTGTGATCACTTCCGGCAATGCCTTTTTGATCTCCAGTTCCATCGCTTTAATCAAATCTGCAATATTCATAGATTTCTTCAACTTTGCTGGTTTTGTATTTTCTTTTACTTCCTCCGCTTTTGCAGTCAATTCATTCTTTAATTTTTCTGTATTACTCGCCATTATTCGATCTCCCTGCTTTCTACTCATCAATCAGTATCTTCAAAATAATCCAAATCCAATGTTTGCTTCGTTTCATCATACTTTTCTTATTCCTCCATGTAAAAAGGGCAGGAATCTTTCACCTGCCCTGCACATTTATGCTGCTTTTACCATAAACCTCCTGCTTTGTGTTGTTTTCTGGTATCTCCGGTATATCTCCGGTTCTTCTTCCTTCAGTTTTCCCGTATCGATTCTGTTCGTCGTCACCGCCTTCCATGACACTCTGAACCTCTCATTCTCCGCTGTCTCAGCCTCTCCCAGATACAGTTTCAGTTCCTGCTCGATCTGCTTCTTCTCCTTATCCAGCTTTTCAGACAATACAATCAGCTCCGCTCTTCTTTGCAGTTTCTCATCAAAACCTGACAGCGGAATCGTCTGTGCTTTTGATTCCTTGAAATACTCAGCAAGCACTTTGTCAGCCAGTTCCGAGCCATCTGGCTCAGGAAGGATTCCCTTCTGTACATGGTTCTCCCAGAAATTCCGTTCAATCTGTATCAGACTCGCAAGTATCTCTTCATCCCGTTCTATCCGGTAGAACTTAAACTCCCTTCCATAGATCAGGACTGCGATATACCACGCATCTGCATTGCAGACTGCCATATAATGATAACACTGCATCTGATATGATAACGGAATCTGACCGTCCTCCCAACGATCCGCAACATAAGGACTTGCTGTTTTACATTCCAGTCCTGCATTTTCGCCAACCACCATACGGTCCACATCCGCCAGCATGAACGGATACTCTTCATGATAGAACATGGCATTCGCTCTCCGAACCTTTTTTCCAGTCACTTCGGTAAATCTTTTTGCTACATACTCTTCAAAATCCCGCCCCTGCCTCATGGCTTCGTTGTCGAACTCTTCCACCTCATCCGATGTCTTATCATAATATACCTGAATCGCTGTCCGATAAGGGTTAAATCCGCAGACCGCACCTGCATCAGAACCGCCGATTCCCCGTTTTCGGTATCTAAGCCACTCCTCCTTTTCCAGGTTCCGTGTAGATACTAACTTCTTCATGCTGCCTGCACCTCTTTTCCATCTGCCAATTCTTTTTCTGCTTTCTCAATCTGTTTCATATTCTCTTCCAGAAATCTCCACAGTTCATTCGTATAGGAATCCTCTTCCTGCATCCAGACATCATCAAGAAAATTGAGCAGATGCGGGAACGTCAGCAACTTTTTTAACGTTTCTTCCTCCAGTTCCCGGCTGATTTCCAGCATCAACTCATAAATATTGATGATACAGTCAATCTGATATGCGCTTCCGAATATTTCATATGGTTTCTGTGCCAGCATCTCTCCTTTGAAATGCATATATTCCAGCTCCAGTTTCCTGCAGAATAATTCCAGTAATTCTTCTCTCTTCATATCTGCTCCCCGCTATGCCGCACACACCATCTGATAGGCTCTGTCAATGAGCGGATTTCCCTCTACTGTTCTGGAAAACAGATTTTCTTTATAATTTGCTGTTTTCCTGAGCGGCTTCGCATGGGTAGCAAAGTCTGAAACTGCGTTAATAAACCGATACGCATTATTCCCCACTCCCTGCAGGTCAGGTGCATCAAAATAGCGCATCTTCATGTCCTCCTGCAGACGCTTCATGTTTCGGACCTGCTGAGGGGTAGAACCGTTTTCAATCGGCAGAAGAATCTCAATATATTCCCTAACCTGCTTGTCAGACAGTTCTTTTTTCCGAAGCTCCTCAAACTCTTTTCCTAAAGTCTCCATATATTTGTCTGCCATGAACAGCGTATCTTTTGCTTCCTGCATCTTCCCTCTGATATCACCCGTATGGACCATAGACCAGGAACGTTTTGCATTGTTCAGTGCCAGATTTAAGGTATTATTGCATACTGCCCTGATGGGGGTTAATGCGACCTTGATCGCACCCGTGCCGTCATGGGTATTCGAGAATACCAGATACGGACTGATTCTTTCCCCAGACATGATATATTCACGGGGCATACGCGCCAGCATCCAGACCTTCCGTCCTCCCTGCAGGGAACCAGCCGTTTCATAGCGCACCCCTTCCCCAAGCAGGGCATCCGTAAATGCAAATGCCTCCTCGTTCTGGATCACTTTATACCGGTCTGTCACCACGCCGAGTACCTTTTTATCGGAATCCCGGACATTTGCTTTGTACCCCTCAATCAAATCCTTTGTCTCTGTATAAATCGGTTCCTGCACCACCTTCCAGTCCAGACCTGCCAGAGCCAGCGCCTCTCTGGATGCCGGAGCTTCATTGACCCGGACTCCCAGACCATGCCACGGCATCTCCCTTACATAAAACATACTTTCTACATTTGCTGCCATACTAAAATCCTCCTTCGTTTTATTCTTCTTTTTACACTCATCTTTTCACTAATCTTCATCCAGAAGTTCTAATAATCCCAATCCTACGCTGATTACAAATACTGCTATTTTAAATCCCATCGGTATCTCTCCTTTCCCGCTACCATCTAAGTATCACATGAATCAAATCCTTTCCCATCCTGCGGAGCGTAATCAGAATCTCATATCCCATTTTCCATCACCTCCCATTCCATAAAAATACCGTCACAAGGACTTCCCTGCCACGGCGTTTGCTATCATTTTTTTCAATTTTCGGTTCTCTCACTGTTTATGCAGCAATTCTGACCTTATCTTCTACTCTGTCATAATAGTAAACGGAATCCGACAGATAATCCGAAATTGGGAGTATTGCAGGATCAGCGTTGATCTCACTTACCATCTGCTTCAGCGATTCTGCGTGTTCCCCAATTCCGTCATCTTTCACCAAGATAACTTCGTGAATTGAGCTGGGCAGGATATAGAAGTTACAATGCTCTTCCTGCGCCTTATCACGCAGACAGTCTCCGATCAGCATCCCTGCAGCTCCACGGAATGTTTCCTTGTTACTTAAGCACAACAGACTATCCTCTTCCGTTTTCTCCTCTGCATTCATCCACGGTATCCCTTTTCCCAACAACTGTCTCAGGGATTTGATTTCATATACGACATTTTTTCTGCTCTGCTCCTGCAATTCCTCTGCCGTAATTCCCCAGTTCTTCAGCATCCCTGCCGAAACCGGAACCAGCCCCCACCCTTGTTCCGATGGCAAATTCAAATAATAAACAACTGCCAAATCCAGTATTACCTGATACACACTTTGACTGTTCGTAAGAAGCTCCTGGTTTCTTTTATAATTCACTACATAAGGTTTGACCATTTTTCTGGCGCTCTTCCACTCGGTAATCCATTCTGCATCAAAATCTCCAGGCTTCTGCTTCCGCATCGTTTCCACATACCGGAATAACGCTTCCCAGTCTGCCTCTTCCGAAAAAATCTGATACAAATCTTCCGTATAAAAAACAGGAACCATACCGCTTTCTCCAAGCATGATTCCTTCTTTCTCTTTGTTAATTTTAAAGATATTTTCCACGGTAATCTTCTGTTCACCGTATCTTCTATGTATCTCCTGCATCAGCTGTTCCCTGAATTCCTTATAATCCAACATGATTCTCACTCATCCTTTCCCTTCTGTTTTCTGCTTTTTTTCAAATCACTTTATAAAACCCTCAAATTTCATCACATTTTTCCTTAATCCGTTTAAAGTGGATCAGATGATTATTTTCATCATAGGTGTACTGTTCGTCTGTTTGATTCGTGCAATGCTCGTAGGATGTCAAGTTTCCTCTCAAATCATACCAGTTATGGAAAGACACATCCCGATTATTTCTGTATGAGGTCAGTTGGTTGGATTCATTATAGTCCTTCCATTCCTCCAGACCATTATTATTTCTGACATACACCGGGTTTCCTGCGGAATCATGCTCCCTCCATTCTTCATATCCGACACTGGTTTTCATATGCGTCAAATTTCCGAACTTATCGTATTCCTTCCAGAATTCTCTCCTTGAAAATATGGAATGGTAAGTCTCCTTTCCCATAGAATTGTATTCCCAGAATTCCTCTGTCCCGTCTGTAGACCAGCTATGGACCGGGAGTCCCATCTCATTATAGCTTGTCCGCACTTCTTCCTTGCTCCAGATTCTGCGGTAACTCTTTCTGATATTTCCATTTTCCCAGTATTCATTTACAACCAGATACCGCTCTGCATCTTCCCTGCGAAGCAGCCGGTTCTCACTATCATAAGTCCACCATTCCTCATAACCTTCCGAATCCTTTAGATGTGTTAAAAGGCCCGCATCGTTATACTCTCCCCATTCCTCAAAAATACCTTCTTTTGACTTTTCTTTATAATGGGTGGATTTCCCGAACTGGTTATACTCTGCCCACTCTTCCAAATCCTCACATTGACAATAAATCAGATTTCCCGACTGATCGTATTTTCTGACCGTGCCATTCTTAGCAGTACAGGTCGCGATTCCGTCAGTATCATAGGTATATGCCTCCTCCCTTCCATCGGAATCTTTCATTTTCGTAATTCTTCCTTTTTCATCGTACTCATAAAAAATCTCATCTGCTCCCGAACCGCCGTTTAATACAATCCCGTGATTCGGATTGACTCTCATGTTATCTCCTTTGACTGACATCTTTCTTCTCCTCTCTAAGCTGTTCTTTTCGGCATTCTCCACTCCTGCCACTCATCTGGTTCCGTAAGACTCTGATACTCACCGTTTCTCTCTCTTCCGCTCGGCATGTTTTCTGCGGATTCCATAGCAAGCTCTGCACCATACTCTTTCTGCCTCATATCCGATTCTCCGTAGCAGCGCCAATCATTCTTCCATCTATCTCCTTTCTCCCATCACTTGGTAGCGGGCAACCTTATCATTTCTCTGGTTCCATTTGTACTACGGATACATTAAATCATTCAAATCTGTGTACATTCCCCCTTTCAGACATAAAGTAAGCCAGAACCATCACTGATTCTGGCATTGTTGTTTCACTTCTATAATATGTAATTCATTTTTTTTACTTTTGCATAATTATAAGAAATGTAGCACATATGGTCACAAGTCCGCGGAACCCCCAATACAATATTTCCAGTTTTATTCTTTGCTGCATACTGTCGCGGACTTTCCCTTTCCTGATTTCTTGCCGACGTTCATTCAGTGTAACCACTCCAAATGCTAATTCTTCGATAAACATTTCATTTTCCTCCCTATTATTCAGTTAAGTCTTTTTTCCTTGAAAATCAAGGATTTTTGCGACATATCATCAATAAATATCTCAGAAGAAGGAGCCATAGGAATGGACATTTCTTTGTAGCTGATACGAAAATAGTGGATTTGGGGTACACGAAGTAAAACGTCTTTTCTTTCATTCTACATGGCCTTGTGTACTGACATTCTATAAGCAATCTCTCATTACCGACTCTAACCAGCATTTATAAAATAATCACCACTCAAATCGATAACTCCCGGATTTCCCGTTATAGTAAATGAGTAATTGCCGTTAAAGTGTATCGTTTGTGAACATCCCCCAGACATAAACTCTACTGTATTACTGTCAATAATTGTTCCAGTATACCAGTCTATGATTGACATTTCATCCGCAAGAGTAATTTCTATCTGATTTCCATTAATATCGCCAAAGTATATATACGCATTACTCATTTGACCATAATACCCTACATCATTGCAATACTCCTGAATCAAAGACGTATCTATTCCCCTTGAAGAATTAACTCCATTCACTGCATCCTCTACTTTTTTGATTAACTCTACATTTTTCTTCTCAAAATCATTAAAACTTGTTTCTGAATTAAAATTATCGACTAAAACTGTTCCATTGTACCAAGACTGTCCTGCAAAATATGCTTGCAAATCTTCTGACTTAAATATCACACCATGTCTTGCAAAAATTTCATTCCGTCCAATTCTCAGCTTGTCTACTTCAGCACTACGGACTTCCTCTTCTGACAAATACCTCTTGTCACTGTCCAAGAAAATATATTCATCTGATTCTGCCTGCAGCCTTGCCATTTCTACTTCTTCATCCGACATAACCAGATAAGTAATACGGAAAACACTTCCATTTTCAGCTTCCAGCTGTATTTTCCTAGCCTCGTCAAGATTCAGAAATGTCAGTGCTTCCTCTGGAGTTTTCTGATATGTATCAGATAGCTTTACAGCTGCCTCTTCCGCTGTAATTCCTATCGTAACGTCATGAAAAGAAGGCATCTCATCTGATTCTCCTTCTATAACTATTTTAATTATTTCACTATCATCATACTGAATGCGCACATCACCATTACAAGCTGATGCTTCCTGGTCCGTAACTTCAAATCCAAACTCCTCTATATCTTCCTTCGAAACCTCAAGCAAATCTTCCATATCTACACCGGATAAACTCGGTTTCTTTTCTTCTTCTATTTGCTCTTCCTGCAGATAATCATCTGAATTCGGAATCTGGCTCTGGCTATCCCCAAAAGGCAGCATACAGACTATAAGTAAAATGACGCTTCCGCCAAACGCTTTTCCAACACATTTTAACTTCACAATATGTGGATTAGATTTTTTTCCTTTTTTCTCTCGTGGTTCAACGAGGTATGCAAGATATATACCTATTATTAATCCTGCCAGGCTCACCGCTTCCATTACAGCTACTGCAGGCTGTGATACAATTTCCAAAGCTGTTTCCTCTGCTGCTGACTGCAGACTAGCCGTTATATACCAAACATAGAGCAATGTTGTTCCTGAGCAGATTGCATTTCCATAACTTGCACCCCTAAATACTTGCTGCAGTTCATCGACTTTTAATTTTTTCTCATTCACGAAGGCAAAACACATATTAATTATCGGAAGAAGTAACAATACTCCATATGCTAAATTGCCGTCCATCGGCTGGTCCATGAGTTCGAATCCCAATGTCAAATCAAGCCCATTTAATGTACCTATTTCTCTTCCGGCGCAGGAAATCATATAGAGCGGGCAGAAAAAGCATACTATAGCGATAAGCGCCAGAACTTTTAAAACCAAACGCCCTGTAATTTTTGAATTTCCAATCGTAAAATCTGTTTTTATTTTCGTATCTGTTTCATCCGGAATAGCTCCAAAATTATTTTCCGGACTATTTATCTGCTCCGGGACATTCTGACTTTCCTCTTGCTTTCCTTCATTTACATCTCCCAGTCTTTTCTCACAATACGGACAAACTGTCCAACTTGTATCAACTTCTTTTCCGCACTTTCTGCAAAACATA
>Ga0129308_1000235_pt1 | contig 98439 bp, 85 predicted proteins | sample L827metagenome_FD_94440 | JGI IMG/M metagenome (GOLD analysis project Ga0129308, IMG submission 94440) | Ring-tailed lemur group fecal microbial communities from Wisconsin, USA - L827 metagenome | ecosystem: Host-associated > Mammals > Digestive system > Large intestine > Fecal | place: USA...
CATTATACGGAGGCATGAGTATCAAGGACAATAGGGCGAATATCTGTGCAAGATTAATTTCCAGAAATATAGAATTTACTCTTGCATTAAGGTGTGAACTGGAATTTACAATTTCATTTAAGTTTTAAATCATGATAAACAGATTACTTATGCATAGGCAACAGAAAATAGAACGGATGTTTGTTATAATATTCCTGTAAGCCAATTACATTTGATTAAACCACCTTAAATGAACGAAAGGAGTCAACACAATGAGAGCAAGAGCAATGAACACAGTAGCAGGAGAAAGCCGCCTTATGGACACAGAGGAATTACGGGCCTACACCAACCTGGGGCGCAACAATGCAATGAAGCTGGGGGAGGAGATCGGCGCAAAGGTAAAAATAGGAAAGCGTGTTCTGTGGGACAAGGTTAAGATTGATCAGTACCTTAATGACCTTACGGGGGTGTAAACCATGAACAATGAATATTACACAGGGCTGAAAAGAGAGCATCAGGACCACACACCAGTACAGGGAGCGGCGGCAACCGTGGGACCTGTAAATAAAAAGGGATCACGGCTGATCGTTGCGGACGTACTCCCCAGGGGAAAAGAAAATGCTGTAAGCGCAGAGGTATTATGTAACCGACTGGGATTTGAAACTGTCCGGGAGCTGCAAAAGGAGGTTGCCAGGGAGAGGGCAGCCGGGGCCGTGATCCTCTTCGCCTGTCAGGAGGACGGCGGTTATTTCCTGCCGGGGAACGTCCGGGAGGTTAGAGCATTTATAAAAACATTAGAGAGCCGGGGTAAGAATACGTTAATGGCTTTAAAGTCAGCCAGGGAGTTGCTGCGGCAGTGGGGCACCTCTTCCGAAATGGAGATAGACAAATGGAAGGAAACATGAAGCAGTGGGCGTTACACTATGCAGGAATGGGAATGGCGGTATTTCCTATTAAGCCCAGGAGCAAACAGCCGCTTACAGATCATGGGCTGAAGGATGCCTCTAAGGATCCGGCGCAGATTGAAAGCTGGTGGAGCCGCTGGCCTACGGCAAACATTGGAATAGCCACAGGAGCCGTTTCAGGTGGGCTTGTGGTGATTGATCTGGATGTGGATAAGGATAAGGGAATAGATGGCCGTGTAACGCTTCGGGAGTGGGAAGCAGAGCATGAGAAACTACCGAACAGCACGTGGCTGGCGATAACTGGCCGCGGTGGATACCACTATTTTTACCATGATACATCCACTGTCAGGAATCGCACGGGGATTTATGAGGGAGTAGATATAAGAGGGGATGGCGGCTATGTTGTGGCGCCTCCTAGCATACACCCAAACGGGAATACTTATGAATGGGAACAGGACCCCATGTTGTATCCACTGGCAGAGGCGAGCGGAGCGGTATTTGATTTTCTTGTAGGCCCTGTAATGAAGGATCCGGAGACAATCCCTTTTGAAATACCGGAGCAGATACCGGACGGACAACGGACAACGACAATGGTCAAACTGGTATGCAGCCAACAGGCAAAAGGGCTTTCAGATGATGCTATCATGGCGGCTGTGAGGGCCGAGAACGAGGCCAAATGTGTGCCGCCTCTTACGGATCAGGAATTGAAGAAAGAGGTATTCCCTGCGCTTACACGCTATCAAAAGGGAACGGCCCCGTATACAGCTACTTACGATCATAAGACACGGAGTTTCCAGCCGATCATCAAGAAGGGGCTCGTGAATCTGGTATCTATGGATACCGTTGAAGAAAAGGAACCGGAATGGCTGGTGACAGACTACATACCCAGAGGACAGATAACAGTCCTGGCCGGGGATGGCGGTTCAGGCAAAACCACGGTTTGGTGTTCTATTGCTGCGGCGGTGAGCAGTGGCGGGCAGTGCTTCCTTAATCAGGATAACCCCTTCGCAAAGAATTGTGTACCGGGGCGGGTATTGTTCTTTTCCTCTGAGGATTCAGCGGAATATACCTTAAAGGGGAGGCTGCGGAGATCTGGGGCAAAACTGGAAAATGTTTTATCTTTGGATTTAGCAGATGAACGGTTCCCGGAGATTAAGTTTAATGCCCCCTTGTTGGAGGATTTAATAAAGGAGCATAGGCCGGAACTGGTTATATTTGACCCTTTACAGAGTTATGTGCCGCCTGATATCCAGATGGGGCAGAGGAATGCCATGAGGGCGTGTTTAAACCCTTTGATTGGCCTAGGAGAGAAGTACGGGACAACCTTTATTATTATTGTCCATACCAATAAGCAGGCAGGGTTATGGGGACGTAAACGCATAGCAGACAGCGCTGATATATGGGACATTGCCAGAAGCGTTCTGATTGCCGGGGAGGCCAATGACGGCCTACGCTACATATCCCAGGAGAAAAGCAATTACGGCCCACTGGCTCAGACAGTCCTTTTTCGTCTGGATTCCGGGAAGGTGGAGTTTGAGGGTTATACGGATAAGAAGGACAAAGACTATGTGACGGCAGCGGCGGCCACGTATCAGGCCCCGGCACGTGAGGATGCCAAAGCTTTCATACTGGACTATCTGAAGGATGGGGAGAAGGAAACGGCGGATTTGGATGGTATGATGAAGGCTATGGGGATTTCTAAGGGGACGCTGGAGAGGGCCAAGGCAGAGTTGAAAAAAGATGGGCAGATAGTCTATTTCAGCAGAGGTTTTAAACCTAAGGTCCATTACTGTAAGCTGACCAATCCTATACCCAGTGGAACCGTGCGTGAGTAGGGTAAAAAATATAGTATTTATAAGGGGTTTACCGTACTCCTGCACCTTGCGTGAGTACGGGAGTACGCCATTCCGTACTCCTGCACCTGCGTGAGTACGGGCAGGCCGCATAAAATAAGGGTTTTTGCCGTACTCACGCACGAAGCCTGTGGGTATATGAGAATGGCAGAGTAAAGAGAGGAGAGGCACATGATATTGACCAAATTATTTGAATCAATAGGGATACCGATTTTAACCAGAAACTTAATGGTAGATTACTGCGACAACCGGGGGAATCACTTCCATAAGCCAATGCAGACCATCACGCCGCCGGAATGCATGGAGGATGATATGGAGATAGTCACCAGGATACGGACAGAGGTAAGGCAGCAAGGCTTTACTGTCTGTGGGATATTGGAAGTCCTGGGAGATTTTGAAATGGACGAACTGGAGAACATCTTCAACGGCAGCGATTATGGTAAGTATCCTATGAGAGCATTATACATAGACGTAGAAATGGCAAAGAAAGAGGCCCATCCATAGGCTGATGAATGTGACTATTCCCATAGCGTGAAGTTTCTGATCTATTAGGTAAACGGGTCCTTCCAGAGACAAGACCCCGATACGGGTCGCCGAGCGCATAGGGTTGCTAGTTTTGGGCGAAAAAAAATGGGCGTTTCGTTTCGCCGAATAGGAGGAAAAAAATGGAAGAAAAGGCAGAAAGACGCTATGCCGCAATAGGCAGAGACTTATAATTCCCAATGTTGTTACTAAGGAAGAACAAGGTTGTAAAACAAACATAATTGCCGCCCCTCTCAGATCCAAAACAAACGAATGTTAAGGCTAATAAACGCTAACATTTGCTAACAATGCTAAGATTTGCTGAGGTTTCAAAACGAAACGAATGCTTACAAAACAACACGGTTACTAGGGAAAACTAGGGTTTTGATTCTGTAGTACTCCATTACCTTATAGTGTACTCTATTGGTAACACCGTGTAAAAGGTGTGCGCTGGGTGCACGGCTTTCCATGCGAACGTTTGGAACGATAATAGCGAGCGTTTTGAATGCTGATGTAGGAACATGTTGGAACGTCCGTATATTGGCCGTAGGCAGAGGGGGATAGAAAAAGCAGCAGCCCCGTTATGGTTCTGCTGCAATGTGGATAGTATTAAATGCTTAATTGGCTAAAGTCAATGGAAAAGTCTTCATATATGTTGACTTTAACAGAATCGGTAAAACGATAAATGGTGGGTGGTGTTTCGTTAGCCAGGTCATACACCATAACAACCTCCCTGGCCGGGTCTATAATCCAATATTCCTGTACCCCCGCTCCTTGATAAAGAGCCAGCTTTTTGTAATAGTCCATTTGTCGGCTGGAAGGGGAAACGATCTCAATCGTCCAATCCGGTGCACCGTGGCAGCCTTTATTATCCAATTTGTCTTTATCGCAAATTACGGATATATCCGGCTCCAGGTAATTAGTATTGTTCTTCTCGTCCTCTGCCTGAAGGAACACGGCAAACGGTGCATGGAATACTTCACAAGGGCCGTTTTTACTGTTGATATAATTGAAAATAGTTCCGTGTAGAAAGGTAGATATTCTTTGGTGGGTAGTGTTCGGCGGGGCCATATAATAAATCTGACCGTCAATCAGTTCTGCCCGTTCTCCATCCGGCAGACCGTAAATATCATCAATGGTATAGATTCGTTCTTTTGGTAATGGCATAGGGTCACGCTCCTTCCTGTGCAGTGTTGTCAGATTCAAGACGCTGGTCAATCGCTTTCTTTATATAACCGTTAACAGATTCACCAGCAGCAGAGGCGGCAGAGGAAATTTCCTCATACTTTTCCTTTTGTACATCAAGGGGGATTCGCTTGAGATTCTCTCTTGCATATTTGTATCTGGTTTGTTTTTGTTTTTCAGATAATGGCATTTATTCACCACCTTTCATAATTGTGGACAATGGGAGCCTGAAAAATACAGTTACCTTCTCCACCTTACAATGATAGTATAGCACAATGTCAATGATATGTACATGTACAAAATCCATAAGAAAACATGTACATGTTCATACAGTATTACTATTGTGTACATGTACATGTTCTGATATACTATAGTCATAGCAAGGAACACAAAACAAAAGCAGCCGGGGCAGACAATTCCTCACAAACTTATCAGTCGTACCTGTGAGCCACAAGCAATAGACACGCAAGACGGATCGGGGCTGCGGATTCAATTCCGGTGAGGATATGCCAGGGATGGCGAACAATAGCCCGGTAAGAATCCACCAGAAGGAAAGGAGATTACAATATGTCAGAGAGAACATTACTCAAAAAGGTCAATGACCTTAAGGCCCTGGAGGCCCAAAAGAAAGCCATTGAGAAGCAAATGGAGGCCCTACAGGAGGATATCAAGAAGGAGTTACAGGCCAGGGGCCAGGAGGAAACAGAGGTAGGGGACTGGATGGTCAGGTTTAAGGCTGTTATCAGTAGCAAGTTTAATGCAAAGGCATTTGCCGCAGATCATCCGAAGCTTTACAAAAAGTACATGGGCCGGTCCCAGACAATGAGGTTCACGGTACAGTAAGCGCACAGGGCTGAGAAAGCAAAACATCCGGCAGAGGGGAGTAACGGCAATTACATAGAGCCTCTGCCGGAGCCACACACCGGGAAAGGAGATTACAGGATGGCGGATTATAGCCTGTCAAGGACAGAGCAGGAGGTTATTATTGGATTCAATGCGGCAGAGGATACCGCAGAACTTTACACGGCGGACCCGGTTTGGATGCGTAAACTTGATAAGCTGGTGGAGCAGAACCCGGAACAATTCAAAGAAGGGAGGCAGGAGATATATCAGGATAAGATAGTTGCCAAGCGGTACACATTCCCAAAGCGGTTTATAACAGTAAGGTCCAGAGATACGAAAAGGGAGTTGACCGAGGAGCAGCGAACCGAACTCTCAAATAGAATGAAAGGACTGCACAGAATCAATTCTGTGTCTGAAAATCAAGGAACAGAACCAGGAATGACGGTTTAAACTGCTTAAGGTGTAGAAATATCCACCTAAGGCAAGAGCGAACAGAAATGTAACACAGAACTAGGGTATTTAAAAACCCCATGTGTCGGCAAACACACAGGGCTGAAAAAACAATACCCGACCACACACCAATGCAGTAGGGATATTCTGATTATAGCACAGAATTGTCCCTTTGCAATCAAAAAGTAGAAGATTATAACTAATGCAGTGGATGGCGTTCTTGAAATGACCACGAGGAATGCAGCAACTACATCCCCGGAGGGGCAGAGAGTAAAGGGAAAATTCCCCGGACACCTACGCCATATTTATCCACATAAAAGGTTAGAAATGAGAATTTAGAAAGAAGGGATATTATGATTAGATTATTAAAGGAAATATATGGTCTGGTTTATGGGGAACTTACACAGACCGCAGCGGCGCTGGAGCCATTACATAGAGAGATCGAGCGGATCAAAAATCCCCTGAGGGATCGGGAGGACTTTGAGGAGATACAGGAAATCTGCCTGGAGATAAGCTGTTGTAGTCAGGAGTACGGATTTATCAGCGGCTTTAAATTCGGGGTTGCTTTCATGGTGGAGTGTATGGAGTGGCCGGGGCGGGAATAGTGCTCTGGCTGCGGATAGAAAGGATGTGATTGTATGGCAGTGGATAAGAACGGGAAGCCTCTGCCAAAGGGCATTGTAGTAAGGCCGGATGGGCGATATATGGGACGCTTTACTTACGCAGGGGAACGTTATACGTTATATGATGACGACAACCCTAAACGCTTAAAGAAAGCCATGGACGATATGCGCTATGAATTGGAGCATGGCTTATATGGTACCTGTAAAAATATTACTTTAGATAAATGGTTTGAGGAATACATAAAAACATACAAAGAACCGATTTTGAAAGAATCAACAGTCAATCACTACCGGTTGTATTACCGTTTGTATATACAACCAGATATGGGAAAAAAGTATATTAAAGATATCAAGGGTATTCATGTTCAAAAACTATATAACGAATTGGCTAAAAGGGGTATGAAGTCAAATACAATAAAGAAAATTGCTAACATCCTGCATAGCACATTAAAACAAGCGGTAAGGGATGACCTTCTTTTAAAGAATCCATGTGAAGCAGCAGACATTCCTAAGACGGAAAAAAAGGAAAGGCGTGTGCTTACGGCAGAGGAACAACGGGAATTTATTGATTTTGTTGCAGATTCCGCAAAATGGAAGCGATATTATCCGCTTTTTATAATGGCATTTGGTACAGGCATGAGAATTGGGGAACTTTTGGCCTTGCGCTGGAACGATTTGGATTTTAAGGAAAAGTCAATCCGGGTAAATAAGACCCTGCAATATATCCAAGTGGAAGGAAGCAGGGAGTGTAAGTTTATTATTCAGTCCCCTAAAACAAAACAAAGTATCAGGACGATTCCAATGCTTGATAATGTGGCAAAGGCTTTAAAGCTCCATAGGGAGGGACAAGGGAAAGATATAATCATGCTGGGGAGTATATGGCAGAAGAACGATAATAAGGATTTGTGTAATTTGGTATTTACCACGGATACCGGGAATCCCATAGACCGGAATAGCATTAACAGAACTATTAAAAGTATAGTGAGTGATATAAACCTCAAGAGAACAGAACAGGCTAGGAAGGATAAACGAAAGGTAGAGATATTTCAAGATTTTAGTGCACATACTATGCGCCATAGCTTTGCAACACGTTGTTTTGAGGCTAATATTCAGCCGAAAATTGTTCAATCCTTTTTAGGGCATTCTACACTTGCAACGACAATGGACATATATACTCATGTGACAGAGGAAAATAAAAAGGAGGAGATAGAGAAAATAGCAAATGTAGTATAAGGAGGACTGTTCGGTCCTCTTTTTCTACACCATTTTTACACCAAATTCAATAAACTGTAATAAACCATGATAAATAAAAAGCCTGGAATCACCTGTATTTATAAGGAATAATAAATATAGATGGAATCTGATAAATAGCCATTTTTTGAAATTCAATACTAGATGACAAGGGGCAAATGTCCTTTATTTTACCAACCGTTATTTTAACGGAGTTTAACCGAGGCCTGGTTTGCTGCGGGCTTTTTCATTGGTCATAATTGACGGAGGGGGCTTGTGCTTCGTAGTTGTGCACAAATTTGAATGAAAAATTTCAATATATTGACTGAAAAGAAATTTCATTACAAAAAAATATTGACATTTTATTTCATAGCAATATAATATAGCTAAGAAAACAATTTATGGCTTAGGGTCAGAGACAATCAGGAGGATAGAAGAGATGCTTGTAAACATGAAAGACATTTTGGCAGTCGCGAAAGAGAACAATTTTGCAGTACCGGCCTTTAACACATCCAGCAACATGATTCTTACCGGGGTGATCCAGGAATCCGTTGCCCAGGATTCACCGGTCATTGTGGCCATTCATCCGGATGAATTATCATTTGTACAGAATTCTTTTATCAAAGCAGTGATCGATGAAGCGAATCATGCCCCGGTTCCTGTGTGTATTCATCTGGATCACGGCGGCTCCTACGAGGACTGCGTAAAGGCTATTAGTTTGGGCTTTACCTCTGTTATGATCGATGCATCGCTGCTGCCCTTTGAGGAAAATATCGCACTTTGCAAAAAGGTATGCGAGACAGCCCATGCATCAGCGGATTACGTATCGGTTGAGGGGGAACTGGGAACCATCGGCAATACGGATTCCATTGAGACAGGAACCAACGAGATCCGCTACACGGATCCGGAGGACGCGGAGCGGTTTATAAAGGAAACAGGAATTGACGCATTGGCGATTGCCATCGGAACCAGCCATGGGCTGTATCCAAAGGGATTTGAACCCAAACTCAGAATCGATATACTGGATGAGATCAAGAAAGTGGCCGATGTGCCGCTGGTGCTTCACGGAGGTTCATCCAACCCGGACAGCGAGATCGAGGCAGCCGTGTGCCATGGAATCAATAAGGTCAATATTTCAAGTGATATCAAAGCTCCCTTCTACGAGAAGTGCAGGGAAGTCCTGGCTGACCGGTCATTAAGGGAACCAAATGCCATATATCCTCCCTGTATTGAGGCTTTGAGGAAGGTGGCGGGTCAGAAGATCGAACTGTTCCACTCCGCAGGGAAGGCATCCTTATATCGATGACCTGCAGCAGACATATGGATGGAAATAAAAAGCAAAAAATAGCATTGGGGTTTCACGCGTGTGTGGATTATGAACTGGAATGGAATCTTTCCTCCATGGAGCATCTGATGGAAGAATGTGAGGTCCATGCCGGGGAACTGGATAGCGTGGGGCTGAATGGCGTGAGGCAGACAGGGGACACAGAACGGATAGAGTCCATGAAGGGTCTAATGATTGAGATCCTTTCCTGCATGAGGCAGGGCACAGGATGTGAGATCATTCCCGAAGACTGCGGGCTGTGCAGGGAGTTTGCAAAAAACTTCTCTTATAAGATCACCATTGGAGGGACCGCTGCCAGGGCGGCGATCGCCATAGGGAAGATAGGATATGAGAGCACTTTGGGAATGTGCTGTTTTAATCAATATATGGAAGATCTCCTTCCGGCCGGCATTACATGTTATTCAGGAACGGGGCCGGACCATGATGAGGTTTATCCGCACATTATCCTTCAGTATCCTTCCGGCGTACATATCCAGGTCAATGACATTGATTTTACTACCTCATGCCACAACAGGATCCTGATCTCACGGGATCCGGACAGCATGAACATGGTGATAGCTGAGGACTTTGGGAATCAGGCAGGAGATGCGGATGTGTTTCTCCTCTCATGCTTCAGCGAGGTGCTGGATGCATCCATACTGACAAAGAGGCTGGACACGGTATTTAATCTTCTGGCCGGTATCAGGGACAGGACGTTTGTGGTCCTGGAGGACGGATGCTATGTCAATGGGGAGTTTCGGCGGATGGTGCATAGAAAGCTGGCGCCGGTGCTGGATGTGATCAGCATGAATGAGGACGAGCTGCAGGACTTTGTGGGCAAAAGGATACAGATCCTTGACCCGGACCAGGTTTTGGATGGGGTCAGCTGTGTTTACCGGTCCCTGAAGGTTCCCCTTCTTATTATACACACCCATGCATGGGCCCTTGCATACGGAACAGGGTCCCATGACCTTAAGGAGGCCCTGGAAGGCGGGATCATGCTTGCATCTGCAAGATATGTGTACGGAGATGAGTTTGGAACAGATGAGTACAGGAATATCCGCACCTGGAATGTGAATGAAAGAGGAAGGGAATTCAGCAAACAGGTAATGGAGGAGGATCCCATGGTTTGCTGCATCCCCTGCAGGGATCTGGAGTTTGCAAAAAGGCCCACCACGGTTGGCCTGGGAGATTTTTTTGCAGGGGGTCTCTTGCCGGCGCTGGCCAACAGGAAATAAGATTGGGCCAACAGGAAATAGGATCTGGTCCGCAGCAAATAAGGTTAAGAAAGGAAGCAGAGATGTATGAGAAGGTAACCAATATTTTACAGACAGCCAGGGAATGCAACACGGCGGTGATCGCATTTATCTGTCAGGACTATAACATGGCGAGAGCGGTTGTATGCGCGGCCCAGGCAGCTAATACCCCGGCCATTGTCATGCTGTATCCGGAGCATGTGTCAATACAAAAAACAACGGGTATGAAAAGCTTTGCTGAGATGGTAAAGGAGCTGGCCGGAGAGGTTTCCGTGCCTATTGGTCTTCATTTGGATCATGATTACACGAAGGAAGCGATTCTGAACGCGGTCCGCTGCGGATTTGGATCCGTAATGATGGACGGGTCGGTGAATCCACTTAAGAGGAATATTGAGATAACCGGGGATGTGGTGAGAGCGGCCCATGAGCTGGGGGCGGCTGTGGAAGGTGAGATCGGACATGTGGGCGCGGCCTCTGATGCGGACAACTCAAAGGAAGATCTGTACACAAAGCCGGATGCGGCGGAGTTGTTCTGCAAAGAGACAGGGGTTGACTCCCTGGCAATTTCCATTGGAAATGCCCATGGAGAATATATAGATACACCTCATCTTGATATAAAAAGGCTGGAGGAAATACGGTCGGTCACAAAGGTTCCCCTGGTGCTCCATGGAGGGAGCGGGATACCGGATGACCAGCTGCTGGCGGCATTTTCAAAGGGGATCAGCAAGTTTAATCTGGGAACAGAGTTTTTAGGAAAATATTATCAGGCCATGGAACAGTACGTTTCTGAACATGGAGGGAATATGGATCCTGTGAAGATCATCCATATGCCGGAGTATATCCATGCCAGGCTTTTGCCTTATGTCGAAAACAGAATGAGAACCTTGTGCAGATTCTAACGCATGTCTTAAATACACTCTTATATGTCCCAAAGCAGGGGGTACGTATGATGGGAATGATTTTTAGGACATGCTCTGGTATAATGGCAGGAGCAGGATATAGCATTGTGTGTACTCCCGGAGTCTCCTTGGCACCCATCTTTGCGGCCGGTTTCCCGCCAGCCGCACACAAATTTATTCACAACTGACAAAAAATCATCCCGCAAATCTGAGTACCAGGAGACTCCGAGAGTACACCTGTAAGAAAAGGAGGCTGTTTATGACAGAACTATCTGCAATTGAAAACATGCAGGCGCAGTATGAAAGTCTTTCCCCCACAGAGAGGAAACTGGCGGATTATATACTGAAGAACACTGCAAAGGTAGTTGATTTTACGGTAAAAGACCTGGCCCTGGCAAGTGATGTAAGTGAAGCAACCGTGGTGAGGATGTGTCAGCATGTGGGATTTAAGGGATATTGGCCCTTCCGCATGTCCCTTTCCAAGGAGCTGGTAAGGTATCAGAATCATGAAACAGACAATACGGTGAACAGTGTGGGGGATGTGTTCCGGGAATATTCCAAGATCATGCTGAATATCGCGGATAATATTAACCCGGATATCATCTATGGGTGCGTGGACCTGCTGAGAAGCTGCGACCAGATCCATCTGATCGCCTCCGGCAATACCACGCCGATCATTGAACATATGGGATTCAGGCTTGGGCGTCTGGGAATCAAATGCACCTTCAGCGGTGTGGCCGACTATTACATGAACCAGATCAATCTGGCCGGCAGCAGTGACCTGGTGCTTGCAGTCTCACAGTCCGGTTCGACCAAAAGCGTGATAGACGGCGTGGCCCTGGCAAAACAGAGGAATCTTAAGGTAATAGCCATTACCGCATATAAGAATTCGTCCCTGGCCGAGCTGGCAGACTATGTGATTGAATCCAAGGGGGATTTTTCACGGTTTGATTTTTACAGGAACTACAGTCATCTGTGCGAGATGGCCGTGGCGGAAGCTTTGATGGATATATTAGCAAAGGATGAGAAAATCCAGGCAGTCGTACAGGAGAAGAATACGGATATGCTGGAATTTCTGTCTGATATGAAACTATAGTACACCATTGCCGGAATACCTGTGCAACAGTGTGCTGGTAATGTTAGTTTCCGAATAAAGATCGGAACCATAAGGAGGAGGAATACACAATGAGAAGAAACAAACTGATGGCAGTGGCGCTGGCGGGAATCATGGCAGCCGGTGCATTAAGCGGATGTACAGGTTCTGGAAGCACCACGCCAACCACAGCGGCTGAAAGCAAGAAGGAGACAGAGGCGGCAAAGACAGAGGCAGCGGGCAGTGAGGCGGCGGATCAGAAAACCGGGGAGTCTTCCGGACAGGCATCCGACTCGGGAGATGAGATGAGTTATGATGACCTGGTTGCAGCGGCCAAGGACGAGGGGACCCTGGTATTTTACGGAGCCAATTCATACCTGCAGGATGCAGCTGACCGGTTTGCAAAAGAGTTTGGGATCAAAGTGGAGTTTACACAGCTGGGGGAGACGGAGATGATCGAGAAGATCACCTCAGAATGCCAGTCCGGTGCGGTCAGCGCAGATCTTGTATGCGCCCAGGATACCTACCGGGTCATGGCAGAACTGGTAGACACCGGATACGCCATGAACTGGTCCAATTCCCGGGTTGGAGAGCTGGTGGGCAATGATGACTGTACTGCCCTGATCTGGTACTATGACACCAAGAGCTTTATGTATAATGATGAGCTGGTTGGAGAAGGATGGCTTACCAATCTGTGGCGTATCGCTGATCCGGAATACAAGGGACTGTTTACAATGAAGGATCCTTCCAGTGAGGGCGTAAACTTCGATATGCTGACAATGCTTACATCAGACGAGTATGCGGCAAGGCTGGCAGATGCATACAAGGAATATTTTGGAAAAGACATCACGTTAACAACGGACAACGCAGGATGGGAGTTTATTAAGATGATGTTCCAGAACGGCGTCCTTCTGACTACCTCGGATACCACCTCGGCCACCACCGTGGGAGCTCTGGGCCAGACCGACACATGGGTGGGATATTTCAGCACCCAGAGATTCAGTACCCAGGAAGATAAGGGCATCAAGCTGAGTTATGATCTTTCCGCATGCAACCCTGTGGGAGGTTATGCATACCCGGTTTACTCCATAATTCTTAATAACTGCCAGCATCCCAACACAGCCAAGCTTTTCTCTGAGTGGCTGCTGAGTGAAAACGGATGGGCTGCATTCAATGACTATTACGGAGGCTTCTCCGCTAATCCGGCCAATGTCCATGCAACGGATTACAGTTTTGACGAAGTAAAGAAGAATATTGTACTGGATGATCCGGATTACCTGGTAAATCACCGTGCAGATGTGGAAGATTTTATTGAGACATTACGTTAACCGGATGCAGCCTGCGGTGCTGCGTTGTTCTCAAAAGCTGTCGCATCTATGATTTCCTAATCATTGATGCGGCAGCTCTTTTAAAATAGAGGTGAATTGATTGAAAGTAAAAGCTAGAAAAGTTGGAAATTTCCTGCGCAGACCCCATAACATCATTCTTTTGGTTTTGCTTATCTGTCTGGTATATCTGGTGATCGTTCCGCTGATCTACATATTCAAGGATACGCTGGTTGTCCATACCTCAGAAGTTAACAGGGTTCATGAAGCAGCAGGCTCATATACATTATATCACTGGAACAAAACATTCGCGTCAGGGGAAGTATATTCGACCTTTGTCATTCCCCTTGTAAATTCCCTTATGTGCGCTGTGTTTTCCTGCTTGATCGCCATAGCGGTGGGCGGAATGTTTGCATGGCTGGTCATAAGGACCGATATGTATTGTAAAAAACTCTGCTCCACACTGTTTATGTTCCTGTATATCATGCCGGGATGGACACTGGCAATTGCATGGACAAACTTTTTTAAGAACAGCCTTATTGGAGGCACCACTGGAATCTTTGAAGCTGTCACCGGGCTGGCCACACCCAACTGGTTCGCCTACGGATTCTTTCCCATTGTTCTGGTGACCGGCCTTCACTACGCTCCCTATGCATATATCCTGATCGGCGGGATCCTCAAGAACATGGATTCCAATCTGGAGGAAGCGGCACAGATCCTAAAGACCTCCCGTTTCCGCATATTTGCCATGGTGACCCTGCCCCTTGTAAAGCCGGCCGTGCTGTCCACCATACTTTTGGTATTTGCATCAGGCCTCAGTGTATTTTCCACAGCCCAGTTTTTAGGACTGCCGGTCAACTTTTATACCCTGGCCACAAAGATGTACAGTTACCTCAACGGCACCAATCCCGGGCGCGGCTATGTGTACGCGGTTGTGATGCTGGTGTTGAGTTTTTCCATATTGTACCTGAACCAGAGAATGCTGGGGACCAGGAAATCCTACACAACGGTCTCCGGGAAGAGCTCCAATGTTTCACTGACCAGACTGCGGAAAGGACGCAGAGTGGTAAGCACCGTGGTGGTGGTTTTTGTTGTAGCGGTAACCCTGCTGCCCTTTGTGAGTTTTGCAACCGAATCCCTTACGCAGGTAAAGGGGGATTATTCCCTTTCTAATTTTACGCTGCGCTATTGGATCGCGGAGGATGCGGGGATCGGATTTTCCGGCATATTCAGAAACCCTACCTTCTGGAAAGCATTAAAGAACACGCTTTTGCTGGCCCTGTGCTGCTCCCTTGGAGCCGGTACCGTGGGATGTCTGGCCGGATACGGGATTGCCAGAAAATGGGGAACCAAGCTGTCCTCCACTGTCAATAGCCTGACGTTCCTGCCCTATCTGATCCCCAGCATTGCCCTTTCAGCCATTTACCTGTCCATGTTCTCCACCAGGAGAGGATTTATACCTGCATTGTACGGCACCTATGCCATGCTGGTTCTGATCGGTGTAGTGAAATACCTGCCCATGGCTTCCAGGTCAGGCCTTAATTCCATGTTCCAGATCAGCGCCACCCTTGAAGAATCCGCAATGATCATGGGAATTCCCTGGTATAAGAGAATGTGCCGTATCCTCATTCCCATCCAGAAGACCAGCATTATGTCAGGATATCTCCTGCCATTTATCAGCTGTACAAGGGAAATGGAGCTGTTTGTGCTTTTATACACTCCAGGCTCTGTTCTGCTCACAACGCTGTTGTTCATGTACAATCAAAAGGGGTATGAGCAGTTTGCAAATGCGATCACGCTTTTGATCGTCATCATAGTCATATCACTAAATGCAATTATTAATAAACTGACCGGAGCATCCATTGATTCTGGTATAGGGGGTTGATGAAATGGCAGATAACAGTATAAAACTTAAAAATATAACTAAACGGTACGGAAAATCAGTGGCGGTGGATCACCTGGACCTGGAAATACCGGCCAACAGTTTCATTTCCCTGCTGGGACCGTCCGGCTGCGGAAAAACCACCACTCTGCGTATGATCGCGGGCCTGGAGACGCCTACGGAAGGTGAGATCTGGATCGGGGACCAGTTGGTATTTTCAGCTGAAAAGGGGATCGATGTGCCGCCGAATGAACGAAGCGTGGGCTTCCTGTTCCAGAACTATGCGTTGTGGCCCCATATGACCGTGTATAAAAACATAGCCTTCGGCCTGGAAAATATGAAATGGAGCAAAAAGGACATAAAGGACAAGGTGGAGGAGCTGTGTGTGCTTTTACAGCTGACTCCTTATCTGGAAAGGTACCCATCCGAGTTGTCAGGCGGGCAGCAGCAGAGGGTGGCTATTGCAAGAACGCTGGCCACCAGCCCGCAGATCCTTTTAATGGATGAGCCTCTGTCTAATCTGGATGCCAAATTAAGGCTGGAGATGCGTACAGAACTGAAACGCCTCCACAGCACATCCAATGCCACCTTTGTGTATGTGACCCATGACCAGTTGGAGGCAATGGCCTTATCCACCTCCATCTGCCTGATGAACACAGCCGTGCTTCAGCAGTATGCGCCTCCCTTAAAGCTGTACGCGGAGCCGGTCAATATGTTTGTGGCTGACTTTGTGGGAAACCCGGCCATGAACTTCGTGGACTTCCAACTGGACGCGTCCTCCCAGGGTCTGGAACTGCAAAGAGATGGCAGCCGCTTCCTGGTGGAAGCAGAGAATGAGGCAGGACTCAGGGCGTATGGAGGGGATGTGACCGTGGGCATACGGCCGGAAGACGTGGCCATTGGCCAGGAGGGAAACATACCGGCCAGGGTAATATCCTCCTTTCCCTACGGGATGGAGACCACGGTGATCGTTGAGTGTTTGGGAACCAGCCTGCGTTCCGTGGTGTTTGGAAGCATTAATTTTTCTGAGGGGGAAATGATCAAGGTGAGTATTTCAGGCACCCGGGTATGTATTTTCCATAAGGATACCAGGGAGCTGATATCACTGGGAAAGATTGCGCGCAGATAGATGTGTAAAGACGCCTGCACATTCTGGAGCTGCTATTAAAAAAAATCCAGGGGGATGCCCTCTTGGGCTTGGCAGTATGAAAGTTTTTCTGATTCTCTCAGAAACCGGGAGAATCGGGAAAACTTTTTTGCATTGGGACTGATCCGCTGAAACCATTGTAACAGTGGCAGAAATTTCACGATTATGTTATATTGATAGTCAAGAGCAAGTATGTAAATATGGACGAGTAAGTGTGTAAATGTGAAAGGAACAAATATGCGGGATGATATATGCAGGGAAGCAAGCAGACTGATTCAGCGTGTGATGGAGGGATACATTTCCGGGGACCCAAAGACCATAGGGGCGCTGCTGGCATATTTTTCGCCGGATGTGCTTGTGATCGGAACCGGAAGGCATGAGTTTTACACCAGTCTGGAAGCACTGGCCAGGGGACTGGAAAAGGATCAGGAGGAGGCCAGGGGCATCCGGTTTGTGGTGCAGGATGCCTGGTATGAGGCCAAGATGATCACGGAGGATACCTGCGTGGTGTACGGGGAGTTTAAGGCCCGGGAGGCGGGGGCAGGTGACAAAGGGGTTACCATTGACATGGACACCAGGATAACGGCCGGCGTGCACAGGGAAAAGGGCGGAGGCCTGGTCATTGACAGTCTTCACCAGTCCGTACCTTATATTTATCAGCAGGAGGGAGAATACTACCCCAAGACATTTGCCAATCTGGCCGAGGAGGCATTAAAGCGGAGCGCCATATTGGAAAAGCATATCCAGCTGGATCCTATGACCGGTTTATACAACAGAAAATATACGGAGATCCACATCACACGTATGCTATCCCAGGACCGGGAGACAGGTCTTTTGTTTGTGATCGACATGGATGATTTTAAAAAAGTAAATGATACCTACGGACACCTGAAAGGGGACGAGCTTTTGAAAAAAACGGCATCAGTCATGGCGGAACATGTGCCTCCTTCCGCCATTGTGGGAAGGGTAGGCGGCGATGAGTTCATGATGTTTCTGCCCGGGCCTTATGACAGGGAATTGGGAGAAAAGGCTGCCCGGGGACTGATCCGGGAAATCAGCCGTATCCTCAGTCAAATGAAGTTGGAGCAGAGCTGTTCCGTTGGCATTGCCGCCATATGTCAGAAGGGAGAGACCTTTGAGCGCGCTTACAAAAGAGCGGACCAGGCACTATACTGCGCAAAGAGTCTTGGAAAGAATACCTTTTGCTGGGCAGAGGATTTATCACCTGATTAAAGTTGCACAATGGGGACAGGAATGCTATACTAAAAACCTGACATTAAAATGTGGAAATCCATGTAGAGATCAATGTGGAAATCCATGAACAAATAAATGAAGGAATAAAGGCGGTACATAGAATATGAGTATTTACGATACATTAAATCCAATGCAAAAGGAGGCTGTGTTTCACACCGAAGGGCCGCTGCTGATCCTGGCCGGAGCGGGTTCCGGCAAGACCAGGGTGCTGACCCACAGGGTGGCCTATCTGATCGATGAAAAGCAGGTGAATCCATGGAATATCCTGGCCATCACATTTACCAATAAGGCGGCAGGGGAGATGCGGGAGCGTGTGGACCAGCTGGTAGGATTTGGCTCGGAGAGCATCTGGGTCAGCACCTTTCACTCTACCTGTGTGAGGATCCTGCGCAGGCATATTGAATATCTGGGATACACAACCAATTTTTCCATCTATGACAGCGATGACCAGAAGACACTGATGAAACAGGTGTTTAAGAGCCTGGACGTGGATACAAAGCAGTTTAAGGAGCGGGCCGTGCTGGGAGTCATCTCATCTGCCAAGGACAAGCTGATCATGCCGGAGGAATTTCTTCTGAACGCGGGTCAGGATTTCCGCCAGAAGAAGATCGGGGAGATTTATAAGGAATATCAGAAACAGCTGAAGAAGAACAATGCCCTGGACTTTGACGACCTGATCGTAAAGACAGTGGAGCTGTTCCAGAACAGCAGCGAGGTGCTGGATTATTACCAGGAACGCTTTAAATACATCATGGTGGACGAATACCAGGATACCAATATGGCGCAGTTTAAGCTGGTCAGTCTTCTGGCTGCCAAATATAAGAATCTCTGCGTGGTGGGTGATGACGACCAGTCCATCTACCGGTTCAGGGGAGCGGATATTGAGAATATATTGAGTTTTGAGTCAGCATTTCCAGGCGCCAAGGTTATTAAGCTGGAGGAGAATTACCGCTCCACCCAGAATATACTGAATGCGGCCAATGGTGTTATCCGCCATAACAGGGGCAGGAAAGATAAAACGCTGTGGACAGCCAATGATGAAGGCAGCCTGATCCGGTTTAAGCAGTTCGACATGGCCAGGGATGAGGCGGATTATGTGGCAAGGCAGATCCGGGACAGTGAATATTCCTATCAGGACCAGGCCGTGCTCTATCGGACCAATGCCCAGTCCCGTCTTCTGGAGGAGCGGTGCATTTTCTACAATGTTCCTTATCGTTTGGTGGGAGGCGTGAACTTCTACCAGCGAAGGGAGATCAAGGATATCCTGGCTTATCTTAAGACCATTGCCAATGGTGTGGATGACCTGTCAGTTCTGAGGATCATCAATGTCCCAAAAAGGGGGATCGGGGCAACCACCATGGGAAAGGTGACTGCATTTGCATCAGAGCATGGGATGAGCCTGTACGATGCCCTTAAGGAGGCGCGTCAGATACCAGGTTTGGGAAAGGCCGCGGAGAAGATTGGAAAATTTATGGGACAGATGGAGAGCTTTCGCGTACGGGCGCTGTCAGATGATTTTACCATCCAGGATCTGATTGAGGGTATCATGGATGAGACCGGATATCAGCAGGAACTGGAGGCAGAGGGAGAGATCGAGGCACAGACGCGTCTTGAAAACATTGAAGAACTGGTAAATAAGGCAGTGAGTTATGAGGAGGACAGCGAACACCCCACCCTGGATGAGTTCCTGGAGCAGGTGGCGCTGGTGGCTGATATTGACAGCATGGACGAGTCCGAGAACCGGGTGACCCTGATGACACTGCACAGCGCCAAGGGACTGGAGTTTCCCAAGGTGTACCTGGTGGGGCTGGAGGACGGGCTGTTCCCCAGTATGATGTCCATCAACTCAGATGACCGTACTGACATTGAGGAAGAACGGCGCCTGTGCTATGTGGGCATTACCAGGGCCAAACAGGAGCTGGTGCTGACCTCAGCCAGACAGCGCATGGTCAACGGTGAAACCAGATACTGTAAGCCAAGCCGGTTTCTGGAGGAAGTTCCGGCAGACCTTCTGGACGAGGAACGCCTGGAACCGGTACTGGGTAGCTACAGCGGCCGCGCCTCCGGCAGTATGCCCGAGGAGGCAGGACTGCCCTGGAACCAATCCGCGGCTTCGGGACGCACCAGCACCTTTGGCAAGGGTTATAATGCGTATGCATCCAAGACAGAGAACCTGTTTGAGGGCAGGGGCAGTGCAAGGAGTCAAAGCGGCCAGGGCGCCTCTGGCCGCACAGGAAGTGGTTTTGGAAGCCTGGGGAGCAGCGCAGGCAGCGGAATGGGCGGTCAGAGACAGCCATCGTTTGGAAAAGCATTTACCGTGCAAAAGCCATCGTCCCTGGACTACAAAGAGGGGGACCGGGTCAAGCATGTCAAGTTTGGCACGGGAACGGTCAAAACCATTAAGGACGGCGGCAAGGATTTTGAGGTGACTGTGGAGTTTGATACCGCGGGACAGAAGAAAATGTTTGCATCCTTTGCAAAGCTTCAGAAGGTATAGTTGTTTTTTCATTTCATAAAATGAATGTAATTGGCTAAAAATTCAAGAAATTGGGATAGTAAAATAGGGACTTCCATGATATAATAATTAAAAAGTATGTATCTGAGCTTATTTGCTTGCATATAAGAAAGGACGTGAACCGGATGAACAGATTTGACAGAGACAGATTTGATGCAATGGGAAAAGAGGCTTTAAGCCGTGTAGAAGAACTTATGAATTCCAGCAGGATCAATGATCTGCTTCACAAAAGAGAGGAAGACGAGAAGAAAAAGAATTGTATCCTCTGGGTATTGGCGATCATTGGCGCAGTAGCTGCAGTTGCAGGTATTGCATATGCCGTATACCGTTTCTTTACACCAGATTACCTGGAAGATTTTGAAGACGACTTTGATGATGATTTTGACGATGACTTCTTTGAAGATGAGGAGCCGGAGGAGAAAAAAGCTGACTAAGTTAAGGCAGTCAGTATAGAGATAATGCAGAAGATTGAAGGGACCGTCACAGTGGTGGCGGTCTTTTTATATACGGGGAAGGGAGAACAGCCATGACGATCATAGAGTGGTTATTGGAAGGGGATATTGTGATTCAGTATCTGGCCAATAAATATCTGCTGGAACAGCCAACGGACCATAAAGACGGCGGATATATAGGACGGTATCTGGACTTGTACGATAGAGGAGAAGAAAAGTGGGGCGGCAGCATTTACACCCGCAAGTGGATATGCAGTACTTACACCCTTCTGGAGCTTAAATACATGGAAATACGCTATGATGATCCCTGCTATCAGGGGGCTGCAGGGATGGTGATGGATGACCTTTGGAAATGCCATGGCAGGATTTCCAAAACCAGGTATCAGGATATGTGTATGTCCGCAATGGTGCTGAGTATTGTATGCTACGCAAGGATGGAGGATGAAAGGATCTATGAGATCATTGACTATATTCTGGGGCATCAGATGAAGGATGGAGGCTGGAACTGCGCCTGGGATTCCGTTCATAACCGTTCTCTTGCGGGGTCTGTACATACCACCCTTTCCGTGCTGGAAGCATTGGCGGATTATGAGAGATACGGGTATGGATACAGGCTGAAAGAAATAAAAGATCAGGCTGCGCTTGGGCAGGAATATCTGCTTAGGAGGGAATTGTTCAAGTCGCTGAGCACAGGTGAGCCCATCCACCAGGACATGGTTCATTTCCATTATCCCTGCCGCTGGAAATATGACTGTTTCCGGGCATTGGAATACTTTACGCGTATTGGCTATCCCTATGACGGCAGAATGAAGGATGCCCTGGACAAGGTGAAGGCAGAGCTTCAAAAGGGCTATATAAACAGAGGGAAAAGTTATGCGGGAAAGGTGCATTTCCCACTTGAAACCGGAACAAAAGGGAGATTCAATACATTCCGTGGGATGTTTATTTTAAAATGTTATGACAAAGACGCTTATGATAATATAGCGGGCTTAAAATTTTCATATGGGTGAGAGGAACAGGGAAAAGAGGCGGATGGAATGTGAAAACTTGATGTGACTGCCGCACCATGGTATAATGAAACGATGAAAAAATGGAATTGCAGGAAACGGAGACAGATGAAATGAAAAAAGGCGACATTTACGAAGGAATCATAGAAAAGGTAGAATTTCCCAATAAGGGGATCATGGTGATAGATGGTGAGCGTGTGGTTATAAAGAACACAGTGCCGGGTCAGAAAATCCAATGTGTGGTCACAAAAAGAAGAAAGGGAAAGTCCGAGGCCAGAACACTGGAAATCCTGGAGCGTTCCCCTCTGGAACTGCCGGATAATGAGTGCCCTCACTTTGGCCTGTGCGGCGGGTGCATTTACCAAAGCCTGCCCTATGAGGAGCAGCTGAAGATCAAGGAGGGCCAGGTAAGATCCCTTCTGGACAGTGTGGTGGAACCGGAAACTTATGAGTTCCAGGGAATCAAAGCCAGCCCCGCGGTGAAGGGATACCGAAACAAGATGGAGTTTTCCTTTGGGGATGAGGTAAAGGACGGCCCGCTGGCGCTGGGAATGCATAAACGGGGCAGCTTTTATGATATTGTGACAACGCCGGAATGTCAGATCGTGCACCCGGACTTCTGCCGGATCCTGGTGGCTACAAAAGAGTATTTTGAGGAGCTTGGGACTGCGTTTTACAGAAAGCTGCAGCACCGTGGCTATCTGCGCCATTTACTGGTGCGCAGGGCTGTGAAAACAGGGGAGATACTGGTGGATCTGGTGACCAGCACCCAACGGGAATATCTGGGTGGAAGAGATGAGGAGACGGTGCTTTCAGAGTGGAAGGAGCGTCTGCTTTCACTGCCTGTTGACGGAAGGTTTGCAGGAATCCTTCACACGGAAAACGATTCCCTGGCCGATGTGGTACAGAGCGATGCGACCCATATCCTGTATGGACAGGATTATTTCTACGAGGAACTTTTGGGACTGCGTTTCAGAATTTCTCCATTTTCATTTTTCCAGACCAATTCCCTTGGGGCAGAGGTCCTGTATGATACGGCCCGTAGTTTTGTGGGTGAGACAAGGGATAAGGTTGTATTTGACCTTTACAGCGGAACCGGCACCATTGCCCAGATCCTGGCGCCTGTGGCCAAAAAGGTAGTGGGAGTGGAGATCGTGGAGGAGGCAGTGGAAGCAGCCGGGCTGAATGCCGGACTGAACGGGCTAGATAACTGTGAATTCATTGCCGGGGATGTGCTGAAGGTGATCGATGGCCTAAAGGATAAGCCGGACCTGATCGTGGTGGACCCGCCCAGGGATGGGATCCATCCAAAAGCGCTGGGAAAGATCATTGATTTTGGAGTGGAACGGATGGTGTATATATCCTGTAAGCCCACCAGCCTGGTGAGGGATCTGGTGGTGCTGCAGGAGAGAGGGTATCGGGTGGAGAAGGTGTGCGGGGTGGATATGTTTCCGGGGACGGGGAATGTCGAGGTGGTAATAATGATGCGGAATTGTGGCTTGGAAGGAAAGTAGAGAAGATGAACCACAAGATGTAGCGGATTTTGGCGAAAAATGGCCTTGAAACACCGAGAAAATGGCTGTACTTTGACCTTCGGAAATAATTGTTTTATTGATATCATCTGGATGATAGTTATGTTAAATGAGAATCCTAATCCCCCAGCTATGCTGAGGAGAATCGTTTAAGTGGAAACGAGGAGGATATCAATAGAGATCCTCCTATGCTAAAATGAGAATAGTGTTGTAAGCCAAACTTAAGCATAGGAGGAGGTCCAAATGGACAATAAAAGTTTATCACATAGTCGCTGGAAATGCCAATAAGACAGGGCTTAAAGTATCTTAATTAGATATAGCACAAGTTAAAATAGAATATAGGCTGATAGAAAGAATCAATTTGAGCGTGTCTGAAAAATATTTAAGATAATTTTGAGTAACAAGATGATTTCAAAGAGTAGAGGTGTTGATTATGGCTAATATCGAAAGCATTAAACAGAGAATTCTCCAATTGGATGCAGGGTCATTTCAAAATCTTTGTGATTCTTATTTATATAAAATTGGCTATTCTAATATAGTATCTCTTGGTGGAGAAGCAGGTACACGAAAGACCACTCCAGGGACACCAGATACTTATTTTATTGCATTAAATGGAAAGTATATTTTTGTAGAATATACGACTCAACAGTCGGGCTTATTTGCAAAAATTAAGGATGACCTTGAAAAATGTCTTAATACATCAAAGACAGGCGTTCCGCATAATAAAATCTCCGAAATCATTTATTGCCATACTTCATCAAATCTTACACCCTCTCAAGATAGTGAGATAAAAGCTTTATGCGAAGATGTTGGAATCAAGCTAATGGTTATTGGAATTGATAAACTTGCAGAAGATATATATCTTTTCCACCATAATCTTTCACGTGACTTTTTAGGAATATCAATAAGCACTGATCAAATTCAATCGTGTGAGGATTTTATTAAACGTTATAACTCGAATAGAATGGCGGCTCCAATTGATACTAAATTTTTATTTAGAGAAAAAGAATGTAAAGATATTGGCGATGCTTATCTGAAAGTGGATGTTGTTATACTCAGTGGTTCAGCAGGTACAGGAAAAACTCGCTTAGCTTTCCATTATGTGAGAAATTACCGAGACGCTAACAATGAAAAGATCTATTGCATTCACAGTAATGCCTTACCAATATACGAGGATTTGAAACTTTTTATAGACAGCCCTGGTAACTATTTTCTTTTTATTGATGATGCAAATCAATTATCAGGGTTGCAGCATATTATTCGTTATGTAACTATGAAATCAGAGGGATATAACGTAAAAATACTTATTACAGTGCGGGATTATGCACTTCAAAAAGTGATAAATGATGTTCGAGAAATTGCTTCATATGAAACCATAAATATAAATGTATTTAAGGATGATGAGATTAAAACATTGCTTGAAACTTCATTGGGTATTTTAAATCAAGATTATCATGAAAGAATTGTAAGAATTGCAGAGGGAAATGCTCGTATTGCTATACTTGCAGGGAAAGTAGCGTTTAATTCAAATCGTTTAGATTCTATTAATGATGTGTCACAATTATATGAAGATTATTATGGATCATCTTTAGAGGATAATCAAATGCTTGCCAACAATAACGTGTGCATAACAGCTGGTATAGTAGCTTTTTTAGAAGCAATCCATTTAGACCATATTGATCCATTTTTGCCGATTTTACAGGAAAAAGGGTTAAATCGAGATGAGTTTATTGAAAATATCTACATGCTTCACGAGCGGGAAATTGTCGATATTTGCAATGATAAAGCCGTTCGCTTTTCGGAGCAATGCTTATCTAATTATTTGCTTAAATATGTTTTCTTTGATAAGAAACTACTCAGTCTGTCGGAAATGATTAAAGCTTGTTTTCAAAGTTATAGAGAGCGAACAATCTCTTCTGTTAATACATTACTTAATATCTTTAGAAATATAACTCTTTACAATTTTGTTGAGAAAGAAATAAAAATATTATGGGATGAATTATCAACAGAACAATCCCCGATTTTCTTTGAATTTATCAAAGTGTTTTTTCGTATAAATCCTACTGAAACACTTCTGATTTTGCAAAATGAAATTGAATTAGAAGAAGGTGTGATTAGTGAAAGGCGTGACATTGATACTGAAAAAGGGAAAAACTATCAGAATGTAACAAACGATATAATCAAAATTCTTGGTGGTTTTGCAGATATGACGGATTTGCCAACAGCCTGTGATTTGTTTTTTCAGTACTATTTAAAGCGACCAGATTTATATATGGAATTTTATCATGCAATTAATATATATTTCGGCATTAATAAAGATTCTGAGCGCTATGATTTTTACACACAAATAATTTTTTTAGAGAAGATAAAGGAATATTCGGATGACTGGAAACAAGAATCAGTCGTTATTCTTTTTTTAGAAATAGCAAAAGAGTTTTTAAAATTGCATTTTACTCCGGCAGAGGAAGGCCGAAAGAACACATTTACTATTTATCAAATTTCATTAGCTAAATCTGAAGGTGTTGAAAAATACCGAAAGCTAATTTGGGAATCCTTATACGATTTATGTGAAATTGAAACGTACAGAGCAAAAATTAGAGAAATTCTTAGTTCATATGGTGGTACTATCGAGGATATAAGCATTCCCGTTTTACAATTTGATTTAAAATACATCAATTCCATTTTAAGGTCAAATTATCCTCCAGGTGAGTTAGAAAACTGCCTTTTAGCGAATAAAATAGTTTGCGTTTTCAATGGGATGAACCTCTCTTGTGAAGCGTTATTTGATGAATATTTTGAGGGAGAATACTTTCAACTATTTTCTTTTCTTAAAGGACCAGATTATAAAAAAGAAGTTAATTATAGAGAACGTAAGGAACTAAAACGGAAAATAATTGATCAATATGTCTCTAATTGTGATTATAAAATGTTCAAGAAATTAATTGACGTTTGTTATGAAATCCCAGAATTGGATGGACATACATCTTGGGAGGTTGGAGAAGGATTAGAAATTGCCTTCGATGCTATTGCTCTTAGAAAAGATTGCTTCGTTAATGCAATTAAGTATTACATAGAGAAAGATACGCCAAACAATTTACACCCATCGCACTTTCTGAGCACTCTCTTTTCTCTATTGTCCGATTCAGAAGTGAATCAAATTATTATTGGTAGAGATTATAGTCAGAAAAATGCTTGGCTGTATGCCTATTATCATGAATTACCGCAAGAGTTAATTACTGAAAATCATTTATATGGGCTTTATGACTTTTTGAAAGATACTTCTGACAGAGATATTACTTCATCATCAATGCGTGATGTAGACTTTCTGGAGAAGTATAATATAATAGATGAGCAGGCATTGATAAAGGGCTGTAAAATTCTTTTAGCCAAGATGGGGTATTCACCTTTTATAGTGCATATTTATTTTGGTTTGTTGTTTAATGACTATCATAATACGCCGCAGGAAGTAATCCGAAAATTTAATGGTAATATGGAATTGCTTGAAGAAATTTATTATGCCATGCTATCGTATGATAAAGACCACGATTATAACGGACAGTTCTTGAAAGAAATATATTTGGTTAAGCCTTCTATATTGGATAAGTATATAGGTCATTTAATAAATAATGACTCTTTTAGTGACCATAAAGAAAGGCCTCGTTGTTTTTTTGATTTAGATAATTTCATAGAAATATATAATAAAATTTTTGAGCAGCTAATAAGGAATTGTCAGTTTGCCAAGATATCAGTGGCATATTTTTTAGAGTCTTTATTATTACCAATTCAAAATGAGCAAAATCTGTGGAAAAAACAAGACGAGTGGATTCGGCAATGCATTACACTGTTTTCCAATGATCAAACGAAAATGTATTGCCTATTTTCAGTTATATCAAAATTAGAAATCGAAAGAAAAAAGGAATATATTTTGCTGTTCCTTAAGAATAATCCATTGTTTGAAGATTTTGATAGGATACCATTAACACCTACTTCTTGGAGTTGGTCAGGTAGTGCAGTACCTATGTATTCAGCTTGGATTGAATATCTTGAATTATTGCTTCCAAACTTTATAGGTTTAAAATGGATAAAGCATAAAAAATATATCGAAACACAAATTAGTTATTTGAAAAGGCAAATTGAATCGGAACAAATTGATGAAATCTTAAGAGGGTGATTTACAAACACAAGAAATGATAGAGAATAGAAGGTGGGCTTGTCGGGAAATAGCCATTTTTCGGCACCTTAATCTCAAAAAAGACATCTATAAGGCTTTAAGTTTTTTTGGTAAATTTGTTGAAGTTGCTTATACTGTGAATGATATTAAATGATGATAAAGGCAGGTGAATGAATGGAGAATCAAGGTGAAATTATTATTTATCAAACAGAAGATGGCCTAACGCGCATAGAGGTGAAAATTGAGGATGAAACCGTCTGGTTGAGTCAACAGCAAATGGCAGACTTGTTCCAAACCTCCAGAACTAATGTGGTTGAGCATATAAAACATATTTACGAAGAGGGTGAACTGGACGAGCAGTCAACCTGTCGGAATTTCCGACAGGTTCGTCAAGAGGGGAGTAGAGAGGTTGCTAGGAATATACCATTTTATAATCTTGACATGATTATATCGTTGGGATATAGAGTAAAATCATCAGTTGCCACGAGATTTCGGCGTTGGGCGACAGAACGTTTAAAGGAATACATGATTAAAGGTTTTACTATGGATGATGAAAGGTTGAAAGGCAATGGCGGTGGTAATTATTGGCGCGAATTGCTTGAACGCATTAGAGATATCCGCTCATCCGAAAAGGTATTGTATCGACAAGTGCTCGATTTATATGCCACAAGTGTAGACTATGATCCTCGTAGTGAAGATTCAATAGAGTTCTTTAAGATAGTGCAGAACAAGCTGCATTTCGCGGCTCATGGCCATACAGCGGCAGAAGTGATATACGAACGTGCAGATTCAGAAAAACCGTTTATGGGGCTTACTACATTTTCGGGAGAACTTCCGGCATTAAAGGATATTAGTATTGCAAAAAATTATCTGAATGAGGAAGAATTAAAAATTTTAAATAATCTTGTTTCTGGTTATTTTGATTTGGCTGAAATTAATGCAATAGAGCATAAGCCAATGTACATGAAAGATTATGTTGACCAGTTGGATGCTATTTTATTATCAGGTAATAGAAAGCTGCTTGCGGGATATGGAAAAGTGAGTCATCATCAGGCAGTGAAAAAGGCAGAGGCAGAGTATAGAAAATACCAAAAAAATATACTTTCACCGGTGGAGCAAGCATATATGGAAACTATTAAGGACGTTGGTGAGAATGCGAAAAAGAGAGTAAGAAAAGAAAGAGGAAACAGAAGGTAAATATTGAGCCGCTTATGCAATGGCTTGCGGTGTATTTGAGCGGGTAGTTACTATTGGAAATCCGCCAAGGGACGATTCTACCCTTTCGACATCATTATTGTACACTCAACAAATGTCGAAGTGGTTATAATGATGTCACTTGTGGAATAATATAAAAAACAGGAGAAAAGCCACAAAATGTTGTGGCCTTGAGACGAAAAATGGCATGATGGATTGATGAGTGGTATGATAGATCATTTCACGGCCGGAAAAGCGATGACAATGAATTGATTTTAGACTATAAATTTGAGGGCAAAAGACGCAAAAGTGTAGATGGCATCCTCTGGTTTGGGATATTGAACCAGGGGATTTTCCGTTTATTGAAGTAGTTTTATAAACCTAAATTGAAGAATAGTATGAACAGGACGTGGATGATATGAAATGTAAAATGTTTTATTTTGTTGGTTATCACCCTGATAACTATAAAATTGAGTTTTTATTTCCAGTTTTTAAGGTATGCCATCTGGTAGGGATACAACATTATGGGTTATAAAAATTAAATTTCTGGGTATCAGATTGATGTTATTAAAAATATTTAATTCAGCGACAACCTATAAACAAGCATTCTTAATAAGCTCGCCTTTTGGCGGGCTTTTCACTTGCCTATGATAATAGCAGGGAGAAGTTATTTTGGCTGAATCATTACATCTACCCCTAACTTTTCTAACGAACGAAGATTTCTCTTGATTCTTTACACTATAATAATCTGCACCTAATTCGTAATAAGGAACTTTTTCTTTTAGCATATGATAGATGGCTATTAGTATGGTGTGCGCTATGGCTATCAGCGCCCGTTTCCCCCCTCTGCGTGCAGCAATTCGTTGGTATCGTGAATAGAAATAGCTTTGTTTTTTTCTTATTGCAGCACGGGCACATTCTACCAAACATGCTTTTAAATATTTATTTCCTTTTCGTATTCGACTACTCATCTTTTTACCAGCGCTTTCTTTACATTCCGGTACCAGACCCGCCCACGAACTAAACCGCGATTCATTTTGAAAATGTTCCATTTCCACCCCTGCTTCTGCAAGAATGCGTTCTGCACTTTGTCTACCGATTCCTGGTATCCCATCCAAAGCCTCAACAGCCCAACTTATAGTGTCTGTTTTTTTTAATATCTTCATCTAAATCTGAGATTAAAGAAGTAAGACTTTCCATATGCACAAGCTGATGTTCTAACATTTTTTGTTGATGTTCTAAAACTCGTCCCTGCAGAGCTCTTCGCATTTCCTGAAGTTTATTTCTGGCACGCCCTTCTGCTAATTCACTTAAAACAATCGGATCTGTTTCTCCGGATATGATCGCTTTTAAAATAGCCATTCCGCTTTTTCCACTGATATCGGTAATCACACTGCCTAATTTAATGTTACAACCTTCTAACACAGCTTGGATTCGGTTCAATTCACGAGCACGTTCTTCAATCATCTCCTGGCGGTAACGGGTCATTTCGCGCAATTCCCGCTGTTCCCGATTTGGGATATAACTTGCTTTTACTAACCCATGACGTACCAGATCAGCAATCCATTCTGCATCCTTCACATCTGTCTTGCGTCCGGGAACCCCTTTGATATGCTGTGCATTTACAATCATAATCGGGATATGTTCCTCTTCAAATATGTTATAAACAGGTTTCCAGTACGAACCGGTACTTTCCATGGCAGCCATCTCACAATCAGTTTCCTTCGGCCATGAAACTAATTGAAGAATATCTTCCGTCATTGTTGAAAACTGGCGGACTTCTTTTTTTCTGACACTCGTAAAAACACAGGCTACCATCATATTTTTATGAATGTCAATCCCACAACACCGCTTATACAATACTTCCATAAAGCAAACCTCCTTCGCATAAGCCGATGCAGCTCCTTGCTTAACTGTTGGCTGTCCTGCGTCCTCATCAAAATACAATGGAAACAAAAAGTGGTACACCTAAGGAGCTGAAAATCAGTCTGTCGCACGGGCTTTGAAGCACCAATCCCCTTCCGACCTTATTCGGCACCTTAAGTATGCCACTATATAGAGTATAGCCAATATCCAGTTTTCATTTATTGTGGTGAGATTCTCTCATGATTGTCTGTCGGGAAATAGAGGGTTCCGAACAGGGGTAGGCGTGACTCATGCGAGTCACGCCTACTCCTGAAATTTATCCACTAAAAAGATTAAGGTGTCAAAAGACACGTTACAAAATATCTGATTTTATTTGTACCTTAAAAACTTAACACGATATATCAAATTATTCGGATATTTGGTACAATACCAGAGGTAAGAACCGTAGCCGATTCCATTTTGGATTTAAGATAGCCGCATTGGAGTTTCAAAAGCTGTTGGATTATGTCAATGGCTTGGAAAACCATGCTCAAAAAGCAAAGACTGCATAAAATAACAATAAATGTGTTTTATTCCACTTTCCATAAACAATTCAAGCCAATGTACATGAAAGGTAAGCGCTTAATAAGTTATATAGTATCTGCCTCCGGTGTGGCAAAGCAATATGGATTAATTTATGCTAAACTGCTGCAAAGTTGTAAAGAATATGGAATCCCGATCCCACCATCGGGGTATTGGACAAAAATAGTCTGTGGAAAAGAGGTAAGTAAGGCACCATAATCCATCTGTTTTCTGTAATGTTGTGGTTTGAAAACATGATGATGTTTCAGCAAAAGTGGTATTTTGTTTCTTAGGCACCCGAATCACAGCCTCAACAAATGGTGAGGTTTATGTGGAATTATGTCGAAAAAAGACATACCTTCTGGTCCGATGGAAAAAGAAGAAAAATTCGTAGTATCATAAGAAGATTTCTGGTATAATACTACTAGGAAGGTGGAGGTGGAAATCTTGAAGAAAGATGCGATAAAGTTAGCAAAACAGGTTGCCGGAACCATGGCGATTGAAGGAATGAAGTTGAAACAGTCAGAGTATAATCAGCTTTTGCGTTGTGCTAATGGTCAACAATCAACTTCGGCAACGATAAAGAAGGTTATTAGGCAATATACGGTCAAATAGGTGAAAAGATGGAACAATATTATTATGAGTACGAACAGGATAGCATTTATTGTTATCCTGATTCTTTTATCCTGAAAAATAAATTGAACATTAGAGATCCGGAAACTTTGGAGGAAGCAGAACGCAATATTACGGCACTCAGAATTTTGGAGTTGAAACAAAATCCCCCCAAAGGCAAGCTGACTTTTAAATATTTTCAAAAGTTGCATAAACAAATCTTTGGAGACATTTATGAATGGGCTGGAAAAGTACGGAATGTGAATATTGCAAAGGGAAATATGTTTTGTGACTGCAGATTTATTGAAGACATGATGGAGGAATTATTTAGTGAACTGGAAAAGGAGAACTATCTGCAGCCGTGTGATACTGAAGAAATGGCTGACAGATTAGCATACTATTTATCAGAGATAAATGCGTTACATCCGTTTCGAGAGGGAAATGGTAGAACACAGAGACTATTTATTGAAATCCTGGCCGAACGAGCAGGATATGAGGTGGATTTTTCGGAGGTTTCGGCTGAAGAAATGGTTGAGGCAAGTGCAAAGGCATTTCTTAGAGATTATGGAAAAATGAATGAGCTGATGAGAAGAATTGTAAAAAAGATCATATAGGTCAGGTCTATATTGAACTGAGTTAGGAAGGCGAAGGGGGATATAACTGTGTTAGGGAAGAAGAAATTTACCGCCAAGGCTGAATTCCATCTTTCAGGCATCCGAATTACAGCCTCAACAAATGTGGAGATGGTAGTACTCTTGTCCCACAAGTCACCAGATAGCCATATGATGTATAAGTGGAATTTGGAGAAGTCAAGGGGAAAATGCCTATGGATGCAATTGCAGAGGTGGAAAGGTCTTTAAGATTAACAATGTATGATGTCCCTAATGCCGTGGAAGAATTGAGACAACCAAGAAAACATCTGCCAAAAGAGAAAATGGAGGCAATAAAATATGCACTTAAGTATTTTGAGGTGATTTGATGGAGGAAAGTATATACCAGATTGCAGAGAAAATAAGTAAACTATATCAAGAAGTATATGATGCCTACCTGCCATTGGTTGAAAATGTGTGTAACAGAGAAGTATCAGAAGATGAATTGTCACATCTACTCGATTATTTATTGGATTTTGCTTGTGATGAAAAAATATTGGGGCTGTATAAAAAGGTGTGTAAAAGATATTTATATGTATATCCGAGGTGCATCAAATTTTATATTGAAGCGTATTGGGACATGTGGGAAGATGAAAATAAATGATTACTTGACAGAATATATCTAAAAGAAGCAATAGTGCAGCTGATTCTACATTGCCAAAGTTGCTATAATAAGATGTGGGAGGGGGATTGTTTATGCCCAAAAAGAAGAATGATATTACAATACACAGCTCTGCTGCGGAGTATTTGACTTATGTGGCTTCAGTAGGGGATCGTAACGATAGCTTTGAAATGCGTTATGAGAATGAAAATATCTGGCTGACGCAAAAATGCTTGCGACTTTATATGATGTAGATGTGCGTACAATCAATGAACATATTAAAAAAATTTATACGGATGATGAACTGACGCAGGAATCAACTATCCGGAAATTCCGGATAGTTCAAACAGAAGGTTCGCGGCAGGTGAACCGGGAGGTGATTCACTATAACCTGCAAATGATCATTGCCATCGGCTTTAAAGTTAACAACGACCGAGCTGTAAGATTCCGTAAATGGGCAGGTCAGATTGTCAAGGATTACACAATTCAAGGCTGGACGATGGACAAAGAGTGCTTGAAAAAGGGGTATATGTTCACCGATGAATATTTTGAATGTCAGTTGGAGAATATTCGTGAGATACGTCTATTTGAACGCAAATTTTATCAGAAGGTTACGAATCTCTATGCCACAGCGTTTGATTACGACAAAGATGCTACGACTACCCGGCAATTTTTCAAAATGGTTCAGAATAAGTATTCCGATATCGGAATATGAACAAGATGCACTGGGCGGTACATCGGAATACAGAAGCAGAATTGATTGTAGAGCGTGCAAATGCTGAAAAAGAACATATTGGCCTGACAATATGGGAATCAGAGCCAGATGGGAAAATTGTCAAAGCAGATATTTCTGTTGCTAAGAATTATCTGAGCGATAAGGAAATGTCCTATTTAGAAAGAATCGTTTCACTGTATCTCGACTATGCGGAGTTACAGGCGGAACGAAGAATACCGATGAGTATGGAGGACTGGGCAAAGCGCCTTGACGGATTTCTGGAGTTTAATGGGAATGAAGTGCTTATGGGACCGGGAAAAGTCAGTGCAGAACAGGCAAAGCTTCATGCAGAGACGGAGTTTGAAAAATATCGTATTGTTCAGGACAGGTTATTTATATCAGATTATGATAAGTATTTGTTAGAATTAGAACATCAAGCGGATGAAAATGATGCGTAAAGATAAGTGGGCTGTTTTCGCTTAGGGAATAATATGCTTTCCTGCCAATCATTATTATCCACTCAACAAATGGCGGATTTTGTTGTTTTTAACCTATGCAGATGTAAAGTCCCCCATTGATGGTCGTAGCTTTAAATATATAAATGTAGGAGAAAATTACAGATGAAAAAAATAATCATTACTCAGGGAAATGAGTTTAAAGTATTTGATAATGACATTCAGAAGGATGAAGATATTTATAATAAGGCAAATGAACAGAAAATACAGCTGGAGAATTATACGGCTGAAATTCTGAGAAAAGACAATCAATTTATAGAGCCGGTAGATTATTTGAATAATGTTATTGCATTTTGTGGGGAACGAGGACAGGGAAAAAGTACAGCAATGCAGCATTTTGTGGGAGAGCTGGGAAAAGAAATTGGTATAGAGGTTCTAAAAGTTATCGATCCCATGGCGTTGGAAATGGCACATAATATAGTGGATATTATTATTTCACGTTTGTTTGACGATTTTCGTTCAGAAAGAAAAAATATGGATAAAAAGTACGATTTAGAATTTGTTCAGAGCTTTCAAAAAATTCATCGTAATATATCTGTCCTGAAGAATGCAAAGAGATTTATTGAAAGAGAATATGCGTATGACAGCTCTATTCAGAATTTGTCAGATATTACAGATAGCATGGATATGAAAAAAAATATTATGGAATTGGTTCATCAGTTTTTGAAGTATAAGCAAAAGCAGATGTTGGTAATTCCCATTGATGATCTGGATTTGAATTTAAAGGATGTCTATAGTGTGGCTGAGCAGTTACGAAAATATTTTATGATTCCCCAGATTGTTATTGTGATGGCGGTTAACATCAATCAACTAACACTTTGTGTGGAGAGAGAATTACTGACAAAGTTAAATCCGTTGCGGGATTCGGGGCGCTGGGATATAAAAAGAGAAGCCAGAAACATGAGTAATCGATATATGGAGAAGCTGATTCCCCTTACCAGAAGAATGCAGCTTCCGAATGTACGTGCCATTGCAGAAGACGGTGAAAATGCGGTGGAGATTATCTATAAAGACCAGCAGGAAACCAGAAATTTATTTGATTCAGGTAAATCAGGAATTGAAAAGGGGATTTTGAAACTGATCTATGAGAAGACAGGACTGATTTACATAGCAAAACCTAATGAGATTCATCCGGTTATACCTATTACACTTCGGGAACTGGTTAATTTGATTTCTCTTTTGGGAGATATGTCTGATAATCAAAGAGAGAATCTGGAATTGTTTGAACAGTATTTTTGTAATGTGTGGCTGGAAAATAATCTGTCGGATGAATCTGTCGCGATGGTAAGGAAAATTGCTAGTACGCAGACTAATGCACTACAACGTGACACATTTATATCCCTATATGAAATGTGGCGTAACCGGCTTATAAAAGAGGAGAAAACCCCTTCAACGGAGCTGGAGGACAGTGTTGAAAGGGCTTATACAGAATTCAGAAAAGGTGGAAAAAAACCGAAAAACGGTGATATAATAAATTGTCTTAGATTATTAGAATTGGGGAGGGAGTCAGAAATTTCCAGACTGACCATAGCCGTAACTACACTTTTTTCAATTCGTATGTTGAAATTAAAAGCATCTGAAAGTTGGAAATTTTTGTATGATTTTATTGGACCGAATTTTTTTGGTGAGTATCGATTAATCCGCGAAGAGGCCATAAAGACTACAAATAAAAGTTCACGTATAAAAGTCCAAACCAATTCTCGCTTAAAGTTTGAGTATTCAGTCCAATCGTTTATAGAATCCAACAATTCCATATCGATTGATAAGAATATGTCTGTTTCTGCTATAAAGCGATTGTTGAGAGAGGAACAATTGGTAGATACACTGGTGCTGATGGGGATTATTTCTGACTTTAAAGATTCAGATGGAGAATCTAGAGAAATGGTATCACAAAATAATCAGGTGGCTACAAAGGCAGAATTCAACCTGAGTCAGATATTCCTGTCGGCAGTTTCTCCAGAGCGGGTAGCGGAGAAGATAAGCTTAAAAAAATGGGGAATTAATGAACGGGATTTTTGTAATGCAGCCCAACAGCGAGTGTTTTTAACCGAAGGTTGGAAGGAACTTGCATGTAATATGGAAGAAATTATGAATCTGGCACAATATGTACAGGAACACCGAAATATTAGTGATAAGGCTCAAGAGATAGATTATTATAACCATTTTTTTGAGAGTGTGGACCAGTTCTTGAGTGGTCTTAAAGATTACTTACCTCTTTTGGGGGAACTGAATGGGGGGAACCTTGCAGGTATGGGCGAAGTCATTGTTCGATTGAAAGCAGATAAAGCCGAAGGACAGGCATCAGGACAGGAACTTGGGGTTCCAAGAAGCAGCAGAGCCAATACTAAATTTTATACATTGCTTGACAATCTTAGGAAACTTAGCGACTATGCTGTCTGGAAGCAGAGTTTAAACGATGATGATACTTATCAAAATTTGTTTCAGGAGATCAAAGAACTGGAGGTACTGGCTGAAAAGGGTGGGAAAAACCAAGAAATAGGAAGCGAAATCTCAGAGCAGTATAATATGCTTAAGAAATCTGTTGTCGGGTAGGTGAAAACTATATGGATATAGAGAAGGCTGTCCTTGAAATATTGTTACGCAAGATCCGTTATGAGAGGGTATCCATTCATTTTTCTGATACCTTGAGCGACTATCGGGACGTGTCAAAACGCTGTTTTTTACAGGCGGCAAGAAATTTGGCTGATAGCACAGAGGACGAAAATGAGCAGCTATATAATTGGGCCCGTGAAGCGTTAGAGCGACAGGAAGGAATATATGGCTGTATATTAGAGGTGGCCCAAAAGATTCTAAAGATTAAAGGTGGTTACATCTGTTATGACATTAGAAATTGGTCTGAAGATTCTCAATTCCTTCATTGGAAAGAAATCAGCTCCAGTTTAGGGCAGGATATATTTATGGCTGCCATCCTGGCAAATAATAATCCAGGGAAAGAAGAGATTTCTACATATCTGTGTATGCCATTTCCCAAAATTGATTTTGAAGATTTCGATAAACTGTTGGGAAAGGATGGGCATGTGGGACTGGCAGAGAATCATTTCCATTTAAAAGGTTCATTCCCTGTATTTATGCTTAACTGGACATGCCTTATGAACCATATTGGAGATGGAAATGATTTTTTTCATCGATTTAAAGAGTACCGAGAGGTTGAAATTTTAATAGAACATGAAGATATGAATAGAAATGATATTTTTTACTCCAGTATTTGTGCCGCCGCGTATCGCCTGCATTTATATGAAATCTATAGCGGTGTCCCACAAGAACTTCAAATGCCGTTTTCATATGACAGAGATATTGACGAGGTTGATCTCCGGGTATTACAGGACAGAATAGAATATTATCGTGGTCAGTTAGAAGAAAAATGGGATTATGCAAAGGGACAGAGGGAAAAGGGGCTGGATTATGCGCTGGCGGAACTGTGGGATGTTTGCTATGATAAGTCCGAGGTTTCCATTGTGGGAGAGCGATATTTTCTTTATCGTTGTTTTAATGCCATATTTGAAAAAGATACCCGCTTCCGTTATGAAGAGAAGAATTTGTTTTATAAATATTTATTGATTTTTTTCAGAATTCGGTCGGAAATGGTTCAGACAAATCCGATGAGAGGATTTAAAAATTTCCAGATTTATCAGGATAGGAAGGAAGATATAATAGATTATTATCCGGAATACCAAAAACATGTGATTAGGCTGGTAGGCTGTTCTCTGCGTAGATGGCAGAATATATCAACATTGGAAATGCGTCTTTCACCAAAAACAACTGCAGATGAGACGATAAGCCGCATCAAAGAATTTGACAGGGATATTGGAAAAAGTGGTTCGGAAGAGCTTGGAAATGATTATTTTTATGTGTTACATTTTCCGAAAGAAAAAGAAACAGGAATTGTGGAGCTTAAGCCTCGAAATTATATTTTAAGAGAGAAAATGGCTAAACAGATTGAAGAGCAGAAACGGTTGATTGACTTGGAAATGAATGATTTGAAATATTGGGGCAGGATTCCCCGGGTTAGGGGATATGATACTTGCTCAGGCGAAATTGGATGCCGACCCGAGGTATTTGCACAGTTCTACCGTGCTATTCAGGCATATGCAAAGCGGAATCAGGCAAACTGGGTGCATTGGACATACCATGTTGGAGAGGATTTTCTTGATCTTACGGACGGATTGCGAGCGATTGATGAGACGATACATTTTTGCGAATTGCCTCAGAATAGCAGATTGGGACATGGAATGGCTCTTGGTATAAACGCAAAAAAATATTATAAAATGAAAAATTACAAAATTTTGCTTTCAAGACAGGATTTAATGGACAATATTGCTTGGGTTTTGGGATTCAGTTCTGAACATGGAATCGTAATTCCGGCGGATTTGAGTGGTTATCTAAAAAAATATTTTAGTAAGCTGCTGAAAAATGTATATGTGGACAATGTAAAAGAATATAAGAAAGAAGAATCAGACTCTGGGGTAGATCAGGAGCAGGCAATAGCGCAGGTGGCAGCCACTATAGTGTCGATTGATTTGTCGGAAGAGAAAGAAGAGTGGCAACTATATTATGACGCATGGAAACTTCGGGGAGACCGGCCAGAATTGTATCTGGAATATGAGCAACCAGAAATGTCGGATATTTATGATGGTGCATTAAGAGGAGGGATTGAAGAGGCCAGAAAAAATAAAACATGCCGCGCTTATTATAAATCTTATCATTTTAGCAACTCTGTTCGTGAAAAAGGTGCTATACTAGAGATTTTGGATATACGTGATGATTATATAGAACTGGTTCAAAAATTACAGGAAGAGTTGATGGGAATCTTGACGGTAAAACAGATTGGAATCGAATGTAATCCAACTTCCAATTTTAAAATAGGCCCTTTTAATCGTTTTGAGCAACATCCAATGCTTCGGATGTATGGAAAGAATCTATATAAATATTCCAACAGAATGAATATTTCAATCAACACGGATGATATGGGAATTTTTCAAACATCTTTGGAAATGGAGTATGTAACTATGTATGTAGCGCTATTGAAAAGCAAGGATGAGAACGGAAAAGCCAGATATACGAAAGAGGCAGTTTTAAAATGGTTGGATGATGTGAAGGCGTTTGGACATATACAGGCATTTACTGTAGATAAGCGAAATTTGCCTTATGCCCCTTCTATTGAATCCTAATCTCCCGAAAAAATTATACACAGGAAAGCACAAATGGCTTAAATAAAGGAATTTGGCAATTTTTCTATGTGTATAATTCGATTAAAAGTCCTTGATTTTATACACAGATTAAGGCTATCCGATTATCAGTTTTAAGCTATAAAACTGCATTCAAGTCAAAAGAAATGTCAAGAGAATAATTGCAAACTGTGTAAGTATCCAGATAATATTAACCCGAAAGATTTATTGTTTTTTAATATGTGATTCTTTTGATGTAATCCTGTGTATAAAATGTCGGGATTTTAGAATATAATTGAAGGCGAGAAGTAGTAATGAAAAAACTGGGAGCATTCCGTCAAGGGTGAAGTATGCCCTCCCGCCAGGTTGGTCAGATTGTCAAGTATTATACCTGACAACATGGGAATTAGCGCTGGATGGGAAAATTGTCAAAGCAGATATTACTACTGCTAAGAATTATCTGAGTAAAAAGGAAGTGTCCTATTAGAGCGAATCGTTTCACTGAATCTTGACTATGCGGAGTTACAGGTGGAACGAAGAATACCGATGAGTATGGAAGACTGGGCAAAGCGTCTTGACGGATTCCTGGAGTTTAATGGGAACGAATTGTTGATGGGACCGGGAAAAGTCAGTGAGGAACAGGCGAAGCTTCATGCAGAAACTGAGTTTGAAAAATATCGTATTGTGCAGGAACGATTATTTATGTCGGATTATGATAAGTATTTGTTGGAATTAGAAGATCAAGCAAATCAAAATGATGCGTAAAGACAATTATATAGTTTCCGCCCAGGATCAATTCTGCCCTGTGAACATCATTATTATCCACTCAACAAATGTCGAAACATGTTACTTATTGTCGAAAACGTGAAGCGCAAAATGTATAAGAAAATGCTGCATATCTAATTATTCTTACGGTTTGATTTTGATGAATCTATATTTCAAATGTTGATATTTTTAAACGGATTATAGGTTGGTAGTTAGTAAAAGGATGTTAATACTGTTACCTTAAAAAAAATATATGGATGATGAACTGGCACAGGAGCCAACTATCCGGAAAATCCGGATAGTTTAAACAGAAGGTTCATTTTAGGGAAATGAGGTGATATAATGAATTTAAGTGATGATATAGGAAAAAAATCTCAAATGCTTATTTATACCACCGAGGATGGTTTGACAAAAATTGAAACGGCCTTTGACGGTGATACCGTCTGGCTGTCAAAGGCTCAGATGGCTGAATTATTTCAAAGGGATCGTTCAGTAATTTCAAAGCACATAAAAAATGTTTTTGAAGAAGGAGAACTCCAGAAAGCAGGCAATGTGCAAAATTTGCACATTGCAAATTCGGACAAGCCGGTAGAATTTTATAACCTCGATGTTATTATTTCCGTTGGCTATCGTGTAAAGTCAAAGCGTGGTACACAGTTTAGAATTTGGGCGACCAGTATTTTGAAGGAATATATGAGGAAAGGATTCGCTTTGGATGATGAACGGTTGAAGAATCTGGGCGGTGTCGGCTATTTCAAGGAATTGCTGGAACGCATCCGAGACATTCGTGCGTCTGAGAAAGTGTTTTACCGCCAGGTACTGGAAATTTATGCTACGAGTATTGACTATGATCCACATGCAGAGATTTCAATCCGTTTTTTTAAAAAAGTCCAGAATAAAATTCATTATGCGATTCATGGACAAACTGCAGCAGAGGTTATTTATACAAGAGCGGATGCAGAGAAAAAGTTTATGGGGCTGACTACCTTCGCAGGAAAACAGCCTACATTAAAAGAAGCCGTTATAGCGAAGAATTATCTGGATGAGAAAGAACTTCGCTCTATGGGGCAGTTGGTATCTGGATATTTGGATTTTGCAGAGCGCCAGGCAGAGCGGGAACAAGTTATGACCATGCAGGACTGGTCAGACCATCTGGACCGTATTTTGACAATGAGTGGAGAGCAGCTGTTAGAAGGAAATGGAAGTATTTTACATAAACAGGCAGTTGATAAAGCAACAGATGAATACAGGAAATATAAAGCAAGGACACTTAGCGATGTGGAACAAGATTATTTGAATTCACTTCATTTTTTACAAGAGAAAACAAATGAAAAGTAGTGTGCCAGGTTATGGCACAATAAAAACAGGACGAAGTTGAGACTCGAGAGAAAGTAGTAGGACACTACGTTAGCAGAAGGAAGAATACTTTCGCCAAGGCATTATTCTGTCTTTCTGGCATCCGAATTACAGCCTCAACAAACGATAGGATAACCCCAAATCTTTATCCGAAGCCCATTTAATCCACTTAATCATTTTCATACTCAAGTCTCTGCTTACGTTCCTCATCCAGCCTTTGCTTTTCTACCCATAATTTATGTTCTTCTTCCCGCTTTACGCGCTCCAAACGTAACTCTTCCGATAATTGATACATATAAATCAAAACATCCCCTATTTGGCTTTCCAGATTCGTCTTTGTACTGTCTTTAAAATATTTACCATCTGAAAAAACAAGTACAATTATTTGAGAGTGATTGCTTACACTGTTTAATTAAATACTCTGTTGTTTTCTCAATGGTTTGATGCGGTATCGCAGAGGATATAAGGTTTTCATACTATCCGACTACGGCATTGAAATTCAAGAAAACATTTAAAACAATCCATCATACTTTATTGAGTATAAGATACATTATGGCAGATTCCGGCTTGTGGAATTGGAAAATTTCAAACAGGCTCTTCCACAGATATGAGACAGATAAAAAGAGATAAAAAAGATAAAATAAGTGCTGACCGAAAAAAGTAAATGGTTAGCCTTTTTTTATGAAATAAATTGCATTCTTGGGACAAGCAATAAAAATTTATCTGAGCCGGTCTGTGCTCCCTCTTCTGAGCCGGTCTGTGATCCCTCTTCTGGGCAGGACTGTGATCCCTCCCCGAAGCAAGACTGTAATCCTTCCCAAGTGTTGAAGAATTTGGAATTTTGTTTTCTTTATACGCGTAACAGTAAATATTTCCATTTTTCTAGAACTTCGACATTAGCCGGGATTAAATAAGGATCCTTTCGCGTATATGGTAAGAATATGCTAGTATATGCATTGCATCCCTCCTGAAAGAGTGGTACAATAAAACAATACCCATCATGAGCAGGGTGGGTGATTGTTTTTAGAAATTACTGTTTTCTCAGGAAATGCCGGACGGATTATGCTTGGCTGATAAAGAATATCGGGCGCAAGAGATGTTATTTTAAACTGGAGGACAAGGATGGGAAAAAGGGATGAGCTGAATGAATTGATTTACGAGTACTATGAGTCTCGTATTCTCTTTGGTATATACAAGTACGGCGAACAATTGAAGTCGGTACCACAAATTTGCACTTTGTTCAGGGTGGCCCGGAATACCGTACAAATTGCGTTTAGCAGGCTGGAAGAGAATGGATATATAAAAACAGAAAAGCGGAAAGTTGCCAGGGTTGTTTATCAGGGATCGGAAGAACTGTTTAGGGAAAATGTTGTAACGTATTTTGCTCTGCGCAGGGAGGGGATCCAGGACGTTCAATTTAATGGTAATTTAGTGTTTTCATCAATATGGGAAAAGGGTATACAGAATTTAAAACAGGATTTGCAGAAAAACCCCGGTGGGACGAAGACAGCGGGCCAAGCCGCATCAGAGCCAATCAGGCTGTATGTGGACGTTTTGAATACATTTCATAATGAGTTATTGCTTGGCCTTTTTTGGCAGAACATGCGTTATATCAGTTATTTCTATCCCCCTAGAAATGATAGGAAGGCGAATTATGTAGTGGAAGATTTATTATCAGCGGAAAATGCAAACCGCCTAAAAGAAGAAACAGATGCCTATTATTATAATATCTATTTGGGTATTATGGAGTTTATTGACTTAAATCGTGAAACGTATCATCTGGAGCATGAGACTCAGATTCCGTTTATATGGACAATTTACCGGAAGCGGCCGCAGGTTCGTTATACGCTGGCCTCCACCATTATCCGTGAGATTCTGTGGGATGTTTATCCGGTTGGAAGCTATCTGCCCTCGCTGCCCAAGATGGCGGAGCGGTATCATGTTTCCTTAATTACAGTACGCCGGACTTTGGATGTATTGAACTCACTTGGGGTGACCAGGACTTATATGGGGATTGGGACAAAGGTCTGTCTGGAATCAGTTGACATTGATATCATGGGCAGACCTGAAATCCGGGAAAACCTGCGCCTTCATGGAGAGGCAATGCAGATACTGGCTTTGACGGTTCGCAATGTGACTCACTATACATTGGAATCGGTTAAAAGAGAGAGGAGGAAGGAACTGTTACAGACAATAAGAATGCTTCATGATAAAAATAACAGTATACTTTGTATAGATGTTCTTCTGAATTTCATCTCCAGCGAATGCCCTTCCGCGTCTTTGCGGGAGATTTACGGTAAATTGAGGGAGCTTGTAGCCTGGGGGTATATTTTTTCGGCTGTATTAATGGCAGCCGGGCAGATGGAAGCCAATTCGGATGATTTGATCTGCCGGATGGAGGATGCTCTGCAAACTGACAATTCAGAAGTGTTTGCCGGACTTTGGCAGTTGTTTGTTGAGGAGAGGCTTAATTCCTTCTATAAAAAGTTCCCTTTGTGGAATGCACAAGGGGATCGATTCTCGCCATGACAGCCAATGGGTTTTATGAATGAGGCATTGGCGGCAGGAATGCACTGCCATATTGGGAAAACGATTGATATAGACGTGCTTTATAGAACCATGTCTGAACTGTTAAGACAGTGATATCATATCATTACCGGGAGGGTATTATGTTGGGACATATACAGAATATGAAATTAAGGGCCAGACTGCTGTTATCATATGCAGTGATCATCATCATATGCCTGGCGGCAAGTATCACAGCGCTGTTTATGCTGAATAGAATCGGTAATAACCTGTCTTCCTTTTACAACAATAATTATACCGTTACGGTTCATGTGTGGATGGCAAAGAGGGAAATGCAGGCTGCGCGTGCGGATCTCCTGAATGCCATATTAGATTCGGACGTGGACGATAATGAGAACGTGGAAAAAGCAAACAGGCATCTTGGTAATATGCGTGCGGCATTCCCTGTGATCCGGAAGTCATTTAAGGGGGATATTGCATTGGTGGATCAGGTTGATTCTTTCTTAGAGCAGGCTATCGTATACCGTGACCAGGTGTTTGAACTGATGGAATCAGATCAACGTGGGGAAGCTTATGAGGTCATGAAATTAAATTATATCCCGCTTCTGGACCAGATGTCGGATACTCTTCAGGAAATAGCAGATGTAGCAGGCCGGAATGCGAAGCTTATGGTGGAAGAAGGGGAGCAAGCGCGGACAGCTGCAATTGTTATAGTGATTGTAATTATGGTATTAAGTATTGTGTCGGCATTATTGTTTGGGCTTTATATATCCAATGGTATTCTCAGGCCCGTCAATGAAATCCAGCATGCCGCCCAAAAGCTGGCCGGAGGAGAACTTGATGGAGCATTTGTCGCCTATACATCAGAAGACGAATTGGGTAAAATGTCGGACAGCATACGCGATTTAATCAGCTACCAGCATACGATCATTGAGGATATCAGCGATATCCTTGGTTCCATGGCACAAGGGAATTTCAGGGTTCAATCGAAAGCGAGAGAATATTACAGGGGTCAGTATAACCGTATCTTAATTTCCATGAGGGAGCTGCGCGATAACCTTGACAGTATTCTTTTGCAGATCGGCCATTCGGCAAAACAGGTTGCAGACGGCAGCGAACAAGTATCTGCCGGAGCGCAGGCGCTTGCCCTGGGGGCGGCGGAACAAGCCGGATCGGTTGAAGAACTTGCAGCAGCCGTACATAATATATCTGAACGTGTAAATGAAACAGCGGAAAATGCGGGTGATGCACGTGTTCAGACAGACCAGGCAGGTATACAGGTTTCCATGAGCAGTAAAAAGATGCAGGAAATGATTGATGCAATGAAAGTAATCAGTGAAAAGTCCAGTCAGATTTCTAAAATCATAAAAACAATTGAGGACATTGCATTTCAAACAAATATTCTGGCTTTAAATGCTTCTGTGGAAGCGGCGAGAGTAGGTAAGGCCGGGGAGGGATTTGCGGTAGTCGCAAAAGAGATCCGTAATCTGGCGGACAGAACATCGGAAGCATCTAAAAATACAACGGTGTTAATTAAGGAATCAGCGGCTGCGGTTGAAGAAGGAGAAAGAGCAGCCTGTGCATCAGCAGGCTCGCTGGCACAGGTGGTAAAAAGTACAAAACAGGTGATAATGACAGTGGATAAGATAGCTGCCGCAACCAACTATCAAAGCGAATCCGTTTTACAGATTACAGCAGAAGTAGGACAGATATCGGATGTGGTGCAGAGTAACTCCGCAACGTCAGAAGAATTGGCTGCCGCCAGTGAAGAACTTTCCTCACAGGCGCAGGTATTGGAAGAACTGGCCGAACGGTTTGAATTGTATGTATGAGCCCTGTATACTCTTTTCCGTAAAGTTCCCTCTGGCATTTGCAGGATAATAGATTCTGGTCAAATGCTTGTACGATGAAGTGCATCTGGACCAGCGGAACATTCCAGAGAATGGAGGATGTTATGAAAAGAGGAAATAAAAACCGGGCGATTGCTTTTGTCATAGCGACATTAGCCGTTTTATCACTTGCGGTCTGCGTCTATATGAAACAGCTCACCAAAGCAACTGACGCCTCGGTGGTAGCTTCGATGCAGGAACTATCCAAACACGATATGCAGAACATTCAAAGTGAACTGGAAAACTCGTGGGATTCCCTGTCTGCGGTTTATACCAGAACACAGACCAGCCAATGCGCTAATATTCAGGAGGTTTGCAATCGCTTGAATTTGGAGCAGATTTCTAATATATTCAATACAATTTATTTGGTGGATTCTGATGGAAATACATACTCCGGCTCAAATGTAATAAAAAATGAAAAGGACAAGGAGTATGTATTGTCACTCTTTTCCGATCAAGATAAAATTGTTATGCGCTATGACAATTTGGACGTTTTGGAAACGATCACAGAAAGTCTTGTGTATGGAGTTCGGTGTGAGCCCTTTCAGGTGGACAATATTCAGTTTATTGGAATCATCGGCTTTTCAAAAATCAGTCTGATGGCGGAGCGCCTGAAAATAGACAGCTTTGACGGGCGTGGCTATACCGGAATTATTGACATAGACGGAAATTACGTTGTCAACCGGGACCGCAGCGCGGGAATAGGGAAAATCGACAACTATTTTGAACAGCTGCAAAATCGTGCGGGTCTGTCGAAAAAGGAAATTTCGGATATTATCGCCCGGATAGGGCAGGAAGAAGAGTTTCTATTGCACTTTAATTATATAGATCAGGGAGCACAGGTGGTATCCTTTATTCCGATGCCCGGTACGACATGGAGTATCGTTCTCACAGTTCCACAGGAGGTGTTCCGCGAACAGACTCAGCAGTTTGTACTCATGACAGTTGTGATGCTTGCGGTGGTTGTGATCATTTTGTGCTTAATGATGTTTGCGATTGTCCGCATCTCTCTGATTTCCGCAACCGCAAGAGCGGAAGCAAAATCCCGCGGTGAGTTCCTTTCAAATATGAGCCACGAGATCCGCACGCCTCTTAACGGAATCATTGGCCTGATCCATCTGATGCAGCAGAACATTGGGGATCATGAACGGATGACAGGATATCTTAGAAAATCTGATTCAACTGCAAAATACCTGCTTTCACTTGTCAACGATATTCTGGATATGTCAAAGCTTCAATCTGAGAAAATGGTGTTGGTGCCAAAGCCATTTTCTGTTAATGAACTGGTTTCTACGACAGAGTTCCTGATGCGCAGCCCCATGGAGGATAAAGGAATTAGCTTCCGGGCCGAAACTAATATTATCTGTTCCCGCCTTGTTGGAGATGATATACGGATCGAACAGATCCTTGTCAATATTCTGGGGAATGCGGTTAAATTTACGCCGGAAGGCGGCCAGGTTACTATGCATGTATTCCAGTCGGCTGAAGGCGAACGGATATTGACAACCTATCAGGTGGAAGACACTGGCTGCGGCATAAGCGGGGAATTCCGGCAAAAGATATTCGATTCGTTTAGCCAGGAACGCAGTAGTATTTCTCAGGGATGCCGGGGGACCGGTCTTGGTATGTCCATCAGTTCGCTGCTGGCAAAGCAAATGGGAGGTACGCTGAAATTTTGGCAGCATCGGGTTTTACCGCAGTACGGGCCGCAGATGGGGGTAAAGCAGTTGAACTGTTTGAAAAATCCCTGCCATATGAGTTTGATATTATCCTAATGGATGTGCAAATGCCCGTGCGAAATGGTTATAAGGCGACAAAAGTCATCCGCGGGTTAAACCGTCCGGATGCAAAGACGGTTATTATTTACGCCTGTACGGCTAATACATTTAGAGAGGATCAGGAACGGGCAAGGAATGTTGGAATGGATGGCTTTATTGCAAAACCAATCGATGTAAGCAAGTTGATGCAGAAACTTAGAGCGGGAACAGGTATTACTGACTCCTATGAGGTATTAAACCAGGCGGGCGAGGAGTTCGCCGCCCAGTATACAGACTATGATGTCACGGTGGAGGTGGTAAAATTCGCCTACACGGAGGAGGACGAATATATTACCGGCTGCTTTGATACGGATCATGCAGTGGACGCTCTTCTTGAAGGCTATTTTAATATGGCGGGATATATATACTGGCTGCGTGGTACCGCTGGACGATATCATCACGGAGGAATTACGGGCAGATGTTGACGACATGCTCTGGAAGATGAGCCAGGTGGACGGCAAGACCTATATGCTGCCCTATTACAGACCTATCCCATGCTGATGTATGCCAAGAACGACCAGGGAGACACGCATATTATGACTTTACTGCGCAGCAAGGGAAGTCCTTTCTTTAACGAAAACGGCCCTTTTAATCTCAATACAAAAGAGGGGATTGCAGCCCTTCAATGGATTGCGGATTCTTACCAAAAGGGTTATTTCCCCGCCGGCTGTGAGAACATGGAGATTATTGACTGCAGTAATCTGTTTACAAATAACCAGCTTGCAATAAAGGAAGTCTGGCAAGGGCAATAAGCCATATCAGCTTTGATGTGGAAAAAGGGAATATATCGGGATTATGGGGGCTCCCGGAAGTGGAAAAACGACACTTTTAAATTGCATTTCCACCATCGACCGCGCTACGGCCGGACAGATTTGCATCAATGGAATCGAAGGGACAAAGATGCGGGAAAAAAGCCTGGCCCAATTCCGAGGGGAAATGTTTTTATCAATGCAGAAAATCGGTATGCATAGATTAAAACCGGATTGGCGAGGCGTTGCTTACTGGAAGCGGTATACAAACCCTATACGCCCTCGATGTACCCGCACTCGCCATCATGGGGACAGTCCGATTCCGCTGCGATACAGCCGGCTTCCTCGCTGCACATATTTCGCATTCCCCTGTTCGTACCGTAGCCTCCTTCTTTGCTCTGTTTCTGAAAGTTCATGTATCGCCGCCGTTCCTCCAGAATGATGTGGAGTGCAACGGGGCCAATGTCCCGTACCTGTATCAGCCCGGCCTCATCCATCGCACAGAGCTGTGCCATGTGCTCCACGCCCGCGCGGCGCAGGGCATTGCCGATATGCTGATATTTGCTTCGCAGTTCGGGTCTGACCTGTTCCCGTCTCGCCCGGAAATAATCTTTTGTCTCCATATTCGCCTCCTTTGATCCGATAGATGGTTCTTTCTTTCATGGTACCAATACTGTGCTCTAATTGGGCTGTCTGATGGTTTTTTCTAATTGAGCGCTCTTTGGTTAAAGCAGTGGATATCCTCATCAAGAACCATTCCGGAATTATGCCGGCCGCGGCGGGACCGATGTCCAGCGCTTGTATCTGCCCGACCTCGTCCATGGTGCAGACCTGCGCCATGTTTTTTACACCTGAACCGTCCAGGTTATTGTCGGCTCGCGCTCTCGTTCTTGATTTTGTTAGTAGAGAAAACCGGCTTCAATGGATACCTGTTATACCTGATTTGATATCCGTCATAGCAGGAGATGTGTTGATTAAATTTATTCAGGATACGCTCTGCAATGGAATCCGTCTCTGTACCGCTTGCATCACATACCATAAGCAGGAACTGACAGCTGCTGTACCGGGTAAAGACATCTCCTGAACGCAGGGAGGACTGAATTACTTCATGCAGGTCTTCCATCAACTGGCTGCTCTCCTGAAGAACGGGGAAATTGCCTTGTTTATCAGTCAAGGTAAAAAGCATGCTGTAGATATTGGGCTGGATTCTTTTTAAACGACGCTCCATAAAACGGTAGATATTTACAAAACTCTCGTAGTCCTGGCAGAAGGCTCCTTGTATCTGTCCGGGCTCGGACAGCTCACGGCTGATCTGTTCCATATCAACCTTCAAGCTTTTACCATGGTCCGGGTACAGTGTCCTGTCGTATGCAGTCCGTTTTTCTTTTTTTCTGTTCCCCTTTTCGTTTAAAAGCAAGTGGTCTGCCCTGTTGAACAGGCGGCTGTAATTGTCACCTGGCTGGTAGCTGCTCCCGCAGACAGTGAGAGACAGCTTGCTAATTACAAACTGGGATCGGGGCAGATTGAAAAATCGCTGTTCTATCTGCTGGCAACGCGATTCAATAAAGGCTTCGTCCTGGCTTATGGGCATAAAGATAACAAATTCATCCCCGCCAACCCGCGCCAGAATATCTTTAGGAAATACCATTTTACTCAGAATACCGGCAACTCCCTGAAGGACTCTGTCACCTGCTATATGACCGTAACGGTCATTGATTTCTTTGAAATTGTCAATATCAATAGCAAACAGTACTCCGAGCTGTCTATTCTTCAGAACTTCATTGACTTTTTTTTCTATGGCCATCCGGTTATATAGTCCAGTCAGCCAATCTGTTTCAACCATCTCATTTAAGCGTTTGTTTTCTTCTTTGAGTGATAGTAGAGTATCGTTCATAGCTCCTCCTCTTTTCGCAGTTATGTCCGCCGGCTTCATCCATCGCACAGAACTGCGCCATGCTCTCAACACCTCCCCGATGCAAGGCATTGCCAATGTGCTGATACCCGCCGCAGTTCGGGTCTGTCCTGTTTCCTCTGCGCCCGTAAACAGTCTGTTGTCTCCATGTCCACCTCCTCCCATCCAGTGGATGGTTCCCGCTTTTATGAAATGAATCTTTCTATTGCAATTATATCGCGACCACCGCAGAGCCTCCAGTACGAAAAATGGCCGCATTGAAATCAAAATTCGTACTTGACAACTTGACCATTTTGTGTATGCGTGATATACTTTTCAAAATATAGGAGGGCATATGGGCAAATTACGCATAGGGCTTTGTGAGGACAACGCCTACGACATGGAACAGCTTGTTTTCATTCTGCAAGAGAGCGGCATTCCTGTCTCACTGGATTGTTTTGAGACTGGAGAAGATCTGCTGGAACAATTTCAGCCGGGAGCCTATGATTTGATTTTCATGGATATTTATATGGGCGGGATGCTGGGTGTGGAAACGGTGAAGAAAATCCGGGAACAAGATGATGAGGTGGAGGTGGCCTTTACCACCACCAGCACCGATCACACGCTGGAAAGCTACCGCCTGAATGTGCTGAAGTACATAGAAAAACCAGTGGATAAAGATGCGGTTGTGGACCTTCTGAAGCTGGTGCAGGCTAAGAAACAATCCGTTCCCCATGCCACGCTCCTAATCAATGGGGAGTGGGTCTGTGTGCCGTATCACCAGATTCTGTATCTGGAACAGAAGGGCCATATCGTTCAGGTGTTTTTACAGGGCGGGAACGTGCTGCGGACCCATGCTAAACTGGATCAAGTCCAGCTTCAATTTTCGGAGCGGTCGTTTTTCCGATGCCACAAGAGCTATCTGGTCAATCTGGCCTATGTAAAAAGCATAGATATTGATTACTCTGTTTTTAAAATGAAAGAGGGCGCGAATGTCTATATTCGCAGGGAAGGTATGAAAAAAGCGCGGGAAGCATGGGAAAACTGGCTTTTCCATAGGGCAAGGGGGGATTTTCAATCATGAGAGAAAAGAAAATAAGCAAAATCTATAGCATCCCCTACCTGTTTCCGGCCCTTTTCATGGTTCTGCTCCTTGCCGGTTCCCTGGCATTTTGGCAGACGGACAGGCCGCTCCAGCCGGTGCTTACGCTTTCTGACTGGACGCTTGGGTTAGGAGGGAAAGAAGAACCCATCACTCTGCCGGGAAGCCTGAAGGACCTCCCGCCCCGCACCGCGCTTACGCTGACCGCGGAAATCCTCCCGGAAGCTGGGGATTATCTTTATGTCAAATCGGTTTATACGCCTGTGCGCGTCTGCATCAACGATACCCTGATCTATGAATACGGGGAAGATGGGAGTTTTCCCGCCATATTTGCGGACCCTCTCACCAATGTGGAGCTGCTGCCCATCCCACGGACCGGTTCCCCCGCCGTTCTGCGCCTTGAATTGCAGTCACCGGCCAGCAGGAATACCGTGGCGCTCCACCCGGTGCTGATGGGTACGCCAAACGCAATTCTGCAGCAGCTCTTTTCCCATATGGGTTTTTCCCTGTCTTTCTCGATAATCCTTCTGGCATTGGGAGTGATTCTGCTTTTAATTGCCTTTGTGATTATCCGTCTGAACCGGGCCGGATTCTCCTTTTTCTGGCTGGGCCTTTTTTCCATCCTGGTAGGGACATGGGTCTTGGGGGAATGTAACCTGACCTCCATTTTCATCCATAATCCTCCTCTGCTGTACCTGATGGCCTTTATGGGACTATTTTCCTTTACCATTCCCTTTATGAAATTTGTAATGCTGGTGCTGGATTTTGAAAAGAAAGGGCCGCTCCAGACACTGTGCCGTATCCTGGTGGCCTGTAACTTAGCCGCCCTGCTGCTGCAGCTGACCGGGGCGGTTCCTCTTGCTAAGAGCATGTACCTGTTCCATGTATTACAGCCGTTGACGCTATGCGCTTTAGGCATCCGTATTTTTGTGAAGGCGGTAAGAGGCCGCGATGCGTTAGCGCGGCGCTTTGCCATGCCGATTCTGATTCTAGCTCTGTTTTCCGTGCTGGAAGTACTGAATTATTACGCGCTGCGTATGACAGACCAGATGTCGCTGTTCTTTCAAATCGGCGTACTTATTTTCATCATCATGGCAAGCCTGATCTGCGGTGATTTTGTAAAAAACGCATTCGAGACGCAGACGGAAAAGCGCAGGCTGCAATATGAGAACACCCTGATGGGCCATCAGATTGAAGTGCAGAAGGAGCGTTATGCCGCAATTACAGAGATGGACGCGCAGATCCGCGCCCAGCGCCACGACCTGCGCCACCAGCTTACCGTGCTCCACCGCTTTGCGGAGAACGGGGACATGCAAAAGCTGACGGACTATCTGGCTGCTCAGTTACGCTGTGTTCCCGTGCCGCTGGTCCGCTACTGTGAAAATGAAGCGGTCAATGCCGTGGCAACCTATTATGTATCCTTTGCCGGGAAAATGGGGATTACCGATTGTAAACTCTCCCTGAATATCCCCAATCAGACAGGGGATGTCACAGAGAGTGAACTATGTGTGATTATCGGAAACCTACTGGAAAATGCTTTGGAAGCCTGCCGGGGCGCGGCGGAGGGAAAGCCTTATATCCATATGAAAAGCCGGTTGCAGGACGGTATTCTGACCATTGTGATGGACAATTATTTCCAGTCTGTCACCCCGCTTCCCGATGGCGGGTTCCGTTCCTTAAAGCAGGGCGGCGGAACCGGCCTGCTTTCCATCCGCGCGGTGGCACAGAAGTATGGCGGCGGCGCGCGGTTTGAGACAAAGGGAGAGCAGTTTTGTTCTTCTGTTTACCTGCGGCTGGATGAACTGTGTAGGAAGCCCGGGGCAGAGTGAAAAGGGACTTTTCCTGCCACACCAGTGGTCGGTGCAGCGTTCAATTCGTTCCGGCTCAATCAGTCTCAGAAATACTTCCGGGCTTCCAGAGCGCGGCCTTGCGTTCAGGATGTAATCCTGGAATGCTTCTTCTGCTTCCTTCATCAATGGAGTATAGCTTGCATGCCCTGTTTTCCTTTGAACAAATCATATTTCAACCTTCTACCAGTCAATGTCTGTCAGCTTTGCCCGAATCATATCCCCGGGGCGCAGGCTTTTTGCTGCCGCAAGGAGAATGATTGCACGAGAGACCGGTATAAAATGGAAATCCCATCTGATATGTCCTGGAAAAGGAATGTTTATCATGGTATAATTTATTACAGTTAACCAATTGTATGCTATTTTGAGAAATTAAAGATAGTCTATCACTGTTTTATTAATAAGCTATAATGGGTGGGAGGTTTTATCATGGATTGGAGAACTTTGTTTAATGAGAATATATTATGTGGCGCAGAGGATTATATTCACAGTAATTCTGTCCATGATTTGCATACAGATGATAATCATATTGTAGCAATGGTGGCCGGGCCCGACAGCTTTAAGGTGGAAATTGAATTGGATGGAGATGCCTCCCCTAAAATGCAATGCACTTGCCCTGATGCAAAAGCCGGAGCCAATTGTAAACATATGGCGGCTGTTTTACTGACTTGGGATCAGGATATGATTAAAAAGGCTAAGATGAGCCTAGAGCTTTCCTGTGAAATAGATGATGTACTTACTTATGCGGTTGTACATAATGGAGCGCATATCGTAAGGGATATCTGTGTAAAAAATGGTTCGGAAGCAGATATTGATCATCTTATGATTAAGATAGATTCCAACAATGAACTGGTTGAATTGTTCGAGATTGGAATCGAAAAGATTAAACCAGGAGAAGAACTGCATTTCAGAAACCTTAAAGTAAGTATTAATACCGAATATCTTGCATCACTTACTGAGAGAAGTGCATGCAAACTAAAGGTAAGGGTTTGTCTTGGAGAAGAAGAACTGGCTTCAGAAACAAAAGAGATGATAGCGCTTGCTTTTGACCAGTGGCCTGGACTGCAATATACACCGGAACTGCTGGCTGCATTTGCAATGCCAAACCACCCGGTTGTCAGCAGTATGCTGCAGCTTGCTGCAAAATATCTGGATAAGTGGACAAAGGATCCCTCTCTTGCAGGGTACCAGTTTAATGATCCAAACAGAGTGAAAACCATGGCAGCTGCCGCTTATGCTGCAATCCAGCAGAAGAATATTACATATGCTGAACCGCCTTCAAGCTTTGAAGCATTTGGGCAGCGTATTCGTTTGGCTGATGCGGTATTGGATCAGCATATGGGAACATGTATGGACATGACGCTTTTGTATGTGGCATGTCTGGAGGCTATGGGATTGAATCCGGTTATGGTTATGATGAAAGGCCACATCTTTGCTGGTGTATGGCTCATAGAGGAATCTTTTTCAGATATGATCATGGATGATCCATCCCAGCTTGAGAAGAGAATGTCTAAGGGCATTCATGAAATGATCGTGGTGGAATGCACCGCCATGTGTTCAGGAAGAACAAAAAGTTTCGATGAGGCAATTGCTCTGGCTGAAGGTAATGTCTCTGCGTATAGCAGATTTGCATTTGTTATAGATGTATGCCGGGCTAGAAGTATGGGTATCAGGCCGCTTCCGGTTCGTATAAAAACAGATGCCGGATTTGAGGTAAGGCATGAGGACCGCAAGGATCAGGATGTTACAAATGCACCAGCTGCTATAGGAGATACTTTCAACCTTTCCCGTTCTCCAGACAAGGAAAAGGTTACAAAGCAAGCTCAGTGGGAACGCAAGCTTCTTGATATGAGTATGAGAAATATGCTTATTAATATGAGAATGACGAAGGCGGTCGTACCCCTTCTTTCCGCGGATATCAATACTCTGGAGGATGCGTTATCTGAGGGGGAAGAATTTCTGGTGCTGCCAAGACCGGCAGACATGTCTGTTTCGGGAGAGGAGGGAGTGCCGGTTGAGGCATTGGGAGAACTGGGACCATTTGCGGATTTTATAGCATTGGAAAGCAAACATAGGAGGCTCCATTCTTTATATACAGAAAAAGAACTTTTCAGCTGCCTGACTAAAATGTATCGTTCCGCAAAGACATCAATGGAGGAGAATGGCGCCAGTACGCTGTATCTGGCACTTGGACTTCTCAGATGGTTTGAGGGAAAAAGAGACGCTGTGCCAAGATATGCCCCTATTATCCTGGTACCGATTGATATTAACCGAAAGTCGGCAAGTAAAGGTTATGCATTGTGCATGAGGGACGAGGATGCGCAGATTAATATTACTTTGCTGGAGTTTTTGAAACAGAGTTTTGATATACAGATCCAGGGGCTTAATCCGGCGCCCATGGATGAACACGGACTGAATCTGCTGAAGATATTTGCAATAATACGACACGCAGTGATGAATCTTCCTATGTGGAATGTGGTGGAAGCAGGCTTTATTGGTAATTTTTCATTTTCCCAGTTTGTAATGTGGAATGATATTCATAGTAGGACGGAATTCCTTAATCACAATAAAATAGTCCGCAGCTTAATGATGGGAGCTGTGGACTGGGATTGTACAATTCCTTCCAGTGTTAACACGGATGAGGCGTATTTGCCGGTAACGGTTGACTCTTCACAGTTGAAGGCCATCAATATGGCAGCTGGCGGTGTCAGTTTTGTGCTGCATGGGCCGCCGGGAACGGGGAAGTCACAGACCATCACTGCAATGGTGGCAAATGCTTTGACAAAGGGAAAGACAGTGCTTTTTGTTGCAGAGAAAATGGCAGCATTGGAGGTTGTACAAAAGCGTCTTGCAGGGCTTGGAATACAGGATTTTTGTCTGGAGTTACATTCAAATAAGGCAACTAAAAAAGCTGTTCTTGATCAGTTAAGACGAGGTCTTGAAATTGGCGTCTGGGGAATGCAGACAGATTACGATAAAAAGATTCAGGATATCCGTAAGATGAGGGCAAGTCTGGATGCCTATGCAAAAGCACTCCATAAGCAGAGGGCATTCGGTAAAAGCCTTCGCCAGCTTATGGATATATATGAGATGATACCAGAATTTGGTAAGGATATACGTTTTGATCATACATATGCGGGTTCACTGACTGAAAATGACTTGGATCATCATATTCACAGCCTAGAGAGACTGGTCGCGGCAGGAAAAGCCATTACTCATCCTCATAATCATCCGTTGTCATCAATCCGCCAAAATGAATACAGTCAGAAACTGAAATTTGATTTGGAAGATATTGTACGTGCCTATAAGTCCGCGCTTGAAACATTGAAGGCAGATGTAAACCTGTTTGCAAAACAGATGGAACTTAATTTGCCGGTATCGGAGGCTGAGTGGAGGGGGATTTGCAGTGATGCCCGCGGTGTGATTGCAGCGGAGGAGATTCCTTCATTTATAAGAAATGCAGATTCTATAGACAGGGAATTTGCGGATCCTAAGGTGTATCTGGAACGGAGTAGTGCGTTTGCTTCTCAAAAGGAGAACTTCTTAAGCCAGTGGAACGAGAATTTCCTAAAAATGGATATGAATATATTCCGTGATAAGTATGATCAGGCAAATAAAAAGTTCTTTGGCAAGGGGAAGGCACTTGCTGCGCTTACTGCGGAGATGCAGGCATATGCCTCGTTCCCGGTGCTGGCAGATAAGATTCCCGTATATTTGACAGATATTTCATTCTATCAGCAGGAAGCAGAAGCGGTTGAAGGCTTAAAGTCGCAATTGTCTTGTGAATGGAAAGAAATATTACAAGAGCATACAACAAATGCAGAATTGGAAGCCTATCAGGCTTTTGTAAAATGTCAGGTTCAGACATTGACCCAGTTTGCCGAACAGATCAGGAGACTGGAGGCGTCAGGAGAATTAAAGAGTTGTATCGATATTGCTAAGGCGGTGATTGCTGATCTTGATACGGTGAAAGAAAAGCAGACAGCGACAACAGAATTACTGAAGCTTGAATTCAGCGGAAATGATAAAGATTGGATGGAGAGCCGTTTGGATCTTTGCACAGGTATTCTTGAAAACGCATCATCCATCAAAGATTGGATTGTTTATAGACAGATTGTAATGGAATGCAGAGAACATGGGCTGGCGCCTGTTTGCGAGGCATATGAAGCGGGTATGCCCCATGAGCAGATCCTGGATGTCTATTTAAGATCTATTTACAGGACCATCATACTATCAGTTGTGGAAAACGAACCGGTGCTGAATGGATTTACCGGTACTGAATTTAATGAACGGATTATACAGTTTAAAAAGTTGGATCAGGAGTTTATGGATCTGACAAAGGAAGAGATGTTCTATAAACTCACACATCAGCTCCCTACCTCACAGGATTCTGTTCAGGTGAGCAAGGAATTAAATATATTACGAAGGGCCATCAGCAGCAATGGCAGGGGCGTGTCCATTCGGTCTTTGTTTGAACAGATACCCACGGTGCTCACAAGATTATGTCCATGTATGCTGATGAGCCCCATTTCAGTGGCGCAGTATCTGTCCGCAGAGAATGACCTGTTTGATATTGTTATATTTGATGAGGCCTCACAGTTACCTACCTGTAAAGCAGTTGGAGTGCTTGCCAGAGGCAAGGATGCAGTGATTGTCGGAGATCCCAATCAGATGCCGCCTACCAGTTTCTTTGCAGGAAATACTGTGGATGAAGATAACCTGGATATTGAAGATTTGGATAGTATTCTGGATGACTGTCTGGCTCTTGGTATGCCGCAGGCTCATCTGCATTGGCATTATCGAAGCAGACATGAAAGCTTGATTGCGTTCAGCAACCAGGAATTTTATGAGAGTTCCATGCTGACATTTCCATCAGTAAACGACAGGGTAAAACGAGTCAGACTGGTGAAAGCGGAGGGATTCTTTGACCGGGGAAAGGGGCGTGTCAATGAAGGTGAAGCAAGAACTATTGTGGAGGAAATTAAGCGAAGATATAAAGATCCCGAATTGACAAATCAGACAGTAGGTGTTGTAACATTTAATATTAGTCAGCAGACATTGATTGAAGACCTGTTACAGGAAGAATATCAGAAAAATCCTGAATTTGATACTTGGGCAAATGTTGGCGAAGAAACAATGTTTGTTAAGAACCTTGAAAACGTTCAGGGTGATGAGAGAGATGTAATCTTATTTTCAGTTGCTTTTGGCCCGGATGCCAATGGAAAACTGTCATTAAACTTTGGTCCGCTGAATAAAGGCGGGGGATGGAAACGGCTAAATGTAGCTGTATCCCGTGCCAGAACTGAAATGGTTGTATTTACGACCATGACAGCGGATATGATCGACCTGAAACGTACGAAAGCTAAAGGTGTTGAGTCCCTCAGGAATTTCTTGGAGTTTGCCGAAAAGGGACGGCTGCAGGGGGAATACATTGAGACCAGAATACAGAAGGACCAGGGAATCATGGAACATATTTGCCGGCAGATATCAGATGCCGGATTTAAGTATCAGAAGGCGGTGGGCCACTCTAAGTTTAAGGTAGATATTGCAGTGATTAATCCTTACAAGGAAGAAGAGTATCTGCTTGGGATTATGCTGGACGGTGACTCCTACAAACAGTCTGTGAATACAAAGGATCGGGAGGTTGCTCAAATAAGTGTCTTGCAGGGACTTGGCTGGAAGCTGCATCGTATCTGGACCATGGACTGGTGGGATAACCGGGAAAAAGAGATTGGCAAGCTGCTTCAGATTTTGGATCAGCAAAGGGCGGAAGCATATGAACAATATCAAGAATATCAAGAGTCTCATTTGGGCAAGGCGGATGAAAACATTAATGTAGAGATTAAAGAGACAGCAGAGCTATGTGACGTAAGAAATATAGCAGAGCAGGAAGTTTCTGACGAACAGCAGATGAATTCTGAAAACAGCATTGCTGAGTTCAAAGATGCAGAGGAGAATGAGACTGCAGGAGATAAGGCTGGAGAAGATAAGACTTTGGAAACTGAAGTAACAGAATCGGTAGAGATAGAAGCGGATCTTGTGGCAGAGCAAGCATCTGCCATACATATGGAAAATCGATTAAATCCAGATTATTCAGTTTTGATTGAACCGGGAATGAGGATTGCGGCAAAGCAGGAAGAACAGCCCGGAATACCTGCAGGCAATTCAACGGAAATTATCGCATATCAAGTAGAAGAATATATTTCGGCAGAGCTGGAGATCACCCCTATGTCCACGGCAGAGTTTGTCCGGAAGGACACGCTGGCTTCTATCACTGCAAAGCTTCAGCAGATCATTGACGCGGAGGCGCCCATAAACTATGACCGGCTGGTTAAAAAAATGCTCCGTTCCTTTGATATCGGACGCTCCAGTGCTCAGACGCTTGAAGCAGCCGAAAAGGCTCTTAAGAAAACTGTATCCAGAACGAATAAGCAGGCGGGTGTGAAGTTTATCTGGAAAAAGGATCAGAATCCTGATGTTTACAGAATGTATCGCCTGGAACAAAATTCTGATGATAAGAGATATCCGGATGAAATATGCCAACAGGAAATTAAAAACGCGGTTTGTGTCACTTTGGGGTATAAGGGGGCTTTGAATAAGGATATGCTTATTAAGGAGACTATTCGGACAATGGGATATGGGCGAAGCGGCGCCGCACTGGTCGCAGCTGTTGAAAAGGGATTGAAATATGGGCGGAAGACAGGAGAAATCATCCAGAATGCGGAGAAGCTGTGGGAACTTAGTGCAGGTAAGGAATAGCCCATACGGGCGGCTCATAAAAATATGGGTATTGAAACGCTGTGGTAAAATATGTCCGGTGGTGAATCCCTCCGCATTGACATAATCCCGGCAACCATATATAATTATTTTAAAATCCAGGAAAGGGTGAGTACAATGTTATTTGGAAAATTTTGTATTGAGTTTGGCTCCGAACAAGTATATACCACAAAACATTGTGCGGAGCCTGATAAGAAAAGGGAATCTATGAAACCATAGATTCTGCTTTATGATCTTTAGGGTCGCAGACAGTGTTTTGTCTGCGGCCTTTTGTTGTCTTTTTTTATATTGACACCACAGCAGAAGGCGCACGTTACCGTGCCGGCCTTCTGTTTTTTTGAGAAAGGAAATGAACCCAATGATTGATAAAGAGAATTTAACCACGGGAAGTGTACCTAAAAAACTGATCGCCTTTGCGCTTCCTTTGTTGTTGGCAAACCTGCTCCAATCGTTTTACAGTATTGTAGATATGCTGGTGGTGGGTAGGATTGTTGGAAAAACAGGGCTTGCGGCCATCAGCAATGCCTCTATGGTAAGTTTTATCATCAATTCCATCTGTATTGGTGTTACAATGGGAGGGACGGTTTTGATCGCCCAGTTCAAAGGCGCCGATGACGTGAAAGGGCAGAGCGAAACAGTGGGCACATTATTTTCCCTTACCCTGACCGCGTCAGGTGTTGTCACCGCCGCTGCGCTGCTAGGGTATAAGCCGCTGTTCGGCCTGTTAAGCATCCCATCGGATGCAATGGGGGATGCCTGTGAATATATGGAGGTCATCTGCCGGGGAACGGTTTTTGTGTTTGGGTATAATGGGGTATGCTCCATTATGAAAGGATTTGGGGATTCTAAAAGTCCCCTGTATTTTGTTGGGATTGCCGCCATTGTGAATATTGTGTTAGATCTGCTGTTAGTTGGCCCATTTGGAATGGGGGCCAAAGGAGCGGCATATGCAACGATCTTTTCCCAGGGTATTTCATTTGCAGCAGCGATGATCCATCTGAAACGCAGAAGCTTTATTTTTGATTTTAAGCCGGAACATTTTGTAGTCAAAAAGGATAAGCTGGCCATGATCCTAAAGGTGGGGCTGCCTACGGCTGTTCAGATGGTGGTAGTGAACATATCCTACCTTTTAATCACCGGGATGCTCAATCAGTTTGGGGTAGCGGTTGCCGCGGCCTCCGGTGTGGGCTTAAAGATCAATACGTTTGCAGGTATGCCCTGCTGGGCCGTGGGGCAGGCAGTCACAGCAATGGCAGGGCAGAACATGGGGGCGAATAACAGGGAACGGGTGAGGGAAACAACAAACACGGGACTTTGCCTTAACCTTGCAATCACCGCGGTGGCGGTATTGTTTGTCCAGATTTTTGCAGGACCGATCATCAGGCTTTTTGACCCGGTGAGCCCGGAGGTCACACGGGATGGTATCTTGTACCTTAGAATCTGCTGTGGGCTTAACAGCCTGATCTATGGGGCTATGTATACCTTTGATTCCTTTGCCATTGGGGTCGGCTCCGCCAATGTCGCTATGGTAAACGCTCTTTTGGACGCGGTGGTGGTGCGGCTGCCTGTGAGCTGGCTGCTGGCATTTCCATTGTCCTTTGGATTTCCCGGTGTATATCTGGGACAGGCTCTTTCTCCCATTCTTCCGGCGGTTGCCGGGGGGCTGTATTTTAAGAGCAGAATATGGGAACGTGGGAATTTGATCAGGAGAAAAGGGACGGAAGAGGAGGAGAATACGTAGATGGATCGGAAAAAGCTGATTGACCAAAGCATCGATTACATTATGCACCCACCATGTTTAAGCAGTCCATACCCACCCATGGCATGCCTATTCCTTGTAACCCGGAGCAGGCGGCACGGTTTAAAAGAGCAGAGGAATATGCGGCCCAAATTGAGTCGCCCATGGAAATGCTGCGCAGCGCAAACACGCTGACAGTGGACAGCCTGCGGGCATCATGTGCGGATGAAGTCGTTTTTTTACAATACAAAACAGGAGATTAATGATATAATAATATAATACGCAGCATGTTCATTCCGGTCAAAGGACACGCTGTATGGGAAAATAATAATTGAGGAGAAAATTGTATGAAGAAATGCATCTTATTTGTGATTTTAGAGCCATATGCCGACTGGGAGGCTGCTTATCTGTCCTCCGCCCTCCAAATGTTAGGGCAGGGTATGTATGAGGTTAAGACCGTGTCTTTGACAAAAGAGCCGGTATGCTCCATTGGAGGTTTTTGTGTATTGCCTGATTATGATATCAATTCGATTCCTGCCGATTATGAGGCGCTGATTTTGGTTGGAGGAATGGCGTGGAGGAATGAAGAAGCCCGCAGGATTCAGCCTCTTGTGGAGAAATGCCTGGAGAAAGGAAAAGTTTTGGGCGGTATATGCGATGCATCAGGGTTCCTTGGTACAGCGGGAGTTTTGAACAATGTGAATCATACAAGCAATGACCTTAATGATCTGAAACAGTGGGCAGGCAAGGCCTACACCGGGGAACAGAAATACGTTATGAGACAAGCGGTCAGGGATGGAAACATTGTCACGGCCAATGGAACGGCTCCTCTGGAGTTTGCAAAAGAAGTGCTGTTCGCCCTGAAAGCAGCCCCGGAAAAGGTTATTACAGAGTGGTATAATTTCCATAAACTAGGATGGTATAATGTGTCAATGCCGGAGGATGCAACCAGCTGGAATGAGTGACGAGCATGATTGCTCATGAGGAAAAATCTACGTTGACAATCAGCAGTTTCTTCGGGAGTATACTTAGGCTGATGGGAGAAATTTATGAAACGGTGGATACAAGTTGCATTTTTTAAAGCACTTTTTATTTCTGTTGTTTTTAACCTGATCTGTCTGATTTATGGGTCAGTGACCAGGAATCCATATAAGATATCATTATCACTGGAAGTGATCTTTTTCTTAGTGATATTCGTTGCCAATTTGTTGGAATATCTGTGGAGGAACCGAAAAAAATAATCCGGTTTTATTGCGTGTAAATATTGAGAACTGCTGACTCTGGAAAAAAAGTCAGCGGTTCTTTTTGATAAAATGAGTGAATTGGGGAGAAGCCTATGAATTGGGAACCCTGGACAGGGTGTTATAAAGTAAGTGACGGATGTACGAATTGTTATTTCTATGGGCCCCATGGGAAACGCTATGGTCAAAATACCATACAAATGACTGATCAATTTGATTGGCCCATCAGGAAAAAAGCTAAGGGCGAATATAACATAAAAGGAAATAAAATCCTTGCCACCTGTTTTGCCACTGACTTTTTCCTGCCTGAAGCGGATGAATGGCGCAAAGAAGCATGGTCCATGATCAGGGAACGGACAGATATAGAATTTCTGATCCTGACAAAGCGGATCGACCGCTTCCTTGTATCCCTTCCATCTGATTGGGGCCGGGGATATGACAATGTGAATATTGGATGTACGGTAGAAAACCAAAAAATAGCTGATTACAGACTTCCGCTGTTCTTATCCTATCCCATCAAGCGGAGGTTTATCGCATGTGCCCCGCTGTTGGAGGCAATAGACCTGTCTCCGTATCTTTATGGCGTGGAACATGTTACAGTTGGGGGTGAGACAGGGCGGGAGGCCCGGGAATGTGATTATGACTGGGTGCTTAATATCAGAGAGCAATGTGTGAAAGCCAATGTTACATTCTGGTTTAAAAATACAGGTTCATTTTTTAAACAAAAGGGCATTGTTGAAAAGGTGAATCCATACAAGCAAAACAGTTTGGCAAGAGAGCTTGGTATCGATATCTCAGATGGGAGACGGTTGTTTTAGATGAAGCTGGAGGTGTGCATATGAAGATCCTGGTGCTAAACGGCAGTCCCAAAGGGGAGCGCAGCAATACCATGGAGCTGACAAAAGCCTTTTGTGAAGGAATCGGGCAAAGGGTGGAGATACAGACGGAAATCGTGCCTGTTTACCAGAAAAAGATACAGGACTGTCTGGGATGTTTCCGATGCTGGAGTGTCACCCCGGGAACCTGCTGCCTCCAGGATGATGTAGCAGGGATCATTGAACAAATCCTTGAAGCTGATTTGATTATATGGAGTTTTCCTCTGTACTATTTCGGCCTGCCCTCCCGGCTTAAGGCTCTCATGGACCGGCAGCTGCCCATGAGTTTGCCATTTATGTCAAAAGGTAAGGAGAGCGGCGGACATCCCGGACGGTACGATCTATCCGGCAAACGTTATGCCGCTATCTCTACCTGCGGATTTTATACGCCCCAGGGTAATTATGATGGGGTAAATACCCAATTTGACCGGATATACGGCAAGGATGGCTATATATCCGTCTATTGTGGGGAAGGGGAGCTGTTCCGTGTTCCTGCCCTGAGAAAACGCGTTGATGAATACTTAAGCTGGGTACGCCGGGCGGGAAGGGAGTTTGCCGTGAGTTTCATTTCGCCGGCTTCTGATTCTGCCCCATCTGCGGCTGGTCCTATCTCGTCTGCCACATGGGAGCTGCTGACCCAGCCATTGGTGCCCCGTGATGCGTTTGAAGAGATGGCTGACGCTGACTGGGGGGTCCGCGGGGAGAGTACAGATTGGGCGGAGAGTACAGATTGGGCGGAGCGTGGGGAGCAGAATGGTGTGCAGCCGGATCCCTCCCTGAATTTCACCCGTCAGATGGCGGCGTTCTATAACAAAGGGGCTTGGGGAGGCAGGGACCGTGCAGGCTGCCGCTGTCAGCTTATTATTCCATCAACAATTTTCGGGGCAGACAGGAGTGGGAAAATCCCCTGTTTCTGCGCACCAACCGCATCCTTACCGCATACTGGGGAGCTCTGTACCTGGTGACCCCACTGTGGACGTATTTTCTGCTGCTGACACCCTTTGCCCCATGGACAGGGGCGGTCAACTCGGCGCTTCCGGTTCTGCTGGGGATTTTTACCGCATGGTTTCAGAGGTGGTATCCGGCTTATTATGCGGGCAGAGGGATGTATAATGCATGATGCGGTATTCCGGTTGAATCAGAAAATAATATGTTGCCGGAGGAATCGGCATGATTGTGAGCCGATGAACAAATTGCAGTAGTAGGAGGAAATAAATGGAAATCAAGGTGCCGGAGAAAGTATCGCAGTTTGTACAAAAACGTAGAAGTGTCTGTTGGGAAGCGGCAAAGAAAGAGCACGTGACTGCAAAGAAAGTTTATGTTCCTGCTGGGGATGGGCGGATAAGATGCCTGGTTTACCGCCCCGAAAGGAATGAGGATAATCTGCCTGTGTTTTTTGATATTCACGGAGGCGGCTTTAATCATGACGTTCCAGAAGCCGACAACATTTTCTGCCGGAAAATTATCGCTGCATTGGATGTATGCGTGATCAGTCCCGATTATCGGCTGGCACCGGAGTTTCCATATCCGCAGGGACAATTGGACGTGTATGATGTGATAAAATATGTATATGCCAATCCAGGGGAATTCGGAATCGACAGTAAGCGAATGGCGATCGGAGGCCATAGTGCGGGAGGAAACTTTGCGGCAGCTATCTGTCTGAGGGAAGCGAAGGAAAAAGAAATTAATTTTTGCTGTCAGATCCTGGATTATCCGGTTTTGGACATGTATACTCCAGCCGCTGATAAGTTTTACGTTAAGGGGGCAGTACCGCCTGATATTTCTGAATTGTTTAATCTATGCTACCGGCTTCCGGAACAAGCTAAAGAGATATATTGCTCGCCTATTTTTGCAGAGGATGATCTTCTTAGAGAACTGCCCCCGGCCTTGGTAATAACGGCTGAGTTGGATTCACTGCGGGACGAGGCGGAGCAATATGCCCTGAGAATGGCAAAAAACGGGGTGGAGGTGACAATGATGCGCTTCCAGAGTGTTGCCCATGGCTTTACGGTGAATGGGCGGGATGACACCGAGGCGGACAGGGCGCATCGGATGATGATCGGGATGCTGAGGCGATATCTTTTCTAGACTGGAGCATGAACCTATTGATATGGCAGAACGGTTTTCATATTTGACACCGGTAAAATTGGAAAACCCATTCAGACCCGCCCATCATCTGTGTGGTAGGCGCTGTATCTCCAATTCCCTCCCCCTCACTACGATCCGAGGCACAAAAAACAGCATCATAAAGATCCAGCAGACCCCTTCCGCATAGGGGATGGCCATATTGGCAAGAGGAGCGGCAAAGAGATAGGAAAGCATAATGCGGATGCAAAGGGCTGCAATGCCGGCCATGCTTGAGTACACTACATCACCCATACCCTCCACCGCACCCCTGAATGCGGTTGCCATACCATAAAAAATGTAAAAAACAGCAATGCTCCTAAAAAAGGAATGGCCGATTCCAATGGCCTCTGTGTCCAGACCGAATATGGAGACCAGGCGTCCGCCAAACAGGATCATGACAGCGGACAAAAACAGGGAAATGACCGCCATCATAGCCATGCCTGTGCCCAGATACCCTTTGATTGAACCTTGTCTGCCTGCGCCTTTGCTTTGGGCCACCATGGTTGAGATGGCGGATCCCAGATTGACAATGGGCAGCAGCATGATTGAGTCAATGCGGTAGGCACAAGTGACTGCAGCTACCGTATGGGTGCCAAAGCCATTCATAAAGTTTTGTAAGATGATGTTCCCAAGGGATGTTACGCTGGATTGTATGGCGGGCGGGAAACCGAATTTACAGCCCTGCTTAACTATAAAGAGTACTTTCGGAGTCTCCCCGGCACTCATTTTTTTGGCTGAGCACCAGGAGACTCCGAGAGTACATTAAAAAATACCGTATGCGAAATAGCCTCGCATACGGTAGGTGCTCACCCGTTCATGTATATCAACCAAGTTGAATTTTGTAACAGTTTATCATGTGGGATGACGGCTGTCAAGATGGGACCGGATTCACAGGGAAAATGGATTACCAATGGATTATCAATGGATTACATTACAATTTTTTGGAAAATAATATTGACACTGCAAAAAAAAATCTATAAACTTAATTATAAGTCTATAGAGATCGGCTTAAAGTATTTGACTCCCGGTCCTTACATATGGGACAAAACATAATTGTGAATAGATTAGGAAATGTTGCGGGCAATAGAAGCTGGGAGTATATTCTCCGGGCTTTTTTTGCTATTTAGGGTTAATCACATATGGGGAAAGACGATGAAGAGAGAATATCTAAAGCAGAATGTTTACGAAGCATTATTAGACAGGTTACATTTTATCTTTGAGGAATTTGAAAACATCTATGTTTCTTTTTCAGGCGGAAAGGACAGCGGCCTGCTTTTAAATCTGGTCCTGGATTACAGAAATAAATATGCTCCGGACAGGCGGATCGGCGTGTTCCATCAGGATTTTGAGGCTCAGTACACAGTGACGACCGAATATATTGAACGGACGCTTGAGCGCATTAAAAATGAGGCAGAACTGTATTGGGTCTGTTTACCCATGGCCACCAGGACTGCTTTGAGCAGCTATGAAATGTACTGGTATCCCTGGGATGACACTAAACAGGAACTTTGGGTCAGGGACATGCCCGACAAGGAGTATGTGATCAATCTGTCCAATAATCCGATCACTACCTACCGCTATCGTATGCACCAGGAGGATCTGGCAAAGCAGTTTGGGCGGTGGTACCGGAAAAAACATGGAGATAAAAAGACAATCAGTTTACTAGGGATCCGTGCGGATGAATCCCTTCAGCGCTACAGCGGCTTTTTGAACAGAAAATACGGATATAAGGGAGAATGCTGGATCAGCAAACAATTTAAGGACGTGTGGTGTGCCTCCCCCTTATATGATTGGAGTGTCAGGGATGTATGGCATGCCAATTATCTGTTCTCTTATGATTACAACGGCCTTTATGACCTCTACCATAAGGCAGGGCTTACCGTGTCCCAGATGCGGGTGGCTTCCCCGTTTAACGATTATTCAAAGGATGCCATTAATCTGTACCGGGTGATCGATCCGGAAATCTGGTGCAGGCTGGTGGGACGGGTCCAGGGAGCTAATTTTTCCGCCATTTACGGGAGGACAAAGGCCATGGGATACCGCAGCATCACTTTGCCGCCGGGCCACACCTGGAAATCATACACACAGTTCCTGCTGGACACACTTCCCAAGCGGCTTCGCAATAATTACATACGGAAGTTTAACACATCCATACGTTTCTGGCATGAAACAGGAGGCGGCCTGGATGAAGATGTCATACAGGAGCTGGAGCAGAACGGATACAGGATCAGGCGCAACGGTGTTTCTAATTATACCCTGAATAAAAAGTCCCGCATTGTTTTTCTGGGACCCATTCCTGACAACACGGATAATATCAGATCAACCAAGGACATACCAAGCTGGAAACGGATGTGTTACTGCATCCTTAAAAATGATCACACATGCCGGTTTATGGGATTTGGCATGACGCGCCAGCAGCAGGACCGCCTAAAGCTGATCAAGAAAAAATACGAAAGCATAGAGGATTTCAATTATGAGTTATCAAAGCCCTGTATATAACGTAATTGCCGTTCCAATTGAAAAAGTAAAGCCTAATACCTACAACCCCAATAAGGTAGCTCCTCCTGAGAGGCGTCTTCTGTATGAGAGCATCAAGGAAGACGGTTACACCATGCCGGTGGTCTGCTATTATGCCAAGGCTCAGGACCTCTATCTGATCGTGGATGGATTTCACCGCTACCAGGTCATGCTTGACCATCCGGACATATACGAAAGGGAGCAGGGGCTTTTGCCCGTCTCTGTGATTGATAAACCCATTGACAAACGGATGGCCAGCACGATCCGCCATAACAGGGCAAGGGGCACCCACAATGTGGATCTGATGAGCAATATAGTGAAGGAGCTGCATGAATTGGGGCGTTCAGATGCATGGATCTCCAAACATCTGGGAATGGACAGGGATGAGATCCTGCGCCTCAAACAGATCACAGGGCTGGCCACCCTGTTTCGGGATGTCAAATTTGGCCAGGCCTGGCGTCCGGTGGAGGACGATCAGGATTGGGATGATGGGCGGTAGGTTCTGTGGTTTGTGTATATTGTACGATTCGTAACGGATAAATAACAAGAAATATAATAATATGGCTAAAATTTCCTATATAAGTCCAGGCTCTGGTCTGTTAAAATTCTGGTATAACAACTGACAGAAGAGGAGGATGTATTATGAGGAAGTTTTGTAAACGCACATCGGCTCTGGCATTAGCGGCCTTGCTGGCAGCATCGGCGTCAGGCTGTTCATCCGGTACAGGGAGCCAGACCACGGCAACGCCGGATACAACTGCCCAGACAGAGATTTCCAATGAGGAATCAAAAACAGAGGAAAGCAAAGATACGGGAGAACCGGTTACGATCCGCCTGGTACACTATATGGGGGAGCAGGCCAAGAGAGACGCGCTGGACGCCATGCTGGCGGCCTTTAGTGAGGCTCATCCGGAAATCAAGGTGGATGTGGAGGTGGTTGCATCCTCCTCCTATATTGCCACTTATAAGAATTATATTGCTGCCGGGGAGGCTCCGGATATCATGTTTGGAAAGCCTCAGACCATGCAGGAATTTGTGGACGGCGGATATTTCATGGACCTTAAGGATGAGGCGTGCATGGCCAATGTACTGCCCATGCTGGTGGATGAGTGCACGGTAAACGGCGGTGTGTACGGTTTCCCCATTGATGCTCAGGTAAAAGCAACGTTCTATAACAAGAAAATGTTCCAGGAGGCCGGAGTGGAGGTCCCCGCTACCAAGGGCGAGCTTTTTAAGGTGTGCGATACATTCATGGATCAGGGAGTTTATCCCTTTGTCCATCCCTATAATTTCATACACGGCGTATTCCATGAGCTGGATTCCTTCTTCACCAGCATGGCGGCGGCTACAGGTAATGAAAATGTGTGGATGGATTCACAGAATGGCGTTAAGGATCTATCCGGCAATCCTGCCGTGGTAGAAGCAATGGAAATGTTCTCAAAGTTTGCATCCTATAAGGACGCAGGAGATACGGCTGTTGACCAGACCCAGGGCATCCAGAACTTTGCAGCAGGCCAAAGACCCATGTACATGAACGGCGGATGGCTGATGGGGGATGTGATTGCTGCAAGCCCGGATGGAGAATTCGGAATGTTCCCCACACCATGGTCCGATAATCCGGAGGAGAACAAACTCTGGATTGGAATTGATGATGTGTTTGTTGTTTCCCAGCAGACGGAACACAGGGATGAAGTTATGACACTGCTCAACTTCTTTGCCAATGAGGAAAGCTCTAAAACATGGATGAGCACTGCCAAGCTTATGACCAGCAATATAACGGTTCCCACCGATGATGCTGATGCGTTTATCAAAGAAATAAAGTCATATATTGACAATGACATGATCGTATCCAAGAGTCTGGTGCCTGATTATACATCCGAGTATTCCACTGCGTTCCGCACCAAACTCCAGGAATTTGTCACGCTGGATGACAGCCAGAGAGATGTCACAAAATTGCTGAAAGATATTGATGATGAGATAGCATCGATCCGGCAGTAGTTTCTCAAATACATATGATCTGGTTAAAGGTCAGGGAGGTCCGGTTTCCGGTCCTCCCTGATGTGCAGTCAGCCGGTACAGTGCGCTGTCAAAACCAGAGCGTGCAGACAAGAAAATGGAGGGAAAGATGAACCATAAGATGAAAAAAAGGCTTCAGGAATTTACATTCATATTACCGGCCCTGATCATGTTTACGATCTTTGTGGCCTATCCTTTTTTACAGGGTTTTCCCATATCCTTTACCAAATGGGACGGTATGAGTCCCGGAAAGACATTTGTGGGAATAAGTAATTATTTGAGGATTTTCAAAGATGTAAATGTTATTAATGCCACAAAGAATACCCTGGTATTCACGGCAGTGACCATGATATTTTCAAACCTTCTGGGCCTGCTGTTTGCCCTGATGATCTCCAAGGTATCAAAGCTGAACAATGTGCTCAGGACCTGTATCTTTGTACCCTATTGCCTCAGCCTTGTGTTGTCATCCTATATATGGAGATATGTGTACAGTGATGTGTTTTATGATATATTCGGCATACCAAGTCCTCTGGGAAGCACTACCTGGGTCATGCTGGGGTTGGCAGTGATATCCGTATGGAGGGATGCTGGCTACTGTATGGTAGTGTACATTGCAGCCATACAGGGAGTATCCACGGATTATTATGAAGCGGCTGAACTGGAAGGGGCTACGGTGTGGCAAAAATTTAAGGACATAACATTTCCCATGATCGCACCAGCTGTCACCACCAATTTCACACTGCTTCTGGCATGGGGCATGAAAGTGTTTGATTATCCCATGGCAGCTACTGCAGGCGGTCCCGGACGAGCTTCGGAGACAGTGGCCATGCTGATCTACAATAACCTGTTCACCTATTTCCGGGCCGGTTACGGCCAGGCGATCGCGGTGGTATTTACCATTGCCATATTTGCTATAAGCACCATTGTTTCCAGAAGTCTGAGAGCCAGGGAGGTGGAAGTATAATGAAGCATATGGTAAAAAACAGACTATTCCTGATTCTTAAGCTTGTGGTCACCCTGTTTGTTATCAGTCCTTTCTATATTGCCGTCATTTATTCAGTCAAGTCAAAGCCTGAAATGGTCAGTAACCGGCTGGCATTTCCAAAGGTGATCCACTGGGATAACTTTACAAGGGCCATCGAGACTTCCAATTTTGGTCTGGCCATGAAAAACAGCTTATTCACCACGGTTGCGGCCGTGTTGGTGATCACACTGATCTGTACCATGTCAGCCTACATCATAGCAAGAAAAAATAACCGGTTTTATAATGCTGTTTATTATATATTTGTGGGTGCCATGATCATTCCCTTTCAGTCGATCATGACGCCGTTGTACATTGATATGACGAAATGGAGGCTGTTAAATACGCTTTATGGATTTATTATGGCCAAAATCGGTTTTCAAATCGCTTTTACAGTACTGCTTGTCTCCGGGTTTGTGAAAGGTATCCCAAGGGAACTGGAGGAGGCGGCAGCCATTGACGGCGCCGGTATTTATTCCATATTTTTCCGCATTGTATTTCCACTGATGAAGCCGATCATTCTCACGTCCGTGGTGCTTAACACCCTGAATGTTTGGAATGATTTCCAGATGTCCCTTACTCTTCTTCAGAAAAAAACAGTGCGCAACGTGCCTTTGACCCAATACTTCTTTTTTGGGGAGAACAGCATCGAGTTGGGGCTGGCATTTGCTCTGTTTATCCTGTCCATGATACCTATATTAATACTTTATCTGACCCTTCAGAAATATATCATAGGTGGTATCACATCCGGAGCTGTAAAGGGCTGAGTATGGCCGGTCTGCCCCCCGCACGCATTGACAGAAACAGGGACGGTTGCTATATTTGGAAAATAATAGCGGAGGTGGGGAATGGAACAACAGGGGAACAGGATTCATTTCAGAAAAACATTATACTGTAAAATGATTGTGGTCACCCTTCTTTTGGGAGTCACGTTTTTTCTTGCACTATTGTGGATCTATAAAGCCAGCTGCAGCCGGTTTGAGGAGGAGCTGACATACCATTCCGACACGCTCACAGAACAAATTTGCCAGAATGTGGATATTACCCTGAAGGAACTGGTGGAGAAGACCGTGCCCTTAACAGCCACCAATGAGCGGTTTGGTCCATTGCTCAGCGCGGTGAGGGATGAGGATGTGGGAAAGGAGATCCCATTTCAGCGTCTCAGGATCCGGAATCATCTGGAAGAAATGTTGAGCATGAATGATGATATCAACTGGATGGCGGTCATTGACAGAAGAAATGAGATCTATCTGGCATACCGCGATTCCAGGCCCCGGAATACGGTGCCTGGAAGCATTGAACTTCTTTCCCTGTACCTGGATAATAAGGAAAACCTTTCAAACAGACCCGGCAATGTGGTCTGGCTGACAAGCAGCAATGAGGATGGGATTGTGCTGATGCGTTCCGTTTTTGACACTAATACCATGCAGTTTTGCGGATCTATTGCGGCAGAGGTGAAAAACACATCGCTGAAAGCCATCTTTGAACACATTGACAGCAGCAAGGTGGGAAATTTTACTCTGTATGACAGGAACGGGATGCCCATATATTCTACGGATATCCAAGTAACTGGGGGCAGTCAGGACAGAGGAGAGCGTGAAAGCGGCCGGGGGAGGGCCAGGGATTACCTTCATGCGGAATACCCTATTAACAGGGGAAAGCTGAAGATCGCCCATGTCATTGATATGACGGAGAAAAACCGAAGGTTCTCGGACCTTTTATATCTTATATCCGGAATCGGTTTCCTTGTATTTTTAGTGATCCTGGTTTCTCTTTGGCTCATGTTCGGAAATATGGCTAAGAACCTGAAGATACTTCTGGATAACATTCACCGTGTATCCGAGGGAGACTTCGACCTGGAACCCACCCTGTTCCGGAAAGGGGATGAGATGGATGTTCTTGCATTTAACATACAGGAAATGTCGGGCAGGATCAAGGCCCTGATGGACCAGGTGGTGAGGGATAAGGAGATACAGCAGCAGAACCAATACCAGCTATTGGAATTTCGGTATCATGAACTTCAGTCCCAGGTGAATCCCCATTTTCTTTTTAATATCCTTCAGTCCATTAATGGGATTGCGCAGATCAACGGAGATAAGCAGGTCAGCCGGCTGATCTGTATGCTGTCCAAATTTTTTAGAGGGAATCTGGAGCGCAGGAATGTGTCCTGTCAACTCAGGGAAGAACTGGAATATTCTAAGAATTATCTGGAGCTTTATAAGGACATATATCCGGACAGGCTGAATATCAAATGGGATGTGGACCAGCGTTTCCTCCATGTCAGGATACCGACCTATATCCTGCAGCCGATCGTTGAAAATTCCCTGGTACACGGTATGGAGCCTATGATCGGAACCTGTACCATATGGATCAGGGTCAAGGAGGAAGATGGGTGTCTGGTCATACGTATCTGGGATGACGGGGAGGGCATAGAGCCGGAGAAGCTGATGCGGGTAATGGCCGGAAGGGATGAGTCAAGACATATCGGTATACGGAATGTGCAGGACAGGATCCAAATGCTTTACGGGAACGAATATGGACTTTCCATCCGGTCGGAGTATCATGAATATACAGAGGTCAAGCTTACACTGCCGCTGGGGTGATTGCGTGAAAAGGAGGGATGAAAATGTATTCGGTGGTAATTATTGATGACAACAAGATTGCAGTGGAAGCAATTTCCAAATCCACGGATTGGGAAAAATTCGGCTGCCGTGTTGCCGGAACTGCATATGACGGAGTTGCAGGTCTAAAACTGATCCACAATTCGGCTCCTGATATTGTGATCATTGATATTCAGATGCCGGGTTTTAACGGGCTGGATGTGATCAAGAAAATCCAGGGTACCAGGAAAGATATCCGGTTCATCATCATTTCAGGCTACAGCCAGTTTGAATACGCACAGCAGGCGATCCGATACGGTGTAAGTGATTATCTGTTAAAGCCTATATTGACAGAGGAAATGGAGCAGGCATTAAAGCATGTGACGGACACGCTGCACAAAAAGGAGGCGGGGACGGCTCCTGGCCATATGGACAGTCTGGAGAGGAGAATCTATGGAATCCGCTCCGGCAAGGACGGCTATTCATCCATGGTATCCCAGGCGATCAGCTACGTGGACCGGAATATCAACCGCAACATTTCCCTTCGGGATGTGTGCGATGAGCTTTTGGTTTCCATGTCTTATTTTAGCAAATGCTTTAAAAAGGAAACAGGGGCAGGCTTCTCTTCCTATGTCACCATGGTGAAAATGGAGAACGCCAGGATCCTGCTTAAAAATCCTAAAAACAGGGTCAACGAAGTGGCGCATATGCTGGGATACAGCGACTACGCGTATTTTTTCCAGGTTTTTAAAAAGCAGTTTGGCTATGCGCCCAGCGATATAAAACTCAATGTCAAAAAGGAGGACAAGAAAAATGATCCAAATGCCGGAAAATAAGAGAAATGTGCCGTCTGTACTCACATGCATGGACGGTACCGTTGTAAGAGACAGCAGGCGTTGGTTTGAAACACGCAGGCCGGAGATACTGGAACTGTTCAGGGATCAGGAATATGGGCGTTTGCCCGACATGAAGGATGTGGAAATAAAAATCCGGGCGGCGGATTCGAGGCAGGGGCCGAACGTGATGGAGGGCCGTGCTGTGCGCAGGACGGTGGAAGTGGAGGCTATCCGGGGAGAAAATCATTTCAGTTTTAATTTTGTGGTATTTATCCCTGTGGGGATGAGACAACCGGTGCCTGCCTTTATCACCATCTGCAACCGCGGAATCAGGGACAGCGATCCTGCCAGACATTTTCTCAGTCCTTTTTATCCGGCAGAGACTATCATCTCTAGGGGATATGCCTGCGCATCCTTCCGCACACAGGAAGTAGCTCCGGATTATGATGAGGGATTCAGTACCTGTTTTCACAAATTGTTTCCCGAGTACAGAGAGAACCGTCCATTAGACGCATGGGGAGCCATAACCGTGTGGGCCTGGGCGGCCAGCAGGATCATGGATTATTTTGAAACTGATCCTCTGATCGATGAAAAGAGAGTGGCTGTGGTGGGACATTCCCGTGGGGGAAAGACGGCTCTGTGGTGTACGGCACAGGATGAGCGCTTTGCCATGGCTGTGAGCAGCTGTGCGGGCAACAGCGGGGATGCCATAGCCCGGGGGTCCAAAGGGGAGCGGATCAAGGATATTGCCAACCGGTTTCCCTACTGGTTTTGCGCTAATTACCAGAAGTATAAGGACAGGGAGGAGGAACTTCCCTTTGACCAGCACATGCTGCTGGCCCTCATTGCCCCCAGACTGGTTTATACCACATCCAGGACATTTGACAGCTGGGCAGACCCCGAAGGGCAGTTTGAATCCTGTGTCCAGGCAGATCCGGTTTACCGGCTGTTAGGTGTGCCCGGGATTGCTGAGAGGGAAATGCCCCTCCCGGAACACCCGCTGCATGAGGGGAGGATCGGGCATCACCATAAGACAGGGAACCATGATATGGACGAATATGACTGGAACTGCTTTATGGATTTTGCGGACAGGCATATGAGGTGAGAAAACAAGCCTGAGCCGGTTCCCATCACGGCGTCTCTCCCGCGCCCGCCGCCTTCTACCTGGAGGAGATACCCGAAGAATACATGGTAAATCGGTTCTTTCCATGGTATTTAGAATAGTATAAAGCCTTATCCGCATATTTGATCACGGTCTGAAGTTCCGTGCTGTCCTCCGGATAGACAGCGCAGCCTATGCTGCATCCCACCTGGATTTCGTGAGTTTCGCAGGGAAACGGCCGGTTGACGGCCTCAATGATATGGCGGGCAATAGGTTCTATAACCGAAACAGCAGCGCCAACCGGGACAATGAGTGCAAGCAAAAATTCATCTCCGCCAATTCGGGAAAGGATTTCGTTGCTGCGGGCCGCTGTGGTAAGCCGGCTGGAAATCTCGATCAATAGCTTGTCCCCAATGTCATGGCCATACCGGTCATTTACGATCTTGAATCCGTCCAGATCCAGATAGAGGATTGCAAGGGAGTGAGATAGGGGATCAAGGGTCTTACTGCACTGATTGATAGAGTTTTCAAATCCCAGCCTGTTTTTTAGGCCTGTGAGAGGATCGGTGGTGGCGATGGTTTTCATTTCGCTCAATGCCGCGTCAGTTATGTTCAGATCGCTGAACAGGTTGGAGAGGGCTGATTCAAGGTTTTCAAGTTCGCAGATACCGTTGGAATCAGGCATGGGTACCTTGCGGCCGGATTTGAGAAGGGTAGCCACTTCAGATAGCCGGTTCAGGGGCTCTGTAAGCTTTTTTGAAATGATGGAACTGAGCATCATGAATAAAAGCAAAAGAACTCCTCCGCTTGCGATCAGCAGCAACACCAGCTGCACAATATTATTGTATGCAATCTCCACCGGCTGGCGGACAACAACGGTCCACCCAAGGCCGTCATAGTCGTCATAACCGGTTGAGGCGGTAAAACCAGTTAAATATGTTTGATCGTCAGGCCAGGTGATGGAGGCCCATTGGCGGTTGTTGTCCTGATCCGTTTTGGCCATTGTCTGAACCAGGGATGCGCCGATGAGTTTCTTTGGCCCAAGCAAAACATCATGATCCTTACTGAGCACCAGAACCTCCATCTTTTGGCTGTCACGGAATGATTCAGTGGTCATGGAAACACGTTCCTGCGCCCAGTCCCAATTCAGGTGGGCAGCCAAAACACCCTTAAAATCCCCGTTCTGGTCGAAAAGGGGGGAACTGATATCAACAAAACGGAGCGGCTCATTGGCTGGATTGGGCAGCAGGTCTGAAAGCAGCAGGGCTTCATGAACATCCCCGATAAAATCCCCCTTGGCCCCTTGGATAAATACAGGCCGTTCAGAAATATCCGAATCCAGCAGGATGTTGCCGCTGGACGCTTTGACTATGCCGTCCGCATCCGTAACCCCCACCCAGGAAAAGGATGGAAATGAATCATGAAGCTGGTTGATCAACGTGGAGGTAATCTGGTAACTGTCATCGGTGACAAGTACGTCTGCTGCCTTCAGCAGATCCAGCTGGTGATAGTGGTTCCACATAAACTGATCCAGCTGCATGGAAATCTGCCTGGCCGTGTCGGCCAGGTTTTCGCCGGTTTCAGCCTGCAGTTTATAGCTGGAGCACAGGCCGATGATCACCGAAAGGGTTGTAATGATGCATATTGTGAATATCGTAAAATACTTGTTTATCTTTGTCTGCAGTTTCTCTGATTTCATAAGGTCCCAATCCCCGTTACAGTGTATAGTATAATGACTATGAGCAAATGTATAGTCTTAGCAATAGTCTACCACTATGATGGAAGGTTGTCATTAACAATACTCGTTTCATATCGCAGATTCTTGCAAAACTATTTGTGTTTTGCTATACTAATATGTAAAAGAATTGTTAAGATTGGAGAAGTGTATGAAAGAGAAGAATGAGGAGTTCATTCCCAGCTATGTAAAAATCCAGAATTTTATTTTGGAAAATATACAGCAGGGAATCTATTCTCCGGGGGATAAGATACCATCTGAAAATGAAATAGCCCAAATGTTCTCCGTCAGCCGGATCACTGCTAATATGGCAATTAAGGAATTGTCGATTATGGGGGTGGTGACCAGGCAAAAAGGAAAGGGGAGTTTTGTCAGCGATTCTTCCGACTATTCCACGTCCTCCAAGATGCTGGCCCCCAATCTTTTTCTAAAGCCTTTGGTTCCCAAGAAGCATTGCCTGGAGCGGACCATGGTGATCGAAGCATATCCGGAGCTGTTAGAAAAGTTTCATCTAAAGGAGCATGCGCTGGTGTACGAGATCATCCGTTCCGTTCAGCATCGGGGTCAGCTGATGGCATTGGATTTCAGTTATCTTCCCATTGACCTGACGGGATATCTTCCCATACAGTCGGATGAGATCACCAAGACCTGTCTTCATGACTACCTGCAAAAACACAGTGAATGCAATCCAAAGTATCTAAGTATGTATATTAATACTCCCCTGTATTCTTTTATGCACTATGATAAACTGTCATTTACAGATCAGGAAAATCTGATCTGCTGGACCACAGATATCCTGAATAAAGAGAAAAAGACAATTGCAACCACCTTCACGATTTCACCGGAGAATAAAGGAGAGACGCCTTTTATGACATTTTCCATTGGGTGATAAAGAGGATCCGGGAGCACGGCAATTGAAGCAGCATCTCACAGAGAACGTTTATATGACCTGTGAGGTGCTTTTTTGTTGTTAAAAAGTTGTTAATACATATATACAACTTGAGACGGGTATAACATGGATTGATATTGAGGGTGTGTCAACCTTTTTTTATGGATAAAAATGTTCTTAAATTTATATATTATGACTATAATGAATAAAAAACCGTAAAATTTAGTGCAATATTTACAAAAAAACCATAAAATATTTGTCGATATTGAAGGCCAAACTTATATAGACAAGTTGACAATTTGATGATATCATATTGCCAAAAGATGTATATACATTAAGTCAATAATATAAAAAGGAGGACATAGATGACAAGAGAGGATAGAATAAGGGCGGCCCTTGCAGGCGGAGAGGTTGACCGGCTTCCCTGCAGTGTGTGGATGCATCTCTCCGAGGTGGATCAGGATCCCAGATCCCTGGCGGAGGAGATGGTTTCCCAAAATGAGAAATATGATTTTGATTTTATCAAAATGATGCCCTTTGGCGCCTACTCCACCCAGGACTGGGGAGCTAAGATTAAAATTTACTGTGACCGCTATAAGGAACCGGTGATCATTGAACCGGGTATCAGGGAGCTGGGCGACTACGGTATGATCCGGCCTTTGGCAGCCACTCATGGAACCTGGGGCAAGACCCTGCAGGTCACCCGGCATCTTTCCAAGATCGTACCAAAGCACACGCCGTATCTGCAGACTATTTTCAGCCCGGCCACAACGCTTAAAAAGCTTACCAGCAACCGTCTGATACAGGATATGGTGGAACATCCCGAAGAAGTACATAAGGCGCTGCGGGCCATTACGGATACGACCATCAGCTTTGTGCAGGCCAATATTGAGGCAGGGGTAAGCGGCTTCTTTTTTGCTATTCAGACCGCGACCTATGATTTTATGACAGATGTGCTGTACGCGGAATTCTGTAAGCCCTATGATCTGGAAGTGATCAACAGCTATAAAGATAAGACATGGTTTAACGTGGTTCATATCCATGGATCCAATATCATGTACGATACGGTGAGCAAATACCCCTGCAACTGCATCAACTGGCATGACAGGGATACCCGGCCGGATATGAAGACAGCAAGGGAAACTGTTAAAAAGACCTTCCTGGGAGGAATACAGGAGGTTCCGAATATTATTAACGGTGTGTTGGATTACGACAGTTTCTTAAGGCGGAGCACACCGCAGCAGGTGATCGGCCATGTAAAGCAGGCAATCGCCATGGTGGATGGAAAAGGTCTGATCATTGGACCGGGATGCGTGTGTGATCCCAGGACGCCTGAGGAAAATCTCCACGCAGTAAGGAAAGCTGCTGAATTTTAACAGAACTGACAATCATCATACATAGGGTAATGGAGGTAAGGTATGGATTTAAAAAAAGGACAGGAAATTGAGGCCAAGGCGGAAGCCAAGGAATTTCCCAGTGGTTTGGTAATTATATGCGGATTAATTTTATTAGCGGCGCTGTTGACGTACATCATACCGGGGGGAGAGTATGTCAGGACTACCGTTGACGGAAGAGAGATGGTAGATCCCAATTCCTTCTCATATGTGGCAAGCCATCCGGCATCCCTGCTGGAAATTTTTACATCAGTGCCAAAAGGATTTCAGGCAACCAGCTGGATCTGCTTCCTGATCCTGATCGTAGGCGGAGCATTCAGCGTGATCAGTGATACAGGCGCTATCCAGGCAGCCCTGAATTCACTGTTAAAGAAAAGCAAGGGAAAAGACATTTTCTTTATTCCTGTTATTGTCCTGCTGTTTTCTATTGTCCCCACTTTGATGGGCACATTGGAGGCATATCTGGCATTTGTTCCTCTGGGAGTTATGCTGGCACGTTCCATGGGATTGGACGCATTGGTGGGAATTGCCATAACCGTGTGCGCGGGAGGCGCCGGCCTGGCAAGCGGAATCACGAATCCCTTCAACATCGGCGTGGCCCAGGGGCTGGTGGGGCTTCCTGTGTTCTCCGGTATCTGGTTAAGGATCCTGGCCTTTATCGGCTTTAATGTATCTGTTTCATTCTGGACCATGAAATATGCCATCATGCTGAAAAAGGATAAGAAGAACAGCTGGATCTATGATGTGGAGCAGCGTGCGGAGGGTTCCGACATGGTTGTGGAAATGCCGGAGTTCGATGCAAAAAGAAAACTGGTGCTTTTATCTGTTCTGGTAGGAATGGGCTACATCATCTATCTGGCTCTCACCGGCGGTGACTTTAAGAACGGCATTCCGGCCGTATTCCTGATGATGCTGGTAGTGGTTGGGATCGTTATGAAGTATTCTCCCAACGAGGTATTCCGCCGCTTTGGAAAGGGCGCTCAGGGAGTTGTGGGCGGTGTCCTGGTAGTGGGATTTGCAAAGGCGATCGCTTTGATCCTGGACAATTCCGGAACAGTGGATACCATTATCCATGCAGCGGTACAGATGTTAAACAATGCATCCGGCGTTCTCACGGCAGAGATCATGTACCTCATTGGCCATATCGGCAATTTCTTCATCATCTCCGATGCAGGACTTGCAACCGTATTGGTTCCCATCCTGTCCCCCATTGGAGACATGGCGGGAATCACACAGCAGACCGTATGTGCGGCTGCGATCCTGGGCGGAGCGCTGGGAAACATGATCATGCCTACTTCACCTCTGACCTCAGGCGCCATTGCCATGGCGGAGATTGATTACCGTGTATATTTAAGGTTTGTAATACGCATTTTCCTTACGAATTCCGTGTGGGCGGCCATCCTTGTGGCAATTGCAGCCATTGTTCAGATCGGGCCGTTTTAATAAAGTGCGCTTTCGGAGAATCCGCGGGTACACTAAAGTGCATTGGAGGAAAAAATGGAAAGAAATTCTGCATTATATAATCAATATATTGAGATCATAAAAAGAGAACTTGTGCCGGCAATGGGATGCACGGAGCCGATCGCTATTTCCTTTGCCGCGGCTGTGGCCGGAAAGCATCTGGGAAATCTGCCGGACCGCGTGACGGTGGAGGCCAGCGGCAACCTGATCAAGAATGTAAAAAGTGTGATCGTGCCCAATACAGACGGCTTAAAGGGGATAGAAGCAGCGGCGGCAGCGGGTCTGATCGCCGGAAATGCGGACCTGTTCCTGGAGGTGATCAGCCAGGTGACAAGCCGGCAAAAGGCGGAGATCCGCGAGTATCTGGACAGAAAGGTCATCAGCGTGGAGATCGCCAAATCAGATATTGTCTTTGATCTGATCCTCACAGCCTGGGCCGGGGATGACAAGGTGGTGGTCCGCATTGTAAATGAGCACACCAATATTGTTTACCTGGAAAAGAATGGGGAAGTCTTACTGGAAAAACCGTTCAGCTGCGGAGGTTCTGAGTCAGACGAGGAGAATGTGCTGACAGTGGACGGAATCCTGGATTTTGCCAAAACATGTGATCTGGAGGACGTGAGGGAGATCATCCGGCGTCAGATCAGCTATAACATGAAGATTGCAGAGGAAGGCCTTGACAATGACTGGGGAGCAAATGTGGGCAAGGTTATTTTAAAAACCAATGACCCCAAGGATGTCAGGATCCGCGCAAAGGCCAAAGCTGCGGCAGGTTCCGATGCACGTATGAGCGGATGTGAGCTTCCGGTGGTTATTAATTCAGGAAGCGGAAACCAGGGGATCACGGCATCCGTGCCTGTGATCGAATATGCCGGGGAGCTTCACAGCACCCAGGAGGAGCTGTACCGTGCCCTGGTGCTCTCCAACCTTCTGGGACTCCACCAGAAAGCAGGGATCGGACGTCTGTCCGCTTACTGTGGGGCGGTAAGTGCCGGCTGCGCCGCGGGCGCCGGGATCGCGTATCTTATGCATGAGGATGATAGGGTCATCAAGCATGCCATTGTAAACTGCCTGGCCATTACCTCCGGGATCATATGCGATGGAGCAAAACCATCCTGCGCGGCAAAGATCGCGTCCTCCATTGACGCGGCGTTTCTGGCCCTGGAAATGGCCAGGGACGGCCAGGAGTTTAAGGGCGGGGACGGAATCGTAAAGAAAGGCATTGAGAATACGATCGTAAGTGTCTCAAAGCTGGGCAAGGATGGAATGAGGGAGACCGACAAAGAGATATTGCGGATCATGGTTGGGGACTGATCCCATAAATAAATTATATATGTTGCTGTTTGATTGGGCATGATCGCGTTTAATGAAGTAGTAGTAAGAAAACGATAGATGACCGTAGTTTAAAGCTGATCTATACTAAAGGCCATTAATTAATGGGGCTGTGAAAAAATGAAGTTGATTTAATTCCATTTTTCCACAGCCCTTCTATTTTTATCAACATGCAGGAGAACAGCTATAAAGAGCGCATACTTACCCTTACCCCAACAAAAGTATGCTTTTTCTTCTTTAAGCTACCATATATATTACAAATCATAATATTGGGTACAACATATTTAATGATAGGTTTAATTAATGATTTCACATATAGTTTCTGCGCAGACAAAATAGCTGGTTTTTTAGGGAAGCATTCCAAACGATGGATTGGACGAATTGGCGGTGTGGCGATGATTTGTACAGCATTGACAATATTGGTAAAGAGTATTGGTGTATAGCATCCGGCGATATGGAAATGGTTCCGTTTATAATTATTATGGTGTGGTTAAAGAAAATCTGGGATATTACAGCTCTGTTGGCGGCGTTAATATCGGGATTTAAGAAGACCTTGAATTTACATACTGCTTGAATGATTTTTACAACCGTATTCTACGATATATGATTAGTTCTTGAATGATGATGGTACAGGCCCGCTCCACACGGCGTTATTTTGCCTGGTAGCGGGCCGCCTTTGTTATTGCTATCTTCTATAATATATGGTGTCTGTGGCCGGAAGATATAACTTAGAATGTAGCCATTACAAAAATTGTACATGCCTAACTCAGTACAAATTGATAAATATATGTTATTATATTACTATAAGTAATAGATATATAACAAGCTTTTGTCACTGTTTTGTCACTGGAAGAAAGGAATAATTTAGAATATAATCATAGTTACAATTAAAAATATGGTGGTTCTTTTCAGACGTTGAATTTGCTATATAAAGGGAGATTATATGAATAGAGAATTTATGAGAAGAAAAATACTGATAGCTGGTGTTTGTGCAACTTACCTAATAGCAGGATGTTCGCAAAATAAAGTGAATAACGATTCAGATACAGCACAGCCTCCCATAATTTCGGATATGGACACACCATCAACCTTATCCGAAGAAAACAATTTAGCAGACATTGAAACCACGCTAACCTCTTCTCCTCAAGATTCAGTGGAACCAGGACATGCAGAAGAGAGTATTACCGAAGGCCAATCCTCCAATAATGGGCTTACAGAATTAATATTGCTCCCCGAACACCCTGTCTTAAGCAAAGTACCGTTCTTTGCTGTGAGCTTAGGTGATGTATTATCTGGAGATTCGTATACGGAATCATACTCGGCAAAATCAGAACATGGATATCTGCATTTTTTCGAGGACACAGGAATTACTTATATTACGGGGGAGCCAAGCGGCACCATGGATAACAGTGTAAAAAGAATTCGTGGTGTTATTATCACCGATGAAACATACAAATTTTCTTGTGGCTTAAAAGTTGGAATGACTGTTTCAGAACTAATGGATATGCCGGTTCTATTTAATGATAGTTCATTAGTAACTATGATGAATTATTCTTATCTTCCTTTAGTAAAGGATAAGATGGATTATGATAATATTTATATAACGTCCATCGTTATGGAAAGAGGAAAAGATTATACCTATCAGGGGCTTGTCTACTCATATATAAAGTGCCAACTTCTGGCATTTGTTAAAGATAACAGAGTGATTGCTGTTTCCGTTGATGATGCAGTAGGCAACCTACATGATTTTTCAATCACAGAACTTTTTGTCCCTGAACACCCTCTTTTTAATGACAAGTTCTTCCAATTTGTTTCAATGAAAGAACTTAAAGAGGAGTTTCCTGATTTTCAATATAGGGGGACGCACGAAGGGACAAATGCCACAACTACTTACTATTATACGCCTGGAATGGAGTATGCAACACTTGGGGGGATGGATGGGGGTGTGACTGCAATTTTAATTACGGATGGAACATACTCCCTGGGGTGCGGTTTGCAGGTGGGGAGTGATGAATCTGAAATACTGAAATTCTGTTATCCTGACGTTGAAGAGTGGTTTCCCGGTGGTGATTCCATGTCGGTCGTAGATATCTGGAATGTCGAGGAGGTAAACAGTATTTTCCATAGTATAGACTATGATAAAATATATGCCATATCCATGTTAAACTTTAATCCCTTTGAATTTAGAAAGCAATATAGAGATTTGGGCTATGAAAAACAGGCAGAATTATTTAGCGGTGGTCAAAGTTCGATGTTGATTTATGTGAAAGGTGGGAGAATAGTGGCGCTTGGTACCAGCTTTTAATTTAAAAAAATATTTTTGATTTTGTTTCTATTTTTGGATTATTGCCTTATTTCATATGATGTTGGCAATGGCATTGAAGTAAACGGAAGAACTTTTACTATATCCGGGATTTACGAAGAGTTTGGAGCCCCGTGGATTGGTTCAAACTCCTTTCGCCTTTTTTCAGAAGTAGACGGAATGTTCTGATTATGATGTCAGGAGGATTAGTATTAGTTGTACAGATTTTCGCTTTGCTTCCATGCTATATTTTTCTGAAGAGAAGCAGTATTATTCAATTGCTGAAGTAGTTAATAATATTTGGAGATATAGTGTAAACAAAATCCCTGACCCTACAGACGATAATGAACAGCCGTAGCTGCAGCAGAAACGCAGTTAGGGCTGTTTTTTCAAAAATCCTGTCGATATTCTTTCTTCTTAACTCCCGATTTCTTTCCTGGAAAATCCCCAGTATTTCTATAATGTTTTATTCGGCTTAATACACGGTACAGTTTTTCTATGCTTCAGTTTATCAGCATATATCAATTGGTTTCGCTTCTGCTGCAATTTCATTGATATTAGTAAAATCATGCTCTCTTATGTCTCAGGAGCTGAAAGAGGATAGACCTCCCAGAAATTGTTTTTGTATAAGTTATTCTTATTAAAAGGATTAGTAACCTGAATTGCTCCATTATGAAAAATAAAGTATAAAAGATATAGGAGGGATTTAAATTATGAAGACATTAATCGCATACTTTTCAAGAAAAGGAAATAACTACGTAAACGGCACGATTAGAAGCCTGTCTGTAGGCAACACAAAGGCTGCAGCAGAAATGATTGCAAAACTCACCTGTGGGGACCAGTTTGAGATTGAACCGGCTATACCGTATTCGGAAGATTATGATGAGTGCACCAGACAGGCGCTGGAAGATTTGAAAAGCGGCGCCTGTCCAAAACTCAGACGGAAGCTGGATAGTATTGCAGAGTATGATGTGATTTATCTGGGATATCCGAACTACTGGGGAACTATGCCGGTACATGTATTTCTCTTCTTGGAATCCTATGATTTTGCAGGAAAGATAATTATGCCGTTCTGTACACATGAGGGAAGCGGAATGGCGAACAGCGAAATTGATATCAGGAGAATCTGCCCGGGCGCGAAGGTTGAAAAAGGACTTGCAATCCACGGTGCTGATGTACAACGGGCAGGGAAAGCAATAGAGAAGTGGGTTTGGATGTTTCAAAATGGAGGACGATAAGGCATGAGTATCACAGAAAATGCTAAAAAATACCATGAGAAAATGTTTCCGGGATATCACTCCAGTTTTGTTGAGACGGATCCGGAGTTTATAGAACGGTTTGATAACTTTGCGTTCGATGAAGTGGTAAACAGTGATGACTTAGATGACCATACCAGAATGATAGCAATTTTAGCAGTGCTGATTGGCTGTCAGGGAATAGATGAGTACCGCGCCATGCTGCCGGCTGCCCTGAATTTTGGCGTAACCCCGGTGGAAGCAAAGGAAATGGTCTATCAGGCAGTTGCCTACTTAGGAATCGGCAGGGTATTTCCATTTCTCCATGTGGTGAATGAGACACTGACGGAGCATGGAGTGAATCTGCCGTTAGAGGGGCAGTCCACGACCACCACAGAAAACCGGCTGCATGGCGGCATTCGGGCACAGGTGGATATTTTCGGTGAGGAAATGAGGGATTTCTGGAAGTCCGGGCCGGAGGAGAGCCGGCATATAAATCTGTGGCTGACAGATAACTGCTTCGGTGATTACTATACCAGGACAGGTCTGGATTACCGCCAGCGGGAAATGATTACGTTTTGCTTTCTGGCGGCCCAGGGAGGCTGTGAACCACAGCTCACCAGCCATGCGTCCGCCAATATGAGAATTGGCAACGATAGGTCATTCCTTATTAAGATTATTTCCCAATGTATTCCGTTTATTGGGTATCCGCGCAGCTTAAATGCGCTGCGGTGTGTCAACGAAGCGGAAATGGCAGGGTAATAAAAGCAGAATTGTAAAAGCAGAGATGGACCTCCGATGCTTCTTGACCCGCCTTTCCGGTCAAGAAGATGAGCCGTCCTGAACAGTTACAACTGCACACAATGAAAGTGAGGAGAAGAAATGGACAGACGTACATGGCTGATTACAGGCGTAAGCAGTGGATTTGGATACGAGATGACAAGGCTTTTGCTGGAAAACGGAGAAACCGTTGTAGGAACTGTAAGAAACAGGGAAAAGGTTAAAGAACTGACGGAGAAATACCCGGTTACCTTTGACTGCCGGCTCCTTGATGTGACGGATGTGGACGGAATCCATGAAATCGTAGACGCAGCCTTTACAGAGCACGGAAAGATTGATGTCGTTGTGAACAATGCGGGTTACGGCTTATTCGGGGCGGCAGAGGAGCTGACCGATGAACAGGTAAACCAGATAATCGCCACGAATCTGACCGGCTCGATTATGGTAATCCGTTCAGCCCTTCCCTATCTGAGGAAACAGCAGGGGGGCAGGATTATCCAGATTTCCTCCTACGGCGGACAGGTGGCGTATGCGTCCAATTCCATGTATCATGCCACAAAATTTGGAATTGAAGGCTTTTGTGAGTCCGTGGCCCAGGAGGTTGCGGAGTTTGGCGTAGGCGTGACAATTGTGGAGCCGGGCGGGGCGAGAACGGAGTTCCGTTACGGGAGCGCAAGGGTTGCAAACCTGATGCCCGAATATGAGCATTGCCATGGATTTTTGAATATGCTGGACCCGGAAAACGGACTGGCGCCCGGAGACCCGGTGGAAATGTCCAGACGCATCATTGAGAGTGCGGATTTGACGCCTGCGCCTATGAGAATGGTGCTTGGCTCACAGGCATTGAAAGCCACTATTGAACGTTTGGAGGAACGCGTTGCAGATTATAAAACACAGACGGAGCTGGCGGCTTCTACTGATATTGTAACTGTTCAGGACGGTCCATCTTCTTGACCGGAAAAGCCGGTCAAGAAGCATCGGATGTCCATCCGATGGGAAAATAGGTGCAAAAACGGTCTTATAAGCAAGCTTAACGCCCGCTTTTGCACCTATTTTCCCGCCGTCCTGAACTGTTACCTGATATTCAGGAATAGGAGGAATCCATGTTCAGAAAAAAAACAGCGGGTGTCTTTGCGGCGGCAATGGTACTTGTACTGGCGGTCAGCGGCTGTTCCCAACAGGCGGCAGCGGAAACCGCAGCATTGGCATTTGAAGGCACACAGGAAGAATTGAATGAGGAAGAAGCATTGCCGGCAGGGGAAAGGAATTCAGCTATCACGCCGGAGCCCCAGCCTACGGAAATAACAATTACTGCCGGGGAACAGGTCATTACGGCTTTGCTGGAGGACAGCAGCACGACCCGGGATTTTCTTGCCACCCTGCCCCGAACCCTGACAATGAATCAATACGGAGGCCGTGAATATTATGGCAGGATCGAGTCAATGAGCGAAGAAGGGGAGGCAATTCCTGATTTTGAAAATGGGGATGTAACTTACTATCCCGCAGGACCCTCTTTGGCCGTATTCTTTGCAGGTGAGGAACAATCCAGTCAGGGCGGGCTGATACGAATGGGAAAAATCACTTCGGATTTATCTGTTTTGGCGGATCTAGGTGATACCGTTGAAATGCAGATTGCAATAAGCGGGTCATAGGAGGTGAAAATATACAGAATTTTAAACGGTAAAAACAAATCTGGCATAAGGAGAGAGATTTCATGAAAAAAACATTACTGTTAGCAATGATTTTCGCGGCGCAGCTATCTGTTACTGCGTGCAGCGGAGGAACCGGAACGGAAACCACAGAGGCAGCTGCGGAAATAGAAGCAGGAACAGCCGCTTTAACAGCGGATTCAGAAACAGAAAATCCGGATATGTCAACTGGAGCAGCGGAGCCGGGAGTACAGAGGCAGGAGGAACCTGTTTTGGCAGAGACAGCTCCGAATCAGCAGCCGGCTGTTACTGTAAGTCAGGGAGCAGAGCAGACAGGAGAAGCGTCACACAGTTCCGTTCTGGTCGCTTATTTCTCCCGGGCAGAGAATATTGGCGGCACACCTTCCGTGGATGCGGTTTCCTCCGCAAGCATTAACATCCGTGACGGAGAAGTGGTCGGGAATATGCGCGTTATGGCAGAGGTAATTCAGGATCTGACCGGAGGAGATATATTTTCCATTCAGACTGAGCGCAGCTATTCCCAGAATTACCGTGAGTCCACCAATGAAGCAAGGGCGGAATTAAATTCTGATGCAAGACCGGCGCTGGATGCCCATGTGGAAGATATGAGCTTGTACGATGTGGTTTATGTGGGCTACCCGAACTGGTGGGGGACAACACCAATGGCAGTTTCCAGCTTTTTGGAGGAATACGACTTTTCCGGTAAAACCGTAATCCCGTTCTGCTCCCATGAGGGAAGCGGTCTGGGAAGCGGAGTGTCCGTGATCCGTGAGCTGTGCCCGGACGCAACCATCTTAGATGGCTATGAGGTTCGGGGCAGCAGAGCAGCCGATGAGGATACTGCGGCAGGCATAAAAGAGTGGATGCAGAAAATCGGGCAGACGGCAGAGGATTAAAGCGCAGGCAGCAGAATTGAAAAGAGAAAACCAAAGGCAGGTACGACATGAAGAACCGGACGAAACTGAAACGTATCACAGATATTCTGATGACCTTTATCCTGTTTGGTCTTATGGCGTTCCAATACACAGGGGAGCTGGCCCATGAATGCCTGGGAGCTGCCATGCTGTTCCTTTTTCTTACTCACAACTTTCTAAACCGCGGGTGGTACCGTTCCCTTGGAAAAGGGAAATACAATGCCTTCCGTATTCTGCAGGCGGCGGTAAACCTGCTTCTGCTGGCAGATATGCTGGGCATGATGGCAAGCGGCATCGCCATGTCCCGCCATGTATTCAGCTTCCTGCCAATTTACGGGGGACAGTACGAAGCACGGCTCTATCATCTGGCAGGCTCCCATTGGGGGGTTCTCCTGATGTCGGTCCATCTTGGGCTGCACTGGGGCATGATGATGTCCATGGGGAGAAAGCTGTCAGGAAGGGAACTGCCCCGGATAGTTGTCTCCGCCCTGCGGGCCGCCGCATTTCTGATTGCATGTAACGGCGTAGTGTCCTTCTGGCAGCAGGGATTTTATGTATATCTGTTTCTGACCAACGAATTTTTAATTTGGGACAGCGGGCGGACAGTTTTCCAATTTCTGGTTCAGGAGGCATCCATTATGGGAACCTGCATATTCCTTACCTATTATGGAGGGAAGATGCTGCAGAAAAAGCAGAGAGTTACCAAGGTACAAAAACTATAAATCATCACAAAGGAAAAGGAGGAATTTTATGAAGAAAAAAAGGATACTGGCAGCAGCCATGGGTGCTGCGCTGGCAGCTTCACTTGCGGGCTGTGCAGGCGGTTCATCTGCTGCAGCGACACCGCAGACGCAGGCAACAGCAGATACAGCGGCAACGGAAGAAACATCAGAAGAAGCGGCAGAACAGACAGGGGAAACAGCGGTATCGGCAGACACGGGAACATTTACGGTAAACGGCGGAGCGGAGATTCCCATATCCTCCCTCGAATACCGGACGGACTCCCAGGATGCGCCGGTGGTCTACTTTATCTCCGACATAACTCCGGAGGCCCTGGTGGGAATTTATGAAGCCCTGGGATGGGAGCCGACCGGGAACGTAGCGGTAAAGATGTCAACCGGTGAGCCGCCTGCCAGCAACTATCTGCGTCCGGAGTTGGTTGGAAATCTGGTTCAGTCCGTGGATGGGACCATCGTGGAGTGCAATACAGCCTACGGCGGCTCCCGGGCAGAAACCGCCATGCACTACCAGGTGGCGGAAGACCATGGGTTCACGGCAATCGCCGATGTGCAGATACAGGATGAAAACGGCTCCATGTCCATTCCGGTTGAAGGAGGCACCCGCCTGAGTGAAAACCTTGTGGGCGCCGCATTTGGAGATTACGATTCCTATTTGGTCCTGTCCCACTTCAAAGGCCATGGCATGGCAGGCTTTGGCGGGGCTATCAAGAATATATCCATCGGTCTGGGGTCCAGTGAAGGAAAAAACTGGATTCACACCGGCGGCACAAGCAGAACCAGCTTTATGGGGGGCGAGCAGGACGCATTTCTGGAGGCAATGGGGGATGCGGGGAAATCCGTGTCCGATTATCTGGGAAATGGTGAGCGTATTACCTATATCAACGTGATGAACCGGATATCCATTGATTGTGACTGCAGCGGCAACCCTGCGGAGCCGGATATCCATGATATAGGAATCCTGGCCTCCAATGACCCGGTGGCGCTGGATCAGGCATGTATCGATCTGGTATCCCATGCAGAGGCAAACGAAAGCCTGATGAACCGGATTTCTGACCGGAACGGCATCCACACACTGGAAAATGCGGAGGCAATCGGCCTGGGCAGCCGGTCATACCAGTTGGTAAATATGGATAATTAATTACTGTGGTCCGCTGCCGGGCGCATGAAGGTTTACTTCGTAATTGCTACCAGCCTGCATTTCTGGTAAACTGTCAATAGCACAGTATAATCCGGGAGGTGGTATATCCATGCTGTTAAGACAGATGAAATATTTTATTGCAGTTGTTGAATGTAACAGCTTCACGGAAGCGGCGGAGCAGATGTTTATCTCCCAGTCCGCCATTTCACAGCAGATACAGGCGTTGGAAAAAGAGCTGGGTGTGACGCTGATACGGAGGGAGAACCGGAAATTTTCCCTGACCCCGGCAGGAGAATATTTCTACCGGCACAGTAAGGGGCTGCTGGATGAGGCAGAGCATCTGCGCCATGAGACAATCCGGCTGGGGCAGGATCATGAGCTGAAACTGCGTATCGGATACCTGCGCTGTTACAGCGGGCAGGAGCTCCATCAGGCGGTTGCGGAGTTTTCGGAGACTTACCCGGAGGTGTCTATTGACATTGTAAACGGAACCCATGAGGAACTGTATGATCTGCTGCGGTTCGGAGGTGTTGACCTGGCTCTCAGCGACCAGAGGCGTGCATTTTCTGACGAGTATGTAAATTTCCAGGTGTTACAGTGCGACTGCTATGTGGAGGTGTCCAGCCGCAGCAAAATCAGCTCCCGGCCATACATAGAGCTGGGGGAACTCAGAAAGATACCCTGCATCCTGATTTCATCAAAGGAGCAGCAGAATACCGAGCAGGAATATTACCGGAGTACCCTTGGCTATGGCGGGAACTTCCTGTTTGCGGAGAATCTGGAGGAGGGACGTCTGATGGTGATAGGAAACCGGGGATTTCTGCCAATAGAAAGCGTGGGGACGCTGCCGCCGCCGGGCGCCGGTATTATCCGTCTGCCGCTGCTGAAAGCCGGAACACCGGTAAAGCGGAATTTCTGCGTATTCTGGCGTAAGGAAAACTCCAATTATTATATTGAGGAATTTGCTGATATCCTCCGCAGGCTGATTCATTTGACAGTATCATGACCGAGAGGGTATGCCCCGAAGGACCGCATCTGTTTAGACAGGTGCGGTTTTGTGCGTCCATCAGTCATCATAAGTATTACTTATCATGTTCATTACCAATTAAAATTGCTGTTTTTTCCTGATTCGATAAAATAGAAGTAACAGTTCAGGACGGCGGGAAAATGGGTGCAGAAGCGGGCGTTAAGCTTGCTTATAAGACCGTTTTTGCACCCATTTTCCCATCGGATGGACATCCGATGCTTTTTGACCCGCTTTTCCGGTCAAGAAGATGAGCCGTCCTGAACAGTTACAAATAGAAGTATAAGAAAAGCATGGCTGGAACAGAGCATAAAAACCTGTAAGCGCAGATAGGAGAAATTAAGTATGAAAAAGCGGACACTTGGAAAATCTGGTCTTCTGGTATCGGAAGTGGGGCTGGGGTGCATGGGACTCAGCCAGAGCTATCCTCCCTTTCCTGATAAACAGGAGGCAGTCACCTTTTTAAGGCGGGCGGTGGAGTTGGGAGAAACCTTTTTTGACACCTCGGAGCTGTACGGCATATACCGGAATGAGGAACTGGTGGGGGAGGCCCTGGAGCCTGTCCGGGAGCAGGTGGTGATTGCAACGAAGTTCGGCTGGAATATCCGGGACGGGAAGGTATTGGGCCTGGACAGCCGCCCGGAAACCATAAAGCGGTCCGTGGACGGTTCCCTGAAACGTCTGAAGACGGAATACATTGACCTTTATTATCAGCATCGTGTAGACCCGTCAGTTCCCATAGAGGAGGTTGCGGGAACCATGAGGGAACTGGTAAGCCAGGGTAAAGTCCGGCACTGGGGGCTTTCAGAGGCCGGCGTGAATACAATCCGCAGAGCCCACAGGGAATGTCCGGTTGCCGCCCTGCAAAGTGAATATTCCATGTGGTACCGAAGGCCGGAGACAGACGTGATGCCGGTGCTGGAGGAACTGGGGATTGGCTTTGTTCCATTTAGCCCGCTGGGGAAAGGGTTCCTGACAGGCACAATCGATGAGATGATATTATTTTCGGAACAGGACGTCAGGCGATCCATTCCACGGTTTCAGGACCGGCAGAACCTAAAGACAAACCTAAAGCTTGCCCGGGTAATCAGACGTTTTTCAGAAAGCAGGGAGCTGTCTTTGGCCCAGGTTGCCCTGGCATGGCTGCTATCCCGCAAGTCTTGGATTGTGCCGATACCCGGAACGAAGTCAGAGGCGAGACTGATGGAAAACATGAGCGCGGCTTATGTGGAATTAAACATGGAAGATTTGGAGGAGCTGGATGCAATCCTTGGTGCATATCCGGTAATGGGGGAACGGTATTCCACGGAAATGCTGGAGATTGTTGACAACTAAAGAGGGTACAGTGGGATTTCCAGCCTTCCAGCCGACCGTGAGGCAGGGCATCAATCAAATGCCATCTTCTTGTCAAATGATACAATGCAAAAAAAGCAGATACAAAAATCGGGAGGATACGCAGACATATGATTTCTATTTTTAAGCGGGAATTTATTTATCTATGGTACTATTTCACATTACAGCTGCAACAGATTTTGTTTTACTGGATACTTGGAATGGTGCTGGGTTCCATCATTTCCGTATTTGCAAAAGACAGGATTCACCGTCTGTTTGCTTCCATGAAGGATAAGCCTATGGGCATTCTGGGAGTAATCCCGGCAAGCGCCCTGGGAATCCTTTCCCCCTTATGTATGTATGGAACCATACCGCTGGCCTCGTCATTTTCAGAAAACGGCATGGAGGACGACTGGCTGGCGGCATTTATGATGAGTTCTATTCTCCTGAATCCGCAGCTGATGCTTTACAGTACCGCTCTGGGACCAGCCGCTTTTTGGATTCGTCTGCTATCCAGTTTTGCCTGCGGAGCATTGGCCGGGGTTCTGGTACGGTTATGTTTCCGAAAAAAGGGCTTCTTTAATTTTCACAGGTTTGCCGCTCCGGTCAATCGCGACACAGACTCCAACCTGTTCCTGCGTTTCTTAAAGAATCTGTACCGAAACGTGAGGGCAACGGGAGGCTATTTCCTGCTGGGGATTGCTTTATCGGCCATCTTTCAGCGCTATGTTCCTGCGGAAGGATTTGCGCTGCTGTTTGGGAGAAATGAGGGCTTTGGACTGCTGATGGCCGCAACCATTGGCGTACCATTATATGTCTGCGGAGGCGGCACCATTCCCCTGCTTCTTCAGTGGATGGCCTCCGGCATGAGCCTTGGTGCTGCGTCCTCTTTTATGATAACGGGACCAGCCACGAAAATCACAAACCTGGGTGCGCTGAAAATAGTCCTGGGAGCAAGACATTTTTTTATGTACGTTCTATATGTGATGGGATTTTCGCTATTTACCGGCTGGGTAGTCAATCTATTGGTTTGATATGTTACTGGGCTGAACGAACCATGTAATCCAGATACAGCTAAGGTAAAGACAATAGAGTAAAGAAAATTGCAGGCTTCCGGTACGTCATATCGGAAGTCTGTTTTAATATTACTCAAACATTACTCAATAATTTTGAAAACAAATAGGGTGTATGCTTGCAGAAAAATGAAAGGATCATAAATACATATGAAAAGGCTGAATTTGGTTCTGCGTGTGAAATTCCATTCTCTCCGGTGATAAAGAAAGAGCTGACGGAAGTGCCGCTGGTAAAACAAATATTTGAATGTATGGAATCCATACCCATTGACCGGAACGATACCCGGCAGTCGCTGGGGGTGATATCGGAAGTGGCTGAACGCGTCAAAAAGAAAGAAAACTGTCTGATATTCCCGGAAGGAACCAGAAGCAGGCAGGGGAACCGGCTTCTGGATTTTAAGAGCGGATGCTTTAAAGCAGCGGTAAAAGCAAAGTGTCCCATTGTACCGGTGGCACTTTTAGATTCCTACAAACCGTTTGATGAAAGCAGTATAAAACCAGCCACTGTGCAGGTGCATATTCTGGACCCCATTTCGTACGAGGAATATTGTGGTTGGAAAAAACCGGAAATTGCTGCCGTTGTAAAGAAAAGAATTGAAAAAACAATCATGGAGGCAGAACCTGTGGATAAACTTTTGGAGTAAAACGGCGGTATTGGTATTGCTTGTGTCAGGAGGAATTGCGTTAGCCTGTAAGAAAGCAAACCGCGTCAGGTATATTAGAGTGGTCGCAGACCAAAGAAAAACAGCAATTAATGATTCTCAAACAATACCCGAATCAAATTGAAATAAAGAAATGTTATTATTTCAACATGATCAGCAGAATGGAAGGGAACCGGGAGAATGACACTGCAGACCAGGAAAATAAAATGTAAGTACGAGAGGAGATTATTTATGAAGTTATTTGAAAGTATTGATTGGCTGTTAATAGGAACCAGATATATGTCTTGGGCGATTGCACTGCTTGGGATTGTAGGTTCCGTGATTTTGTTTTTTGCAAATATTCCGTTAGGAATAGGATCGGCAATGGTATTCGCCGCCTCGTTCTTTTTGGCAATTTCCGTGACTCTTTTGCTGCTCCCAAAGCAGCTTGCAAAAGGTGTACTGGAGGGAAATAAACGCTATCTTACAGGCGCGATTACGTTTGTAATTGCTCTGGTAATTATGTTTGTCGTTTGGAATGTCAGTGGTGGTTTCCCAAATTTGAATTTGATTTTTATGTAAATAGTAACGTTAGTAAACACAGATGGGATAAGCCGTTCTGGATGGATGGTTTTATAAAACGATCAGCCATAACGGCTTTTCTTACAGATTCATAAAAAAGTGAGGAATCAATATGAAAAAAATAATAGCGGGTATTTTATCAGGCGGCTTACTGATGTGTCTCTTGACAGGCTGCAGTCCTGTAAAAGTACAGGTCGGCGGTAACAATGATACGGCGGGAGGCAATGACACAAAGATAGAAACAGAAGCGGCCCCAATGGTGTATCATACCGTAACGCTTCCCAGTCAGTATTTTATTACCTATGAGGTTTCCGGTGAAGATGGGATCGTGAGAACCATCTCAAAGGCAGTTGATGCTGACGGCAACATCTATTACGAGGCGGATCAGGAATATTTATTTTTGCTTGAGGGAAAGAATTACATACTTTATCAGCCGGAAAACGGAACATTTACAAGGCAGGGGTCCGATAAATACCAGCCGGACTATGTAAAAAAGCTGACAAAGGATTTTGGGGATTATGTGGAAAAGGCCAGACTGACTTTCAATCAAACGCCAACCGGCCAGGTAACGGTTGTGGGGCGCGACTGCGATATTTACGCCATTTCCATTAAATTTGCCAACTATGAACAAAGATATCAGTACGCAATTGACAAGGAGACTTATGCGTGTCTGGAAGTAAAGAGTGAAAAGAATATATCCGGTTTTGAAAAGGAGGGCGATAATGGCTTTACCTGTGTCAGATTTGATACAGGACAGATAGATCTGCCAAAGGAATTTTTAGAGAGCAGAAGTTGATACAAACTGAGAAACAGAGGTGATTTTTTGGGAAATATAATTTCTTATCTGCGCTGGAGAGGGGATTTACTATGGTCGGAAGCACCTTTTAATGAGGTAGACAACCTAATCCTGGCCTGTCTGTCCTATTTCGACTTTGATGGTATTGTGTCGGAGACAGAAAAAAATCCGGTTTCCCTGATGTGCGCTGCGGAGAATTTCTTTTCTGAGCACCGGGAAAGCAAGTCCCCGGCTGATCCGGATTTATTAAAAAAAGCCGCGGCTTCTAAAAGATATGGAGACATTATGCTTTGGGGATACCGGGACGTCATGGATCGGGAACAGGAAATGACACAGTTTGCGGCCCTGCATTTTGTATTGGAGGACGGGATTGATTACATCTCCTTTCGTGGTACAGATAATACCATCGTTGGCTGGAGGGAATCCTTTCGGCTGGGTTTTGAGGTCGTACCGGCCAGAAAAGAGCTGCCGGGTATCTGGAGGAAACGATATGCAAAGACGGTACGGTACGTTACCGAATTGGAGGACATTCCAAGGGAGGAAATTTAGCCGTTTATGGGGCGATGATGTGCAGTGAAGGGGCAAAGGAACAAATTGATGCAATCTATATGAATGACAGTCCGGGACTTTGCCCCGCTATGATAGATGAGGAAAAATGCCAGGATATTCAAGGCAGGATAATAAAAATAGTGCCGGAGTTCAGTATTATTGGAATGCTGTTTGAAGGTAACGATACTGTAAATGGGACGGAGCAGAAAGTGGCGATGAATTCTGGTCTTATTGTAAAGAGCAGCGCGGACGGAATTTTACAGCATGATGCCTTTTCCTGGCAGATAGAAGGAAACCATTTTGCGACAGCACAGCAGTTGGCGGAGAAAGCCCGGATTTACAATGGTATTTTTGACCGCTGGATTGAAAGCACGGATTTTGAGGAACGGGAACTTTTTGTACGAAATTTTTTTGATGCTCTGGAAGCGGGAGGAGCAAGAACAACATCAGAACTTGCAAAAAGTGATGCCGGTGGATTTGAAGCCATATTATTTGCAATGGTAAGTTCTGAAAAAAGCTCCAAAAAAGTGGTGGGAAAGCTGTTTTATTCTTTTTGGGAAGAACTGAAGGCGATCAATTATCCCAAACTGGTAACTGTTCAGGACGGCTCATCTTCTTGACCGGAAAAGCGGGTCAAGAAGCATCGGATGTCCATCCGATGGGAAAATGGGTGCAAAAACGGTCTTATAAGCAAGCTTAACGCCCGCTTTTGC
>Ga0129308_1000237_pt1 | contig 96814 bp, 91 predicted proteins | sample L827metagenome_FD_94440 | JGI IMG/M metagenome (GOLD analysis project Ga0129308, IMG submission 94440) | Ring-tailed lemur group fecal microbial communities from Wisconsin, USA - L827 metagenome | ecosystem: Host-associated > Mammals > Digestive system > Large intestine > Fecal | place: USA...
AAAAACCACTTGTAAAACAAAGAGCAAGTGGTTATAATAAAATAAGTAATCCTCGATAGCTCAGCGGTAGAGCATTCGGCTGTTAACCGAAGGGTCGTTGGTTCGAACCCAACTCGGGGAGTTGTGAATCCTGTAAATGTTTGATTTACAGGATTTTTTCTTATCTTGTATATTTGGATGAAAGCCAGGGAAGAAGGAGGCAGAATTTGTGGGTAATATAATTGATTATCTTAGATGGCGAGGGGATCTGACATTTGCACAGTCCCCGTTTAATAATGTCGACAACCTGATCTTATCTCAATTATCCTATGTCAATCTTGACGGAATTGCACCAGGTAAGGGTGAGGCGGGCATAACGATAGAAGAGCTGGCAAATGCATTTTTTACGAAATACAGCCTGCAAGATTTGAAAAAAGATAAATCATTTCTTCGCAGAGCACCGGAAATATTAATGGAATTGGAAAAGACAGTGCGATATCGAGATGCTGTCGTGAAAAATTTTGTTAATTACATTGATGAAAAGAGAGAAATACAATTTTCGGCAATGGAGATTTGCTTAAGTGACGGTAGTTCATACATTGCATATAGAGGAACGGATGATACGATCGTAGGGTGGAAAGAAGACTTTAATCTCAGCAGAGGTGTAATTTTGTCTGAAGAGGCGGCGGTGGTTTATCTAAACTATGTAGCATCGCTCTGTCAGGGGAAGATACGGATTGGGGGACATTCGAAAGGTGGTAACCTTGCAGTCTATGCCGCCGCCATGTGCGAACCGGAGAATCAGGAGAAAATTTTGACAATATATGACAATGACGGCCCGGGATTTATCAATGATTTTTTGAAGTCGGATGAATTTTTACGTATAAAATTACGCGTTGAGAGACTGATTCCCGAGGGTTCCATCATCGGTATGCTGCTGGACCATGCAGTGCAGCCTAAATACATAGCCAGTTCGCAGGTAGGTGTCCGTCAGCATGATGGCTTTACCTGGCAGGTTCTGGGTGCAGATTTTGTCTATAAGAAAAGGCTAAACAAAAGAGCTGTTTTATTAAATGAAACTTTAGATAGCTGGATTCATAATATGGATGATGAAAAGAGAAATGAAGTGATTGATAGTTTCTTTTCAGTAATGGAAGTGACGGGAGCTTCCACTCTTACAGAGCTGCAGGATGGTGGTTTAAAGAATATCCGCTTGATGTTAAGAAAAATTGATCAGTTAGATCCAAAGGTTCGAGAAAGTGTTGATGAATTGATTAAAGCATTGGTCAGTCATTGGTATAAATTTATTTAATGTGTCGGGTGTATATTTCGCTGCCAATAACAGATACTATTTAAAAACAGGAGGTAGACAGCAGATATGTATTTGAACAAAGGTGAATCCGATCACGAACCTAAATTTCCGGCACGCACCAATCCGGGTCGTTTCTCGGCAGAACGTGATGCGATAACGGGAAGGGACTCCTTAAAATCATCAGAAGAAAAAAATGTAAAACCAGATGATGTTCCCCGAAGAGATGGACTGGGGGGAGAGTAAAAGCATTATTCACTCTGTTAATACTTGTTTTTAGTAAGGCCTGAATGAACTCAAGTAAAGTATATAGTTGGGAAGGAAATGCTAAGTTTTTGGTATTTCCTTCTTTTACTAATGCTAATTAGTGATGCTTAGTATTGCTGTAACGATTCTAATAGCATATATAAATCAATCAAAAAAGTAACCGTCCCTCACCAAAGGATTCTGGTTACTTTTTTAAGTAATATTTGATTTTGGACTAACCGTCTATCAGTAGTGCCTTTTTTCTAATACTATTTTGACAAATGATTTTGAAATTGTCAAATTCAATAATTGTTTTTTGATTCACCTGAAATCCAAATTGTTAGTGAAATTCTATCTCTAAAACTTCCACTTGAAAAAGCAAATAATTTTCTTCTTCTGCTGATGAGAAATGTTTAGAAAGAATAGGGCATTCATCTAACATTTTTTGTTTCATTTTAATGTCATTACATTCCGTTGCCTTACCTGTTATTCTTAACCACTCCCGCGTTTCTTCTTTTTTGGATAATATCTGAATATTTCCATTCTCTCTTAGCTGTTTATGTGCTTGATTTCTGTTATTCGTAGAAATATATAATCTATTATCATATTCCATTACAGCACCAAATGGTCTGCCGGCAGGAAAATCGCCATTTATCGTTAAAACATAAAAATATCCACATTCCTTTAAAAACTCATATGCCTTGCTCATATTTAGTATCCTCTATAAACTGGAAATTTTTCAAAAACTTGGTATTTCATCATAAAGTGTTCAAGGGTGTTCAAACATTATGAAGCAAAAAATAAGAGAAACGCTGTAAATTAGGCGTTTCTCCCACTTTTAAACACTGCCGCAGACCGGAATCGAACCGGTACGGGTATCACTACCCACGGGATTTTAAGTCCCGGGCGTCTGCCAGTTCCGCCACTGCGGCATAAATGGGACCAATAGGGCTCGAACCTATGACCCTCTGCTTGTAAGGCAGATGCTCTCCCAGCTGAGCTATGATCCCTTATGTAATTAAGAAACATCTTTTCGCTATGCTCCAAGATGGGCTTTTGCACTAGACTCGAAAAACATCTTGTTAAGTGCTTAATGCCAGCGACCCGAATGGGACTCGAACCCACGACCTCCGCCGTGACAGGGCGGCGCTCTAACCAACTGAGCCATCGGGCCAGATTATTATGTTTTGATAGTGGACCTTCAGGGACTCGAACCCGGGACCGATCGGTTATGAGCCGATTGCTCTAACCAGCTGAGCTAAAGGTCCACGTTATCTAAGTGACTCCTACGGGAATCGAACCCGTGTTACCGCCGTGAAAGGGCGATGTCTTAACCGCTTGACCAAGGAGCCGTCTCATCAGCCACCTTGCTTTCACAGTGACCAAGAATTATATTATCATAAGACAGCCATTTTGGCAAGCCCTTTTCTAAAAAAGGTTTCAGATTTTTATATAAAATTTCTTCATATACAGGAAGCTTCAAGAGACGAGGAGCTGCGCAATATTTAATTATCATTGGGATTTGATTCGTCATCGATAATATGTCCGTTCATTACATGAGGGTCGATGAATTGTGACTTTGCATATTCCCAGAGCGTCTCGGAGCCGGAAGCTGTGCGCTTATTGCGTTCCAGGATTTGGCCGAGCTTCACAGATCTTTCCGTCCAGGCTTTTCCGTCTGTTGCGGCATTTAACATTGCTGGCTGCACATTATCCATGGTACGTGCAAATCTCGCCTCCGGTGTGCTTCCGGCTTCAAATTCTTCCCACAATCCGCGAAGTTTACGGGCCTGGTCATCAGGGAGCAGATGAAAAATTCTTTCGGCAGCTTTTTCTTCACGGGCCCTTTGTGTCTTCTTGGCTTCTTCATCGTAGGCGTAAGTATCGCCAGCATCGATCTCCACGATATCATGAATCAGAACCATAGTGACCGTTTTCAAAATATCGATAGGCTCGTTGGCGTATTCTCCCAGAAGAATAGTCATCAAAGCCAAATGCCACGCATGTTCCGCATCATTTTCTTTGCGGATACCGTCTGACAGATACGTCTGCCTTCCGATAAATTTTTCTTTGTCAATCTCTCTGATAAAATGAAATTGTTTGTCCAATCTTGCATCTATTTCAGGGGAAGTTCGTTTCTTGCTGTCCGGGTTTTCATTCATTCTGTTCTCATCCTCCTTCTGGCACTCGTTCGTGCAGATTAAAAAGTTTCGCTTCACATGAAAAAGAAGCATCTTATCCGCTGCCTGGCAGTCAGCTTCTTTTCCTGAGTCAAATTATATCTGATACACATCTATCTTTATTATAATAACGGATTCTTTTCATGATTGGAATCGATTATAGCGATTTTTTTCAATAATTTTAAATTTAGTCGGCAAAACCCTTTCTTGCAAAGAAAAAGGAGTTTTGCACGATTGGTCTAATCGGAACCATGTGTGTGAAAACTCCAGAGAGAAAAGGTAAAATATATATTTAAAAGGTCAAAGACCTGAATTGTTAGTCGGACCCAAACAGCTACACAGAGCCTGATGTCATATATAATTGCCGGTGTCCTTTGAATTTATACGTTTAGTATACCGGTTAATTATGGAAAGAATATGACCGCAGACTTAAGAAATTTTGAAAAATCTTAAAAACTTCTAAATACAAGATAAAAGAAATATATAGGCTTAAAATTGAAGAACAAATTTTCCCGGGAAATACTTGACATATATAGATGACCGATATATAATTTAGCCATAGAATATATCGAACATCTATATATAAAGATTACCGATATATTGGAGAGGAGTTGAGAAAGATGGCAGTAGAGAAAAGTCTGATTTCCGGCAGTACAACGATGTTGATTCTGGGGTTGCTTGAGAAGAAGGATATGTATGGGTATGAGATGATCGATACGTTGCGGGAAAAATCAAACAATGTATTTGAGTTGAAGGCAGGGACATTGTATCCGCTTCTGCATTCTATGGAAGAAAAAGGGTGGCTTGCGGTATATGACCAGGAAGTCGGGGGTAAGATGCGAAAGTATTATCAGCTTACCCGAAGCGGCAAGAAACAGTTAAGGGCGAAAAAGGAGGAATGGAAAGAATATTCTTCTGCGGTAGCGAATGTGTTAGGGGGTGCATGTTATGAACCGGCGTAGTTATTTGGATTCACTTTTGGGGCAGATACACTGTAAACGGGCGTGCCCTATGATTGAAGAAGAATTGCAGGGGCATATCGAGGAACAAAAACGAGACTTTATGGCCCACGGTATGACGGATCAGGAGGCGGAGGATGCCGCAGTCCGGGAAATGGGTGATCCGGTTGAGGTGGGCAGGCAGCTCGATAAGATTCACAGGCCCAGGATGCCTTATCTTCTTATGGGGTTTATCATAGGCCTTAGCGGAATCGGCGTTTCCATACAGATTGCGATCAATAAGCTGATAGAAATGGGAGACGGATTTGGGCTTTATACGTCTTATGTACAGGACATGCTGGTTGGCATGGGACTTGGAATGGTTCTGATGATGGTAATCTGCTGTATAGATTACAGAATTATCGGAAAATATGCAATGTATGTGTGGGCAGCTCTTAACGGAATGATCGCTCTTCAGGCGGTTATGGGGATTGTGGTCAATGGGGTGATAAGAACGAACGCAATCTCCTGTATGCTGCTCCCGGCATTTGCAGCGGTACTTTACCATTATAAAGGAAAGGGAACAAAGGGGCTTATAAAATGCCTGGCGTGTTATATGCTTCCGATTCTTTTGTCGTGCTGGGTGAGCTGGAGTGTCGTATATACCATGTTATTTTATGTGGCAGGAGCGATCCTTATTTTCGCGGCAATCGCAAAAAAATGGTTTGGGTGTGGCCGGACAAAACAAAATATAACTGCGGCGGGATGGATTTTGGGATTGACGGCAGTTTTGGCACTGCTGGGTATGGTGATGTATCAGTTTCTGGAGGTCTATCAGCGGGCGAGGCTGGCTGCCGCGGCGCAGATGTCCGGCGATATCCCGGATTATATTGTGGAAATGCTGAACCGGATGTCTTTGGTTATGAATAATGGCGCCGATATTATGCTTCTGGACGATCAGGCGCTTGCGCTTACTAATATCAGAAGTGATTATATATTGGCTTTTGTCTTTCAGTGCCTTGGGAGCTGGCAGGGAATGCTGATCACAGCATTAGTTGTGGGATTTGTAATTTTGTTATGTGTACTCGTGCACCGACAGAAAAATCCTTTGGGATATATACTTTCCTTGTCGATTTTGCTGATGATGACAATGGAAATCTTACTATATGTAGGAGCCAATGTTGGATATCTTCCGGTAGCTTCCATTTCAATGCCATTTTTTACCGGGGGAAAAGTGAATATGTTTGTGACATATATCTATATGGGGTTGATGCTGTCGGTATATCGTAATCAGAACCTTATTCCGGCAGAGTGATCGATATGTATTTCTACCAAAGAGTGAGGATATAATTCCTGTCTATTATAAAACATTTTATTGAAAGCATTTGCTGTTGACCGGACAAGTGGGTAGATGGCAGATGCTTTTTATTACTGTCAGGATCAGGCGGGGATTGTGCAGATTGTATATAAAAAAGCACAGAGATTGTTAAAAAAATATCTATGAAAATAAAGAAACTCATGCTATGATAATAAAAGATACGACAATAAGCATAATGCTTCAAACATCAAAATTTTTAATTTAAATGGAGGGCAAAATTTTGAGGTACGCAGACGCAAATGTAATTAAGATCAAGCATGCAGTATTGGAAGAAGTCGCAAAATTGGCTTTTGAAGGAGAACTGGAGGAGCGCAAAGACGAAATCCCCATGAAGCTTATCCCCGGCCCAACACCCCAGTTCCGTTGCTGCATCTACAAAGAGCGTGAGATTATCCGTCAGAGAATCCGCCTTGCAGAAGGCAAGTCAGCAGGAGTGAAAGACGACGGGAATGTGATCCAGGTGATCAGTTCCGCATGTGAGGACTGTCCGATCTCCAGTTATACGGTAACCGAGAACTGCCAGAATTGTATCGGTAAAGCATGTATCAATGCATGTAAATTCGGTGCGATCGAGTCAGGACGGCATCGTTCTCACATTGACCCGGCAAAATGTAAAGAGTGCGGAAAATGTGCACAGGCCTGTCCGTACAATGCGATCGCGCATTTGAAGAGACCTTGTAAATTCAGTTGTCCGGTGGACGCGATCAGCTATGATGAGAACGGTCTTTCTGTAATTAATGAAGAGAAATGTATCCGGTGTGGTAAATGTATTCACAGTTGTCCGTTCGGCGCGATTGGCTCAAAGACATTTATCGTAGATGTGATCAATGCTATTAAATCAGACAAAAAGGTATATGCGATGGTTGCGCCGGCAACAGAAGGAATGTTTGGCGTGGACATTACGATGGCAAGCTGGAAAGCAGCTATGAAGGAAGTCGGATTTACAGATTTTGTAGAAGTAGGGCTTGGAGGAGATTTGACCGCAAAATATGAGGCAGAGGAATGGCGTGAGGCTTATCAGGAAGGCAAGAAGAAAGTAACCTCTTGCTGTCCGGGATTTGTCAATATGGTACGCAAACATTATCCGGAACTGAGTGATGCGGTTTCCACAACTGTTTCCCCGATGTGTGGGGTTTCCCGTATGCTGAAAGCAAAAGAACCCGATGCGATCACGGTATTCATCGGACCTTGTATCGCTAAGAAGTCAGAGGTTGTGGATCAGAGGATTGAAGGAAATGTGGATTACGTTCTTACATACAGCGAAATCCGCGCAATCATGCGTGCGAAAGGCGTAGAGCTGAAGCCGGATGAAAACAATTATCAGGAGTCTTCTGTATACGGCAAGAGATTTGGTAATTCCGGCGGTGTGACTGCGGCAGTACTTCAGAGCCTTAAGGAATCTGAGAATAATGTAGATGTGAAGGTTTGTAGGGCAAATGGTGCGGATGAGTGTAAGAAAGCACTTCTGCTCATGAAGGTTGGCCGTCTGCCGGAGGACTTTATTGAAGGTATGGCATGTGAAGGCGGCTGTGTTGGCGGACCGAGTGCATTCAAGGATCAGATGCTGGCTAAGAAGTCACGTGATGCCTTGATTAAAGAGGCAGATAACAGGGGAATCTACGAGAACCTGAGTAATTATGATGAAGAGTCCTTCTCTATGCACAGAGATTAGTGTGGTAGCCGGAAGATAATCCGATCATATGGTCAGAATGCTTTGAGAATATGATACGAATTAAAAGACAGTTTTAACCAAGGTTGAGTGGAAAAATATATAAGAAAAACGCCTGCAAGCGCGAAACGTTTGCAGGCGTTTTTATAACTGCAATGAATGCCGAAGATTCATTGATAGACGGAGATGGAGGGATTTGAACCCTCGCGCCGGTATCACCGACCTGCCGCTTTTCGAGAGCGGTCCCTTCGGCCTCTTGGGTACATCTCCTTTTTATGGATTAAGCATATCTGCTAATCACCGAGGTTATTGTTTTTTGATCTCAAACTGTACATTATCATTAGACCAGACATTATTTGCATAGTGAATGGTAAGTGTCGTCCAGTCTGCCGGAACCTCCAGACAGAGATAACCATTCAAAGTGTCGCCACTGGCGATAGAACCGTCCATCTGTTTTCTGTCTGTGTTGGTGGCAAGCGCGGTAAATGCGTTGGGACTGTAAGCTAGTTTCTCCTCTCCACAGTAACTTTCAAAACTTGCCATACTGCTGACCGGAAGCTCTTCGTCGGTATTATTAGTGATTTCTATGTTCACGAATACGAACACATTACCTTCTGCCGGAGCAGACCAGTCATCACCGGAAGATTCTTCATAGCCGATTGCCTTGACTTTAATGCCGTTATACTCCGCAGTTTCCCCGACCTGATAGGTGGTAAGTGGATTAGTTTTAGTTGTATTTTTATCAGATTCCTGCGTTGTTTTTGATTTTTTGATCATATCAAGTGGGTTATCGATAATATTAAAGTGTACGAGTCCGAAAACAGCACCGCCGGCAATCAGGACGAGCAGCAGAAGAACCAGGAGCACCTTGAGAATGCCACCTTTTTTCTTTTTGGTGGGTGCCGCATTTGTCGATGTAGCCACAGAATTACGGCGAACAGGTTCGGAGTTTTGTTTGCCAGGCTTTGTCTCAGCCCGATTATTCTTTACCTTGCTTCTGGCAGGCTTTGTAGTCTCTTTTTTGCTGCTCCCGGGCCGGGAAGATCCAGAGGAAGCAGGTTTACGCGATTTGCTTCGTCCGGATGAAGAGCGTGAGGAAACAGAGCCGTGGGAAGCATTCTGTTTTGGAGTTTCCTGTAAATCTGTATCAAAATCTATATCTAAATCATCTGTATCAAAAAAATCATCATGACTATCATCAATTACTACCGAAGCCGGATAGCGTTTCCGACAAGTATCACATAAATAGTAGCCAGGGGTTTTCTGGCTCGGTCGTACATCAGAGCCGCATCTTGGACATTTCATTTCGTATCTCCTTTATGAATCTGGTACAAGTAACTCTGGAAATAAATCCAACATGTTTAGTATAGCATTTCCCGGGGGAAATGCAAAGGGGAATTCTTGTTTTATGGGAAAAAAGATGGTATGATAGGAGTGTTCAGCCATGTGTGGCGTGGGAAATGAAAATACTGATATGCGAGAAAGGGTGAAATATACGATGACTTATCAAGAAGTTTTAAAACAGGCAAGAACCGCTATTGGGGCATATTGTAAGGCATGTCCGGTTTGTGATGGTAGAGCGTGTGGAAACCAGATGCCGGGACCGGGGGCGAAAGGAATCGGGGACACCGCAGTCAGAAATTATAAAAAATGGCAGGATATCCGTGTCAATATGGACACAATCTGTGATGGCGGAGAGCCGGATACTACCTGTGAATTGTTTGGGAAGACGTTTTCTTATCCGTTTTTTGCCGGGCCTGCAGGGGCGGTAAATCTGCATTACAGTGAAAAATATAATGATATTTCTTATAATCAGGTGCTGGTTTCTGCCTGCGCCCATGCGGGGATCGCGGCATTTACGGGAGACGGAGTGAATCCTCTTGTGATGGAGGCAGCGACTGCGGCAATCGGTGAAAATGGCGGAATTGGTGTGCCAACTGTAAAGCCGTGGAACCTGGATGTGGTGAAAGAGAAGATGGCGCTGGTTACCTCTTCCGGTGCATTTGCGGCGGCTATGGATATTGATGCGGCGGGACTGCCGTTCCTGAAGAATATGACACCTCCGGCAGGCAGTAAAAATGTGGAGGAGCTGAAAGAGATTGTGAAGATAGCGGGCACACCGTTTATCGTAAAAGGTGTGATGACCGTAGGTGGTGCACTGAAAGCAAAAGAGGCCGGAGCAGCGGCAATCGTGGTGTCTAATCATGGCGGACGCGTGCTGGACGGATGTCCGGCTACGGCTGAGGTATTGGAAGAGATTGCGGATGCAGTGGGAGACTCCATGAAGATTCTGGTGGATGGAGGAATTCGTTCCGGTGGCGATGTATTTAAGGCTCTGGCATTAGGTGCGGATGGAGTATTAATCTGCCGGCCCTTCGTGGTTTCCGTTTATGGCGGAGGAGAAGAGGGCGTGAAGGCGTATATTGAGAAGATCGGATCGGAGCTTAAGGATACCATGCAGATGTGTGGGGCACGTTCTTTGGCGGAAATTACGAGAGATATGGTGCGCTATTGTTAGTATAAGGCGAAAAGGATGAAAAAATTACGGAAAATGATCAGTATAAGCTTGAAATAACGAGTAAACAGGAGAATTAACAGACATGTCGATGAAAGTGAATAATGAACTGCCGCTGCCGGCAGACCTGAAGCGGGAGTACCCGTTGTCAGCAAAACTTCAGGAAATAAAGGCAAAAAGAGATGCCGAGATCAGGGATATATTTACCGGAAAGTCGGATAAATTTGTGGTGATCATCGGACCGTGTTCTGCGGATAATGAAGACGCAGTGTGTGAATATGTGAACCGCCTTGCGCGGTTAAATGAGAAGGTATCTGATAAATTGATGCTGATTCCCCGGATCTATACTAATAAGCCGAGGACGACCGGAGAAGGGTATAAAGGAATGCTGCACCAGCCGGACCCGGATAAGGAGCCGGACCTTCTTGCAGGTATTATTGCTATTCGGAAAATGCATATCCGCGCGATGGAGGAGACACATCTGACGGCTGCGGATGAGATGCTGTATCCGGAGAACAGAAGCTATCTGGATGATATTCTGTCTTATGAGGCGATCGGGGCGCGTTCGGTGGAGAACCAGCAGCACCGGCTGACGGCAAGTGGTATGGATATTCCGATCGGAATGAAGAATCCGACCAGTGGTGATCTGGCCGTAATGCTGAATTCTGTGGTGGCGGCCCAGAAGCCACACCGCTTTATTTACCGCGGACAGGATGTGACTACGCAGGGGAATGATCTGGCGCATGTGATTCTGCGCGGTGGCGTGGACAAATACGGTACGAATATTCCGAACTACCATTATGAGGATCTGCGGAGACTGGAAGGAATGTACCAGCAGAAGGATCTGAAGAATCCGGCGGTGATCGTGGATGCCAACCATTCCAACTCTAATAAGCAGTATAAAGAGCAGCTTCGGATCGTGAGTGAGGTTCTGCATTCGAGAAAATTCCGTCCTGAGCTCAAGAAGTTGATCAAAGGGGTGATGGTTGAGAGCTACCTGCTGGAAGGGCGGCAGGATATCGGACCGCACATGGAACATGGAAAGTCTATCACAGACGCATGTATTGGCTGGGAGGATACGGAACGGCTGATTGATAAAATCGCGGAAGAATGTTAATGATTTTCATATGATATATAAAAATGATGAGGGTGTTGCAAAATATGAAGCGGACACAAATGCTGGTATCTGTCAGATAGCTCATGATACCGTACATTGTAGCTGCCGGCAATTTTGTGACACCCTCATTTTTGGACAGCAGATAAGCATGGGGGAAGTATCAAAAGGACGTTTGTTGTTCTCCGGAACGAAGAATTTCTTCAATCTTATCCTGCATGGCTTTGACCGAATGCCTTCGCATCCGCGCGCATTCCTGGGCCTGACAGCCACAGAGGATGCATTTGCGGTAAGTGCTGCGGGAAAGCTTTCTGCCGTCTGTATCGATAACATCCATATCAAAAAGGCGGCCGCAAGGGTGTGTTTCTTCAATCTGAGTCGTCATGGCTTTGAGTGAGTCGGCCGGATGATCAACAGCCATGATCAGTTCGTCTCCGGTGTTTTCGTGAAATTCAATCTTTTCAAAAACAGAGAGAGTCCCGGCGTTCATCTGCTTCATGAGCGTCTCTTTTCCATTCTCAAAAGCAGATCTGATCTCCGGGTTGGTCTTAATCGGACCGGGAATATTCATGCAAAAAGAAATAACCGGACAGTGATATTTCCGGGAGAGCATGTTTTGGATGTCAGCGCGCCGTTCGCGGCAAAATAGCATGTCCTGCAATGCGACTTCTGTTCCGATCATATGATGTTCCTCCTCTCATTTCTATTTGGCTGACAAACAGCTGTAAAGTGATACCGTTGATAAGGGTGTCATTTTGTCTGCACGGAATCTGTTACTTTATTTATGAATTGTAACATGAAATGCTGACGGGGTCAAAAGGCTGTTGGAATTTGCATATAGCAGTTTTGCATATAACATTTATGCAGAAATTTACACGGAGTATTTATACATAGTTTATATCATATAAAGCTGCGGCACAATCTTGCGGAACAGATCCATAAGGATGTGAATCTGCGTATGTTGGTAAAGGTTTTTACGGTACACCAGACAGATTTGTCGTTTACCGTGAAAATGCCGGATATTATAGTATTGTATATCCGGATAAAATCGCTGTTGTTTCGCAAAGATTTCCGGTACAAAGGTTGCTCCTATCTGTTTGGCCGCCAGATTTAAGGCGGTTTCAAGATTTATGCAGGTCAGGCGTACATCCGGATGGAACGCTGCTGATTCACAGATTTTCCGGCTCATAGTACCGATGATGTGATCGGCGGAAAGCATGATAAATGGAACGGAAGTCATCTCGGATAGTGAGAGAGATTCCTGTTCTTTTTTTGTGCCGTAAAGAGCCGTGCAATCGCAAGAAACCCTGAAATCGTCAGGAGATTTAGGAATAGCAGACAGGGCTGAATTATCATGTGTTTTAAAAACTTCAGAATTAGCGAGACTTGCAGGCACTGCCAGCATAATTTTCTCCTCCGCAAGTAAATCGTTTTGATAATTGACAGTGTTGGGGTTTGCTACATCAATGATAAAGTCAATCTGATCATTTTCCAAGAGCTCTTTCAGAATGAATGTCGGTTTCTCCACAATCTGAAGTTCACAGTTCGAGCAGGTCTTATAAAACTCATCGAGAATAGTAGGCAGCATGATAGAGCTGCGGTGAGGGCTGATTCCAAAACGAATCAGATGGCGCGCGTTTTCTGAAATATCATTGAGTTTTAAGGCGAGCTGCTGCTGGGAGTGAAGGGTGGATACTGCCCATTCATAGAACAAGGTTCCGGCGTAGGTCAGCGAAATCTCCCCGTGGTTTCGCGTGAAGAGTGTGACGCCGGTTTCTTTTTCCAGAGCCTGAATACTCAGCGACAGAGACGGCTGGGAAATGAAGAGCTTTCGGGCAGCTCTGGTGATACTTTTCTCCTCAGCGATTGTGATGACATATTGTAATTGGTTCCAGTTCATGATTTCCTCCATAGGTCAAAACTATTAAAATCATAATAAATCATATATTTTACAAATGTCAAGTCCGGTGGTAGAGTCTAGGTAGAGAAACAAAGGAGGATGTTATGAAAAAGGAAAATATAAAAAAAGGTTTGATGCTGTTTGCTTTTTTCTTTAAAATAGGCTGTTTCACATTTGGCGGCGGGTGGAGCATTCTGGCGCAGATGGAGCAGGAATTTGTCAATAAGAAGCAGCTGATTACCAAGGATGAGCTTCTGGACTTGGTGGCAGTGGGGAAATCGGTGCCGGGAATCATGATAACTAATATCAGCATGTTGTTTGGATATCAGGTTGGCGGCTGGTTCGGCGGAGTCTGTGCCGTCCTCGGAATTGCCTGTCCGGCAGTGTTGATTTTATCGGTGGTTGCGTATGGATATGACTATTTGAAATCAAATTACTGGTGTCATGCAGCTCTGGAGGGGATTCAGGCGGCCGTGGTCCCGATTATTGGAAGCGCGGCATTGTCGCTTGGCAAAGAAATCTTCCGGACTCGGAAAGGACAGGTGATCTGCGGGATTGCATTTTGCCTGTGTGTATTTACTGATATCAGCAATCTTGTACTGGTCTTGACAGGGGCAGCGGTAGCATTGCTGATACCGTCCGCGGCAGAGCAGGTGAAGTGAAGAACTATGGACCATTCATTTTGTTTGCCGGATATATGGGAAAGAGGAGGGAGAAATGGTATATTTTGATTTGTTTTTTTCTTTTGTCAAAATTGGGTTTACCAGCTTCGGCGGAATGTCGATGATTCCGCTGATCCTGGAGGAAATGCAGGTGCATGGCTGGATGACGGCGGAGGATTTGACCAATCTGGTGGCGCTCGCTGAGATGACACCGGGGCCTTTGGGAATCAACTGCGCCACATTTGCAGGAACTCAGACAGCGGGAGTGCCGGGCGGCATTGCGGCAGTTGCGGGAGTGCTGATGCCGGCGTTTACTTTGACACTGCTGGTTTCCGTTTTTTTTACAAAATTTCGCAAAAGTGAGATTATGGTGCGGATTATGGGGGGTGTAAAGCCAATCTGTATTGCTATGATTCTGGCAGTGATTCTGACTTTGAGCATGGAAAATTATTTCACAGACGGCAGGCCGGATGTATTTGCGGTAGGGATAGGCGTTATCATGCTCTGGCTGATCTGGAAACGGAAATGGTCCGTGCCGAAGGTGATCGGAAGCTCGGCGGTTTTGGGGATCCTGATGTATGGGGTGATCCTTAAATTGTATTAAGAATGGCTGGGAGATTTGAGTTGGGGAGGAATATGTGAGAAAAATAGTTTAAACCTATTCTTAACAAATATTAAGGTAAATGTACTTATTGCTGTAAGATTCGGATTTTATGATAAGTACATCAAAGCAAAGAACGCGAAACATATGAGGAGGATTAAGAGATGGAAATCAAGAAACCTGCGATGGCGGGAACATTAGAATCCAGTGACTGTCTGGTTACCGTGGAGGCTGGCGAGGGAAAGATTGATTTTACACTGGACAGTGCGGTCATCAATCAGTATGGGAATCAGATTCGTAAGGTAGTGTATGAGACTCTGGAACATCTTGGGGTGAAGGATGTAAAGATTTCGGTAGTAGATAAAGGCGCGCTGGACTGTACGATCAAAGCGCGCGTGGAAGGTGCGGTGTTCCGCTCTCTTGAACAGAAAGAACATTTACCGTGGGGAGGTGCCATCAGATAATGAATCCGAATAAAAAACGCTTAAGAAGAACGATGATGTTTTTAAATGCCCAGAAGCCGGGCCTTATTAAAGATCCGTATATCTATAAACCAGACTCCATTATGTTGGATCTGGAAGACGCGGTTGCGGAGAACCAGAAGGATGCGGCAAGATTTTCTCTGTATCACGCACTGCAGGAGATTGATTACCGTGGAGTGGAGAGAGTCGTCAGAATCAATGCGCTGGATACTCCGTACTGGAAAGAAGATATTCGCTGTTCCGTTGCCGGCGGTTGTGACGCCATCCGTATCCCGAAGACAGAAAGTGCAAATGATGTGAAAATCGTGGAAAGTGCAGTCGAGTTTGCGGAGAAGGAATTCGGCCGTCCGCAGGGAAGCGTCCTCATCATGGCGGCGATTGAGTCGGCAAGAGGTGTGATGAAGGCACTGGATATCTGCGAGGCATCCGACAGATTGTTTGGAATCGCACTCTCCGGCGGAGATTACACAAAAGATTTACAGACCCATATTACAGGGACCGGAATCGAGCTGATGGGCGCAAGACAGAACATGGTGATCGCAGCCCGTGCTGCAGGAGTACAGTGTTTTGATACCGTTTACACAGACCTGAATAACATGGATGGTTTCCGGCAGGATGTGCAGAATATTCATCTGATGGGATTTGACGGAAAATCTATTATTAATCCCCGTCAGATTCAGATTGTACATGATATTTTCACACCATCAGAAAAAGATATCATTTTTGCAGAAAAAGTGGTAAGAGAAATCGATACCAAGAAAGCACAGGGAATCGGCGTATTTACGGTGGACGGCAAGATGATTGACATCGCCTTCTACGATGGAGCAAAGAGAACCATTGAACTCGCAAAAGCATCAGGTGTGTATAAGGGGGATTTGTAAAATGATAAATGCAGTAGGAAGAGACATCCCGGAAGAGATTCTGGAGATGACAGGAAAAGAAGTATTTCATGGAAACCACTATTATGACGGATATGAATACAAAAAAGATGGTCCAAGCACAAAATGCGTGATCAATTCAAACGGCAGCAAGCTGGTGGGAAGCATCCGCGAGGTTCTGGAGAAATGTGAGATCAAAGACGGAATGACCGTCAGCTTCCACCACCATTTCCGTGAGGGAGATTACATCGTGAATATGGTCATGAAAGAAATTCACGATATGGGAATCAAGGACATCACTATCTGTGCAAGCTCTCTTGGAAAGGCGCATGACCCGATCGTGCCGTACATTGAAGATGGAACGATCACGAACATTCAGTCTTCCGGCGTACGCGGAAAGATTGGAGAGGCGATTTCTAATGGTAAATTAAAAGGACTTGCAATCATGCGTTCCCACGGCGGACGTGTGCGTGCGTTAGAGACAGGAGAGACCCGGATCGATATCGCGTTCATCGGGGCACCGACCTGTGACGATTACGGTAACTGCCGCGGAATCGGCGGAAAGAGTAACTGTGGCGTATTGTCCTACGCGATGGCGGATGCCATGCATGCAGATAGGGTAGTTGCAATCACAGACTGCCTGGTTCCGTTCCCGAACTTCCCGGCGCATATCAGTATGACGAGAGTGGATTATGTGGTAGAGGTGGATGCCATCGGTGACCCGGAAAAAATCGCAACGGGTGCAGCAAAGCCGACCACGGACCAGAGAAAGCTGATGATGGCTGATTACTGTACACAGTTTGTTGTAAATACGCCGTATTTTAAAGATGGATTCTCTTATCAGACGGGTGTCGGAGGCGCTTCTATTGCATCAACGATTTCACTTTCAAAAATTATGAAAGAGAGAAATATCAGAATGCGTTTTGGTGTGGGCGGACTGACGAAACCGATGTGTGACCTGCTTATTAACGGCCAGGTGGACTGTCTTTTGGATACGCAGGATTTTGACCTGGATGCGGTGGAATCTGTAAAGGATCTGCACCATTTCCGAATCAGTGCAGGAGAATATGCCGATCCGTTTAATAAGGGTGCGGTTGTAAATAAGCTGGATTTCGTCATTCTGGCAGCGCTGGAAGTGGACGTAAACTTTAACTGTAACGTTGTGGTAGGTTCTGACGGTATGATCACGGGAGCACAAGGCGGACATCCGGATACGGCGGCAGGTGCAAAATGTGCCATCGTAATCGCACCGCTTCTGCAGGGAAGAATCCCGGCGATCTGTACGGACGTTACAACCGTAACGACACCGGGTGAGAGTGTGGATGTTGTCATCACAGATTATGGTATCGCGATCAATCCGAGAAGACAGGATTTGATCGAGGCGATGAAGGATGTAGACCTTCCGTTTAAGACGATTGAAGAGCTTCGCGATATTGCGTACTCCATCGCAGGTGAGCCGCAGAAGGTTGAGTTTGGAGACCGGGTAGTCGGGATTATCGAGAGCCGTGACGGAACCATCATGGATGTGGTACGTCAGATCAAGCCGTTTGAGTTTGCGGAAGATTAAGATGTGGCGAAAGAGGAGGCGTTTCGTCTGCATGGCGTCAGGTGAAGCGGAGGAAGTCTGCAGGGCGAAGTGTAAGCAGTGATCTATAAGTATCATAGATTGGACAGAGAAGGAGGGAGTGGTACCATGAGAGAGAATCGGACGTTGGAATATGCGGCGGGACAGATCGCGTCAGAGATTGGCACGAAGGCATGGAGGGCTTTGCTGGAAGAGGTCTATACCACTCCAAAACCGGGGCTGGTAGACTTGTATTCCTGCGGCGCACATAAGGATATGGATGTTCATACGTTTGAAAGAAGTGCAGATGCGCTTAGACCGTATTTTATCCGCATGGCGGCGCAGGGATATACGCTCCGGTGTACTCCGGAAGAATTGTTCCGGGAGATACGCAGGACGGGGATTGCTGCGGAGCAGGCGATGTACCGCGCAACGGGCGGCGTGAACACCCACAAGGGATTGATCTTTACACTGGGCATTTTCTGTGCCGCTGCCGGACGCTGCAGGCAGGAAGAGCTTCTGAAAAAGAATGGTGTGGAGACAGATCAGCATGAGCGGAAATGCCGGGAAAATTCCAGAGGCCATTTTAATCTGAGCGAGCTCATTCACATGGAACAGCAGATGACGGCCGAAACCTTGAAAAGAGAATTGATACAGATTAAGGAAGGCTGCGCGGTAAGCCACGGAGAGAAGAATCTTCAGGAATATGGTTCAACGGGAATCCGCGGGGAAGCGATTCTGGGGTATCCTTCGGTTGTGAATCTGGCACTTCCCGTGCTTCGGCAGGGAGTGAAAGAAAACCGTGAATGGAACCGGGTGAAGCTTCAGACCTTGCTGGTATTGATGAGCCGGACATGGGATTCGAATATTCTCTCCCGGCAGAATCCGGAGACCTTATATCAGGTGCACCGGGAAGCCCTGGAGCTGCTGAAAAGAGGAGGCGCTTATACTGCAAATGCCGTAGAGAAGCTGTGTTCCATGGATGCAGATTATATAAAGCGAAATATCAGTGCGGGGGGCTGTGCAGATCTGCTCGCCACCACTATATTTCTCACAATGCTTTTGGAGGGGTGACCATCATGATTGTATTACATTTAAATGTACGTACTTGCATTTGTCTCTATAGGTTAAGAAAGCCGGTAAAAGTGATATGAGCTGCACTTTTACCGGCTTTTGTATTTTGAAATTGCTTACGGTACAAACCGGTATCCGAGTCCCCGGAGTGTGACGATATGCTTCGGATTCTGGCGGTCATCTTCAATCTTCCCGCGCAGCCGGTTGATATATACCATGATGGCGTTGTCATCGATGGCTACCGTATTGCCCCAGACATGTTCATAGATCATATCCTTGGTAAATACCTGCTGCGGATGTCTCATAAAAAGAAGCAGGAGAGTGCATTCTTTTGATGAGAGAACTAGCTCTTCTCCATTTTTATAGAAACGCATCGTCGAGGTATCATAGGTAAATGGTCCGCATTCCAGAACATTGGAGCTGTCCAGAACAAGATTCTTATTCCGGCGGATCAGCGCTTTTACTTTTGCACCTAGTACCAGCGGGCGGAATGGTTTGGTAATATAGTCATCTGCACCTAAGGACAGGCCGTAAAGGGAGTCATAGTCTTCGTTTCTGCCGCTGACGATCATCACAGGAGTAGAGATTCCTTGATTCCGGAGCTTTTGAATCACTTCAAAGCCTTCCATGTCGCCCAGCATCACATCCATCAGGATAATATCGAACGTGTGATTCTTTAAAGTGGACAAGGCATCCCGTCCGCTGTTTACCACAGTGGGTTCTAATTCATTGCTGCGCATTACCTTTTCTAATAATTTACAAATAGCCGGATCGTCATCTACGATCAGTACTTTATCTGCCATACGGGAATCCCCCTGAGAGTGAAAATTAAGCAAAAAGACTATACTTCCTGCTAGAAACATTATAATATTAGAATAAATACAAGTCAATAAATATGAGGGTTTGGAAGAAATGAATAAAAAGAAGAAGCGAGAGAATTACAATTTATACCCGGTGCTGATCACGCTGCCGGTGATATTGATTGCCGTACTCGTATTTATGGGGTACGGGGTCTGGCGGGAGTACAGGGATGCGCTTTTGCAGAATCAGAAAGAGCAGCTTTTGATCACATCTCAGACACTGGGGAAGGGGATCAGCATTTCTCTGACGGAGTATGAAGAAAATCTGAAATTCTTGTGTGGGATAGAAGAGGGACGGAAGGAATCGGATGAGTTTTACAGACAGTATCTGGAGGCGCAGGACAGTTTTTTGTACGATTTGTTCTGGGAGGACGAGAAGGGGCAGTTTGTAAAGAGTATACAGAATAGTCATCTGGAAAATCCAATATTTGTCACGGAAGTGAGCGAGGGCAGGAGTATCTGGCAGTATGAAGATGAAGACGGTAGAAAATTTCTTGTGATCAAGGGAGAGCTTACAGGTGGAGAATGGCTGTGCCTGGTGATCGATGAAGAAAGTTATTATGAGGAGCTGATTTCGGACATTCATGTTGGAACAAATGGATATGTAATGATTAAGAATTCAGAAGGATTGATCCTTATGCACCCGGAAAGGGAGCAATGGGGAATTAAGGTAATCGAGGGCAGAAAGAATTTATTTCCGGATCTGGATTACTCAAGTCTGGAGGAAATGGTTGAAGAGCAGATCAGCGGAGGTGAAGGTATTACAGAATACTACTCATACTGGTGGACTGATCCAGAGCTTCCAAGAGTAAAGAAGGTGAGTGCCTATGCGCCAGCCGCAGTGGGAAATGATTTCTGGGTAATCAGTGCGGTGATCGATTACGATGACCTTTATGCGCCGATCGCCCAGGGGTTCGTAAAGATCATCCTGATCTTCTGCGGGATTTTGATTATTTTTCTGGCCTTGGCGGTCTGTGTCGGCAGATTGCTTTTGGATAAGAGGAAAGCATCCCGGGAAATCACTTATCTGAAAGAGCTGAATTCGCTTCTGGAGGAAGTGCACCGCAGTGAGGAGACGATCGTCCACCAGCAGAGGCTGCAGATCATGGGAACTATGACGGGAGGAATCGCCCATGAATTTAACAATTTCCTCACACCGATCATGGGGCATGCAGAATTGTTGATGATGGAACTTCCGGAGGACTCCGAGGAATACGAAAGTGCACAGGAGATATATGAAGCATCGGAAAAGGCAAAAGATGTAGTCAGGCAGATCTCTTCTCTCAGCAGAAGGAATGTGGAGACGGTCTATAAGAGTATCCCTATAGGGAAGATGCTTACAAGAGCGCTTAAAATGATGGAATCGGTCTGTCCGGCGCAGATTCATCTCGAGCGTGAAATTCAGGTAGAAGAAGAGCAGGTTCTGGGAAATGTGACACAGATCAATCAGGTTCTTTTGAACATCTGCGTCAATGCGGTACATGCTATCGGAAAACAGGAGGGCAGGATTTGCGTCAGCGGAAAGTGCGTGGAGAGGGCGGCTCTGGAAGAAATTCCTGTACTTGAGGTATCAGGAGACTGGGAAAGGTATCTGCAGATCGATATAGAAGATAATGGGTGCGGGATGGACAAGGAGACATTGAAGCAAATCTTTGATCCGTTCTTTACGACCAAAAAAAGTGGAGAAGGAACCGGCCTCGGGCTGGCTTTGGCAGAACAGATTATCCGCTCACACAAAGGCTATATTTATGCAGAGAGTGAGCCGGGCAAGGGGAGCTGTTTTCATATTTACCTGCCTGTGATGGAGGTAAATGACGGTCTTGAACGGTTTAAACAGGAGCAGAAGCCAGATATGCGTATCGTGATCGCGGATGATAATGCCAAGATTTTGAAGATGTTGGAAAAGAATTTTGCAAAACTCAGGCTTCCTGTGGTGACTTGTATGCGTAAAGAAGAGCTGCTTTGCTGTTTGAAGGAACAGGAGATGGATGTGCTGGTGATTGACGAGAGTCTGGAGGATGGAAGCGGCATTGATTTCTGTATGGCGATTCAGGGAAAATACCCGGATATGCTTAAAATCGTCATGACGGACTGCGTGACCAGAGAAATTGCAGATGCAAAGCAGAAGAAGGTTATCGATGAATATATCGAAAAGCCGGTTTCAGATACTACGATTCTGGAAGCGGTCAGGAACTGTTTAGAAAAATATTAAACAGAAGATAAAAACGTAAGCGTAGATTCATTGGGATGAATGTCTGTCCGGCTTAGATTCAAATAAGCACGGCAGAAGGAAAGAGCCCGGCCTTAACATTTTTAAAGATTTTCCTTAACAAACTGTAAGGAGGAAAACTTAAGAATGTAAGGTTGGGCTTTTATACTTGAATCATCAACAAAAAGAGAAAAGGAAATGGAGGAAACAGACAATGAATGAAACCATGCTTGCGATTTTAGGATTTGCAACGATTATCATGATTATTGTTTTGTTACTGAGAAACGTGACCGTTCCGGCGCTGGCGTTTATCGGAGTATCGACAGTGACCGCAACCATTTTAGTGGCGACCGGAACATTTACCATCACAGAGATGGGAGACTTTATCAGCGCGGGTGTGGCAGGGGTACACTCGACGGCAGCACTATTTATCTTTTCCGTATTATTCTTCGGAATCATGACGGATGCGGGAATGTTTGACCGAATCATCAATGCTCTGATGAAGAAGGTGGGAAGCAATGTAGTAGGTGTAGCTATGATGACATGTATCATCGCCATGATCGGACATCTGGATGGCGGCGGGGCATCTACCTTCCTGATTACCATTCCGGCCATGCTTCCGGTTTACAAACGCCTGAAAATGCGTCCGACGACACTGCTTCTAATCTGTGTGACGGCGATGGGAGTTATGAACTTGCTTCCATGGGGAGGACCGACCATGAGATCTGCGACGGTTCTGGGAATTGACCCGAACGAACTGTGGATGCAGCTTCTTCCGATGCAGGTTGTAGGTATCGTGATCGCGCTTGCGACAGCATTTATCTGGGGAAATGTTGAGAAAAAAAGAGGCGCGGGAGCTTCTTATGAGAAGATGGAAAATGAGGCAGGAGCAGTAGAAGAAATTGCGGAGGAAGCAAATTCTGAGCTGGGCGATCTTGCAAGACCAAAGCTGTTCTGGTTCAATGTCCTGCTGACATTGGCAGTAATCGTATGCCTGATTTTCTTGAAGGTGCCGTCTTACTTCGTGTTCATGATCGGCTGTGCAGTAGCGCTGTTTGTCAACTATCCGGGGGCAAAGCTTCAGAATAAGATTATCAAATCCCATTCCGGCCCAGCGCTTATGATGGCATCCACCATTCTGGCAGCAGGTGTATTCTTAGGAGTGCTGGAAGAAAGTGAAATCATGGTACATATGGCAAACGTGCTTGCAGGCTTCATTCCGCAGTCTATGGGAAGATTCCTTCCACTGATCATCGGAGTACTGTCCGTACCGCTGACTTTGATGTTCTGTACGGATTCGTATTTCTTCGGACTGCTTCCGGTCCTGATCGGAATCGGCGATGCATTTGGAGTAAATCCGGCGCACACGGCTATTGCAATGGTAGTCTGCAGAAACTGTGCGACATTCATCAGCCCGGTTGTACCGGCTACCTTCCTCGGTGTCGGACTTGCGGGTGTGGAGATTAAGGACCACATTAAAACAAGTTTTCTTTGGATCTGGGGAGTCAGCATTATCTGCCTGATCGCAGGAATTGCACTTGGAGTATTGCATTTTTAACCTGGATAACCAGCTGAAAAGATTGGCTATTTATAAAAATCGTCTGTGCTTTAGAAAAAAGCGTGGGCGATTTTTTTTGTTGCCAGGCATACCTGAGTGACAGTCTGGTGAACTGTCATCCCGCGCATGGAAATCGATATGATAGTTTTCTGAAGAATTGTGCGTGTATCAGGGAAGGAGATATTGTTTTTAGCTGAAATTGGGAGTCATGTAAGGAGTTGCGAAAAGTTCTCATTTAACGGTATGGACAAAATCCTAGTAGTATAGTAGAGTATAAGTTAGTTAAAACTAACTAAAAACAATTTATATTTGAAAATGCAGGAGGACAGCACATGAGCGTTGTAATTGTAGGAGGACATGACAGAATGGTCTGTCAATATAAAAAAATTTGCAAACAGTTCAAATGCAAAGCAAAGGTGTTCACCCATATGTCGGCGGATTTGAATAAGCAGATTGGGACTCCGGATTTGTTCGTGTTATTTACTAATACAGTTTCGCACAAAATGGTAAAATGTGCTCTGGATGAGGCAAAGCGCAGTAATGCGAAAGTGGTGCGCTCCCATACCAGCAGCGGAGCGGCCCTGACAGAAATCCTGAGCCAGGAAGCAGGGATGGTTGTGTAAAAAAGTAAAAAAGGAATACAGGGATTCCTATGAAGTTGGGAGTTTGTATGATATAATATCGCTAGACATTATATCTGTGCCGATTAGCGTTCGACCGAAGGGAGAACATTTTCTTTAGCAAATTGTATGCATTTCCCTGAGGAAATATGTCGAAGATATATTATAATATTTTCATGTGAAGTAATACGAATAGGGGAGGATGCTATGAATTTATTTGTTGGAATCATGATTCCGTTTGCGGGCACGGTGCTCGGGGCGGCATGTGTATTTTTTTTAAAGGACGAGATGAAGCCACTGCTTCAAAAGAGCCTTCTCGGTTTTGCAGCAGGAGTGATGGTGGCGGCCTCGGTCTGGTCACTTTTAATTCCATCTATGAATATGGCAGAAAAGATGGGGAAATTTGCATTTATTCCGGCGGCAGCAGGTTTTCTTCTGGGAATCGCATTTTTGCTTTTGATGGACAAGGTGATTCCACATCTTCATCTGGACAGCAATAAACCGGAAGGAGTAAAGAGTAGTTTTTCTAAATCAGCCATGCTGATTTTTGCGGTGACGCTCCATAATCTGCCGGAAGGTATGGCGGTAGGTGTGGTCTATGCCGGTATGCTGGAAGGGCATGCAGGGATTACCATGGCCGGGGCACTGGCTCTTTCCCTTGGAATAGCGATTCAGAATTTTCCGGAAGGAGCGATTATCTCTATGCCGCTTAAGAGTACAGGAATCAGCAGAATGCGCGCATTTGTGTATGGAGCAGCTTCGGGGGCGGTGGAGCCGCTGGGAGCCGGGCTTACGATCTTACTGATTTCCCTCATTGAACCGGTTCTGCCTTATTTCCTGTCTTTTGCGGCGGGAGCCATGATTTATGTGGTGGTGGAAGAATTGATACCGGAGTCGGCGGAAGGGGAACACTCGAATGTGGCTACCATTGGATTTGCGGTCGGATTCGTGATTATGATGATCATGGATGTGGCATTAGGGTAGCAGAAGTAGAGAGAAAATATAGAAATGATAAAGGAGGAGAGAGTACGGCACGTCTGTGCCGGTAAAGCAGCAGGCATAAAAAATAAAAGCCATAAAGAGAATAATAATAAAAATACGGCTGTAACCGGGAAACTTTGAGATAGCTTCCTTAGGATACGGCCGTATTTTGTGAAATATTATATCTCAGAGAATAACAGCGGGCTTAGGAACTGTATTTTTTTACATGCTGCTTAATAGCATCAAAGCTTTTGGCGCTGATCACATGTTCCATACGACATGCATCTTCTACTGCGGTCTGTTCATCCACGCCCAGGGAAGTGAGCCAGTGGGAGAGGAGGGTGTGTCTCTCGTAAATCGTCTCGGCAATCTCACGTCCGGATGGCTCCAATGTGATATAACCGTCCGTATCTACGGAAATATAACCATTTTGACGCAGGTTTTTCATGGCGACGCTGACGCTGGGTTTGGAAAAGCCAAGCTCCGTAGCAATATCAATAGAGCGGACTTGTCCCTGCCGTTTGCTCAGTATAAGAATAGTTTCCAGATAATTTTCTGCGGATTCCTGAATTTTCATATAAATACTTCTCCTGTAAATGGTTCTAATATTAAAAGGATAGCACATTTTCAAAAAAAATACAAATGTTAAGAAAATTTCTCAAAAGGTATTGACAAAATATGTTAGTGTGTGCTAACTTATATATGGTTAGAAAAAGCTAACCCCATTTTTTAGATTCCAGGTTAGCCGATACTTACTGATGAAGAAGCGGGTGAAGGAGGAGTCATGATGCCGTTAACGATGATGAGAACAGGTGAAGCAGGCACGATTAAACGTGTGGGTGGAAAAGAGGAAGTCAGACGATTTCTGGAGAGTCTTGGGTTCGTGGAGGGCTCTGATGTAAAAGTTGTGTCGGAGACAGGAGGAAACGTGATTGTGAATATCCGTGAATCCCGTGTCGCGATCAGTAAGGAGATGGCGAATAAAATTATGGTATAGCGTAAACAATTTTTTCGCCGTACGGGTGATGGAGCATACAAAAAAGATAACAGCAGGAAGGAGAGCAGTTATGAAGAGTTTACGTGAAACGGAGTGCGGGAAGACCGTATCTGTTGTGAAGATTCATGGGGAGGGCGCAGTGAGACGCCGGATTATGGATATGGGAATTACGAAAGGAACCAGCATATATGTGCGTAAGGTAGCACCGCTGGGAGATCCGGTCGAGGTAACTGTAAGAGGTTATGAGTTGTCTCTTAGAAAAGCGGATGCACAAATGATTGAAGTGCAGTAATTCAGATGGCAGAAGGTTAGCAGATGCTAACTTTTTTAAAAGCTGATAGTTAGTTCGTGCTAATTACATATGATAACATTAAGGAATGAAGGAGGACATCAAATGTCAGTAAAAATCGCACTTGCGGGAAACCCGAACAGCGGGAAGACAACTTTGTTTAATGCACTGACTGGTTCCAACCAGTTTGTGGGAAACTGGCCGGGAGTTACCGTAGAGAAAAAAGAAGGAAAGCTTAAAAATCATAAAGATGTAATCATCATGGATTTACCGGGGATCTACTCTCTTTCTCCGTACACTCTGGAGGAAGTGGTGGCAAGAAATTATCTGATCACTGAGCGGCCGGATGCGATTCTTAATATTGTAGACGGAACCAACCTTGAGAGAAACCTGTACTTGACGACTCAGCTTATGGAGCTTGGAATTCCGGTAGTTATGGCAGTCAATATGATGGATATCGTTCGCAAAAACGGGGATAGTATCAATATCAATCAGCTTGCGAAAAAGCTGGGCTGTGAGGTTGTTGAGATATCGGCATTGAAAAATGAGGGAATCGATAAGGCAGCGGAAAAAGCGGTAAAAGCAGCTGCAAATAAGGTCTCCAAAGCTCCTGTACATAAATTTGAAAGCGGTGTAGAGCGCGCGCTGGAAGATATTGAAAGCTGTCTGGGAAGCGAAATTCCGGAAGAGCAGAAGAGATTCTATGCGGTGAAGCTGTTTGAACGTGATGACAAGATCGCAGATACAATGAAAGTGAAACCGAATGTGGAAGGAATTATTGCTGCTCTGGAAAAAGAGATGGATGATGACTCAGAGAGCATCATTACAAATGAACGCTACAGCTATATCACATCAATCATTGATGGTTGCTGTAAGAGATCGCAGAGAGGGCAGATGACAGTCTCTGATAAGATTGACCAGATTGTGACAAACCGTTTCCTGGCGCTGCCGATTTTTGCGGTAGTTATGTGGGTCGTATATTATGTATCGGTAACGACGGTTGGAGACTTTGTTACAGGCTGGACGAATGATGTGCTGTTTGGTGAGATCATTCCGCCGGCGATCGAAGGCGTTTTGACAGCGATTCATTGTGCAGACTGGCTTCAGGGGCTGATTCTTGACGGTATTGTTGCCGGTGTGGGCGCAGTAATCGGATTTGTTCCACAGATGCTTGTACTCTTTATCTTCCTGGCATTTTTGGAATCCTGCGGATACATGGCACGTATTGCATTTATTATGGACCGTATTTTCCGTAAATTCGGCCTGTCAGGTAAGTCGTTTATCCCGATGCTGATCGGAAGCGGCTGTGGTGTTCCGGGAGTTATGGCATCAAGAACCATTGAGAATGACAGAGACCGTAAGATGACAATTATGACAACAACGTTTGTACCGTGTGGTGCAAAACTGCCGATTATTGCGTTGATTGCAGGAGCGCTGTTTGACGGGGCATCCTGGGTTGCACCCAGTGCATATTTTGTGGGTATTGCAGCGATCATCTGCTCTGGTATTATCTTGAAGAAGACAAAGATGTTTGAAGGCGATCCGGCGCCATTCGTTATGGAACTTCCGGCATATCATTTACCGACCGTGGGCAATGTACTTAGAAGTATGTGGGAAAGAGGATGGTCTTTCATCAAGAAAGCAGGAACTATCATTTTACTGTCAACAGTCGTTCTGTGGTTCTTAATGAGCTTTGGATGGGTAGATGGTTCTTTCGGAATGATCGAGGCAGAGCAGCTCGACAGTAGTATTCTGGCATCCATCGGAAATGTGGTCGCACCGCTTTTTGCACCGCTTGGCTGGGGAGACTGGAAGATGGCGGTTGCAGCAGTGACCGGTCTGATCGCAAAAGAAAATGTAGTTGGTACGTTTGGTATTCTGTTTGGATTCGCAGAAGTAGCGGAAGACGGCGCAGAGATCTGGGGTCAGCTCGCAGGAAGTATGACGGCAGTAGCGGCATATTCGTTCCTGGTATTTAACCTGCTGTGTGCTCCTTGCTTTGCAGCTATGGGTGCGATCAAGAGAGAGATGAATAATGCAAAATGGTTCTGGTTTGCGATTGGATACCAGACAGGACTTGCATATGTTGTGTCATTTTGTGTATATCAGTTGGGAACTTTCTTTACAGGCGGCAGCTTTGGTATAGGAACAGTCGTTGCGATTGTACTTGTTATCGGATTCTTATATCTTCTGTTCCGTCCGCATAAAGAAAGTCAGACTCTGAAGGTTAAAATGAAAGGAATGGCGAAAGCATAATGGGAACGTTGGTTGTTGGAGCTTTAGTTTTGGCGGTGATCGGGCTTGCGATTCACAGCATGCACAAGGATAAGAAGCAGGGGAAGGGCTGCTGCGGTGACTGCAGCCACTGCGGAGGAGCCTGCCATTACATGCATACCGATACGAAGTAAAAAAGAAATACGGAGGGAAGGAAGATGTGGGAGAAGGAAGCCATCATAAAGGAAATGAAAAGCCAGGGCAAGCGGATTACCCAGCAGAGGCGGACCGTGCTTGATGTGATGACGACGGAAGAATGCGACAGCGTAAAAGAGCTTTATTATAAGGCGGTAAAGCGTGACCCGGATATCGGCCTTGCCACTGTGTACCGGACGCTGCTTACGCTGGAAGAAATCGGAGCTATTGAGCGGACCAGGGGATATGTAGCTACCAGGCAGCCACAGATAACATAATAACTGTCCCGGATGGGGATATGTCATAGTAGAATCCTTTATGCAGATGACAGGGGAAATGGATTACCAGGACCCTTGTCATCTGTATTATTTTGGGAAATATCAGTGTGATGATAAAAGGTTCCGGCAAAGGGGAGTTAAGTATTAGCCCAATCCGGTAGATTTGATCGGGCAATAAAAAAACCTTGCAACAATCTGCAAGGTTTTAACGTGCGCTAGAGGATTCGAACCCCCGACCTTCTGGTCCGTAGCCAGACGCTCTATCCAGCTGAGCTAAGCGCACATACTGTTTTTGAAATAACTTCTGTCCAACAGCAATGATTATTATATAGTAATATGGCTGAAATGTCAAGCGGTAAATTTAACAATTTGAAATATTTTTCACCGGTTTTCCTGTTCTTGTTGCGATTTTCCGGTTATAAAATTAAACTCTGTCCTTTTGCGGAATGTTTTATACCGTGTCCTTCAGGTCCGCCAGAATCTGCTTCCAATCTTCCATCAGGCGGGCGAGGGACCATGCTGCATTTGCAGGGCTGGTTGAGGGAAGGCGGGTAGCCGTCATCTGTGTCATGGAATAGCAGTATTTTCGGTATAATTTATCGGCTGTACCGCCGTTGGTATAGATATGGCGGATGGGGGAAGCTGCTGTGATACGGGTGAGATCAGAAGGGGTTACATTTCGTATGCTGCTGTCACTGGATCCTGTGATCTCGCAGGAATCCACCACGTCCCAGACCGCAATATGATGGGAAAGGAGCAGCGCCTTTTTCTCATCCACAGAAGTGGGAACAGGTTTCTCCAAAAGTCCGGCCAGCACCTTCCAGAAACGATTCTGGGGATGGCCGTAGAAGAACTTGTTTTCACGGGATTTGACCGAGGGAAAGCTGCCCAGGATCAGAATACGGGAATTTTGATCGTATACCGGTGCGATCTCATGTCGGATGAATTGACTTGCATTCATAGTTGTTGCTCCTCTCTGCATAGGCTTCTATTTAAGCATACTCTATTGGAAATAGAAAATCCATACCTGAATCTGCAAAAAAATTGTGTTTTATTTTTTAATATGGTATGCTTTTTATGGAAAATGTAATAAAGGGAGAAAAAAGATGAATCAGAAAGTGTTTGATATGATGGAAGACAGTCCTATTATTGCAGCGGTGAAGGATGAGGCGGGACTTGAAGTGAGCTGCCAAGTGGGGGAAATCAAGGTCCTGTTCATTTTGTTCGGAGATATCTGCAACATTTCGCAGATTGTGAAGAAAGCGAAAGATGCCAGGAAATTGGTGTTCGTACATATGGATTTGATACAGGGGTTGAGTGCGAAAGATATCGCTGTGGATTTTATTAAGAAAAATACACAGGCAGACGGAATTATTACTACCAAACCGCCACTGATCCCGCGTGCAAAAGAGCTGGGGCTCTGCACGGTGCTCAGGTTTTTCGTGCTGGATTCTCTCGCGCTGGAGAATGTCAGGAGACAGCAGAGCGTGAAGCCTGATTTTATCGAGATCCTTCCGGGTGTCATGCCGAAGATTCTCCGGAAGCTTTGCAAGGATAGCCGGATTCCGATTATTGCGGGTGGTTTGATCGCAGATAAAGAAGATGTGGTAAATGCATTGGATGCGGGAGCATTTTCTGTCTCGACCACAAATCAACAAGTGTGGGTTATGTAGAAGCCTGGCATATAAGGGTGGGAAGACGAAAAAAATAGTGAAAATAATAATAGAAATGGCGGGATTTACTGGACAAATGCGCTTTCATGCACTAAAATAGTGATGTTGGCTATACGAAAATTGTAAGTAAAAGTATATTGGAGGAACAAATTATGAGAGGAAATGTAATTGTTGGGCAGTCTGGGGGACCTACTGCAGCAATTAATTCAAGTCTTGCGGGAGTATACCGTACAGCAAAAGACCGTGGAGCAGGAAAAGTATACGGAATGCTTCATGGAATCCAGGGACTTCTTGAGGAGCGTTATATTGATCTGTCTGAGCATATTACCAATGAGCTTGATGCAGAGCTTCTGAAGAGAACGCCGGCAGCTTATCTTGGCTCCTGCCGGTATAAACTTCCGGAGATTCATGAGAATATGGAACTGTATGATAAGATCTTCGAGATTCTGTACAAACTGGATATCGAAGCATTTATCTATATCGGCGGAAATGATTCTATGGATACCATTAAGAAGCTGTCAGACTATGCAATTATCAAGGGACATCCGCAGAAATTTATCGGCTGCCCGAAGACGATCGACAATGACCTGGCACTGACCGACCATACACCGGGATTTGGAAGTGCTGCTAAATATATCGGAACATCCGTAAAAGAGATTATCCGCGACAGCTTCTGCCTGGAGTACGACAAAGGTCTTGTAACCATTGTCGAGATCATGGGACGTAATGCCGGATGGCTTACCGGAGCAGCAGCACTGGCTCAGGGTGAGGACTGTCAGGGACCGGATATGATCTATCTGCCGGAGCTGACGTTTGATCTGGATGATTTCATGGCACGTATCAAAAATCTTCTTACAAAGAAGACATCTGTAGTAGTTGCGGTATCCGAGGGAATCAAGCTGGCAGACGGACGTTATGTATGTGAATTGGGTGCAAGCTCTGATTTTGTAGATGCATTCGGACATAAACAGCTTTCCGGTACTGCGGCTTACCTTGCAAACTATGTGGCAGCTGAAGTTGGATGTAAGACTCGTGCGATTGAACTTAGCACACTCCAGAGGGCAGCTTCTCACTGCAGTTCCCGTGTGGATATTCTGGAGGCACAGCAGGTTGGCGGTGCGGCTGTCAAGGCGGCAGATGAAGGAGACAGTGGAAAGATGGTTGTACTTGTTCGTCTTTCTGACGATCCGTATCAGTGCGGAACTGAGGTGAAGGATGTTCATAAGATTGCGAACGATGAGCGCCTTGTTCCGAGAGAATGGGTGACTGAAGATGGAACCTATGTGACAGATGATTTTATCACCTATGTAAAACCGCTTATCCAGGGCGATGTATCTCCGGTTATGGTAGATGGTATTCCACGTCACCTGTATAAACCGGGACATCACGGGGTTGGAATCTGTGTATAAGATGACAGATTGTTGATCAAAGAGAGTATCAGGCAGATTGTATATGGATTTGGAGACGGAGGCTATGTTCTCGTTTCTGATATTCCAAGGAAAATACTAGTGTGAATAATACCGCATAATTAGTTGCTGTTCAAGTGGCTGATTTGCGGTATTTTTTTGCTGCCAGACATATCTGAGCGAAGAACTGGCGAACTTTCATCCTGGATATAAGCAAATATTGCAGAAATTTGACTCTTATATGAATAAAAAATAAAAAAAGTATGAAGACGTATCAAAAAACAGGAAGCATTTAGCAGATTGTACAAAGGGCAAAAAGCCAGAATTAATGAGAAGCCGGCTGCTTTTGTGGAGGGGTTCGGCGTGATAGAATATGGAAATTTTGTGCAATATTTTCTCTTGTCATTTTTAAAAAGTCGTAGTAATATATGAATCACTCTCAAACAAATCTTTAATTCAAGAGAATATCAAAATGGATTCCGTACAGGAATCTGACGATCAGAATCCGGCAAATGCCGGGAATGGTTTACCGGGGCTGCATATGGAAAATCGGTTTGTTTTCATATGTTAAGCCTGATGCCGGAGAACAATTCTGAATTATTTACCCGATAATAGCATGTGCAAAAATGAAAATAGATGAATAGAACAGGAGGAATAGATTGGCAGAACGTACAGAATATGCAGTATTCCGTTTTGTGGATCAGAGTGGGTATTGTCATATGGTAAACGATTATGTAAAAGGGCAGACGATGATGCAGTATATAAAAGAAGAAAGGCCGGTGTCTAAACAGCATTTTTGGGGATGGTGCGCTCAATTGCTGCACCAGTTGGAACAGTATTATAGATGGGAAGACGAGAAAGCATACGGGGGAATGAACCCTTATGCTGTGATAGTAACGGACGACGGGGGAATCAGGCTTCTTGACGTTGACGATTTTGATAATCAGGAATTGGTAAAGCGGATGCAGAAGAAAAATGTGCGGGTCTTGTTTGTGAAATGGGAACATGCATTTTCAAGAAAAGCAGACAGAGAGGATGACTCGTACGGTCTTGGCAAAACGTTTCAGTTTATGGCGGAAAAATGTCATATAGAGGGAAATTTCACAAGAAAAGAAGAACGGACTTTTCGCAGAGTAATCTGTCGGTGTCTGGATGGAAAAGCAGCAGAGATTAAAGGGTTGAAAGAGCTGCAGCGAGAGGTTCGGGTGCTGAGAGAGGGGAAGATGCAGGGAAGGACTGAGAAGCTTTCAAAGGATGCGGAAAAATGTGAGACCTGGACTGGTCAAACTAAAGTTGCGGAGGGGTGGGGAAAAATCAAAGGGAAGAAGGTATTTTTGTTTATCATAGTTATAGCGATAGTGACAGGGAGTGTGGTTTGGTGGAAGGATTATAAAGAAAAGAGAGAAGGACTGAAAACGACAGAGTTTTTGGATGTGGATTTGGGAAGTGGAGTTTCAGAAGAGAGTCAGGATGGGATGACAAAACAAAAAGGAGAGGAGGCGAAGGAACCGGATGATCAGGAGGCATTGGATAAGAAAGAGCCTAAGGTGATAGGGGTGGATTGGGAATCTAGATTGTGGCTGGAGCTGGGGCTTTTGTATTGTGGAGAATTGGAGGAGTATGGACGTGGAATTACTTACTTGGAAACAGCGGCAGAAACATTTCCACTGGCAGAAGTCTACTTGGCCATGGAGACTTATATACAAAAGAGAGGAGATGAAAATCAGGTAAAACGGAAACTGGAACAGGTAGTTGAGAGTGGAAGAAAAGAATTAGAGAGTGAAGAAGAGAGTACATGGACAGTTGGAAAAGAGTATGTATATGAAATGCCGTTTCTGGAGGCATATAGAATTCTGGATACAAAAGAATCCTGGCAGGAAGCGGTTAAAGTAGCAGAAAAATTAAAAGAAGTGGAAAGCTGGGGGAAAGGGGCAGACGCAAAGGAAAAAGAGCAGAATATCAGGGAATATTTGGCCAAGGCCTATGAAATGCTGGAGCAGCCGGAAAAGGCAGTGGAGGAATATGAAAGGATCAAAGAACTAGAGAGCGATACCTCCGGGATGGTAGTATTGTATCTGAAATTGGAAGATTTGTATGAAGAGTTGGGAGACGCAGAAAATGCGTGGAATATCTGCCGTGAGTCAGTAGAAAGAGTGCCGGAATCTGAACAGGTGTGGCTTACTTATATTGAAAGACATTTGAGAGATAATGGGATTGAGAGGGCTGTCTGCGCGGAAGCAGTGAAAAAAGCGGTAACGGTATTGCCGGAGTTAAAACAAAATTCAGAATTCCAGAAATTGTTGACGGAATATGGCATTAAAATGGAAGGGGAAGAGGTATGGATAGGAGAATAAAAGTGGTGCTTGTCTTTTTGATAGTGTGTGTGGCTTGCTGCTGTAAATATGGCTATGCTAATTCAATGGATGCTGTAAGGGCAGCAGATCAAAAGATAATATCTGGTATCGAGGAAGAAAGCTCAGAGACAAGGCCGATACCGGAGATTGTGGGATACCGTGTGTGCTATGGGCAGGCAGATGGAAGCAATGGGTATTACCGGAACGCACCTCAGATTGAACTGGTCCATCAGGACGCAGAATTCGAGACGCATTATTGTCTTATTTATCCGGATGGAAGGGAGGAAGAAGGGGTGTTGAAGGAAAAGGGGAGCAGCAGAAAGTGGGAAGCTTTGGAGGGAGACGGTCTGTGGAAACTGCGGACAGAGTTGGTTTTATGTGAGGATAATGGAGAGGAACAACCAGATGTAGATAAAGGGGATGGAAATTATTCCGGGGAAGATAAAGAAGACGAAAACCAGTTGGGCATAGAGAGTGGGGAAGCAGAAGCGACCGAAGAAGAAAAAACAGAGGCAGAAGAATCTGATGAGCTTCCTGATGGCAGTGAGGATATGGATTGGGAGGAGGTATGGAAAGAATTTGAAAAAAATCTGGCAGGGTGGAAAAAAGAGTATGAATGGAAGGTAGATGGTATAGTGCCGACTATTCAAATTATATCACCGCAAAACAGAAACATATGGTATCAAAAGGCAGTTACCGTACAGATTAACGCCTCGGATACGGGAAGCGGAATTCAGAAGTTTCAGGCTAGGACAGGTGGGAGGAGTTACGTTTCAAAAAATAAAAGAGATTTGATATTTCAAGTAAACGAGGAATCGAGAAACGGAAGAGCGGTAAATATTGATATAGAAATTACAGATAATGCCGGAAATACAGTACAGAAAACGATGGAACTGTACATAGATCAGGTGGAGCCGGAGGTGGAAATCAGTGGTATAGATTCTTATCAGATATCCAGTAAAAATATAGAAATAACACTTTCAGCGCGGGATAATAATGGCATTTATAGCCTGGAGGGTAGAATAGAGCATACATCGCCAGAAGGTGAAAAGAGAAGTAGTAAAGTGGAGTTGTGGACACAGACTTTAAATGGTAAGATGGCAGAAGTGGTTTTAGAGCAGGAAGGAATCTATAGAATAGAAATCATTGCCGTTGATGTTGCGGGACATAGATGTACAGAGGATAAACAGCTTATCATAGATAAAACACCTCCCGAGATTCATTTGCCAAATGAGCTGGATAAAAGTATCAGGCAAGAGTTCTGTTTACAAGAGGATTTTGGGAGTCTGGTTACAGATTTTACAACTGTTTTTGGTCAGGCAGAGTTAGATGGCAGGTTATTCCATTCTGGTGAAGTCGTGACAAAGGAAGGAAAGCATACATTCCTTTTTAAAGCAGTAGATGCCGCAGGCAATCAATCTGAAGAACGGGCAGAATTCATGATAGACAGAACGGCACCCGTGATATGTATTTTAGCAGCAGACACAGGAAAAGAGGTTAGTGATGGGGCGATTTGTGAGGAATCCTTACAATTTTGTGTAACAACTCAGGAACGGGAAGATAAGGTTCGTTCCGTATGGATCAATGGAGAACAACAGAAAAGTCAAGGGGATAATCGTGGTTTCCGATATATGCTTAAGGATGCAGGAACATATGAGATACGGGTAGAAGCCTATGATGCCGCAGGGAATATCGGCAGTAAAACACTTGCTGTACAGGTAAAGATCCCTGAGATAGCTATGGAACAAATGACCATTCCGACGATGAAGATGTTGAAAAAAATCATGGATGGTACAGGTGGAGTAGAAGGTGAGGAGAGAGATATAGAGGCGGAGCAGGCGAGGACAGGCTGGGCGTGGCTGGTTGCATTTTGCGTCATCATAGTTGGAACGATATTGGTTGTGATTAGAGTTAGGAAGCGATTTGAACAAGAGTGATTTGGAAAAAGGCAAATTCCCCGAAAAAGAAAGCGACAGAAAATCTCATAAAAAGGGAGGATGCCGGGTAACCGCTCCTCGCGGTTCCCGGCATGTATTATGAAAAAGTTTATTCCAATAGTGGTTAACTACTAAGCGTCTTTCATTTGATAGTATTAGTATAGAACTGACTTGTGAAAAAAGCGTGTGTAACAAATGAAGGATTTTTGAAAGATAAATGAACAAATTATGAACACCTCTGACAAACGATCTGTTGTCAGAGGTGTTCAGGACCTTGTTATTTACGGTATGCAAAATAGGGAAGACCGTCCTTCATGGGAACTTCTACGCTGCCTTGAATTAACGGTTTGGCATAAGTGATAAAGCCATCTCCGATATCGGAACCGGATTCGGTGATCCACTCTGCAGGAACTGGTTTTTCCATATTGCAGATGATATTCACATCTGCGGTACCGAATTCCAGCTCATAAGGCGTATCATTTTTGCGGATGAAGGTGATCATTTTTCCGGTTTCACCGGATAGTGCGGCGTTTACTGCGTATTTGCCGGATTCTACTGCTTCATTTAAGTCGGCAGCAGACAGGCAGGAGGAAGAACATCTCTGGCAGACATTAAGCTCTACGGACCGTACTTTTACGTCAAGTCTGTCTTTTACCAGGTTCTCCAGATATTTGCCTGATCCGGTGAGCATCTTATGGCCAAAGTTATCCACGCCTACATCACTTGCCAGCTCACAGATGAACGTACCTTTTCCGTCATTGATGCCTTCGGAAATACAGACTACCAGATTCGGGGTGGTTTCTAGTTTTTCCTGTACTTTAGCGATAAAAGCATCCGGGTCAAAAGCGACTTCCGGGAGGTAGATAAGAACGGGGTTATCGCCTTCGAATTTACGTGCAAGTACGCTGGCTGCGGTAAGCCATCCGGCATGGCGCCCCATGATTTCTACAATAGTTACAGATTTTTTGTTGTCATAAACGGATGCATCAATGGCAATTTCGCGGACAGTAGACGCAACGTATTTTGCGGCACTTCCGAATCCCGGTGTATGATCGGTTTCTACAAGGTCGTTGTCGATTGTTTTGGGTACACCGATCACTTTTAAGGTGCTGCCGATGGATGCGCCATAGCGGGAAAGCTTGCTGACGGTATCCATGGAATCATTTCCACCGATGTAGAAGAAATATCCGATACCATACTCCTCAAATTTTTTGAACAGCTCCGGATAGACCGGGTCTGATAAATCCTCCGGAAGTTTATAACGGCAGGAGCCGAGGAAGGAGCCGGGAGTTGTGCGGACACGTTCCAATTCTCCGCTCTCCTTTAGTGGCTCCATCTCTAAAGTACGTCCGGCAAGAAAGCCTTCGATTCCATTTACCATTCCAATCACACAGTCGATGTCGGAACTTTCAAGGCCTGCAGTAACGACACCGTATAAGCTTCCGTTGATCACTGCGGTAGGTCCGCCGGATTGTCCTACTAATAAATTACGATTCATATTCATTCTCCTCCTTTTAGATGCTTTATTGCCTGAAATCCATGGAAAGCCACAGGGCCTATATGAACATTTGCGCAGAGAAATGTAAGTGTGGAAATCATATTTTAAATATTGCAATAAGCCATGAATCTTATACCTATAACTATATCGGAAAATCCTTAATTTTACAATATTTGTTGAAAAACTAAGTGTAAATAGTCTATACTGTGAATAGACTGAATTTTGTTTCAAAGCTGCAGAAAATTCAAGTTTGTCATTGGTGGGCATGAGATTTTTTGCCTACAATGGTATATTAGGATCAAAAGTTAAGATTTGGAGGAAATAATGATGAAATACATTTCATTTGCGATACCATGTTATAATTCTGAGGCTTATATGGAGAGGGCAGTAGAATCGATTCTTGTAGGCGGTGAGGATGTGGAGATTATTATTGTAAATGATGGTTCCAAAGACCGGACATCAGAGATTGCTCACGAATATGAGGCGAAATACCCGTCTATCATACGTGCGGTCGACAAGGAGAACGGAGGACATGGAGACGCGGTGAATGTGGGGCTGAGCCATGCACAGGGAAAATACTTTAAGGTTGTGGACAGTGATGACTGGGTAGATGCAGAAGCGCTTGGTAAGATTCTTCAGCAGATGAAGGAGTTTGAAGCGGAAGAGAAAGAAGTGGATATGCTGATCGCCAATTATGTCTATGAGAAAGAGGGCATGGAGCATAAGAGGACGATAGATTATAAAAATGTTCTGCCCGAGAACCGGATTCTGAAATGGAATGAAGTAGGGCATTTTCATCTGGGACAGTATATTTTGATGCATTCGGTGATCTATCGGACAGATTTCCTGAAGCTATGCCAGCTCCAGCTGCCTAAGCATACATTTTATGTGGATAATATCTATGTGTATTACCCGCTGCCGCACGTGCGGAAGCTTTATTATATGGACTTGGATTTTTATCGGTACTATATCGGTCGTGAGGACCAGTCGGTGAATGAGAAAGTAATGATCGGACGGGTAGATCAGCAGATTTTTGTGACAAAGAGTATGATTGATATGTACGAGATGGGGAAGATCACGAACAAAAAACTGCGGTCGTATATGACGAATTACCTGGCTATCATGATGACGGTTTCTTCTATTTTATGTATTCGTTCGAAGAAAGAAGAGAATCTGGAAAAGAAGAAAGAACTTTGGGCATATCTGAAGAAGCGGGATTACAGGACATATTGGAAGATTCGGTACGGAATTCTGGGACAAACCATGAATCTGCCGGGAAAATCCGGGCGGAAGATTTCTTCTCTGGCGTATATCGTGGCGCGAAGAATCGTGGGCTTTAATTAGTGTTGTTTAAAAATGGAGGAGTAAGGATGATTTTTTTATTGGAGAGCCCGGAAGTGGCGGAACCTTTGTTTAAAGGCTGGGAAGAGTCATTGATCTGGTCATGCCTGCAAGGTGTGATGGGGGAGCTTTATGTGGATGACAGGGCGCACCCGTCTGCCGTGATGGCGATTCTGGGGGATTTCTGCTTTTTTGCGGGAGAGCCGTGCGAGGAATTGGTGAGGTATAAACCTACGTGGTGCCGCCAGGATTTTATGATCATGGTGCCGCAGAATGATAGATGGGGAGACTTGATCAAGTTCTGTTATGGTACTAGGGCAACGGAAGTGACCCGATATGCGATCAAGAAAGAGCGGGGAATTTTTGATAAGGAAAAGCTTGAGCGGATCGCAGAGGCAGTGCCGGACGGATTTGAAGTAAAACTGATTGATGAAGAGGTATATCATTGGTCAAGAGAGCGCGAATGGTGCAAGGATTGGGCCTCACACTATGATACCTATGAAGAGTTCCGGGATATGGGTCTGGGAGTCGTGGTGACCAAGGACGGAATCCCGGTGGCAGGTGCGTCATCCTATTCGACTTTCCGGGACGGAATTGAGATTGAGATCAATACGAAAGAAGAATACCGGAGAAGAGGACTCGCGTCGGTGTGCGGCGCAAGGCTGATCCTGGAATGTATGAAGAGAGATTTATATCCGAGCTGGGATGCGCAGAATAAATGGTCAGTGGGACTGGCGGAAAAGCTGGGGTATCATTACAGTCATGAATATCCGGCGTATGAGATCCGGGGATATTAGATGTGAAGAAATCTAATAAAAGATAATAAGAGATCGGCTGATTATAAAGTCCGGGAAACAGGTAAAACTGTCCCGGACTTTATCTTTTTCTGTCAGTAGCCTTCGCAATCCCCGCAATTTCACGGTACTTGGATACGGTTCTTCTGGCTATGGATATCCCTTTTTGAGAAAGTATATCGGATATTTTTTGGTCTGAGAGAGGATGGCGCTTATCTTCATGTTCTATCAATTCTTCAATCAAGGAGATGATCTGTTCCTGCTCGGTTTCGATGGCTTTTGCATCGCCGGTTGGTTTATCTTCGGCGATAGGGAATAAATCCCGGAAAGCACATACGCAGGAAGGGAGTTCTATGTATTTTCCCTGAACGGCGCGGCTGACGGTGGAGGGATGGAGACCCAACACTTCGGCGGCGTGCCGCATGGTCAGCGGCTGTTTGGGACTTTTCCCGAGTGCAAAGTCCTCCTGATGTGTGAGTGCGAACCCGGCAACGCTGCGAATGGTGGATTCTCTTTGTTCTATTGCATGGATAATGTTTGTCGCTCTGTTGATTTTTTCTTTAAAATAATTTTCCAACTCCGGATCATTTGCCGTTTTGGCAAGCTGGATATACATGGAATTTAAGTGAATCCGGTCTTTTCCATTGTCCCGTATGCTGATTTCCCAGCGGCCGTTTTCTTTGGATGCCTTGATGTCAGGGATGACGTATTCCGGCTCGGCTTTGCCGAATATGGCGGCCGGTCTTGGATTCAGCGTTCTGATGATGCGGAGATAATGTTTTACCTTTGCAGTGGAAATATGGAGATCGCGGGTAATGCGGCTCAAATTACCGGAAGCCAGATTTTCCAGATGATTCTCCAGGATTTGTCCAATGGTTTTGTCATATTCATTGCGCCTTTGCAACTGGAGTTTCAGGCAGTCGGCAAGGTTGAAGGCGCCGATTCCGGGCGGGTCCATCTCGCGAATCAAGGAAATGGCCTCCTCCAGTTTTGATTCACTGCAATGAAGAACTGTCCTGAAATATTCCCGGCTTTCTGAAAAATAAGCTGTTGTCTCATCAATATATGGAAGCAGTTTTTCTACCAGCAGAAGAAGATCCTTTGGAATCTTTCTGTGCTGAATCTGGGATTGCAGATAATCAGAAAGAGAAATTTCCGTCTTTGCCGGGATTTCCTGAAAATATCCATCTTCATTCGTGGCATTCCAGTCATCTCTGTTGGTATAGTCTGTATTGCGGAACCATTCGCCCAGCGCCACATATTCATCACCGGCAGCAGAGGGTGAATTTAGTTCCAGAATAGGATTTTCAAGCTGTTCTTCCTCCAAAAACAGCAGCAGCTCCTGAGAATTCATCGTAAGAACTTTCAGCTTTTGCAGCTGCAGGGGTGTCAGAGTCTGCGAGAGACGGAGCTTCTGTTGAATTTCGAAATCGAGTTTCATACACACACCTCAAATTTAGCTCAAAAAGGGCAGTGAGCCAGAAAATATTTTGATTTTATGGCTTGCCGCAAATAAATGTTGTGAAATAGGGCTGCAGATATCATATCATGTTTTGAAGCTGTATGCAAATCCCATTTTGCGTTTATTTTTATTTGTTATTATTTATTTTTGAAAATTATCGAAATAACTTGAAAAAAGTGTAATGTTTTGAGATTCTATGGTATAATGTCGTCAGGCATTATGTAATGTTGATAGCCGATAGGCTAAACCATGGTTTTTTGGAGGAGTGTTATGGCGGGAAAGGATACCAGACGACAGATTCTGGAATATTTGGAACAAATATGTGAAGAGGTTGATTTTAACAGTCCGGAAAAATATTCGGCGGCATCGATTGCCCGAAAGCTGGATGTAAGCAGAACGGTAGTAAGTCAATATTTGAATGAGACGGCAGCATCGGGGGAACTGATAAAAGTAAATTCCAGACCAGTGTATTTTTTTGACAGAAAAACGTTGGAAAAGTCGGTCAATATGGGGGAAATTCCGGCACAGGAGATTGTAGTGCTTCAAAGTACATATGATTCTCTGGAGGAATTGGAGCGGGAAATTGTGCATGTGAAGGATAATTCAGTATTTTCGCGTCTGATTGGAAATAAAGGGAGTCTGAGCTACAATGTGGAGCAGTGTAAGGCTGCGGTCACGTATCCCAAAACAGGACTTCCGATCCTCCTGTTGGGAGAGACCGGAACCGGCAAGAGTTATATTGCCAGGCTGATGTTTGAGTATGCAAAACAGAAGGGGATCATTGGGCCGGAAGGACAATATGTCAGTGTCAACTGCGCAGAATACGCAAATAATGCGGAGCTGTTTCTCACCAATCTTTTCGGGTACCGCAAGGGTGCATATACGGGAGCTGATAAAGACAGAAAAGGGCTGATTGCGTTGTCGGACGGCGGAGTGCTGTTTCTGGATGAGGTACACTGCCTTTCCTCACAGTGCCAGGAAAAACTGTTTCATTTTATGGATAAAGGCCAGTATCACATGGTGGGAGATAATGAAAAATGGTACACGGCGCAGACACGGATCGTTATGGCAACGACGGAAGATCCGGAGGTAGCGCTTCTTAAGACACTGATGCGGCGGATTCCGCTGGTGACCAGACTTCCCGCCCTGGATGACAGACCGATACAGGAAAAAAAGGAGATTCTCTATTCCTTGCTTTGTCAGGAGGAAAAAAGGATCGAACGAAAGATTCAAATTGCGGGAGGCGCTTATAAAAGTATTCTGAGATATCAGTTTGCCGGTAATGTGGGAGAAATGGTGAACTGTATTCGTACTTGTTCCGCGAATGCCTATCTGGATGCGCAGAGGCAGAATGAGGAGAAAATGATCATTTACATGCACCATCTGCCGGAGTATGTCCTAAAGAGCCATGTGGTCCAGTTGGAAGATACGGAAGAAAGACGGATATTTACTATGGAGGATTTTAGGAAGGAGCTGCAGGTGCAGAAAAAAATCTACCTTCTTAACCGGGATCTTCTGCAGCAGTTTCGGCGGATATTGAATGAACAGGAGGATATCGAGGATTTAATTAATATCAGCAGAAACCGGTTTGCACAGTATATGGACGAGTTGTGTTTCGATACGAACAGGGAAGAGAATCCGAAGGATAATCTCTACATAGAAATTGTAAAACAGGCGTGTCAGACCGTAGGAAAGCGCAGAGGTGTTACTTTTTCCAATCAGGCTATCCTGAATGTGGGACAATATATCTGTGACTATTTGCAGAATGGAAGCTCGTGTGAGGTTTTGCTTGAGGAATATGCGGATGAGATACTGAAGGTGCAGGAGATTTTTCAGAAACGGGATCTGGTGTATGACAAGCTGTGTACGGAGTTGGTCAGTGAAATCCGCAACAATTTGGGAAGAGGGCTGAATGCCATTGGAATATTGGATTTGTTTATCGCGATCCTGTCATTTACGGTGCAGTCGGAGAGGCGCCAGACGATGGGAATCGTCCTTGCACATGGATATTCTACGGCGAGCAGCATGGCGGCGACGGCAAACTATATGTTGGGAAGCCATATATTTGAAGGAATCGATATGCCGATCGATGTAACCAGTGAGGTGATAGCACAGAAAATATCCGCATATATTCGCCAGCTTTACGGTGTGAAGGATATTATTCTGATGGTAGACTTTGGGTCGCTTCTGGATATTTATACGAGGATTGACGGGATTCACAATATTAATCTTGGGCTGGTAGGCGATACCTCTCTGAAAATGATGATCATGATAGGAGAGAATATTCAGCAGGGGATGACGATTAAAGGGATTCTGGAGACAGTGGAGAATTATTCGTTCGAAGCGGACTGTCATTACATAGAGAACAGAAAGAAGCAGATGGCGATCTTATCCGTCTGTGCGACTGGAATGGGTATGGCGGAACGGATTGCGGATCTGCTGGAAGAAAGTCTTCCGGTCACCACAGGAATTAAAATTATCCCTTATAATTATGGAAGCCTTGCAAATGCCGGAAAGTGTTCGCCAGTATTTGAAAAATACGATGTACTTTTCATCATCGGCACACATAATCCGGGGGTCGAGGGTATACAGTATATTTCTTTGGATAATATTATCCAGCAGCATAATTCGGATGAGATCAACAGCCTGTTGTCTAAACTTTTGTCCGGAGAGGAACTAAAGCTGTTTAATGATAATCTGGTGAAGAATTTTTCACTGACCAATCTGGTGGGGCATCTGACGATTCTGAACCCGAAAAAAGTGATTGAGTTTGCCGAGGAGATCATACGGATGTTGCAGGTAAAGACGGGAGTTCCGTTTAAGAACAAGACAAAGGTGGGGCTGTATATTCATATCTGCTGTATGATTGAGAGGCTTCTCGTTGACAAGGCAAGCGTGAATTATGACGGGGTAGAATTATTTGAAGAAGACCATCAGGAGTTTATTCAGATTGTGAGGGAATGCTTTAAAAACGTGGAGAAATATTACGGACTTGTGATTCCGGTGTCGGAGGTCGCATATCTGTATGAATACATCTACAATATTTAACATTTAACAGGATCTGCCGATGGCAGATCCTGAAGGTGAAAAATGACAGTATGTTTTCAGTCTTGATGATTGGATAAAGCATCGGGATGTGTGGGAAAAATTAGTGACGAAAACAGGTAAAATAGTGACGAAATCTGGCGGATTACTCTGAAAAATGAGAACGGCAGATTTTTTTGGTGATTTTTTAACAGTCTAAATTCCACGAAAATAGGCGCTTTTTTGAAAGAACATAAAAAAATTATGGGAAAAATTCAAATTTGGCACGCGAAGAAAAAAATATTGCTTATATATAAGGCAAATGCATCAAAGGCAAGAAAGGAGGGAGGATATGAGAAAACTAATACTGGCATCACATGGAAGCTTAGCGGAAGGAATGAAGAGTGCGGCAGCTATGATTCTGGGCGGATCTGCAGTGATGGACGCGTTTGGACTGGATACATGGGGAACCCCCCAGGCAATTCTTGAGGAAGTGAAAAAAATCATGGCACAGTCGCCGGAAGACGAATATGTGCTTCTGTGCGATATCAAAGGCGGCAGTGTCTGTAATGCCCTGATGGAGCTGAGTATGGAACCGAATGTGAGTGTTATTTCAGGCATGAATCTGAACGTGATTCTGGCGCTGGCACTTACGGATGAAAACGTGGCTCTGGCGGATGAAGTCGAGGGTATCCTGGAGGAGTGTCGTCAGGGGATCCAGTTCTTTAATGCATCGATCATGAAAAAAATAAAGGAAAAGGAGAGTAGTGACGAGATATGGTAAATCTTATGAGAATCGACGAACGACTGCTTCACGGTCAGGTCGCAGTCACATGGGTAAGTAATGTAAATGCATCTTCTATATTGATTGCCAATGACGAGGTCATGGAAAATGAGATGGCGAAGATGGCGCTTAAGATGGCAAAGCCCAGCGGAATGAAACTGGCCATTCGCTCGATTGACGATGCGGCAGCACTTTTGAATGATCCGCGTTCGGCAAGTATCGGAATCTTTGTGATCGTTAAGACGATCGCAGATGCTGTAAGACTGTGCCAGAAGACGGACCAGATCAAGAAGGTGAATATCGGAGGGATTAAAAAACGGGAAGGCAGCAAGCTGATCGCAGCGGCTGTTCACGTAAACGATGAGGACATCGAAAATCTGAAGGTGTTAGGAAGTCTGGTGGACTCGGTTGAATTCCGAATGGTTCCATCAGATTCCGCAAAGAAATTAGAAGATGTGATTAAAAATTACTAATTGAGGAGGGAACATTATGAATATAGGAATCGCTTTATTAATTACATTGGTAGTATGGCTTATCACATGGGCAGAAGCGTGGTTTGCTTATCCGATGATCAATACGCCGTTGGTACTTTGCCCGATCGTAGGACTCATTCTGGGAGACTTCCAGGCAGGCATCATTGCCGGTGCAACTTTGCAGCTTATTTTCCTCGGTGTTATGCAGATCGGTGGAACACTTCCGGCAGACGCTTCTCTGGGAGCAGTCATCGGTACGGCGTTCTCCATCACAATGGGACAGGATGTGGAGACCGCACTGACATTCGCAGTTCCGATCGCGGTACTTGGCTCTACATTTACACTGTTAAAATACATCATTAACGGTCTGGTAAACCCGTACGTTGAAAAGCTCTGTGAAAAAGGAGATGCGAAAGGAATCGAGAGGGTACATATATTGGTATCGTTCCTTCCGGATCTGCCGAAGATGCTGGTGCTTTTTGCAGCGCTGGCGTTCGGTACAGGATTCGCGCAGGGATTGATAGATGCTATTCCGGAAGTGGTTCAGAGTGGTCTCGATTACGCGACGAACCTGATGCCGGCAGTAGGTATTGCACTTCTGCTTAAGATGATGTGGTCAGGGAAAATGGCAGTGTACTATTTCCTTGGAGTGATCCTGGTAAGTTACTTTAACGCTCCGATCCTTGCCGATGCATGTCTCGGCGTAATTATCGCAGTTGTCACTGTTATGAATGAGAGAAAGGCAGCCCCTGTTGCACAGGCTGTACAAAGCGTAGAGGAGGAATTGTTCAATGACTAAACAGAATGCATTTCAGGTACAGGATAAAGAAGATCGCAAGATGCTTAAAAAAGTGTTCTGGCGCACGATGACCTTAAGCTCAACCTACAACTACGAAAGAATGCAGAGCTTGGGATATGTTTATACGATGATTCCTGTTATTGATCGTTATTATGATAAGAAAGAAGACAAGATCGAAGCCTACAAACGTCATTATGAGTTGTTCAACACAACACCGACTATGGGCGGATTCATCACAGGTCTTTCCACTTCTATGGAAAAGGAAGCTGCCGAGGATGAAAACTTTGACAAGAGCTCCATCAATGCTGTAAAACTGTCTCTTATGGGACCGTTTGCCGGAATCGGTGATTCTATTTTCCAGGGCTCTCTGCGTATTATCTCTCTTGGTATCGGTATTGCACTTGCGGCACAGGGAAGTATTCTTGGAGTGATCCTTCATCTTTTGATCTACAATGTGATCGCACATCTGCTGCGTTATTACGGTGTGTTTGCCGGATATAACATGGGAACCAGCTTCATCAAGACTGCAAGCGAGAACGGTATTCTTGGACAGATCACCAAGGGTGCGGGTATCGTAGGACTTATGACGATCGGTGCAATGACATGCTCGATGATCAGCTTTGAGATACCGGCCGTGCTGAATATACAAGGGTCTGAACTGGTGATCCAGGATATGCTGAATCAGATTTTCCCGAACCTTCTGCCGCTTCTGCTCACATTTGTATGCTACAAGCTGGTGAACAAGAACGTGAAACCGATCTGGATCATGCTTGGACTTATGGTAATAGGTGTGATCGGAAAGGTGATCGGTGTTTTCTAAGAAGGAGTTTGGAGAAAGAGTTTCTGAAATAATATTGAAAATGGCAGAAAGGATGACAGTATGGTATCATTTTTAGACTGTATTGAACGGATTCCGTCGGTGCTGGAAGGAATACTCAGAAACAGAGAGGAATATCTGGCAGAACTGAGACGGGCGGTGACGGAGAAGAAAATCGATGAGATTATTTTCATCGGCTCCGGCACTTCAAATACCTCCGCCATCACGGCCCGCCCTTTCGTGGAGAAGGTAAGCGGCATCAGAACGACGGTTGCATCCTCAAACGAATTCATGTTTGACCGGTATGTGCGCAACCCGGATGCGCTGTATGTGTTTACTTCGCAGACCGGGACCTCCAGGTTCGTTCAGAAGGCGCAGATGGAGTTTAAAAAGGCAGGGTATCTGACGGTCGCGATTTCCGAATCAGCTGAAACACCTCTGGCCAAGGACAGTGAGGTATTTGTGAATATGGGGTGTGGATATGAGGAGTATCCCATGCGGACGATAGGATATTGTGCATCTGTCTTTACTCAAATGCTTATTGGGCTGGAACTCGGTCTTGCCTACGGAAACCTGACGAAAGAGGAGTACGATGCTTATCTGGCACAGGCAGAGATGCTGCCGGAAAGTAACCGGAGAATCTGTGAACAGGCACTTTCCTGGATGGATAGTGCGAGAAGAAGGATGTTCCAGTCACAGCTTCTGGTGTTTACCGGAGCTGGCTCCCTGTACGGCCTTGCGCTTGAGGGTGCGATGAAGGTATGGGAGACACCGCAGATCGCTTCTGTCGGCTATGAGCTGGAAGAAGGAATGCATGGCCCGAATTATGGATATAACAGCAATCACTGTGTGATCGTACTTAACGACGGTACGGAGGAACAAAAAGGGCTGGCGCTGGCGAGATGGATGAAGGAGATCAAAAATAATGGCTTTGTGGCGGGAAGCCGCGTTGTGGACGACAAAGATCTGAAAGTTGAACTAAAGACGAAAGATTTCACCGCGCTGGAACTTGCCCCGGTGGTACAGATCATCGCTTACAGACTCGCCTTTGACGGGGGAAGAGATCTGTTTGCTCCCCATGACAACAGTATTATGGAGAGTTATTTTAAAACACATGACTAAGGAGAAAAGGATGGATTCAAAGAAGAAGTATATGAGAATGATGCTGGGGATCGCATTTCCCATAGCGTTGCAGAATTTGATTAACTTTGCAGTGAATCTTATGGATACGGTCATGCTTGGACAGTTGGGAGAGATGCCGCTAGCGGCATCTTCTCTTGCAAATCAGGTATTTTATGTCGTGACGCTTGTGGTCTATGGAATCGGCGGCGGGGCAAATGTCCTGGTTTCTCAGTATTGGGGACGGAAGGATACAAAGTCCATCCACAAAATACTGTCTTATACTTACAGGACGGCGGTCGGTTTCGCATGTGTGGCAGCGGCGGCAGTCGTGTTTGCGCCGGGACTGGTTATGCGGCTTTTTACAAAGGAGGAAGCAGTAATACTTCTGGGAGCAGGGTATCTCAGAATCGTGGGCATATCCTATTTGCTTTTCACCATAACCACAGTGACCACCTGTGTACTCAGGGCGGTCCATACGGTACGGATCGCGATGGTGCTGTCGGCGGTCTCCCTGTGTGTGAATGTTGCGATCAACTATGTTCTGATTTTTGGAAAATTCGGCGCTCCGAGGCTGGGAATCATCGGGGCTGCCATCGGCACGCTCTGTGCAAGGGCAGTTGAGTTTGTCATTCTGCTGTGGTTTGTATTTGTAAAAGAAAGGCAGCTTAATGTTAGGCTGCATTTTACTTTGGGAGCGGGGAAGGCTGCGGTGTCACCGGAGAAGAAGGAGCTTCTTCATCTTTACTGTACCACCAGTATTCCGGTTGTGATCAATGAGTTATTCTGGGCGCTCGGAGAATCGGCTGTCGCGATGATCCTAGGGCGGATGGGCATGGAGATCGTCTCTGCAAATGCGATCTACGCAAACATCAGTGAGCTTTCAGGCGTTGTGGTATCGGGAATGAATTCGGCGGCCTGTGTCATTGTAGGGAATGTGGTCGGCGCCGGGGCGTTTGACGAGCTGAAGGAGCTAAAAAAACGTTTTCAGGGGGTATCCGTGGTCGTGGGACTTCTGGGAATGGGGATTATGCTGGTTTGCCGCATCTTTGTTATTGACTTCTATAAGGTGTCCGATGTGACAAAGCTCTATGCGTCGCAGATTATGCTGATCGGCTCGGTGGTGGAGTTGTGCCGTTCCATGGAGTGTATGAACATCATGGGAATTCTCCGGGGTGCCGGAGATGTCACGTTTGCCATGCTGAATGATTTGATATTTCTGTGGGGATTTACGATTCCGCTGGGAATATTGACAGGGCTGGTGTGGAAGTGGCCGGTGGCGGCGGTTTATATCGCGCTGAAGCTGGATCAGATGTTGAAGATTTTTACGAGCGAATACAGGCTCAGAGGAAAGAAATGGATCAAGGCAGTTTAAAATAAGAGATTGGAAAATGGGAGGAATTGATTATGGTAACACAGAAAGTAACAGTTATAAATCCGTCAGGGCTTCACGCAAGGCCGGCAGCAGTTTTGGCAAAAGCGGCGGGAAAGTGCAAATCTAATGCGGTAATTCTTTACGGGGATAAGAAAATTCAGATAAAAAGTATCTTAAGCATTATGGGGGCAGGTGTAAAAAAAGGCGCTGAGGTTGAGATACAGTGCGACGGAGAGACGGAAAAAGAGGATTTGAAAATGTTGGTTGAGCTGATCGAAAGCGGACTTGGAGAATAGGTATGGAGCAGATTCATGTTGATAAGACGGCATCGAGAGGGATTGCTGCAGCTTTGGTGTATCGATATCTGGAACCGGATTTGATGCCGGATACACAGAGAATCACAAAAGAGCAAGTTTCGGAGGAAAAAAAGAAATTTGACAGTGCAAGGTCGGCAGTGATCCGGGAGCTGGAGGAACTGGCTGCCGGGAATGAGATATTTGCCGCACACCTTGAGATCGCCGGGGATTTTACTTTGCAGGATGCCGTGGAGAATAAGATTGCAGAGGAAGGGAAAAACGCGCAGATGGCGCTTCAGGAGTCCATAGATGAAATTGCCGCAATTTTTGAAGCTATGGATGATGCTTATATGAAAGAGAGGGGCGCTGATATCAAAGATATCGGAAAACGCCTGATGGCTAAGCTTAAGGGAGTGAAGCGCCCGGATCTGGGAGATATCAGGTCGGAAGTGATCGTGACGGCGAAAGATCTGTACCCTTCCGATACCGTGAAGCTGAATCCGGCATTCGTGAAAGGGATTATTACCGAGGAGGGTGGAATTACCAGCCATGTATCTATTATCGCCAAGAGTATGAATATCCCCACTCTGGTGGGGGTAAAAGGGATTCTGGCGAAGCTGAAAGAGGACTGTATGGTCTGCATGGATGCGGGACAAGGAATCATCGTCATAGATCCAGATGAGAAGGTGCGAAGAGAGTATAAAGAGAAGGAAGAAGCTTACGACCAGGAGCGCGCACGTTTAGTGAGTTTGAGGAACAGGCCGGCAGTGACGAAAGAGGGTAAGCGGATTTCGCTCTGTGCAAATGTGGGAAATGTGGAGGATATCAGAAATGCACTTCCGATGAATATAGATGGGGTAGGTCTGTTCAGAAGTGAATTTTTGTACATGGAAAACGATCATTTTCCGACGGAGGAAGAGCAGTACCAGGTATACAAAGAAGCGGCGCAGCTTATCCCGGACGAGCTTACGATCCGTACATTGGATATCGGCGGGGATAAGGAATTATCCTACTTTGAGTTTGAAAAGGAGGAAAATCCGTTTCTCGGGTGGCGGGCGATCCGCATTTCTCTGGATATGAAGGAGATGTTTAAGGAACAGATCCGTGCAATTTTGAGGGCAAGCGCATTCGGACACGTAAGGATCATGTTTCCGATGATCATCTCGCTGGAAGAATTAAGAGCGGCAAAAGAAATAGTGGAAGAATGTAAACAGGAGATGGATACAGAAGGTGTAGAATATGACAGAAATATCGAGTGCGGCATGATGATGGAGACGCCGGCAAGCGTGCTTTTGGCGGAAGAATTTGCAAAAGAAGCAGATTTCTTCAGCATCGGAACCAACGATCTGACGCAGTACCTTCTGGCTGTGGACCGCGGCAACAAGAAAATCGCGGACCGTTACAGCTACTTTCACCCGGCAGTCGTGCGTGCGATCGGGCAGATCATTAAGGCAGGACATAAAGAAGGCATCAAAGTCGGTATGTGCGGAGAGATGGCGGGGGACAGCAGTGCCGTGCCGATTCTTCTTGAACTGGGACTGGACGAGTTCAGCATGTCGGCGGGAAGCATTGATTATGTGAGAGAACAGATTTTAAATTAGGGTGAATGTTTGAGGGACATTGATACAGATGTGCCTGGCAGCTAAATAAAGATGGTTTCGTTTGAATTGGGGCGGTTCCTCTTGAAAAGGAGCCGCCCCTGTTTAAAAAGTTTCGTTTCTTTTTTGGCTTTTACAGTTGGATCATTTTGTCGCCCAAGTCAGACAACGCCTGTGTCCAGGTGCCATAAATATCCAGAAGCTTTTCATAATAAGCATTGGTTTCTTCATCCGGAGTCAGATAGTCCTCTGTCTTGTGGAGGAGGTGGATGATATCATATCCGTCCCATAATCCGCAGGCGTTGGCAGCCAGTGCAGCAGCTCCGAGAGAGGCGGCATCCTGGTCGACGTTTGTTTTCAATACCGGCATATTGTAGATATCGGCGAAAATACGGCGCCAGACGGCGCTCTTGCTACATCCGCCGCAGAGGAGCATATCGCCCTTGATCTCGACCTGGCTTTTCAGGATGTCCAGTGTCTTGCGCAGCGCCATAGCGACACCCTCCATAGCAGCCCGTACCAAATCTTCGCGGGTGTTTCCGAGAGTAAGCCCCATGAAGCCGCCGCATAAGTTTGGACTCGGCTCCTGTGCACTTCCGCCGGCAAGGGTAGGATTGAAGAGCACCCCATGGCTTCCTGCCGGTACGGACTCGGCCATTTTGTTCATGACATCATAGGTGTCGGTATCCCCGTCATAGTCTTTCAGCAGGTTATCCCGAATCCAGCGGAACGAATTCCCCGCTGAAAAGATAGAGACTGCGGAAGTATAATAGCCTTTTTTGGCATGTGCAAATACAAACGGTCTCGTCTTGATATCTACAACCGGACTCTGGGAGGTCACGGCAATCCAGCTGGAAGAGCCGAGCGAGGTATAAACGACACCTTCGGCAAGTCCCCTTGCACCCAGAGACATACAGGTATTGTCCACGGCGCCGCAGGCCACCGGAGTTCCCGGGGTGAGGCCGCATTCCCCTGCGGCTTCGGCTGTGACGTACCCGATGATCTCATCGGAAGGACGGATTTCCGGGAAAATCTCTTTGCTGATGCCCGCGGCCTCAAAGAAGCGGTCCTCATAGTCCCAGTTCAGCAGATTGAATACGCCAAACCCGGAGGCATAGGACGGATCGGTACAGATATTTCCGGTAAACTTGTAGTTGACGAAATCTTTAGAACCTACAATTTTGTAAATGTTTTTGAAAATTTCAGGCTGATGCTCCTTCATCCACATTAATTTCAGGATGGTGTAAGTCTCGGCAGGATCTCCGTTACCGGTAGTCTGGTACCAGGATTCATATGACAGCTCTTTGAAAAATTTATCAATTTGGTCCGTCGCACGCATATCGCACCAGATCGGTACTTGCTCGGCAAGAAGTTTTCCGTCTTTGTCAAGCGGGACAGCGACAAGACTGTGCCCGGAAAGGGCGGTACAGGCGATTTCATCGGCGCTGCATCCGCTTTGCTTAAGAAGCATCCGCGTGGCGTCGCACACACCCTTCCACCAGTCCATCGGTCTCTGCTCAATATACTTATCGGCAGGAAAAAAGGTTTCATACTGCTGGAAAATCTCGGCGAGCGAATTCCCGGCAGCATCAAACAGAGAGGCTTTGATACCTCCCGTACCTAAATCATACGCAATTAATTTGTTTTTCTTCATAATATCAAATCCTTTCTTCATTTACTCAAGGGCGTTAGACAGAGCTTTGACAGAAAGGTAATTTGTAGAATAATTTGCGATTTGCCGCCCGCCTTTCATTAAGACGATGCGGCTGCACATGCCGATCAGCTCCGCAAAATCGGAGGAAATCAGAAGAACAGTCGCCTTCTCCATGATCAGGGCATTCAGCATGTTGTAAAGTTCAAGCCTGCTCACCGCGTCCAGGTTTTTGCTGGGCTCGTTATATATGTAAATATTGCTGTTGTTGAATAGAGAACGAGCAATAATCAATTTTTGTTTACTTCCGGTGCTAAGATGCTGTGTTTTCGTATCCGGAGATACATTCCGGAAATTCAGGCGATCGAGATAGTGCCGCGCATACAACCTCATTTTCTTGTTTGAAGTGAAGCCAAACGTTGTAGTACGGTTAAAATTGGAAGCCGTAATATTGAAAGGGATCGTCTGCGAAGTGAAGACCGCCATATCTGTATCGTTTTCACCCACCACATTGATCGCAGGCCGCTTTTGACAGCCGGGAAATGTGATAGAGCCGGAAACAGGCTGGGTGTCGCCTGTGATCGCGCTGACCAGGGAGGCTCTTTCCAGGGAGGAAAGTCCCGCAAGGCCGATGATCTCGCCTTCATGGAGAGAAAAGTCCGCATCATGGAAAAGATCATTTGAAAAATGTTCCACATGTACAAGCTCCCGCCCCGGTGAGAGGCGCAGTGACGGATAGGTGAAATTCAGCTTCATGGATTCCACGTGCTCCAGGAAAGGTTTTTCATTAAATTCTTCCCGCCCGAATGAAGCGACGTTGGTCCCGTCATTGATAATAGTAACGCGGTCGCTGTAACGCAGAAGAACCGAATAATTATGCGTAATAAAGATAATGGCCATCTGCTGTTTAAGCTCTTCCAGAATGTGAAATACATGCTCCGTTTCCGCGTAGGTAAGGCAGGATGCAAATTCATCAAGAATCAGAACGCGGGGACTGCGGATCAAAACCCGAATCAGCTGAATGAACCGTTTTTCCGCCGTGGTCAGTGTGGAAATAGGTGCATTAAGATCAAAATCCAGCTCAAACATATCCATATACCTGCGGCAGAGCTGATCCTCTTTTTTGCGGGACGGCGCCCAGATGCGGGACGTTCCGGCGATATGCTCGCTTCCGGCAATGATATTATCGCGCACAGAAAGCGTAGGGAACATGATCTGCTCCTGCTGAACCATATAGATACCGTGTTCCTGAGCTGATCTGACATCGTGGATATCGATCTTTTGTCCGTCCAGGAGGATACTGCCGCTGGTCTTGGAGCGGACCCCGGCCAGAAGCTTTGCAAAAACCGTCTTTCCCTCGCCGTTGCTTCCGATGATGGTGTGAATCTCGCCGGAATAGGCGGTAAAATTAATGTTATTGACCAGCTTCCGGTCTGATATTTTGGTTAAATTCCGCGTTTCAATACAAAAAGATTTCATGACTGTCATTCCTAAAAACCATAAATTTTAAAAGGTGATCGGTTTTAAATCAAAGGTTGTATAAGTGTATATTCCCTGTTCCAGAAAATATTTCTTGTAATCATCAGGGATTCCAGCGTTTGTTATGACTGTTTTAATATCGGAGATGTCACAGACCTTCCTGAAGGCCCGCTGATTAAACTTGGTGACATCAATGGCCATGATCGTCTCACGGGACTGGTTTTTGACGAAATGTATGGTCTCGAGAACCGGGGTATCCGACAGTGTATATCCTGCCGACAGGTCGATTCCGTCTACAGAAAAAAAAGCTTTGTCCAGATAAATATTGTGAAGCTCTTTTTTCAGATCGTCCGGCACGGTATAAAAACCATTGTGCTCAAGCTGTCCGCCAAGAAACATTACCTTAATAGTGGGTGAGTTCCTCAAAACATTTGCAACCAGAAAACTGTTTGTGAGAATATTGATATTGCTGCGCGAAAGCAGAGCTTTGGCAATGTAGTAGGTAGTCCTGCCGGGACCAAGGAAGATCCATTCACGTTCACGGATCAGCCGGGCGGCGATCGCTCCAATCTCTTCTTTGTTTTTATCGTATTCTACCATTGTATCGCCGGAAGAGTTGACCGGCTCCTCGGTCTTCGGAGAGTTGATGGTCGCACCGCCGTGGAAACGGGTCAGGAACCCTTCTCTTTCAAGCTCCTCCAGGTCATTACGGATCGTAGCATCAGAAACATCGAGGAGAGAGCTGAGGGCCGTGACTTCAATCTGGCGGCAGTCCCGTAAAATTTCTTTAATTCTTCGAATTCTCTCTATTTTGAACATTGTTTCGTACCTCTGAAAGTTGGTTGCTGAGTGATGAATCAGCACCTAGGACAATCATAGCATAAAAAAATCTGAATATCAATGGAAATGAAAAATAATAAAAAAATCCAAAAAAATTCGGATTAGTAAAAATGCACAAATATAAGAGGGCGATATTTGGATTGAGGTCAATAATATGAACAATATGGACAATAAATGAGAGAAAAAATAAAAATAAATGAGAAAAAATAAAAATAAATAAAAAAGAAATAAAAAAATATGATGACAAATAAAAAGAAATGTGATATATTGTTAATAGTTAGACGAGCTCGTGACAGAAAGATATTTTAAAAGAAAGAAGGTAGAATTATGAAAAAGAAACGAATCTTATCTGCATTATTGACAAGCGTTATGGTTGGCGTACTCGTACTTAGTGGATGTGGCGGCAATAACAAAGAAGAAAGCAAGAGTGAAAATGAAGGCGGAGAGAAAAAATACAAAATTGGATTTGCTAACTCTTCTGTTTCCAACAGCTGGCGTGTAACCATGAGAGATATGCTTATGGAAGAAGCAGAAAACCTGGGTGTAGAGATTGTTGAGACGGACGCAGGTGACGACGCTGATACACTTAACAGCAACATTGAGACTATGCTTCAGGAAGATCTGGATGCCATCCTGATCACACCTGTAGATGCAAGCCAGAACAATCCGGGTATTGAGACTGCATATGATGCAGGTATTCCGGTAATTATCTTTGACAGATTGTGTACAACTGACAAATACACACATTTCATCGGATGGCCGGATTCCGTTAACGGCGCTGCCTGTGCACAGATGATAGTTGATGCATTGACAGAGAAGAACGGCGAGCCGAAGGGAAATATCGTTGCATTAGACTCTATGGCTGGTTCCGGTACCGACGTTGGACAGAAAGAGGGGCAGGAATCTGTATTCTCTAAATACCCGGACATCAAGATCATCGACAGACAGTACACAGATTTCGATGAGACTAAGGGTAAAGAGATCATGGCTGACTGGCTGACAGCATACGGCAAAGGTGAGATCGACATGGTAATCTCTCAGGACGGCGGAGTTACACTTGGTGCATATGATGCAATCAAAGAAGCCGGAAGAGAAGACGACGGAATCCTTTTTGTAAATGCAGACGGTATCAATGGTGTTCTTGAAATGGTAAAAGACGGAACAGCATACGGACTTACAGAGTTCCCGTGTCAGGTATCTAAGCTGGCTCTTCAGCTTGCGATCGACTGCATCGAAGGCAAGGATCCTGCTGACAAAGATGTGATTCAGGAAGCGATTGTTGTTACAAAAGACAATGTAGATGAATATTACGATCCGGACGGCGATACCTTTGACTGGACATACTAGGATTTATAAGATCCGGCAAACCGGATCATAAAGATATGGCCGGGACAGATGTCAGTCGGATGCCTGCCCGGGCGCGTCGGGTGGCCGGGGTGAGGGCTTGCGGGGCCTTCATCCAGGTGTGCCGGACGAACAAAAGCTTTAAAAGTCAAATTGAATAAGATTATATGGAGGGATGAAAAGTGAAAATTGGTTTTTGTGTAGTTAATTATTCTGGAAAGCCTGTAGAAGAGGTCTGTGAGATCGCTGCAGCGCATGGCTATGATGCAGTTGAGCTGCCGGCATACAACGACAATGGTCAGTTGGATGTCCCGGAACTTCTGAAAGGCAATAACGCAAAAAAACTGAAAAAGATGGTAGAAGACCATGGACTGTTTATTTCTGCACTTAGCAATCATGCGGATTCTCCTCTGATCATGGGACCATATAGTGCCGGAATGGACAGCATTTGTCCCGGAACAAAAGAAGAGAAGATTAAATTTGGACAGGAGAGTATGATCCGTTCCGCACAGCTTGCGGCAGAACTCGGAGTGAACTGTGTAGTAGCTTTCTCGGGTATGGAAAACTATGGACATATCAATGACTGGCCGGAACCCAATGGCTGGAAATACGAGGAAGAGCAATTCGCAGAAAAGTGGGGCTATGTATTCGATAAATACAAAGAGTACGGTGTAAAGGTTGCATTTGAGCCGCATCCGAACAACATCGTATATGATATTAAATCTACAAAACGCCTCTTAGAGGTTACGGATTATATGGATAAGGTCTGCAAGTTCTTGTCAGGCGGTAACCAGCAGAAGGTTGTACTGGCAAAATGGCTGGCATCGGAATGTAAGATCTTGTTCCTGGATGAACCTACAAGAGGGATCGACGTAGGCGCCAAATATGAGATTTATCTGCTGATGGACCGGCTTGTCCAGGAAGGTGTAAGCATTATCATGATTTCTTCGGAAATGCCGGAGGTCATGGGAGTTGCAGATAGAGTGCTCGTAATGCATGAAGGAAATATGAGCGGGGAACTGTCATATGAAGAATTCTCGGAAGAGAGTATTATGAAACTGGCCAGCGGCGAGAAGCTGGCATAAAGGAGGAAAAGATATGGGATATAAAGAGACATTACTTAGCCCGATTAAGATTGGTACAAGAGAGTGTAAGAACCGTTTTTTTGCACAGCCGATGGAATGTGTAGATTCAGATGCGGAAGGAAATCCGACCGACCTTACTTACCAGAGATATGAGAATTTGTATAAAGGCGGATTCGGACTGGTTGACCTGGAAGCGATCACAGTTACAAACGAATCACGTGCAAGAAAGACACAGCTTGAGATTATGCCGAGAAATGAAAAGCCGCTGAAGAACTTCATCAGAAGACTGAAAGAAGTAAATCCGGATACACTTATCATCTTCCAGCTGACCCATTCCGGAGAGATCAGCGAGCCGGATTTCTCAAGAAGAGTGTGCGTAAAACCGATGTATGGAATCGGCGGAGACATTCTCTCTGAAGAAGAAGTAGATCATATTATGGACCAGTTCGTGCTGGCATCTCAGATTGCTCACGAGGTTGGTGCAGATGGTATCGATATGAAGCTCTGCCATGGTTACCTTGGATCTCAGATCATCCGTCCGTACAATGACCGCGACTGGAAATACGGCGGAACATGGGAGAAGAGAAGACAGTGGGCATTTGACCTGCAGGAAAGAATCATGAGAGCAGTCAATGATAAGAATTTCCTGATCGGTTCCAAGATGTCTATGTGGGAAGGACATCCGGGCGGATTCGGTTCCGCGGGACCGGAGTCTCCGCTGATGGATATGACAGAGCCTCTTGACCTCATTAAGGGCCTGGAAGAGCGCGGCGCATCATACTTTGTTGAATCTCTTGGAAATGTACACAGCGCTATGAACTATATGGAATCCCTGAAGGATGCACCGGAGCTTTCTTATTTACATATTTATTTTGCAGACATGATGAAGAAAGCCCTGAAACCGGAGACAGTTGTCATCGGTTCTCACTTCTCACCGTTCAGAGGCAAGAAGAATAAGCTTCTTTCCGTAGATCCTGAGAAATCTTCTATCTTTGCAATGGGAGCTCATTGTATCGAAGAAGGTATGATGGATATGGTTGGACTTGGAAGACAGTCATTTGCAGATCCGCTTACTCCGCTGAAGCTTGCGGAAGGCAGAGAAGATGAAATCAAATACTGTACACAGTGCATGAACTGTGAAGAGCTGATGATTCGCCAGCAGCCGGTAGGATGTGTTGCATACAACAAGCCTTATACACAGAGATTCGTTGAGTGCAGAAAACAGTTTGGTAAATTGAATGAACTTCACACCTAGAAAATACGGTCCAAATTAAATAGCTTGCTATATAATGCAAACCCGCCTACGGGATGTGCCGTTCGGTGCGTCCCGCCGGGCTTAACAATATTTTAATATGAAGAAAGGTGATCACAATGAAAGGTATTTTAACAGAAAATCCAAGAAAAGAAGTTTTAACCAAAGAGGACATCGCTTATATGATGGACCCGAGCGTATTAAAGCTTGACACCACACTCAGCGATGTAAAACACATGGTAGAAGTTTGTAAGAAATACGGCTGCGGAACCTGCTTCTGTTGGCCATGTTACTATCCGCAGCTTGTTGAACTGCTGGAGGACGCAGAAATCACTAAATTCGGTACATCTCTCGGATTTCCGACAGGACAGGAGACGACAGAGACCAAGGTATTTCTGGCTCATCAGTTCATGGCTCTTGATCCGGCTACCAATGATATGCAGATCAACGTTGGCTGGTTAAAGGAAGGTTTTGACGATCTGGTATACAACGACATTAAGGCTGTCCGCGATGCAACTCCGGGCGTTCCGCTCAAGGTTATCATGGAAGTTATGCTTCTGACAGATGAGGAGATTAAGAGAGCATGTGAGCTTTCGATCAAAGCCGGCGCTGACTATGTAAAGACAGGTTCCGGTTTCTCTGCAAACCCGACCACACTTCATCATGTAAAAGTGATCATGGATACCATCGGCGACAGAGCAATGCTGAAGGTTGCCGGAGGAGTCAGAGATCTGGATACTCTGCTTAAGATGTATAAGCTCGGCGCTACACGTTTCGGTATCGGCTGTGCATCAGCAGAGAAGATCCTGGCAGAAGTAGATGCTCTTGGCGGATCTGTAAATATCAATGACATCGTAATCGATGAGTCTGAGTTATAAGATAAAGAAGATACATATATCACACCAACGAAAGGGGGCTGCCGTACATGAAACGAGGAAGATTCATTACGGCGGCCCTCTGCTATCAAGAATACCAGGATGAAAGCCGCGGGGCTCTCATCTTAGGAATATTTTAGGAGGGAATTAAAATGAGTGGAAAACAGTTTGTGCATCCTTACATTCCGAACTCTGAGCCGGTAGTAAAGAAGCAAATGCTCGACGCGGTCGGCATGGAGAGTGTAGAAGAAATTTACAAGGGCATTCCGGATCACTTAAGATTCAAAGGAACTATGGAGCTGCCGGATCCGATCATTTCCGAGTATACCTGCCAGCGCCATGTGGAAGGTCTGCTGGCACAGAACAGGAACGCAAAAAGTAACATTTGCTTCCTGGGCGGCGGTACCTGGAATCATTATGTACCGTCAGTGGTAGATACCATTATGGAACGTGATGAATTCCTGACATGTTACGTCGGCGACGCTTATACGGATCACGGTAAATTCCAGGCGTTGTTTGAGAGCAGCTCCATGCTGGCGGACCTGACAGGATTCGAGGCATGTAACACACCGACCTATGACTGGGCAAATGCGATTGCGATCGCGTGCAGAATGGCAGAGCGTACCACGGGAAGAAAAGAGATTCTTGTGGCGGGCAACATGGACCCGGATCGTCTTCTGGTAGTACGCAACTACTGTAAGCCGGAGATGGTGGTAAACACGGTTGCTTATGACAAGGAAACCGGCCTTATGGATCTGGAAGATCTGAAAGCAAAACTCTCAGATCAGACGGCGTGTGTATATTTTGAAAACCCGATCTATATCGGAGCTCTGGAAGTAAATGCGGCAGAGATCTGCAGCATTGCAAAAGAGGCAGGCGCACTCAGCATGGTTGGCGTTGACCCGACCTCTCTCGGTATTTTGGAGGCACCGGCAGCGTACGGCGCTGACTACGCGGTAGGCGATCTGCAGCCCCTTGGACTGCACATGAGCTACGGCGCAGGACTCGGTGGATTTATCTGTACCAAGGATGAAAAGGAGTTCCTTGGCGAGTATCCGTCTCTTCTGTTCGGCGTATGTGAGACGCAGCAGGAAGGCGAGTACGGATTTGGAGAAGTTTATTACGAAAGAACCTCTTATGCATCCCGTGAAAAAGGAAAAGACTTCATCGGAACCACCACGGCACTTCACGGAATTGCGGCGGCAGTTTACATGGCGCTTATGGGACCGCAGGGCTTCAAGGAGCTGGGCGAGGGTATCGTGCAGAGAGTCGCTTATGTGAAGGAAGAGCTGGCAAAGATTCCGGGAATTACGATTCCGGTGAGCGGATACAGCTATTGCGATTTCATGGTAGATTTCAACGGAACCGGCAAGACGGTCAAAGAGATCAACAAAGCGCTGCTTGAATACAATATTCTGGGCGGAAAAGATATCAGCGGCATTTTCCCGGAATACGGACAGAGCGCCCTTTACAGCGTGACGGAAGTACATACCAAGGAAGATCTGCAGGCACTGTTTGATGCGTTGAAAGCAATTTGTGCATAGAGAAGGAGGTTGAATCAAATGGCTAAAGTGAAAGTAAGAAAGAATTTCCAGCAGGCTAGATGGAATGAACCTATGATATATGAATTATCTACACCGGGGCTTCGCGGAATTATCCCCCCGATCGTAGAGGACGAGATTGAGGAAAAGGTAGGCGATGTCGCTTCCAAACTCCCGGAAGGGCTTAGAAGAAAGACTTCCCTTGACCTGCCGGAGGTGGCTCAGAAACAGGTTCTGCAGCACTATCTCCACCTTTCCCAGGAGACGATGGGAGCCAACCTGGCAAACGATATCTCCGAGGGTACCTGTACAATGAAATATAACCCGCGTTTCTGTGAGACGATGGTTGCAAATCCCGGATTTGCAGACATTCATCCGGATCAGGACCCGGATACAGTACAGGGCATGCTAAAGATTTACTATGATTTTGAGAAGGTTGTAAAGGAAGTTTCCGGTATGGATAAGTTCACATTACAGCCGGGCGGCGGTAACCATGCAGTTTATACCGCAGCTTCTCTTATCCGCGCTTACCATGAGTCAAGAGGCGAGTTGGAGCAGAGAAACGAGATCATCACCACGATTTTCTCCCATCCCTGTGACGCAGCGTGTCCGGCAACGGCAGGCTTTAAGGTAATCACGATCTGGCCGGATGAGAACGGTATGCCGGATTATGAGGCGATCAAAGCGGCAGCCAATGAGCACACCGCAGCAATCTTCATGACCAACCCGGAGGATATCGGTATCTACAACGTACATGCAGACAAGATCGTGGAGGCGATTCACGCGGTTGGCGGACTCTGCTTCTATGACCAGGCAAATGCCAATGCATTCCTCGGTGTGGCGAGAGCGAAAGAAGCCGGATTCGATATGTGCCACTTTAACGTACATAAGACCTTCGGTACTCCTCATGGCGGAGAAGGCCCGGCGTGCGGTGCGTTCGGATGTAAGAAAGAACTGGCGAAGTTCCTCCCGGTTCCGACAGTAGAATATGACGGAGAGAAATACTATCTTGATTATGACAAGCCGGAGAGCATCGGAAAGGTTCGTCAGTATATCGGACAGTCCGCAGTTGTGCTGAAAGCTTATACATGGTCTATGATGATGGGAGCAGACGGACTTCGCGAGTGTGCTGAGATTTCCGTTCTGAACAACAACTATATGCTGAGCCTTATGGAGAAGATTCCGGGAGTCAGCCATGCATTCCAGGGCAACGGTATCGTTCGTCAGGAACAGATCAGATACAGCTTCCAGGGATTGAGAGAGAAGTACGATGTAGGCTCAGATGATATGAACTGCCGTATGGGAGACTATGGTATTCCGTGGTTCTGGTCATCACATCATCCGTGGGTAATTCCGGAGCCGATGACTCTGGAGCCCTGCGAGTCCTACACCAAGGAAGACATCGAAGAGTACGCTAAGGTTGTTGAGATCGTTGCAGGAGAGGCAGCGGAAAATCCGGAGCTTCTGAAAAATGCACCGTACAACACAGGTATGCACCGCCGGATTCATGAGGAAGACCTGGATAATCCGGATAAATGGGCGGTTACCTGGAGAGCTTATAAGCGGAAACATGGAGTAGAATAGGAATGAAACGATTAGGTTTTATCGTAAATCCGGTAGCTGGAATCGGCGGCAAGGTCGGGCTGAAGGGATCTGACGGAGAAACCATACTGAAAAAAGCACTGGAGCTGGGAGCCGTCCGCGAAAGCGGACGGAAGGCTCTGGTTACGATGAAGCTTTTGAAGGAAGTAGAGTCCGAGCTTGAGATTTATACCTGGCCCGGCGAGATGGGTGAGGACGTCTGCAGAGAAGCAGGACTTCAGGCGACAGTTCTCGGGGAGATTATAAAAGGACACACGACACCTGAGGACACTATCCGCGCGGCGCAGATGATGAAAGAACTGAAGTTGGACCTGATTCTTTTTGTGGGCGGAGACGGCACTGCCAGGAACATCATGGATGCAGTCGGCACAGAAGCGGTCGTATTGGGAATTCCTGCGGGATGTAAGATTCATTCCGGTGTCTATGCACTGAATCCGAAAACGGCAGGGCAGTTGATGACCCAGTTCGTACAGGGAAAGGTTCGGGAAACCAAGCTTGCCGAAGTGATGGATATCGATGAAGAAAAGTTCCGTGAGGGAGTCGTGCAGGCAAGACTTTACGGTTATCTGCAGATACCCAATGAAACCAAGATGGTGCAGAATCTGAAAAGCGGCCGGGGATTCAGCGAGACAGTGTCCATAGAAATGCTCTCCAACTATGTGGCAGATGAGATGCAGGATGATGTATTATATATAGTAGGAACAGGTTCCACAACTGCGTCGATCATGAAGAAGCTGAATCTGCCGAATACCTTATTGGGTGTAGATGTCGTGTATAACAGGCAGGTCATTGCGTCTGATTGTACGGAAAAAGAATTATTGGAAATTATCCCGAGATACGATAAGGTCAAGATTATTGTGACCGTAATAGGTGGTCAGGGATATGTTTTCGGACGGGGAAATCAGCAGATCAGTGCAGAAGTGATCAAAAGAGTAGGAAAAGAAAATATTATCATTGCCGCGTCAAAAAATAAAATCTTATCCTTATTTGGAAGTTCATTGCATGTCGATACTGGCAATGAAGAGGTCAATCAAATGTTGTGCGGTTATTATCGCGTAATTGTAGGATACGGTGATATCATGATGCTTCCGATGTCAGATTAGTTGAATGGGGACGAGTCTATTAAGCAGACTTGTCCCTTTTTGGCGCCGTAATGCTGTGGATTTCATGTGGTTGCCAAAAGGGAGGATATTATTTATAATGAGAGAAAAGAAGAAATCAAAGAATCCGCGACGGGGAAGAGTATGCGGACGATAGCACGATGGCGATTTTGGAAGACGAATGGAAAGCTATCAAAAATGTTTAAAAACATCGTGTATGGGAGAGAATAAGATTCTAATAAAATGCGAAATGGAGTTAGAAGATTATGACGGTAAATCACGATGTACGATTAAACGAGAAGTGCCCTTGCAGAAGAAAAGGATGCGAGCGGCATGGCGACTGCGAGGCGTGTAAATCGCATCATTATACAGAGAAGCCCGGAATTTTACCGGCTTGTGAGCGGATAAGAATAAAGAATATGAAAAAAAGAAAATCGGAATGATATTTTACTTAAAGAGTAATTTGAAAGCTTTCTATGAATCAGGATTGACGGCAGATCAGAATGAATAAGGTGGCCGAAGTGAGGGATTTTTCATGGCTGAGAAGGATTATTTTAAAGAGGCATTGTCAAATTTTACACATGAGGCGGCAAGCGGCGGAGCGATTCGGCACCTGGCTGATTTGGGGTACAGTGTAGAACAGATCATGAAGCGGTTGTCGTTTCCGACTCCTTATGAGCGGGTTCAGAAGACCGTGTGGGAACGGCTGTTTGATACGGAAGTTCTTTTGGCGGAGGAACCGGGGAGTGAGAAGCAGAAGGAGAAGGTTGCTTATGTAAAGGATTATGATAAATATGGAAGAATCAGCTTTAGACGGGTGGTCTCTCAAAATAACGCCGCCCGAGAGGTGCGCTGGAAAGAGTATCAATATTCGGAGTCAAAGGATGGAAGTCTGTCATCCTATATTTTCAATAAATGTAGAGAAAATGGGGAGGAAACGGCTTACGTATCCTGTGATTTCGGTCTTCATATGAAGAATTTTTCTAAGTATGCAGCATCCCTGGAGGTACTGAAAGAAAGCCATAGAGAGTATATTTTGGGAATTCCGTGGGAAGAAAAAGTGGTTTATCATAGACTCAACCAGCAAATGCGGGAGATTATAGTAGATTTGCATAAGAACGCCGGATATCACGGGATATGTTATTTTATGAAATTAGAGGAAAAGATTGTGATTTAAACAGTGATTAACAGAAAAGTGTTGATAAAGGGATAGAGATGCAATATTGTTAATAATAAGAATTGTATTTTGGTTGAAAGCAACAAATATGTATCACAGTAGGAGGTAAAAAGATGAAAGTATTAATGATTAACGGAAGCCCACATGCGAAAGGCTGCTGTTATACGGCGCTACATGAGATGGAGAAGATTTTTGCAGAGGAAGGTATCGAGGTGGAATGTGTTCAGGTGGGAAATAAGGCCATCAGAGGATGTATCGCCTGTCGTTCGTGTTATGATACCGGGAAGTGTGTATTCGATGATCTGGTAAATGAAACGGCTACCAAATTTGAAGAGTGTGACGGGATGGTAGTGGCAAGCCCGGTATATTATGCTTCCGCGAATGCGACGTTGGTTGCATTTTTGGACAGACTGTTTTACAGTACACATTTTGACAAGACCATGAAGGTTGGGGCAAGTGTAGTGTCTGCGAGAAGAGGAGGACTTTCTGCGACATTTGATGAATTGAATAAGTATTTTACAATCTGTGGTATGCCGGTGGCATCCGGGCAGTATTGGAACAGCATTCATGGTAACAATGCGGAGGAAGCCGTGCAGGATGAAGAAGGGCTTCAGATTATGCGGACGCTGGCAAAAAATATGGCCTTCCTTATGAAGAGTATCGCGCTTGGCAAAGAAAAATATGGTGTTCCAGAGAAGGAACCATTCCAGAGGACGAATTTTATACGGTAAAGATTTCTGCCAAAAGGAAGAGGAGGGCATGAGCATGATTACTTTGTTAAACCGCAGAGAGCTGGTTGTTACATATGATATGAAATACCAGGGGGAGATCCGGGACATTTTGAGTCAGAACCATATTGATTATAAAGTAGTGACGGATAATCGGGTAGATGCTCCGGTGCCGGTAAGCGCCTCCCGCGCATATACCGGCAGCATGGGAGTCAATTCACAGATGCAGTATGAATATAAGATTTATGTCAGAAAAGAAAATTATGATGCGGCATGCTCTCTGATTTCAAATCGAAACAGATAAAGTATCAAAACGAATTCAGCGTACGGACCATCTGAAAATGGTGGTCCGTACGCTGAATTTTAATGATTGTCGGTAAAGAAGGAAACCATTTTTACCGCATTGTCTATATTTTCTGCATTACGGGCGATACAGAGAACTACATTTGTGCCGCTGATTCCGTATTTTTCAAGCTGGCCGCTGGATGAGATGTCGATTCCATATGGCGCGGAATCTTTATAGCTGACCGGATTGCCGTCATCATCGAACTCGGCCTCGCTGGCTTCAAGTATTGCAGGCGAGAGACTTGTATATATCTGCTCGGGAAGGACTTCTCTTAAATCGGCGAATGATCCCTGCTTGGCGCCTTCTTCAAAATAGTCCCGGGAGCACACGATGATATCGATCGTTCCGGCAGAGGCTTGTGCAAAATAGGCCATCTCCATCTGGTGTTGATTCAGATTGAAGCTGCTGATCGTGACGGTGTCGTTTTTGCCTGCGGCATTCAGGTAGTCTTTGATATCAGCAGATAATTCTTCGGATTTTTCCAGTTCGCATTCATTGAGAAAGGCCAGGGAAACCACAAAATGGGAGCGGTTGAAAACCATGGTGTTCAGTAATGAGAAGATGACTGCAAGCATAATGATACCGATGAGAACCCATTTTAAATAGTAATCTTTGAAATAAGTCAGTTTCTGTTTAGAAGAAAGCTTGCTGAAATCTTCCTTTCTGAAAGAATCATCCCGTTTCTGGTAGATAACAGAGTCATCATCTACCGCTGTTTTTTTATGATCTACATTCATATAGAACCTCCTGGTTTTGGATATTTTCAATAGCAGAAAAACCTATTTCTCCGAGGCAGCGGGTTAAGGTCAAGATTGCTTGAATATGGCGGCTGCCGTGAGAATATCTGATTTTATTTTATATCATAGGAAGAGTTGTTGTAAATGTATTTAATCATGAAAAATTTCGGAAGAATATAAAAATTTAATGTTCATGGCGCACTTTTTATATCATTTTTACGGTGTAAGGAATAGTTCGTGTTAAAATGAACATGTAAAGAGTGAAAAGGATAGTGTAAAGAACGCACAAAGAATAGTTTTCTATTGACTTGTAGTTTACTACAGGTATTACAATAATAGTATTGGCTGATGCGAAAATCGTATTAACTAAAGGTGACAAGATTGTATCTGGCCAAAATAATCCTGCAGAATAGTGCGGATATGATTAAAAGGAGAAGACGATTTTATGAAGTATCGTGATTTGGGAAACACAGGATTGAAGATTAGTGAGATCGGTATGGGGTGTGAGGGATTTGCGGAAAATGACTGCCGTAATACGAAGATTTTTCTGGATCTGGCGGAGGAGAAGGGAATCAATTATTTTGACCTCTATACACCCAATCCGAAAGTACGCGCAAGTGTGGGGGAAGCGATGCTGGGAAGACGGGAGAAATTTATTGTACAGTCCCACATCTGCTCCATCTGGAAAGACGGACAGTACAAACGGACCCGGGATATTGAAGAGGTGAAAGCGGGATTTCAGGAAATGCTGTCTCTTTTACAGACGGATTATATCGATATCGGAATGATTCATTATGTAGATGCCATGAAGGACTGGGAGGAAATTGAAAACGGACCGGTTCTTCAGTATGCGTTAGAATTAAAGAAGGCGGGGGCGATCCGTCATATCGGACTGAGCAGCCATAATCCGGAAGTGGCGCTGCGTGCCGTAAAAAGCGGGTACATAGAAGTGCTGATGTTCAGCGTCAATCCCTGCTATGATCTGCAGCCGGCCAGTGAGGATATCGAAGAGCTATGGAAGGATGAGAATTATCAGAATCCGCTGGTCAATATGAACCCTGAGCGTCAGGAGCTCTATGAGACATGCCAGCGCCTTGGCGTGGGAATTACTGTAATGAAAGCGTTTGGAGGCGGTGACCTCCTGGATGAGACCATGTCTCCGGCTGGGAAAGCGCTGACGGTGAATCAGTGTATCCACTATGCCCTGACGCGCCCTGCGGTGGCGACCGTTCTGGCCGGCGCCCATACGTTGGAGGAGCTTTGGCAGAGCCTTGCCTACGAGGAGGCGTCAGAGGAAGAGAAGGACTATGCACCCACGTTCGCTTCATTTCCGAATATCAGCTGGAAGGGGCATTGCATGTATTGCAGCCATTGCGCGCCCTGCCCGAAGCAGATTGATGTGGCATCAGTCACGAAGTTTTTGAATCTTGCAAGAGCGCAGAAAGAGATACCGGAAACGGTAAGAGAGCATTACGAAGTACTGCCCCATCATGCCGGAGAATGTATCCAGTGCGGAGCTTGCGAAACAAGGTGTCCGTTTGAGGTCTCCATCAGGGAGAATATGAAGGCGGCAAAAGAATTGTTTGGAAAATAGAAGTTTTGAATTTGATTTTCTGATGTCAGTAGATTCCGTTTTTAATGAAGTGATGGAACTAATGAAGTGCTGGAACCAATGGAGTGCTGGAATTAATGAAGTGCTGGAACCAATGAAGTACTGGGGCTAATGAAGTAGTCAAGTCATTCGCGTGAATTAGGAAAAGTAGGTATTTGCATCTGTATTCATTGCATATATTAGGGAAAATAACATATATGAGATGTAATCATGACAGACCAGAATTATGAAAATCTTTTGAATCTTGCGCTGGATGCTACGGAGGAGGAGCGGGAAAGATCCCTGAATCTGGATATTGGTTATGATCCCATTGAAAGAGAATGGGAATTGATCGTGAAGTATTCCGGTTCTCTGGATGCGGTTCGCGAATTTGCCGTGCAGGTGACGGAATTAAAAAATGAATATGCCATCGTGGTGGTAAGAGAGCGGGATATTCCCAGATTATCTTTGATCCCTCAGGTGGAATATGTAGAAAAACCAAAACGATTATATTTTCAGGTGGAAAACGGAAGACGGGCTTCCTGCATTAATTCAGTGCAGACAGCCCGTTTTTTGGCGGCTTTAGATGTACCTGCGGCTGGTGGGGAAAATGTGCGGTCCTCAGTACCGAATGATTTGTTCGGCCGCGGCACGTTGGTGGCGGTTTTGGATTCGGGAATTGATTATTCCAATGATGATTTTCGGTGGGAGGACGGGAGTACCCGTATTTATCGTTTATGGGATCAGACGATACCGGGAAACCCGCCCCAGGGGTATGCGCTGGGAACGGAGTACACCAGGGAGATGATAGATGAGGCGCTTGCCCAGGCAAGCAGAGAGGAGAGGCGGCGCATTGTGCCAAGTGAGGATACTTCCGGTCACGGGACCGCCGTAACCGGAATCGCGGCAGGAAACGGAAGGGGGAGCGGAAGTTTAAACCGCGGTGTGGCAAGTGCAGCGGAACTTTTGGTGGTGAAACTGGGACGCCCCAGAGAAGACGGGTTCCCGCGGACTACGGAGCTGATGCAGGCGCTGAATTATGTGATAGAGCAGGCACTTTCTCTGCAAAAACCGGTTGCGGTGAATATCAGTATCGGGATGACGTACGGTTCCCATGACGGAAGGTCCCTTCTGGAGCGGTTCATTGATGATATTTCTAATTTCTGGAAAAGCGTGATCTGCATCGGAACCGGCAATGAAGCAGCGGCGGCAGGGCATACATCGGGGACCCTGCGGGAAGGAGAGGAAAAAAGAATTCAACTGGCTGTTCAGGAAGGGCAGACAACACTCAATGTGCAGATATGGAAATCCTATGTAGACCAGATGGATATTTCCCTTATCTCTCCCTCTGGTACGCGCGTAGGTCCGATTCAGTCCATACTTGGTCCGCAGAGATTTCGGATCGGAGGGACGGAGATCCTTTTGTATTACGGAGAACCCAGTCCCTATAATACCGCACAGGAGATTTATCTGGATTTCCTGCCGACAGGGGCCTATATTACCGGAGGTGTGTGGGAGATTGTATTAAATCCGGTCAGGATTGTGGAAGGCACTTATGAAATGTGGCTTCCGAGTGAAAATGTCTTAAATGAAGGGACCGGGTTCCTTCTGCCGAATGAGACGTTGACACTTACGATTCCGTCCACTGCCGAACGGGTGATCTCTGTGGGGGCATACGATGCGCGGACTTTGTCTTATGCCGAGTTTTCCGGAAGAGGTTATACCAGAGTGGACGAGCGGATCAAGCCGGATATTGTAGCGGCGGGGGTCAATGTTACGACGACTGCAGCCGGAGGCGGTACACTTACCGCAAGCGGGACGTCTTTTGCCACGCCTTTTGCTGCGGGAGGAGCGGCGCTTCTGATGGAATGGGGGATTGTGAGGGGGAATGACCCATTTTTGTATGGGGAGAAGGTGAAGGCGTATTTTAGAAGAGGGGCGAGACCGCTGCCGGGGTTTGAGGTATATCCCAATCCACAGGTGGGGTATGGGGCGCTGTGTGTGAGGGAGAGTTTACCGGTGTGAATTTAGGTCAGGGAACGTCTGCTTTTTTAGAGGAAATAAGAGATAAGTCTGCTCTTTTCTGTACAGAGGTTAAATAATAGTAATGTATTAGCTGATGGTTAGGAATTTACATTTAATATAATAGCAATTATTTATAAGGGAGCATATCAGTTAATGCGGTTCAGCGGGCAAACAGCGCCCTTATTACATTAAATCAATGGGTAAAGAAAACGGCGTATTTGTGCGTGTTTCTGGAACTTCACGTCCAGCAGATGAATATATGATTAAAGAACTTCTTTTTGAAGGAAATAATCGTAGCTTTGATCAAACGATTTGTCTGGGATTGGATATCACTGATGATGATATTGCAAGATTATGTAGTTCTATGAAGCAGACAGCTCTGAAAAATTGTAGAAATGATGAGGAAAGAGCTGCGGTAAAAGATGTGACTGTCAATCAACTTATATCGTGGGGGATTGTTTTGGAACGTGACGGCAAATATGTTCCGACGAATGCATTTGCTTTATTGACAGGAAATGATATTCTTCCCACAGCAACACAGTGTGGGATGTTTAAAGGCACGACAAAAGCTAATTTTATTGATCGTCGGGAATATAGCGGACCGATTCAGGATCAAGTGGAAGAAGCTTTGCAGTTTGTGTTGCGTAATATTCATATGGGAGCAATTTCACTCTTAACTTTTCACGTAACTATTACTGTCTTATGGTGACAATGTCACCCAAAATGTCACCATTGACACCAATGAAGCCAAACTAATTGCTCTGATTACAAGTCCGGTGGACGAATTTTTGTTGGAGCAATGACTTGACATCCCCGGGAACCTTGTGTGTTCGTGGCAGATTACCACTGTGAAAAAGGGAAAATGCCTTGTTTGTAAAATCATAACATGATACAATAAAAACAATATCGGTTGAGAGGTGAAAGGAATGCGAATAAAATTAAGCTCTCAGAAACGGGAAATTATTAGTTACGGAACTGTGTTTTTATTTGATGCGAATGGTGATTTTACATTGAATATTGACGCGGAAAAATCTTTTGAATTGATTTTAACTATTAATTTTTCCGAAGATATTTCTCAGATGCAGAGAATCGAGACAAATCTTTCAGAAAACCACCTTACGATAACCTGTATCAATTTTGCAGCAGCGGGTACAGGACTGACGACTCCGTTGGAAATTGCAATGATTGATGGAAAAAAATTATATTTTATGTTCTGGGCCTATTTGGAGGGAAACGGGGATCAAAAGTTGAAGGCACGCAAAGTTGAATATACTTTGTATTGTGAGTGATGGGGATGGTGATAGTGTGGAAAATGGTTTTCTGCAGCAGGAAAAAATAATCGAGCTGAATGATAATGTTTCAAGAAAAAAACATAATAATCCTATTACGTATTACGATATTATGCATGGTGAAAGAAAAGTGGCAGAGATTAATACCCGGGGAGAGGCCGCGGTTCTGAATGAAAGGTTTATTCCTTATGACCTCTATTTGGAGGATGAGCGCGATTTTGATACGCTGATCAATAATATAAATAATTTTTATCATTGGTGTGCCTCGCGGGTGTTGTCCCTGGACAGAAAATATGCAAAAGAAATTTTAAACAGCATCGGAATGGCACAGGCAATGACAGACCGGGATCGTGCTAAAATATCATTATCATATCACTGTGTATCCCTGACAGATATTTATTGGGTAAAAACGAGTGATGAAGAAATTTCCTACGAAAAGATAAACTTATATAATAATTCATTAAATGAGGCAGTGGTAGAACTTTCTTTGCGTGGAAAACCGATGACAGTTACGAATCAGGAACTGGCACCAGATTTATCCACAAAAGGCTGCTTCCCAAAAGCCTGGATTAGAAGAGAAAAAGATTTTATATTATTAAAAGATGGTGGAGATGATGCTGTTCAAAAGGAACTCTTAGCAAGCAGATTATGCCAGTGCTTTGATTTTAAACAGGTGAAATATCAAGAAGGCTTTTATGATGGGCAAAAAGTAACTGAGAGTAAGATTATAACCTCCAAACAGTATTCTATTGTTTCCAAGATGGCATTTGAAATATATGCGCAAAATCATGACCTGAATGTATTGGATGAGTGTTTAAGGATAGATAAAGAGACGTACTATGGAATGAATATACTTGATTATCTGGTTGGTAACATAGATCGGCATCCGGAAAATTGGGGACTATTGGTTGATAATCAGACCAATGAATATGTTTCGCTATATCCGATCATGGATTTTAACCAGAGCTTTGGAAGTTATGACACTATAGATGGAGCAAACTGTCAAACGGTTTATCCCGAGAAAAGGACGCAGCGGGAGGCGGCAATTGAGGCAGTCAGAGATATTGGGCTACATCAGATTAAAGATATAGATGTAAATCTTTTTGAAGATAAAATAGAATGGAAAACAATGTTTTTTCGAAGGCTTGAAGAATTAAAAAATGCTGTAGTAGTTTGTCGATGAATGATATGACACTGACGTAGCATCCTCCCACTCACCTTGCAGCGACAATATAACATCCACTATATGAAACGTGCGGTTTTAAGCCATTTTCGTGGCAAAAAGCCGCATATTTTACTTACCGATTTATATGGTGATGTTTTGAAAGAATCCGATAATTAATATTTCAGAAACAAAAGTGAAACATTGGACAAACAATGAAATGCTATTCTCATACCGTCAAGTGAAGCACATAAAACGAAATGGAAAGGTGAGTGGCAAAATGGCGAAATCAAAATTGGCAAAAGCCAATGAAAAAATCGCGGAAAGTGTAGTCGGCGATTACAAGAAAATTGAGGAAGGGGTAGTCGGCAGCTATAAGAAAGTAGAAGAAGGAGCGGTCGGGAGCTTCAATAAAATTGCCGATAAATTTGTAGACAATTTTCTGACGAAGGATGGCGAAACGGTTGAGGACGCAAGAGAGAGACTGGCAGGAGAGCAGAATGCGAGAGAAGAAGCGGGCAGGGCAGAGCGGGAAGCTCGCTTGGCCAGGCAGAGGGAGATCGTAGAAGAAAATAAGCAGAAGGCCCGGAAGGCGGCGTCAAGAGTAGGCGGAAGGGCAGGTAATGAATCATGAAAAAGAGTACATTTGTATCCATGATTTTAGGAACGGTCGGCGGCATTTTGTTTGCGCTTGGAATGTGTATGACGCTGATTCCGGAGTGGAATGCGTTTAAGCCCGGTGTGGTTATGGGAGCAGCCGGAGCGGTTGTATTGTTGATCATGGTGATTGTATGGAGAAAAATGGAAAACAAAGCACCAATTAAACCGTCAGGAAAAGTGATCGGTGCGTCACTGATCGGCATCGCCGGTGCACTGCTGTTAGGTGTTGGTATGTGTTTCACCATGGTATGGAGCAATATGATTGTTGGGATCGTAATCGGGATTACAGGCATCGTTGTTCTTCTATGCCTGATCCCTTTTATCAAGGGCTTAAAATAAAAAAGACGGGACGAATTGGGGTGCGGCAGAGGAAAACCTGCCGCACTCTTTATGTTGCTAAGAATGCTTAAGTGACGGTCCGGTGGACTTCCCTCTTGGTGTTCACAATTTGGACACAATTCGCAAACAAAACACAAATAAAACTATGCTATATTTTGGTGGTATATTGGGAGGAAGGTCAAAGATGGGACAGAAAGGCAAGCGGAAAAAGACCCTCTTTTGGAAATGGGGAGGAGGCGCTTGCAGGGTGGATGAACGGAATAACGGGGACAGTCGTGTGTCTGCTGGTGTCAGGCATTGGGATACAGGGGATTCATTCCTCTAAGAGGATGAGACGAGACTTATAAAGAGGAGGTAATTAGAATGATCCATATACTGGTTGTAGAAGATGATGTAAAGTTAAATCAGATTGTCTGCACTTATTTAAATGACAGCGGTTTTCAGACAAAAGGCTGTCTGTCTGCAAATGAGGCCTATGAGGAAATGCACAACAATTTGTACGAATTGATTATTTCCGATATTATGATGCCGGATATCGACGGATTTGAGTTCGCGAGATCGGTAAGACAAGTAAACAAAACCATTCCGATTTTGTTTATGTCTGCGAAGGATGATCTTCCATCCAAACAGAAAGGCTTTCAGTTGGGAATCGATGATTATATGGTGAAGCCCATTGAGTTGGACGAACTGCGGCTCCGCGTTAGAGCGCTCCTTCGCAGAGCGAATATCGAGATGGAGCGAAAGATCGCGGTGGGGAATCTGGTATTAGATGCGGATGGAATGAGTGCGGAAATTGACGGTGAGGAAGTCAATCTTACGACCAGAGAATTCAACATTATTTATAAGCTGCTGTCCTATCCGAAAAAGACATTTTCCAGGGCGCAGCTTATGGATGAGTTTTGGGGGATAGACAGTGATACCAGCCTCCGGGCGGTAGATGTCTATGTGACGAAGCTCAGAGATAAACTGTCGGCTTGTGATGGATTTAAGATTGTGACAGTGAGAGGACTTGGATATAAGGTGGTTTTACAATGAAGAACAGGTATAAGAATCAACCGGATTTAATAAAAGAAAGCCTTTTTCCGCCTTCCCTTTTTGCGATTTACTTGGGAGTGCTTCTTTTGATGTCCGGCATACATACCGGACTGATTGTGTTTATGAATAAAGTCGGGTGGAATGATCTGGTTCAGACGGTGGTGCCGATGGTATATTGGGGGATGGTGGCAGTAGGACTCACGCTGTTCACAAGAGGGAAAATAAGAAGTACCTATGAGAAGCCCCTGCATAAGCTGGCCGAGGCCACGGATAAAGTGGCAAACGGAGATTTTTCCGTTTATGTACCTACCATCCATACACAGGACAAATGGGATTATCTGGACGTCATGATCGTAGATTTTAACAAGATGGTGGAAGAACTTGGAAGTATTGAGATATTGAAAACCGACTTTGTGTCGAATGTGTCCCATGAAATGAAAACGCCCATCGCCATCATAAAAAATTATGCGGAGCTGCTGCGGTCAGAGCAATTATCGGACGGCCAGAGAAAAGAGTATGCCCAGGGTATCGAGGAGGCTGCAAGGAGGCTTTCTAATCTGATCAGCAATATCCTGAAGCTGAACAAGCTGGAAAATCAAAGGATCAGACCGGAAGTGGAAGTATATGATATATGCAGACAATTATGCGAGTGTATTCTTCAGTTTGAGGATGTATGGGAGGAGAAGAAAATTGAACTGGAAACAGAGATAGAAGATATCGTGATGGTGGAAGCGGATGAAAACCTTCTGGAGCTTGTATGGAATAATCTACTGTCGAATGCAGTCAAATTTACGGAACCGGGCGGGCGTATTACAGTGAAACAGACCTTAGACGAAAATTTTGTGAATATATCCGTATCAGATACCGGCTGCGGTATGGAGCGCGACAATATGAATCATATTTTTGACAAGTTCTATCAGGGAGACACTTCTCATTCAAAAGAAGGAAACGGACTTGGGCTGGCATTGGTAAAGCGGGTATTGGAATTGCTGGATGGTGATATTCAGGTTTTCAGCGAGCTTGGAAAAGGCAGCACCTTTTTGGTGAGGATTCCTGCGGCGGGGGTTTTGGAAAACAAAAACGGAGGAGCACGATCATGGACGAGAGAAGAGGAATGAGGAAGGAATTTATTGGATATGAGTATAAAGAAGTGCTTGCCAGGAGCAGCAAGGTATCTTTCTTGCTGGATGGGTATGAATGCTTCGGCTGGGAGCCGGATGAAAACCGGCCTTGTAGCAGCGGGGACGGAAATTTGCAAAAGCAGAGGAAAGCTGTTCTGTGTCTGAGGCGAGACAGAAAAATCATCAATAAAATGGAGCTGACCCGTCTGCAAAGAAATTTTGAGGCGTGTGTGAATGAGATTGAATCTTTGGAAAATGCCAGGACTTCCGTTGCTGTTATGTATGCGCTGAGTGTGGGGATTATCGGCACCGCATTCATGGCGGGCTCTGTTTTCGCAGTGACGGCTGAGCCACCGCGTATAGTGCTGAGCATTCTGCTCGCGATACCGGCATTTCTCGGATGGAGCATCCCGTATTTCCTGTATAGAAAAATAGTGGAAAAGCAGACGGAAAAATTGGCGCCATTGATAGAAAAAAAGTATGATGAAATCTACGAAATATGCGAAAAGGGAAATAAATTAACCTGTTGTGTCAATGATTTGCCGTCCGCTTGAATAAGAGTTTGTGAGATTCATTTCAGTGAAAAATTAAGAAAGAAAAGGCAATGGGCAGCGTAGGCCTGTTGCCTTTTTTCTGGCCAGTATAGAGATTAAATCCCCGGGTTTTTATAGCCATGAGCACTTAGAGCTGGTGTTTTAAGCTCTAAGTGCGAGTGGAAAAATAATTGACGGCTGTTTTTGGCTGCTCACTATCTCTTGTTTTTCTTCCCCGGAATCACAAATATGAATAACAGGGAGCTGATCAGCAGCATATACGGGTAAAACAGATTCGGCATGATATCAAATGCGGAAATCTCATATCCTAGCTCGTTTACAGCCGATATCGCCACCAGCATTTGTGCACCATAAGGGATCACACCCTGGAAGATGCAGGAGAAGGTATCCAGAATGGAAGCGGTCTTACGCGGTGAGATATCGTATTCTTCCGCCATCTCTTTTGCAATCGGGTTAGCCATAACGATGGCGACGGTATTGTTGGCGGTGGCAATGTCCATTGCGCCGACCAGAAGGCCGATTCCAAGCTGTCCGCCGCTGTGTCCCTTGAAAATGTGTTTGATAAAGCTAAGGAGGGCGGCAAACCCGCCGTATTCATGGATCAGCGCGCAGAGGGCGGCTACCAGGATCGCTACCATGGCGGTCTCAAACATTCCGGCGGCGCCGGAACCCATATTTCCGAGAAGAGCGGTTGCTTTTGTCGCGCCGGTGATCAGCATGATGGCCGAGCCGGAGATGATACCGATCAGCAGCACGACAAACACGTTAATCCCGATGATACCGCCGATCAGAACCAGGACGTACGGTATAATCTGGATAAGATTATAATCCTTTATGATAGAGGCACCGGAATCCAGACCGAGAGTTTTTACGAATATGATCGCTAAAGTGGCGATGGCAGCCGGCAGTGCGATCCAAAAGTTTTCGCGGAATTTATCCTTCATCTCGCAGCCCTGCCCGTTACAAGCGGCAATGGTGGTATCGGAAATAAAGGAAAGGTTGTCCCCGAACATGGCCCCGCTCATGACAGCACCGACACAAAGCGGCAGGGAAAACCCGGAGCCGCCGGACACTGCTGCGGCAATGGGGGTGATCAGAGTGATCGTTCCCACGGAAGTTCCCATTGCCAGAGAGACGAAGCAGCTCACCAGAAACAGTACCAGCACAGCGAACCGTGCCGGGATGATGGAGAGAAGGAAATATGCCACACTCTCAGCGCTGCTGCGGCCTACCACACCTACGAAAATTCCGGCAACCATGAAAATCAAAATCATCGTGATAATGTTTTTATCGCCCACACCTTTTGCCATTAGTTCCAGCTTGTCGTCGAAACTGAGACTGCGGTTCTGGAGGCAGGCGACAAGAAGTGCGGTAAGAAAAGAAACCACAATGGGAATATTGTAGAATCCCATCGGAATCTTCATCACATATTCAAACAGAATTCCCAGACCAAGGTACATGACGAGAAAAACGCCGATCGGCAGCAGGGCTTTTCCATTTTCTTTTTGCATCACAAAGTCCTCCTAAAATAATTGATGTTATTTATTCTGATGTTGGTAATGTTTATTGTAACATTAACAGGATAAAACTGCTACTATAATTTGTTGGGGCAGTGCGGTTATTTTATGAGAAATTTGTGTATAGCTGCGGAAAAATACTTTTTAACTCCGGTATCATTTTTATGAGGAAAACTATTTCAAATTTTCCGGTTATGAAGTATAATATTTTAGTAAGAGTTAAAGGATGACAGTTACGGGGAGCGGCGTAGCAAGAGAGGAGAATGACCGAATGATTGAGACCGGGGTTGTGTATGGCAGATTTCAGGTACTTCATCTGAAACACATGGAATATATATTGGCGGCGAAGATGAGATGTAGAAAATTATATATCGGGATAACATTGCCTGATGACATTTATAAGCCGGAAGATGAGGAACTGAATTATCGGACGAAGAGGAATGCCAATCCACTTACTTATTTTGAACGTTTTGAGATGATAGAGGAGGCAGTTCTCGACTTTGGAGTGCCGAGGGATTCTTTCGATATCATACCGTTCCCGATTGACAGACCCAGATATATCAGGCAGTATTCACCGAGGGATGCTGTGTATTTTATGAGTATTTGTGATGAGTGGACACAGGAGAATGAACGTCTCTTCGCAGAGCTGGGACTTGAGATGGAAGTGCTTTGGAGGAGAGAACGTAAGGAGAAGGGAATTACGGGGACACAGATCCGCCAGAGAATCCTTGCGGGGGAACCGTGGAGTGATCTGGTTCCAAAGAGCGTATATGAGTATATCGTTTCACACAGGATTGATAGCAGAATTCGATTTACTAAATAGATATGGAAGTGGCAAAGTGGATTTAGAGTATCTACTTGGTCAAGAAAACAGGAGGAAATCATGGGCAGTCAGGATTGGGAACGTTTCGGGGAGGAAATCCGCAGAACTGTACAAGACGCGGTGGATTCCCGGGATTTTGCAAGTTTGAATCAGACAATTACAAATACGGTCAATCAAGCGATGAATAATGCTGCACGGACAATAGACCGTACCGCGAAGAATGTAGATCGCTTTGTGAATTACGGACAGAATGCCGGCAGGTACAGAAACCGCGGGCCGATGCCGGGAGAGTTTGGGAATCCGGATATGGGATTTCAGAATGGGAATGGAATGAACGGCGGATATTCCGGCGCATATTGGAATGAAGCGGCCAAACGAACTCAGAATTACCGCGCCAAAGAGAAAAAGAATCCGCTTTACGACCCGGGAACGGCCGCAAAGGCAGGCGGCATCATTCTGGCGATTTTGGGGTATGGCGTCGGAGGCGCACTGCTTCTGGGATTGTTCAGTGTTTTCGCTTATTACGGGCTGGCGGCGAAAACGTTTGCCAGTGTGGGATTTCAGGTTTCTTCGTCAATCCTTGGAGTTTTGACCGCAGGGTGTGCGGCTATGGCGGCAGCCGGAACATCCATGTTGAAAAGGATAGGACGGTTTCGGTCCTATGTGCGGGAGTTAAACGGAAGGGAATTCTGTAATATCAAAGAGTTGGCAGATAAACAGAAAAAAGCCCCGAAGTTTATCGTGAAAGATCTGGAGAAGATGATAAATAAAGGTTGGTTCCGTCAGGGGCATCTGGACCGTCAGAAAACTTGCCTTATAGTAACGAATCAGGCATATAATCAATATCTCCAACTGGAACAGCAGATGGAACAAAAGAAAAAAGATGATGAGCTGCGCAGGGAAAAAGAACAAAAAGCTGCGGCCGGGCAGGAGAAAAACGGCAGCAATTCCCGCTTGTCTCCCGAAGTGCAGAAGATAATCGAACAGGGCGATCTTTATGTCGAAAAAATCAGAAAATGCAACGATGCCATTCCGGGCAAAGAGATTTCAGACAAGATATCCCGGATGGAGATGCTGGTGGACCGTATTTTTGACCGGGTGGAACAGAATCCGGAGTCGGTGGCAGACATACACCGATTGATGGATTACTACCTGCCGACGACGATCAAACTTTTAGAAGCATATGAGGAACTGGATGCACAGCCGGTGGGCGGGGAGAATATTCAGAATTCCAAAAAAGAGATTGAGGCGACTCTGGACACATTGAACATGGCATTTGAAAAGCTGCTGGATGATCTGTTCCAGGATACGGCATGGGATTTATCCTCCGACATTTCCGTACTACATACTATGTTGGCACAGGAAGGACTGATGGAGGACGGTTTTAAAAAATAGAAGAAAAGAAGAACACTTTTGATGCAGAAGAGGCGGAAGGAAGAAGAATTGGAGGTAAAGGATGAACAACGAATTTGAAACATTTGCAAAAGCGCCGGAATTGACCTTAGAGCCTTTTGCGATGGACACAAAACAGGAATTGCAAAATACCCCGCAGCCGCAGGAGGAAGAAGTATCAGGCGAGAACATTTTGTCTCCCGAAGAACGTGCGGCGGTGGATAAATTTGCCGCACAGATTGATCTGACCAATTCCACCATGATCATGCAGTATGGTGCGGGGACACAGAAGAAAATGGCAGATTTTTCAGAGAGCGCTCTTGAGAATGTAAAGACGAAGGATTTAGGAGAAGTGGGCGATCTTTTGGCCGACGTGGTAAAAGAACTTAAGAACTTTGATGAAGAAGAGGAAAAAGGATTCCTCGGTATTTTCAAAAAAACCTCCAATAAACTGCAGGCTATGAAGGCAAAATATGCCAAGGCCGAGACGAACGTGAGCCAGATCAGTAAAGTTTTGGAATCGCATCAGGTACAGCTTCTCAAGGATGTGGCGATTCTGGACAAGATGTATGAACTTAACCTGACTTATTTCAAAGAACTGACGATGTATATTCTGGCAGGTAAGAAGAAATTAAAAGAAGTGCGGGAGACCACATTGGCGCAGTTGGTTGAGAAGGCGCAGATGACTGGTCTTGCGGAAGATGCGCAGGCAGCAAGAGATCTGGATGGAATGTGTACACGGTTTGAGAAGAAACTGCATGATCTGGAACTGACCAGAACGATATCTATGCAGACCGCGCCGCAGATTCGCCTTGTACAGGGAAATGATACGCAGATGGTAGAGAAGATACAGTCTACTCTGGTGAACACAATCCCGCTTTGGAAGAGCCAGATGGTACTGGCGCTTGGCGTAGAGCATTCTGCTCAGGCTGCAAAAGCTCAGCGCGAGGTGACAGACATGACGAATGAGCTTCTGAAGAAGAATGCGGAGAAGCTGAAGATAGCGACCATCGAGACTGCACAGGAATCTGAGCGTGGAATCGTGGATATGGAGACATTAAAGAGCACCAATGAATCCCTGATCTCCACTTTGGATGAAGTGATGCGCATTCAGCAGGAGGGCCGCCAGAAACGTCAGGAAGCGGAGCGCGAGATGCAGCGCATGGAAACGGAGCTTAAGAGCAAGCTGTTACAGATTCGCGGATAGCAGGTTATTTACGGGGAAAATAAATTAAGCTGCTCATATTCCTGGTCATGCGACATCGGAAACGGAACTTTATGCAGTAACCGGATAGCGGCTTCCTGATCCAAAAGCCAGCTTTGCGCTTCCTTCTCGTCCAGGATCAGCGGCATTCGGTGATGGACTAAGCGGACGGAAGCGTTCGCCTCGGTGGTAAGGATCACGAAATACTTTTTTCCGTTATAAATCCGGTAAATACCGGCCATATAGAATACAGAGTGACCCTCCCGGCGGAAGGTCACTTTTTCTTTTTGTTTGTTCCATTCATAGTAACGGCTTGCCGGAACAAGACATCTTTTGGTGAGCATACTGCCGCTGAAAGTAGGGCGCTCCAGTACGGTTTCGGCTCTTGCATTGATCAGAAGCCCCTTCCCCTGAGGCCCGGGAAAGCCGAAATACATTTGCGTGGCGGTGAGCGCATGTGCCTTTGCGGAAGTGGTATGACGCCCGGAAACGTCCCCGGCACATCCGTCATAAATGATGACAGACGCAGCAGAAGGAAAAATATCCCATCCGGCAAGCTCTTCGGAAATCTCTATATTAAAAGAAGAGTCTGCTGTGATATTTGCAATTCGCTCTTCCGGGTTGGTTTTGCGTATGAATTTTTTAATCTCATCATATAAATCTGAAGCTACGTAATATCGTCCGCACATGTTTTGACATCCTTCCATAAAACCTTCCATTCCTGCCGCTCTATATAGTATAGCAGGTAAAAGGAATATCTGCACCCTTCAAAATCGGCACAGCAGCGATATTCCAGCGTGGGAATCCCACAGTAATTCTTTTTTTCACAGCTTAGTGTATGAATAGGGGAAATGGTACGAATCTCCCCGTCTTCCTTCTGAAACTTCAGCATCTTAGGCATGGCCTGTCCGGTGCTCGTAAACCAGACGCCGCAGGCGATTGCTTCCTGCCGCCCCTTGAGCTTTCCGGCATCCGGCTGCTGCGCATTAATTCCGATTCCCAATCCCATATATACACCTCCTGATTCATGTAGTGTCAATATTCCGGTATATCACTCAATTCGCAATGTGGAGTAATCAAGCGTCCTCTTTTCCCGGGAAATGCCGCCCTCCATATGATCCAGCCGACTGTGAACAAAAGAAGCCCGCTTTATTGCATCGATTCCATATCTTCTGCGGATAGAATCCGCCATCTTGTCCAACTTCTCAAGCCGGCTGTAATCGGTCAGGTCGAATAGATTCATCTGCCGCAGCGATTCTCCGTCCCGGAGCCTTGCGGTATAAATCCCCAGATGCCGGATCGGCGTCTTATGGTCCCAGAGCCGGTCAAACAAAAGGCAAGCCGCATGATATAACTCCAGTGTGATATTCGTTGAATTATTCAGTATCATTTGATGACTGGCATACCGAAGGTCAAAACTTTTTATTCCGACTGACACAACCTCCGCCCGGACATGATTCTCGCGAAGCCGTGACGCCACCGTCTCTGAAAGCGCCAGAAGTACCCGGTGCGCCGTCTCTGCATCCGCCACATCGAACGGAATTGTAGTGGAATTCCCGTATCCTTTTTGGGGAGGCGGCGCAGCCGTCACCTCCGAACAATCGATCCCGTTTGCAAAATTCCATACCGCTTCACCCTGAGATTTCAGGTGGAGAGAAAGCAGTTTCGGATCAGATGCTGCCAGCTCCCCGATGGTATGAATCCCCAACGATTTCAACTTTCTGGTGGTTGCCCGTCCGCAAAAGAATAATTCTTCCACCGGAAGCGGCCACATTTTGACCGGAATTTCATCCGGAAATAAGGTGTGAACCAGGTTCGGTTTCTTCAGCTCCCCGGCCATCTTAGCCAGCAGCTTATTTGTAGAAACTCCGATATTTACCGTAAATCCGAGTTCATCACAAATCCGGCTTCTGATCACATTCGCGGTTTTTACTGCATCTCCGAACAAATGGATCGTAGCGCTCATATCCATAAATGCCTCATCAATACTATACACCTCCACATCCGGTGTATACTCCCTTAGTATATCCAAAAACGCGCCGGAACATCTCTGATAAAGCGAATAATTAGGCGGCGCCATATAAAGCTGCGGACAACACTTCCTCGCCTCAGAAACCGTCATTCCCGTGTAAATCCCATACTTCTTCGCCGGGAGACTCTTCGCCAGAATAATCCCGTGACGCAAAGTGACATCCCCGCAAATTGCTGAAGGAATCTCCCGAAGATCCAAACTCCCACCCAGATGATGCAGCCGATAACAAGCCTCCCACGACAAAAAGGCACTATTCACGTCCACATGAAAAATCAACCTATCCAAACATACGTTCCTCCTCGTATCCATATTATACAAGAATATATGTTCGATATCAAGAGGAAATAATTAACTATCACAATTTATATAATATCAGATCCCAAAGGTCATGCCGGCATGAAAAATATGACTTTGGGCTTCGCAAAAACATGAAAAAACAGCCCGAATAGGGCAGATCCCGAATGATTAAAAGAATACTTAAATATAAAAAAGCCAGTGCTCAGATGGCGGCTGCCGCCCATCAAGGCGGCAATCCGGCATCCTGGCACCGGCACAGTTTCCCGGGCGAGAGCGTGTCCCACAGACAAACAGTATCCCCGGCGGCGTCCCTCATTCAAAGCCGCCTATCTGATAACCGTCCCCGTCTTCCCTTTCATAGCATCCTTCAATTTATCAAATGAAGTGATCAGCGCACTTCGTCCCTCTCTCTTCTCGATAAATGATACGGAAGCCTGGAACTTCGGCAGCATATTATACGCTCCGAAATGTCCTTCATCCATATAACGTTTTGCGTCTTCTACGGAAATCTCTCCAAGTTCTTCTTCATTGGCAGAGCCGCGGTTAATTCCCACTTTCTCCACGCTTGTCAGGATAATAAGCTCGTCCGCATCAATCGCCTCAGCCAGCTTTCCGGCAACCAAATCTTTCTCGATCACGGCGCTTGCGCCTTTCAGATGATGGTTCTGCTGAAGTACCGGAATACCTCCGCCGCCTCCTGCGATTACCACATGGTCAGCGTCCACAAGGGTGCGAACGGCATCCACCTCGATAATATTTACCGGATTCGGAGAAGCAATGACACGCCTGAAGCCCTGTCCCGGAACCTCAACCACATAATTCCCTTTTTTCCGCTCGGCAGCCGCATCTTCTATATTCATAATGCGCCCCAGAACCTTGGTAGGTGTGTAGAAGGCTTCATCATATGGGTCCACTGTAACCTGTGTGATCACGGTGCAGACTGTGCGGAAAATACCCCGGTCAAGAAGAGCTTCCCGTATGCCGTTCTGCAAATCATATCCGATATATCCCTGCGACATGGCAGAGCAGACGGACATAGGAGCGGCCGTATAGTTATCATGAGCTTTTCCGAATTCATTCATGGCAGTATGAATCATGCCGACCTGCGGAGCATTACTGTGGGAGATCACAACCTGATATCCCGCTTCGATCAAATCGGCGATTACTGCCGCCGTTTTCTTTACGGCTACCTTCTGTTCAGGGAGAGTCGTTCCCAGAGCGCGGTGCCCAAGTGCAACAACAACTTTTTTCTTCATATCCATTACCTCTGTTTCCCGGAATAATATTATAATGATGTTGGGGGCAAAAGTATTTGCCCATTGATACTTTCGGATTTTACGCGCTTCGCGCTCTCAAAATCCGAAAAATATTAAAAATACCATTCTCAAATTAAAGATATAAAAATTATAGTATTTTTCATAAGAAAATGCAATTATAACTTAGAGGAAATATCCGGAGTCTTAAATGTCACATGAATAGAGCAAATCTCACTTTTCGTTCCGACCCGCATATTCGGGCCAAATAGTCCCACCCCGGAAGTGACAATATTATGCATATTTCCCTTTTTCAGATATCCGCAGGCATTTTCCCACATGAGTTTGATTGTCAGGTTTCCCGGAAATAGCTGCCCGTCGTGAGTATGTCCGCATAAATCCAGATCAACCCCGGCATCGGCAAGTTCCTGAAGTTCCTTCGGCTGGTGGTCAATGACCAGGATCGGTTTTGAAAGGTCCAGATCTTGCGTGATCTCATCCGGCGTTTTGCGCGTCTCAATTCCGCGGCCCGGGCGCTGATAATCCGGCCGCCCGTAGACATAGAATGCATCATCGATGAGTACCGATTCATCTCGAAGCAGCGTGATTTGAGAAGCGGTAAGAAATTCATCCATCCGGGGATCGCTCATTTTTTTGCTCTTTCCGCCGAAAGTAAATCCCGCCAGAATCTTTTCGGCAATGTCATGATTTCCATAACAGGCATACACGCCGTATTTACTCTGAATGCCTCGTAGAATCTCAGAAAGTCTTTCGGGGTCTTCCAGAGCTTCGTACTCATTGTCAAAGATATCCCCCGCAATTAACACGATATCCGGGTTTTCCGCATTGATCTTATTTACCATTTTTTCCATATGTGAGCAGCCGATATTGTAGCCGAGGTGTAAGTCGGCAATCATGACCACGTTCAGGGAATCAAGAGAACCGGCCTCTTTTTCTATGTTTACTTCATACCGGGTGGTATGAATATGCCGTGCATTTACAATTCCCCAGATACTGAATGTTATGATAACGGCAAGGCAGATGCCGCCGCCCGTCACAAATGTTTTGCGGGAGTGAAGCTTCTCGGGCGAAATCTTTTTGCTGTGTTTTAAGATCAGACGGATCAGGTCGGCAATTATAACCGTCAGAATCGTATATAACAAAGTCCCGAGCCAGTAGTTGCTGAGAAGTTTCATATATCTTTGCAGCGTTCCCGCGGGCAGAAGAAAGGCGGTCAGCAGGGAAGTGCAGATGAAAATGTAAAGAATATCTACTATAATATGTACCCATTTTTTCCGCAGAAAAGAATGGCAGGCATCCATCCAGCGGTTCAGCCAGCGCAAAAGGTAAAAATTTAAGAGCAGGTAAAAGGGTGAGAGTATCAGTGCAATCATGAGAATAACTCCTTGTTTTTTGATTAGTGAAAATGGAAGAGTGGTGATCTGTTTCTTCCAGATTTCCACACACAATCATATCATAGATACTTGTGTTTTCAAGGAAAATTACCAAAGAAATTTCTTAAGAAATCAAAACTATTTCTAAATATATGATACTTGCAAAACGCTATGCATTTTGTATCCCTTTTGAATCCGGTATCATATATTGTAAATAAGAACAAAATACAGGGGAAAATACGATGAAAAATGGATTGATTCGTTTTTGTGAGCTGAGAGAGAGGGAAGTGATCAATACCTGTAACTGTAAAAGGCTGGGATGTGTTACAGATATATTACTGGATATGTGCAGTGGGTGCGTGGAAGCAATCATTATACCCGGTCCGGGGAAAATCTGTGGTTTTCTGGGATACGATTCGGAATATATCATCCCGTTTGAATGTATCAAAAAAGTCGGGCCGGACATTATTTTAGTAGAAATAAATGAAGAAAAATGCCTGAAATCCTGCAAATGAAAAATAAGGGGATTTTGTTTGACAAGGTATGAGCCGTCATTTATACTATAACTATTGATGAAAAGGCAAAAATGCGCTATTTTTGAAAAATGAGAAGCCTTAGAGGAGGATACAAAATGAAATGTCCATATTGTGGGAATATTGACACCAGAGTCATTGATTCCAGACCGGCGGACGATGGGGCATCCATCAGAAGAAGACGTTCCTGCGACGCGTGCAGCAAACGTTTTACAACTTATGAAAAAGTGGAGACCATTCCGCTTATTATTATCAAAAAAGACAATAACCGGGAGCAGTATGACCGCGCCAAGATCGAGGGAGGCGTACTGCGTGCATGTTACAAGAGACCGGTTTCGGCGGCAGAGATTCAGAAAACGATTGACTCTATAGAAGCGGATATTTTCAGCCGGGAGGAGAAAGAAATCTCCAGCAGCGATATCGGGGAAATCGTTATGGAGAGGCTCAAAGCTCTTGATCCGGTTGCTTATGTAAGATTCGCGTCTGTTTATAGAGAATTCAAGGATGTGGAGACTTTTATGACAGAACTTAAGAAAATTCTGGGATAAATAGTCGCACAGACTGAGAAGTTTGAAGTATGGAGGATACACAAGTGAAAGAAAAAAAGAGGGTATTGCTGGGGGTGACCGGAGGAATCGCGGCATACAAGATAGCATCCCTTGCCAGTATGCTGGTCAAAAAAAACTATGATGTGCAGGTTTTGATGACCCAGAACGCTACGAATTTTATCAATCCCATTGTGTTCGAGACTTTGACGAAGCATAAATGTCTGGTTGACACGTTCGACCGGAATTTTGAGTTCAGTGTGGAGCATGTAGCTCTGGCGAAATGGGCGGAAGTGGTGCTTGTCGCACCCGCTACGGCGAATGTGATCGGCAAGCTGGCGCATGGAATTGCGGATGACATGCTGACTACCACGGTGATGGCATGCCGGAAATGTCCGAAGATCATCGCACCGGCTATGAATACGGAGATGTATCTAAATCCGGTGGTACAGGACAATCTGGCAGTACTGGAGAGATATGGTTATGAAGTGATCCGGCCGGCGGAGGGGTATCTGGCGTGCGGAGATATCGGAGCGGGTAAGATGCCGGAACCGGACGTTCTGTATGAATATATTTACCATCGGATCGCCTATGAGAAAGATATGGCGGGTAAGAGAGTACTTGTCACGGCAGGTCCCACCAGAGAGGCGATAGATCCCGTGCGTTACATCACCAATCATTCCTCCGGGAAAATGGGGTATGCCCTTGCAAAGGTAGCTGCGGCGAGAGGGGCGGAAGTTACGCTGGTCACGGGACCGACGGAGATTCCGAAGCCGCTGTTTGCCAGGATTATTCCTGTGACCACCGCGAAAGAGATGTTTGAAGCGGTAAAGAGTGAGGCGGGACAGGCAGATATTATCTGTAAGGCGGCGGCGGTAGCTGATTATCGCCCCAAGTTTGTGAGTGGCGAGAAGGTGAAGAAATCCGACGGCGAGATGGCTCTCGAGATGGAGAAAACAGATGATATTCTGAAATATCTGGGAGAAAACAGAAGGCCGGAGCAGTTTTTGTGTGGATTTTCTATGGAAACCGAGAATATGATAGAGAACTCCAGAGCAAAGCTGGTTAAAAAGAATCTGGACATGATCGCGGCAAATAATCTCAGAGACGCGGGCGCGGGCTTTCAGGGTGATACGAACCGGATGACGTTGATCACGAAGAAGGACGAAACTGCGCTTCCGCTGATCAGCAAAGAAGAGACGGCGGCGAGGATTCTGGACAAGATATTAGAAGATATGTATTAAGAAACTATTTAACCAAATGTATTGTATCTCATGAGAGAATAGTAACAGGAGGAGAAATTATGAGCGAAAGAACCACATCTATGTCAAAAACCAAAGGATTAGTGCAGATGGCGATATTCTCGGCACTGATCGTCGTACTGGCGTTTACTCCGTTTATCGGGTATATTCCGCTGGGCTTTACAAGAGCAACTATCATCCATATACCAGTGATCATCGGCTCGCTTATGCTGGGTCCAAAAAAGGGTGCGGTGCTGGGCGGTGTGTTCGGGCTGACCAGTTTTATCAATAATACCATGAATCCCACGGTGACATCCTTTGTCTTTACCCCGTTTTACAGTTTGGGGGAATACAGCGGGGGAATCGGCAGTGTGATCATTTGTTTTGTACCGCGTATCCTGATCGGAGTTGTACCGTTTTATGTATATCATCTGATTAAAAAGCTGAGTAAAAACGAGGGTGTCTCCTCGGCGGGACTTATTGCGGCCGGGCTTTCAGGAGCGCTTACCAATACCCTTTTAGTGATGAATTTGATTTTCCTGTTTTTCCGCGAATCTTATGCGTCCGCAAATGGTGTGGAGGTAAAGGCGGTTTATGGATTTATCATGAGCATCATCGGAATCAACGGTGTGCCGGAAGCGATCGTTGCGGCGGTGATTACGCTGATTCTTGGCAAAACGCTGATGCGCAGAGGCGTACAGGAAAGATTGGGAGTGTAGGATATGATTTTAGCGATTGATATAGGAAATACAAATATTGTCCTCGGCTGTGTGGACGATAAAAAAAGTTATTTTATAGAGCGGCTTTCCACGATCAAGACAAAGATGGAGCTGGAATATGCCATCGATATCAAGATGGTGCTGGACATTCACGGAATTGATCCGGCAAAACTGGAAGGGGCGATCGTAAGCTCTGTTGTGCCGCAGATCACCAATGTGGTGAAGATTGCCACAGAAAAGATCATCAGGAAAGAAACCATGGTAGTCGGACCGGGAGTGAGGACCGGACTGAATATCCTGATGGATAACCCGGCTCAGCTCGGAAGTGACCTGGTGGCGGATGCGGTTGCGGGAATCGCGGAGTATGAGCCGCCGCTCATCATCTTTGATCTGGGTACGGCGACCACGGTCTGCGTGGTGGATGCGAAGAAGAACTATATAGGCGGTATGATCTTCCCGGGAATCAACACTTCCCTGAATGCGCTGACAGCCAATGCTTCCCAGCTTCAGGGAATCAGTCTGGAAGCTCCGAAGCGGATCATCGGCAAGAATACCATCGAATGTATGAAAAGCGGAGTGATTTACGGAAATGCCGCGTGCCTGGACGGAATCATTGAACGGATCGAGAGCGAGCTCGGACAGCCGGCGACCTCGATCGCAACCGGAGGGCTGGCGAAGGTGATCGTTCCATACTGCCGGAGGAAGATTATTCAGGATGATGACTTACTGCTGAAAGGGTTAAGAGTTATTTATAATAAGAACAAATAGAATGGCGCAGAGGGAGGTTCTGGTAAGGGACCTCCCTGCTTGTATAGAAAAGAATAGTTATATCTATTTTAAGTTATAGAGATAAATGGAGGAGATAAGAGATGAAATTCATATCATGGAATGTAAATGGAATCCGGGCATGTGTGCAAAAGGGATTCATGGATTTCTTTAAGGAGGCGGATGCGGATATTTTCTGCCTTCAGGAGACGAAGATGCAGGCGGGCCAGCTTGATCTGGATCTTCCGGGATATCATCAGTACTGGAATTATGCCGTGAAGAAAGGCTATTCCGGAACGGCTGTATTTACGAAAAAAGAGCCGCTTAGCGTGTCCTATGGAATCGGTATCGAAGAGCACGATCAGGAAGGGCGCGTGATCACGCTGGAATTTGAGGAGTTTTATTTTATCACCGTGTACACACCGAATTCGCAGAACGAGCTGGCGAGGCTTCCTTACCGGATGGAATGGGAAGAGGCGTTTCTGGCATATCTGAAAAAGCTGGAAGAGACCAAGCCGGTCATTTTCTGCGGGGATTTAAACGTGGCCCATAAAGAGATCGACCTGAAGAATCCGAAGACTAACCGTAAAAATGCAGGCTTTACGGACGAGGAGCGGGAAAAATTCTCGATTCTTCTGGAAAATGGATTCATCGATACCTTCCGCTATTTTTATCCGGAGCAGGAAGGAATTTATTCCTGGTGGTCTTACCGCTTTAAGGCAAGAGAGAAGAACGCAGGGTGGCGTATCGACTACTTTTGCGTATCGGAAGTGCTCGAGGACCGGCTGGAGGATGCGAAAATCCTGACTGACGTATTTGGGTCCGATCACTGCCCGGTGGAGCTGGATCTGCGGTAGAGAATACGGATTTACTGATAAAATATTGTAGTGATGAATATGTGGCAGTCATAGTTGGCTGCCACATACGAAATGGCTGATAGCTTATGGCACCGCTGGTCAGATGAGGATGTGCGGTGACAGAAGACCTTCTTTACTGCATTGTGCAGGGTAGATTTTGCAAGGGGAGTGTGGAAGTGAATTACAAAATAGCGGTCTGTGATGATGATACCGCAGATATTACATATATCGTATCTATGCTCAGAAAATGGGAAGATACACAGAACTTATCTCTTAAGATCGACACGTTCCCATCGGCGGAGGCATTTCTGTTCCACTACGAAGAGCAGAAAGACTATGACATCCTTCTTTTGGACATCGAGATGGGAAAGATGGACGGTGTCACCATGGCGAAAACGGTCAGGAAGGAAAATGAATCCATTCAAATCATATTTATCACGGGTTATTCGGATTATATTTCCGAAGGTTACGAGGTGGCGGCTCTGCATTACCTGATGAAGCCGGTCCATGAAGAAAAATTATTTCAGGTTCTGGGACGAGCCGTGGAAAAAGTCAGGAAAAATGAGAGGCTTCTGAATCTGGAGATCGCAGGGGAGATGGTGCGCCTTCCATTCTATGAAATCCGTTATCTGGAAGTGCGCCGGAATTATGTGACGATCCATGCGAAGCAGGAGTATACCGTAAAACGAACCCTCGGTGAATTTGAAAAAGAACTGGATGAACGGTTCTTCCGGGCCGGGAGATCTTATATCTTGAATCTGACCTGCGTGCAGCGGGTGACAAAAAAGGAAGTATATCTCACGGATGGTTCGGTGATCCCGCTTGCACGAGGAATATATGAATCTCTAAACAGAGCAATTATTTCGTTTTCATGATAAATATAAAATTTCACATGCTGCTTTCTGCGTACTGCCGGAAAGGCAGGGCAAAATGCGCGGAGGCGTTATGTCTTCGCAAGGCAATAGGAAAGCATAGGAGGAGATGAGCGTTGTGTCCGTATTTTCAAGACGAATCGACAGACAAATAGGAGAATATCAACGGGAATTGATCGAGACGCACTATGCCGAAGTGGAGAATATGTACCGGAAGATGCGGGGATGGCGGCATGATTACCGCAACCACATCCAGACCATGAAGGCCTATGCCGCATCCGGCGATATGGAGGCGATCAAGGCGTATCTGGACGAGCTGGACACGGATCTTTCTACGGTAGATACCGTGATCAAGACGGGAAATCCCATGGCAGATGCGATCCTGAACAGCAAGATTTCTCTGGCAAGATCCAGGCAGATCGCAGTGCGGGCGGACGCACATATCCCCGTGAAACTGAAAATATCCGAGCTGGATTTATGTGTGATCATAGGCAACCTGTTCGACAATGCGATCGAGGCCAGTATGGAGCTGCCGGAAGGAGAGCGGCTGATACGGGTCTATATGGATATGAAAAACACGCAGCTTTACATTTCCTTCACTAATTTTACAGCCAAAAAGAAGCAGAAGAAAATAGGCGGTCTCTTTAAGACAACCAAAGGCAGCGGACATGGCTTCGGTCTTGTGCGCATTGATCATATTATAGAGCGAATGAACGGCTACATCAGCCGAGACAGCGAGGACGGAGCCTTCACGACGGAGATTCTTCTCCCTCAGGTCTGCAGTTTATCCCCCGATTCTGACAATTCATCCCCCAAATAGAATCCATTTAAAAGAATATGGTAAAGTGAACATGCAGGGAAGAGATAACCCTGCATGTTTGAAGAGAGGTGTGCAAAATGGAAGAAAATCAAAAGGGAAAAAAGAGGAAGGAAAGGCCGAAGTACAATCTCTGGCAGAATTCGGCATATATGATCAGGCTGGCGTGGGAGAAGAGAAAATCGGTGCTGGTTTTCTGCGGCATTCTGATCATCGTGGGCGTGGCACAGAACCTGACAGAACTGTTTATCGCTCCGGTCATACTCCGGAAAGTAGAGGACGCGGTACCCCTTCAGGAGCTGGTCATCACGATTCTGGCTTTTACGCTATTGCTTTTGTTTTTGCAGGCTGTGAAGGGGTATGTCGCTGCCAATACAATATTTGGACGCATTGAACTTCGAGTCAATCTCCTGCTGAAGATAAATGAGAAAGCGGCGGTTACGTCGTATCCGAATATGGAGGATGCCAAAATCCGAAAGAAATGGACTAAAGCTTTGGTCGTAACGGATGGTAACAATCAGGCTTCTGAAGCAATCTGGGAAACGCTGATTGAGGTTTTAGAAAGTTTGATTGGTTTTTGCATTTATCTATGTATTCTTTCCACCTTGGATATCCGGGTGATGGCACTGATCGTGGTGACGGCTTTAGCGGGATATTTTATCAGTGAGCGGATTTATGAGTGGGATTACCGGCACAAAGAAGAGGAGGAGGGATACTTAAGTAAACTGGAATACATTATGGAAAAATCAGAGGACCGTGCGCTGGCGAAGGATATTCGGATCTTTGGGATGAAGGCATGGCTGGATGATGTGTACGACAGCACCATGAAGCTTTGCGAGGCATTCAGCGCCCGAAGGGAGAAAATGTATATCTGGGCGAACGTGGCGGATGTGGTACTGGCCTTTTTGCGAAATGGGGCGGCATATGCATACCTGATCACGATGGTGTTGGAACAAGGGCTTTCGGTGCCGGCATTTTTACTTTATTTTAATGCAGTCAGCGGGTTTAGCTCCTGGATCACCGAGATTTTAAAGGGGGTCTCCACGCTATACAGGCAGAGCCTTGACCTGAATCTTGTGCGGGAATATCTGGAACTGCCGGAGCAGTTCGTGTTTGAAGGCGGAAAAAGCCCTGTGAAAGACAAGGCTCATCCCTGTGAGATTCAGCTCAGAAATGTGTCATTTCGCTACCCCGGCGCTTCTGCGGATACGATACGGAATATGAATCTGACTATTCGGGCGGGAGAAAAACTGGCTGTCGTGGGATTAAACGGCGCCGGAAAAACGACCCTGGTCAAACTGATCTGTGGATTTTATGATCCGACAGAAGGAGAGGTCCTTCTAAACGGAGAGGACATCAGAAATTATAACCGGAGAGAATACTATCAATTATTTTCAGCAGTATTCCAGCAGTTTTCCGTGTTGGATGTGCCGATCAGAGAAAATGTGGCACAGACATTCCGGGAAATCCGCGAGGAAAAAGTGACTGAATGCATTGAGAAGGCGGGACTTTTGCAGAAAGTGAACAGCCTGCCCAAAGGGGATGAGACAGTCATAGGGCGGCAGGTGTTTGAGGATGGAATTGAACTTTCGGGAGGAGAAATGCAGCGGCTGATGCTGGCAAGAGCGCTGTATAAGGACGCCCCGATCATCGTGCTGGATGAACCTACCGCGGCGCTGGACCCTATTGCGGAAGACGATATATATCGGAAATATCATGAGCTGACAGCCGGGCGGACATCCGTTTATATCTCCCACCGGCTTGCCTCCACGAGATTTTGTGACCGTATCATTCTACTGGAGGACGGCGGAATATGCGAGGAAGGAAGTCATGAAGAATTACTCGGAAAAGGCGGCAGATATGCCGGTCTGTATCAGGTGCAGAGCCAGTATTACGAGGAAGGGAGGAATTTCTGATGAGCAGGGTGAAAAAAGAAAATTACAGATCTTTCGGAGAAAAAATTGCTCTCAATCTGCGCGCCCTTAGAATCTGGTGGGAACAGGACAGACAGGTCTTATTCGCAATGATTACGGCCCCGGCTTTTGAGGTGTTGATCCCTTATGTGAATATTTATTTTTCCGCGCAGATCATCAGTGAGCTGGCGGGAAAGTGCATGGCGGAACGTTTATGGAAATTGGTCCTTATCGTGCTGATAAGTAATATTATTCTTTCTTTTGTCCATGCAGGAATTTCGCGTTGGAAGGAGCACAACCTTGTGTATCTGTGGCTTAAGGAGGATAAGATTTATGCCTCTAAGATGACAAGCCTGGATTTTGCGGTGCTGGATCGGCAGGATACTTATGACCTGCGCTCCCGGATCATGCAAAACAGAAGAGTGAACGGCTGGGGAATCCAGAGATCACTGAAATGTCTGGAACAGATGATGCAGGCAGTTTTTCAGATTTTTGGCGCTTTAGTTTTGACGTATAGTCTGTTTGTCAGCCGGGTTCCGGAGACGGCGGGGAGACTGGTGCTATTAAACCATCCGCTTGCAGCGGCAGGGATGGCAGTCATGATGCTGATGGCCGCGGTTTTAGGCTCATCTGCGTCGAACCGGGCGAGAAGCTATTGGGTGCGCGATATTGAAAAAGGAAAATTGGGAAACCGTATCTTTTGTTTTTTTGGAATGCTGGGAGGAAAAAAAGAGAGAGCCCTTGATATGAGGCTCTATGAACAGCAAAAAATGTGTGGGTGGTATCTGGAGCAGGATGACAGCTACAATGTCGATTCTAAGCTTGCCGGGTACGCCAGGGGGCCGATGGGGGCCTTGGAGGCACTCTCCGCGATGATTTCGGCGCTGCTTACCGGGGGGATCTATCTGTTCGTGTGTCTGAAGGCCTGGGGAGGCGCATTCGGGATCGGTGCAGTCACCCAGTATGTTGCCTCTGCCGCGACGCTTTTTAAGGGAGTATCCGGCTTGGTTGACACATTGGGATTCCTGTACACGAATGCGGATTATTTGAAGGTCACCTTTGAATTTCTCGATCTTCCCAATGAGATGTACCAGGGAAGCCTGACCACGGAGAAACGCTCCGATCGTCAGTACGAGGTGGAATTTCGTGACGTTTCTTTTAAATACCCCGGAAGTGACACTTATGCTCTGCGGCATGTTTCCATGAAGTTCCGTGTCGGAGAACGTATGGCGGTGGTGGGAATGAATGGCTCAGGAAAGACCACTTTCATCAAACTGCTTTGCCGTTTGTATGACCCCACGGAGGGAGAGATCCTGCTCAACGGAATTAATATCCGCAAATACCGTTACGATGATTACCTGAATATTTTCGCGATCGTATTCCAGGATTTTCAGCTGCTTCCTTTTGGGCTGGGACAGAACGTGGCTGCCAGTGCCGGGTATGATGCCGCAAGAGCAGGGGACTGCCTGGTGAAAGCCGGGTTTGCGGACCGCATCCTACGGATGCCGAAGGGGCTGGAAACCTATCTGTACAGGGATTTTGAAAAGGAAGGCGTGGAGATTTCCGGAGGCGAGGCGCAGAAGATCGCACTTGCGCGGACGCTCTATAAAGATGCTCCCTTTATCATCCTCGATGAGCCCACTGCCGCCCTCGACCCGGTGGCGGAG
>Ga0129308_1000239_pt1 | contig 96492 bp, 104 predicted proteins | sample L827metagenome_FD_94440 | JGI IMG/M metagenome (GOLD analysis project Ga0129308, IMG submission 94440) | Ring-tailed lemur group fecal microbial communities from Wisconsin, USA - L827 metagenome | ecosystem: Host-associated > Mammals > Digestive system > Large intestine > Fecal | place: USA...
AGATGAGATATGATGTCTCGTGCAGAAATCCTGAATAGATTCATGATCCATCACTGTTTCAAATTCAGCCAGAATAGTATCCCAATGAATTTTATCCATATATATTAAGGCCTCCCTTCTTTGTATTCATATTATGCCATATCGAGGAGACCTTTTAAATTGTGTAATTTTAGAGTACTTACATCAGGTCTAGCTGAGAATCTGAAAAACGTACAAAAGAAATGCCCCTGCAGCTCAATCACTATCGATGTAACCACAGGAGCACAATTTTTATACAGTAATTTCTATTCTTTATATCTCAAAATTCCATTTTTCAGTTCTACAAATTTGTCTTGGAATATTTCGTCCAGTACTTGTCTACACGGTACTCTGCACATTCTGGAAACCTTGGACGATTCCATAACGCGAAAAGTTGTCTGCTTATGATCTGTACAGAAATCAACCAGTGAAGATATGTAAGGCTCCGCAATTGAAGACTCCCCTCCTGCCTCTTTTTTCAGGCATAGGAATGCGATCAGAATGCTAATTCAGGATACATCCTCGAAACTTATCGCCCCGTTACGGGCATTTTTGTCATCAGAACAAAACACATAGATTTGTTCACCCAGGGACACGGCCTGCGCCTGCAAAAGCACATAAGATTTTATTTCGCCTCAGTTGTTATTCATCCCCACTTCCCCATCCAATTTCTCCAGCAAGTCTAAATATTCGCTCTTTGTCATTGCTCCATAGTCAAGGTCTGCAAGTTCCTGATAATGCGCCTTAAAATAGCTTCTTGAAAACGCGTCGCAGCCTTCCTTCAACATCTGCGTGAAAGTCGCACAGGCCAACGTTCCAAAGCAGCCTTCAAGTTTATCCAGTATTTCCGCATAACAATAGATATGGTACAGTTCATGGGCCGCAGCAAAAACTGTTTGCAAAGGGCAAGATCAGAATTTACACAGACAAAGATTGTCCCTTTTTTCATAAATATCAGCGCCCACAGTTCCTCATCATGAAAAGGATAGCGCAACTGTTCAAGATCCAGTTCCTTTTTTCTTGCATAATTCTCCATTACTGCAAAAATATTATCCCTGATAATGGAACTCCCGCAACAGGTCGCTGAGAATTGTATTGCAAGATCATTGATCTGCTGAAACCTTTTGTTCTGCCTATCAAAAAGACTGTTAGCTAATACGCTTTCCATCTTGCGTCCTCCCACGGCTGTTCCGTTTTTCTTCCATTTTCATAAACTCTTGTGTAAAAGAGGATCATGTCCGATACTTCATCAGCAAATGAACAGCTTCCTTTGCTTCCTCCGTCTTCACACGTCCCATGAAAGCGTGAATGACATTCGTATCCATTGGCTTCTCCGGCATCCTGACCAGCGTATCTGTCGAGACATGGAGATACCCCGCAATTTTCCCAAGTTCAACGGCGTTGATTATCCGCACCCCTGTCATGATTTTGCTCATCGTCTGTTTAGATACGCCGATCCCTTCTGCAAGTTCAATCTGCTTCTTCCCCTGCGATTTCAGGACTGACTGAATATTATTAGCGATTACCATATTTACATCCAGCATAAAAATCCCTCCTTCACTTTATCTGCTTCTACTATACGCAAATTTAACTATAAAGTAAACAATATGGGGATTTTTTACTTTATTATTTATATTTTATTTCTTATTTGTTTACTTTAGCACCTGAAAAGTGCCAAAACAAAATACTGTGACATATCAGTGAAAATGATAACTCACTGGGATAATCATTTATCCCCTCGACACGCCGATGTATTCAAACTAGATTTCATCATTCTCACCTGTGACCACCTTCTCCACCACTCATTCGATAGCTAAACATTAGACTATTCAAACAAATAACACTTTGACGGATATAGTATCAATCAAATAGTTTAACCATGTGAAATTTAATTTTTACTTTGGCCCTTTTCATTTCTTTCCCATTTTTTTCATCATAGCAACTAACATTTCATCTTTAGTAAAATAAAGATAGATATAAGAAGTGACTAAATATATAATTGCCCCTACACCTATCTGAAACACCAAAGTTAGAAATGAGATTCCCAAGCATTTCTCTATTTGACTACAACAGAAGAACATTATGTCTCCTATCAATATAAATGGTATTATACCTAGAAAATACTTTTTTAATGGTAATAATTTTCTTACCTGAAATGATTGATACATTAATTCTGTAAATTGAGCTCCTACTGTTCCAAGTACCGCCCCTAAAGAACCATATTTCGGGATAAGAATTCCATTAAGCAACAAATTTACTAACGCAGCCATAATTGTAGCAATCACAAAAACACTATCCATATCATTTGGTAACAAAAATTGATTTCTTATAATATTTGACCAAGCATAAAATATTATTGCTGGTGCAATTGTTATCAATAGTATTTTACAATTTTCAAATTCTTTCCCGAAATAAACTACTGAAAAAGATCCACTAACACTGGCAACACCAAATGCTAATGCAATTGAAATTATCATTATATATTTCATTGATTTATCTATATATTTTATTACCTGTCTATTTTCTCCAACCGAACATAAATTCGATATTCTCGGTAACATTACAGTCCCAATAGCGCCAGCAGCATTATTAGCTATTGTAAGTATTTTCTCTGTATTCTCATAATAACCAACTTCCATTGTATTTGACAACCATTCAATCATAATCTTATCCATGAGGGTATAAATGCTCACAGCAATAACACTGACCATTAAAACACAATTAGGTTTAAAATGACTGATGATTAACTTCAACTGCGGTTTTTTCCAAGAAACATATTTTTTTACAAACGGCCACAAGCACAATTGTCCCACTAAAAGGCTGGTAGAATTTATTAATACATATATCCAAACATCATTCTTCTCTTTTACAAACAAAAAAACAGAGAGCATCGTAACTACTTTGACTATTGCATTTCTTGTTACAATGCCTTTAAAATTCTCCATTCCATAAAATAACCAGCTGACTTCAAAAACAGTTGAAAGCATATATGGTATTTGACATAAACTAATCACTCCATAGCTCCTAGTACCCAAACTAACAGCATATATAATATAAAGCGTTAAAACTATCGATGCCATTATGAGCTGAAAATAATACAAATTCCAAAATGTAATAGATAAATTTTCTTTTTCGTTTTTATTCTTTGCGATTGTTCTATTTCCATAATTAGTCATTCCAAGTAATGCAAATAATGTGAAATATTTAACTATTGCAGTAGTGACTGAATATGTTCCCAGTCCTTCCGGACCTAAAATCCTAGAAACGTAAGGAGAGGTTATAAATGGCACTATTAAAATCAAAATTTGATATACAATATTATAAATCAAGTTTTTCTTTAAACTTGGCATAAATACTTACCTCCTTTTTTTATTTTGAGCTTTCTTGAAAATTAATTTATCTGATGTTAGCTCTTTTTTCTTTTCTAATTTTTGTGTTTCCTTCTAAATTTTCGTTTTTTTGTCATTTCATGTTGACTTTTTTCTCGTTTCGTGCGGCAACTTCGCTGCCATTGGTAAGTGTAAAGTCATTTTTTTGGAGGTCTATTTATGATTAAACATCATTCCTTTCATTCTTCTTTTACCACTTTTTTAAAAACTCAGGACGCAGTTCTTTCTCCTTCTGATCGCAAGCGCCTTTATTCTGGTAAATTCAAATCTGCTTTATCCAAAGTCAAGTTTCTCAATTTTGATCCCATTCATCACTTTCTTAGACCGCTATATGCTTCTAAAATAAGACCACCTATTCATCAGATTGAAATCCTTCGCTCTTTTTTCCTCATGATTCATTTCGGTTTCACTTCTATAACGCTTGGGTTCACCTTACTCAATCCGATTCTATTATTCCTTTACTCTGCGGGTTTGATCCTGATCGCGTCGCTCCTTTAGGCTCTTATTACAATTTTATCAACCGGCTTTGGCCTAATATAAAGATTTCAATCGTATTTTCTCAAAAGATCGTTATACCACCCCCTGTCAAACCTAACAATGGGGCCAAATGGGAAAATAATCCTTTGAATGCCACTTCTTCTTTAGCTCAACACTATCTAAAATAATCATTTCGATTTAAATCGTCCTGAGCTACTTCTTCAATATTTTTTTCTCCACATAGCTATTTTAACCTCTTTTAATGCCGGCCTTTTCTCTGCTAGTCCCAACATTTCTTTTGGCGATGGTTCCTGCTTACATATCCTTTCTAATCTTCGCGGTCATCATACCGATGATGAAATTATGCGCAAATATTCTGATCCTTTTAGCCAATTTTGGTTGGGACAGTGATCTAAACACCTTTTATTTCGCTCATACTTTTTACTCTTTAGCTGTCCATAATCCCAATTTTGCCATTGACTTGCTTTTGTTTTTCACACTCGTTCCTGCCAGCAAGCATGACTCCTTGACTGCTATTTCTGCACTTGCTTAAATTAAAAATTTGTTTCCTGCCTTTCATATCAGTCATCTTTGTTTAGATTCTGCTCATGATAATTCGGCTACTTTCAATTTGTGTCTACATTGGGGCATTACTCCTATCATTGATCTCAATAAACGTAATTCCAGGTATTTAAAATACAATGATGCCATTACCCTTAATGACAATCAGCGTCTGTTTGTCAGGCTGGTCATTCTATGACTTATGGTGGGGATACTGCAAAAGCAGATTCCGTCACAAATTTCGTTTTCCTCTCAAGACAGGTAAAATCACTGATTGTCCATGTCAGGCGCAATGCTCCACGTCTAACTACGAACGAGTTGTTTATATCAAATCCAAGGATGATCCTCGTTTCGCTTTTCCAATCCTTCACGATTCAGAAAAGTGGAAAGAAATCTATAAGAATAGAACCAAATGTGAGCGAATCAACACACGTGTCCTTAACGACTACAATATACAGAATCTCCGAATTCATACAAAACGTCGTTTCTTTACCATGATGGCCTGCATCAATACCCACCTTGATGCAAGAATCAAAGTCCTTGAATGTTGATGCCTGTAAAAAATTTATTCCTTGAAAAAAATTTGGCCTTTCTTAGGTCTTTTTCATCATGTCCATTTTTTCCATTTTACTTTCTTATTTGAGTATCTGCCTATAATCACTGCAGTCTTTTTATCAATACGCTTACTCTTTTTCCTTAATTTCCGAGCTTACTTATTTTAAAAAAATATTCTTTGAAATCATATTCATATTTAGAATTCTTTCTTAATACTCTTTATTTTACTACTTCCATCACAAAAAGAAATTTTAAACTTACATTTATTATATATCTTTTTTTCAATTGTCCTTTTATTAAGCAAATAATAAAAGGCTGCGAGAATATAAATTGTATAATTCAATGTTCCTGGATCTCCAAATGAATTAGACATGCCTCCTACAATAAATAAACAGATTAGCATTCCACTAACTATAGAAACATAAACTGAGTTTATAGAATCACTATTCATTTTTTTCCTAAAAAAATGTAATATTGAAGCCACCCATGCCCCAAATCCTATCACACCATTCTCCATAAGTATAATTAAATAAGAAATCTCTACATTTCCAGTGAACCCTAAATTTTGTAAAAGAGAAGACGTGTTATTGTACCCCTCACCTAAAATAAAAGATCTTATTGGAATATTCATAAGTGACAAAACAGCTTTAACGCGTACCATAAATGAACTACCTGAATTATCACGTGCAAATAATGAATAATAAAACGTCTTCCAATCCACTATAAACATTAAGATAACAATTATAATTGATAAAGCCAATAGCTTCCCTATCTTTTTATTTTTAATCAAAAACCATATACTATACAATGCTAGACCTAAAAGAGCTGATCGGGAATTAGTAGATAAAATAGCCAAAACCAATAAAATAAATTGAATCGTGAATTTAAATTTATTTTTATTTCCCATATTAAATAAATAAACTAAAGCTAACAAATAATAAATAGCACCTATTAACGGATGACCAAAGATAGAACATGATCGAAATGAAACATATTGTGAAGACACGTATATTTTTTCATACCATGGACACGTATTCATATAATACTCATGAAACAATAAACTTTTCCCATATACATATTCGACACACGCAATGATAGCGCCAATTAAAATACAAATATATAAAAACTTCAATAGACGTGGAATATACTCAGTTTTCAAATAAGAAACAATAAGTATAGATAATAACATTGGAAGAAAGTAATTATCTAATAATTTGTTACTAACAAAATCAGCTCCATCTGCAAGCACTCTCACCAATAAAAGAACTACAAAACATATACTAAGGTAAAAAGTAGTTTTTCTTTCGATTGTCTTGTATCGAAACGTCAGTATTATCCCTGAAATTATGGTTACATATCCTACCATGCTTAAATTCAGTATCCCTGGTGTACTATACGCAACTCCACTAATCAAACCTTGTGCAGTTGATGGAATTAGCAATAATAGCATTAAAATTAATTCCCACACTCTATATTCTGTTGTAAAAAAAATAAAAACTATTGATATCATCAAAGCAACAATTAATTGAGTGGAAATTGCCATTGCCACGTCCTCCATTACTTATTTTTCAATTTGATCATTTCTCCAATCAATTGATTAGAGTATTGTTTTCCCCACTTTCCAATGCCTGCAGCAGGAGTAAATGTCATCTCACCAAACTTAATTCCTTCTTCAATTACGTATAAATCTACCCTAACATAAATAAACCCCTCGCTTAATTTTTTTGCTATTTCCATCATTTCATCAAAATTTTCTGGTTTTTTAGGCGGAATTTCATATTGCTGATATGTATTATACATCTGATCATTTCGTTTCCAATCTAAATCAAAGTAACACTCTTTTGCAGTATGATGAATTAAATCTCTATCTCCAATGACTTGTATAATTTTGGGAATACCATTAAAGCAATGGATTTTATAATCCATTAAGTTACCGTCAGATTGCTCAATGTATTTCTCAGCTATAATTTTTCTTGGAATAGCATAATACTGTTGCTCCATACTAGACATATCATATGGTGTTTTCAGCCATCTATCTATCATTTTATATATTTTTTTCTTATTAACTAAAGATTTATCTTTAACAATATAATTCATCCCGCTTCCATGATTAGCTTTAAATACAAACGATTTTGGTAAAGACTCAAATTCAATTTCATTAGAATTTGACCAAGCTCCATAAATTGGAATCAAATATTTGCTTCCAATTTTATCTTTTATCCAACCCCGTACCAAGTACTTATCCGAAAGAATTGTTTTTTCTGGTCTATTATCATAGATTTTCAACCATTGAATTATCTGATTAAAATTACTAGGATTATCTAGATTTAATTTCTCTCCAGTTTGTCGATAATACCATTTTTTTAGTTCTTCAGCTTTTTGCGATTCACTTAATCTTTGATAGTGCTTCTCTCTAACAATAAGTATATAAAATTTAAGTTGTTTATAAATCCATAAATTTGGAACTATTGAACTTCCAGCTATTTTTTTTATTGTTTGATAACAAGTTCTAATGATTTTTCTCATAATCTTTTCCTCATTAATATACTACTTAATATCTTTATTGGTTTAGTATATCTAAAATTCCATATTTAGAAACAACTGAATTAATATGTTTATCAAACAGTCTTTCTTCTTGGTCATTGACATGTGTGAGACAAGGGGTACTTTCTTGTGTATTTTCAATATAATATAACCTATTCATTCCATCAGGAATCCAATGTATTTTTGTCCCATTTAAAACCGCCATTGCCCAAAACCAAATGTCATCACTCGTTGGTGCGATATCAAGAAATATTCTCTCATTTAGTACTTCACTATCCAAACTATGTGGCGGATATAAAGTACCGCTTCCCCCTAAAATTTTATTATAGAAACTATAAGAATTTCTCATCCATTTTTCTCTTTTTATAGTACCAATACGACCTTCGCTTACTGCAAGTCTAGTAATTAAGTGACAATGAATACTTTTGGGTTCAATAATATATGCATTAATCAAACTTTTAAGCCAATCAACAGAATAATACAAATCATCATCAGCAGTAACAATAATATCATCTTGAAATTCTTTTAATGCTGGGATTAATTTTTTATATGAACGTATATCTCCATCTATCCATCGAATTGTTAAACCAACTTTCTCAAGTTCAAGCACTTTGTCAGGTATATTTTTCCGTCCCTCTGGAAATTGATTTTTAGATAGCCAAAGGATAATCATGTTAGGCTTATATTCTTGATTCATAAGTGAATACAAACTTTTGTGCACAAAACATATTCTTTCTGGAAAAGAAGTTAATGATATAATCACTCTTTTTCCATCTATTTTTTTTTCTTGAACGGCTCTTTGCACTGGCTTCACAGATATTATTCTTGCCCTTTTCAGTTTATATGGATATAACTTATATTTAATGAAAGTATATACACTATAAACAGCAGTATGCCGCAGTATATTTTTCATTTTATTTAAAATCATTATTTAAAGTATCCTTTCATAATTTTGCTTTTTATCCATGACTTTTATTCATTTGTGAAGCAATATCAGCATCAACAATTTCCTCACCGGTCCTACCATTAAGTTGTTCCATACTCGCTTCACTCAAACCATTACTTACAACACAATTCACATCACAAGTAGAGCATTTATCCAATGCTTCTTTTGTCACCTTACCATCACGATAATCACGACAAATTTTATTTTCATACATAGAATATGGATACCTGGTAAACAATGCCTTAAACTTATGTAATAATACCCAGGTAGTTGGCTTCCAAATATACTTATGCATAGCCGGACTTACGCTACCAATCATCCAGCAATCTCGATCACAACAACGTACCTTCGCACGTACCTTCTCTGCTTCCGAGCTATTCCATATCTCATCCCAAGTTTGAGTATTCAAATTTCCCATGACTTCTTTATCCTTAGTTCCATTACATGGCATAACATCGCCATAAGGATCAATAAAAAAAGTATCAAAGCTCATATCACAAGGTAACAAACGTTTCTGTCCATATATATAATTTATTAAGCCGTGATTGAAGTAAGCACGGAACCACTTTTTCGGGCTGTTACTTCTCAGTAGCTCATTAATCAAATTTTCAAAGTTCTTTGCTACCATCGGACGATCATGAATAATATTCTTTGCTTCCACAAAATAGAAGCTGTTATGCAATGAAGCAGTAGCAAACTCCATCCCCATCTCATCAGAAATCTTATAGAGCGGCACAAGGTCAGGAGCGTTCTTATCCTGAACCGTCATACCAAAGCCAACATCCTTCATCCCCATGTCACGGAGTTTTTTTAATGTTTGATATCCCCGCTGAAAACCATTATCGAGTCCTCTTATTTCATTATTGGTCTTCTCTAAACCCTCAATCGAAATACGAATACCAATCTGCGGAAACTCTTTACATAGATTTACAATACGATCAGTAAAAAAACCATTTGTAGAAATAACAATACGGTCACTTTTTTTATACAATTCTCGTACAATATCTTTCAAATCAGTACGAATAAACGGTTCTCCACCAGTAACGTTCGTAAAATACATATAAGGTAATTTCTTAATCGTCTCAATTGAAATTTCTTCTTCCGGTTTTGATGGTGCTTTGTATCGACTGCACATAGTGCACCGTGCATTACAACGATAAGTCACAATGACAGTACCATTTAATTTTTTATCATTTTTATTAGCCACAATTTTCCCTCCAAATTAGTTTCTAATAATTTCTAAGTACCTATCAAAATAAGCATATGCAACTTTAGGCCACAAATATTCTTCAACTATCTTTTTTTTACCTTTTTCACCCATAATTATAAAATCATCTTTTTGCAAGAGGTGTAAATAAATTTTGTTAGCCCACTGAATTGAATCAAAGTTATCCATAACAATTCCATCAACCTCATTATCAATTACATCAATAGGCCCTGCTGCTCTATATGTAATAACAGGTGTCCCAAAATACATTGCTTCCATTAGCACCATGCCAAAAATTTCATATCTAGTTGGCAAAATAAAAAGATTACTTTCCTTATACAAATTTGGCAACTCATTTTGTGGAATACTATCTATAAAATGCACATCTCGTATTTTTTTTTGTTTTACATACTCATGAACCTTACTTAACATTGGTCCTTTGCCAACATATATCAAACAGCAATCTTCATACTTCTCCTTAACAGATGAATAAACATCCATGCAAAAAAATGGTTTTCTACGTTCTTCTACTTTCCCAACATAAAGTATTATTTTACGCGATTTAGAAATGTTAAGTTCTTTTCTATAGTCAATTCCCGTTTTTTCAGTCCTATGTTTAAAATTTGCCACTTCCAATCCAACTGGAATTACATTAATATTTGAAAATTTTTTCATTTCAAGATATTTTTTTGCAGAAGAAGTTTTTGCGATACAATAATTTGTATTACCACGTAATATTTTAAGTAGTGTCCAGTCAAAAACATATTGGATCAAACGCTTATATTTTTCTGGATAATTTTCATACATTCCTTGCCACAATATAAACTTAATATGATGTTTCTTACAATAACAGCTCACCAAGACAGTTGTAATTTGACTATCATCCAATGCTTGTATCATATCATATTTATTTTTATTAAGAATCTTCTTCAAATCCTTATAATATCCCTGCTGTCCAGGAATTTTGATTCCTTTCAGCCAATAAACTGTTACCCTATCCTCTATTCCTGTTTTTTCGCTATATGTTTTACCACTATCAGATATTAAAAAAACATCCACCTGCATTCCCATTTTTGCTAATTCTTTCGCCAATCCAATTTCCTGAATATTATAGCTATTCTTGGAAACTGTGGAGGAAGCAGATCTCACTAAAGCTATATGCTTCATTTCAATTCTCCTTATTTTTTCTATAATAAACTACTAATCTCTTTGAAAAATATCTCTCGTATACACTTTTTCTTTCACATCATCTAAACACTTATCATACCGATTTGCAATAATCATTTGACTTATTTTTTTGAATTTCTCTAAATCATTTATTACATTACTTCCAAAAAACATCTCACCATCTTTTAGTGTTGGTTCGTAAATAACTACTATAGCACCTTTTTCCTTTATTCGCTTCATAACTCCTTGAATAGAACTTTGCCGGAAATTATCAGAAAAGCTCTTCATAGTCAGACGATATACACCTATAATTATAGTCTTTTTTTTATCCTCTCTAAAATTCTTTCCCCCATCACAATTAAAAAATCCAGCCAACTTTAATGCTCTATCAGCTATAAAATCCTTACGAGTTCGGTTACTCTCAACTATTGCTTCTATTAAATTTTCTGGGATATCCGCATAGTTTGCCAAAAGTTGCTTAGTATCCTTTGGAAGGCAGTATCCGCCATAGCCAAATGACGGATTATTATAGTGGTTTCCAATTCGAGGGTCAAGACAAACACCATTGATAATTTGTTGTGTATTTAACCCTTTACTCTCTGCATAAGTATCCAACTCATTAAAATATGCAACTCGAAGAGCTAGATAAGTATTTGCAAATAGTTTAACCGCCTCTGCCTCAGTAAATCCCATAAATAATGTATCTACATTCTTTTTGATTGCCGCCTCTTGCAAGAGACCCGCAAACTCATGTGCAGCTTCCACTAAATGTATGTCATTTAAATCAGTACCAACAATAATTCTACTTGGATATAAATTATCATATAAAGCTTTAGATTCTCGTAGAAACTCTGGACTGAAAATGATATTGCTACTTCCTGTCTTTTCTCGTATTTTTAACGTATATCCAACAGGAACTGTTGATTTAATGACCATTATAGCTTCAGGGTTGTATTCCATAACTAACCTTATTACGGCTTCTACAGCAGAAGTGTCAAAATACTGCGTTTTACTATCATAATTTGTAGGAGCAGCTATTACAACAAAATCAGCAACACTGTATGCTAATTTTGCATCAAGCGTTGCAGTTAAATTTAGTTTTTTCTCTGATAAATATTTTTCAATATACCCATCTTGGATAGGAGATTTTTTATTATTAATGAGTTCTACTTTTTGTGGTATGATATCCACTGCATAGACTTTATGATATTGAGATAAAAGTGTAGCTATAGATAATCCTACATATCCTGTCCCTGCAACTGCTATCGTATAGTTTTTTTTCATAATTTTGTACCCTCTCCTTTATTTACTTCTGTATAATTCTAATGTTTGCCTTACTATATCATCCCAATTATATTTTTTACAAATAAAAGTACTCACATCTTTCCTATACTTTTCTACAACTGTTGTATCATCACATATTTTTTTTAACTTTTTTGTTAAATCGAAAACATCTGATTTTCTAAAAATTATCGCTTTATCTTCTACTACTTCTGTACATTCTGCTATGTCTGAAACGAGACAACAATTTCCATAACTCATTGCTTCAAGCAAGCTTAATGGCATTCCTTCTAAATCAGATGGTAAGCAATACATATATGCATTACTATATAGCTCTTCTAGCAACTGTCCCTGTACGAAACCTGTAAAGATGATTCTATCATCTCCTTGAGCAAGCTCTTGAAGTTCTTGTATAAAGAAATCAGTATCAGAACTACCACCTGCAATAACCAGTCGTTTATCTGTATCAATTTTTCTATACGCCTCTACTAAATAACTAACACCTTTCTCCGGAACCAGTCGTCCAAGGAAAAGAATATATTCATCTTTATCGAGTCCATACTTTTCTTTAATCATTTGTGATTTACGAGGAATCGGTTTATTAACCCCATTTGGAATAAATTCTGTCTTTCTTCCATAGGTATCTAAGAAATACTGCTGAACCCCTTGTGAAAGAACAATGATTTCATCTGCATATTTTACTGCAATCTTTTCCCCAAATTTAATATATTTGCTTGCAAATCCGCCCCACTTGGCGCGCTGCCAGTCAATACCGTGTATTGTTGCAATGCAACGTTTGCCAAATAGTTTTGGTAACCATAACATAGCACAAGGCCCTTCAGCATGGAAATGGACTACATCATACTTTCCAAAAGCAGCAAGGACTGCACCGAAGAAAGAAGAACTCATTGCAGAAAAACCCTTACGGTTAATAGTAAAAACCGACTTCAGCTTTACCCCTTTATAATCGCTTAAAACATTCCCATCAAATTCTTTTCCACTAACATGATGGCCTGACCGATTATAGCAAGTAACTGAATGTCCTTTTTCAACCATTCTAGTAGACAATTGCTCTACTACAATTTCAACTCCGCCTTCTCTCGATGGAATACGCTTATGTCCCAGCATGGCTATATTTAAATTATCCTTCATTTTGAGCACTCCCTCAATACATTGTCATATGAAAATCTATTGTCTATCAATTATCACATAACAAAATCAATACTCTTTAATAATCAATTTGCTTTTTTTGTTATTTTCTCAAAACCAAGTTTAGTTCAAATTCATTTTTTTCATTCTTTATAAAACTATCTGTTTTACTCACTTTCACAATCCATCATTTAGCCCCAACGCCCAGAACTACAGAAAAAACAGTTTTATATAAAATCTTGACATCGCTGATAAAATCGTTATGTTTGGCATACTCAATATCCATTTTCAGCCTGTCTTCAAAGGAAACATCACTTCTGCCGCCGATTTGCCATGGACCTGTGATTCCTGGTTTGCATTGAATCACATAGTCATAGGCTTCACCCATATCTTCAATTTCTCTAGGAAGATAAGGCCGGGGCCCAACCAGACTCATGTTTCCTATAAGCACATTGAAAAACTGTGGAAACTCATCAATGGATTTTTTTCGGATAAATTGTCCTGCTTTAGTGATTCGAGGATCATTTTCCAGCTTTTTATTAGTCAGATATTCCTGTCTGATAGCTTCATTTTCCATCATCAGTCTTTCTAATACGGCTTCGGCGTCAGGTATCATTGATCTGAATTTATAGATTTTGATTTCTTTTCCGCGTTTTCCAATTCTTTTCTGGGTAAAGATAATACTTTCCCTATCTCCATCTTTAAGATATATGACTTTAATCACAACCGCCGCAATGACACTAAGCAGGCATCCTACAAAGCCGCCTACAATATCCAGACATCGTTTTAAAAAGTCAGAAAAAAAATGAGAGATACTTTTCTCATCTGCCACTGTCACTTTCATTTTAATCAATCCAATCTTTAAATAAGCTACCAGTCAATACATAAAAAAAGATGTTCAATACTATTTAGACCACAGAGCAGTGCGATTTTGCACATGCTCCGCCCCATCGGAAATAATCAGTTTATTTCGATTGGCTCTAAATATAACCAACTCCCTTAGCAACGCGGCAAAGCGACGATTACTTTAAAAGTTTTATTGAATATCATCAATTAACTAAACCAGCATTTTTTAGTTATATTTGTGCATTTTCTAGGTATGCACAAGTTATAATACTGAATAATCAAAATAAAGTCGTAACTATTCAGGGGTGAATTTATTAAACCAGCACAAAAGAGGCAATCAAGCTTCAAAAATCTGAAGTGATAATTGCCCATTCATAACTCTTTCTAACTGTTCACGAACATCTAATCCCAGTTCTCTTATTGTCTGTATAAATGCTAGGTGATCGCAACTTGCCTGTGCTCCCTCTTTACTGCGATATGTTCCCGATACTTTCATTTTGACTTTTTGCAGTCTAAATGATGCTTCTGCTCTGTTATTGGTATAGGGGATACTAAAATCATGGATCCATTCAAAGTATTGTTCTGAGGTTTCCGGATCCATCAATCTGTCCAGCATCTTGATGGCCTCATCTCGTTTTGGTCGTCCTCGCTGATGTTTGTTTTCTTTAGCAGGATATTTTTCAAGATGCTTTTGTCGCCAGTTGTTTAGCAGTTCTCGGATTTCTTTCTCTATTTTTTGAGCCACTCCATCCTCAAATACCTTTTTCCCTTCGCTCAATGCTTCCTCTCTTTGGATGTAGATGTTTCGTATATAATCCAATAGTGATTTGCATTCTTCTTCCTGGAATTCTTCATAGATAGCTACCAGTGTTCTTTCTACATGAACCATACATTGGATATGATCACAAGTTGTGATTTCCTGATAGCTGATCCAATTATCATGTACTAATTTGCCTCTGAATTTTTCCAATATCCCTATCTCTTTGATAGCTTCTAATCCCCTTTTTTCATGAACAAACAATAAATGATACGGTCCGGCTACGATCGTATGAAGCCACATCCTTTTTCCATTGACATAGATGCCTGTTTCATCGACATGCCAGATATCATATCTGAAAATGGCTTTTTTTATCGCCTCTTTATAAGGCATCAGTTTTCTGCCCATTTTCTTTGTATATTCCGAGAGAGTTCCCCAGCTAATAGGAAAATGGAAAAATTCACTGAGATATTCTTTCATTCGTTGAATACTCATCATGCCATAGTTAGCCAGATAAGTGGTCATAACAGACAGAGAAGCATCGTAATTTACAGGATTGACAATATTTTTGGGGAATTCTGTTTGAACTGTGTAACCACAATTTGAACAAACTGCACTTCCTCTGACATACTCTGTAATCAGTTTCTTCATTCTTAACTGGAATAATTGCTTTGAAACCTTTTGAACAGAACTTTCTTCAATAGGATGACCACAATGAGGACAAACCTTAGGGATGTCAACATCAACTACATCGGGATGAGCTGACATTTTAACAGTTTCGCCTTTATGTCCTGGCTGACCCCCTGCTTTTTTATCAGACTTTTTTCTTAGAGACTTAGTTCTGCGTTTAGCTTTAGCCTGGTCACTGTCTTTAGAAGGCGGATTAGAGGAATTAGAAGAATCCATATGGACTCTTTTCTCCAATTTTTTTAACTGATTATTAAGAGAGTTTATTTGATGATCATGATCATTTTTATCATTTTTTAATTCTTCGATAGTCTGAAGAAGAGCAGCATTTGTGTGATTCAATTCGAGAATTGTTTGATTAAGTTTAGCAATCGTTAGGATAAGTTCATTTTGATTAGCGATTAAAGCTTTATTTTGATTTAAAAGTTCAAGATACTTAGATTCATAATCCATGAAGCCTCACCCCTTATCAAGATAAGGAAATTATACCACGGAAAGTCATAAAAAGCACTATATAAAATCAAAAAAATATTGATAAAATCAATATAATTTTAAATTTTATCCACCGTTTTATGTGGAAAACAAAAAGTGGCTATCAGAAAAGCGAAGCAATTGAAATTTTACCCCTGAATAGTTACGATATCTTTATGTTTATTTATAGTATAGCACATTAAATCAGGTAGTGATTCTTTTAAAAAGATCATTTTGAAGATATACAACAAGATCTTTGAGATCCTTTCCAGGAATAGTAGATGACGCTTTTTTGATACTGCTGATTAAGTCTGTTTTGTAATCAGTAGAACTGCCGATGGAACGAACTAATTTCATTATATTTTCAATCAGCTGTTGATCAGAATCATTTTTTGCAAGGTTTTCCATTTCTTTAATTGTTATCATTAATATGTTCTTATAGCCAGCCATTAGTGATTTTTCATCTTCTATTTTTCTATCAATTTCCTCGATTGGAGTAATTTCACATTGCTTCATCTGTCGAACATATTTTTCTTTATCATCATATTCACAATGAATAAAATGACAATTTCTGAATTCTTCATCAACTATAAGGTTATTGATGGAGCAGTGATCAAATACGCATGAGATAACCGTTTTTTTAATTTCTATATTGTCAAAAGAGCATTTGATGAAATTATTACCAATAAAAAAAGAGAACGTTTCAGTGAATTCACAGTTGATGAATTGACATTGATTAAAAATGATACGAGAGAGATCGCTGGAAAATGAAAATTTGCAGTTAGCAAAAATGACTTGATCTAGTTTCGCCACTTTGTAGAAATTCTTTAAAGAAATTATTTTGTACTGGAATAGTTGCTTATTTTGAATGACACCATCTAACAGAGCATATTCTTCTTCAGTTTGGTCATTTGGTGGTAAATTGCCACCATTTTCTTCCGCAGTATCATCGTCAAAAAAATCATGTTCAGTATCTGTATCATCTTCTGAAGCATCATAGACAACAACACTTTTTTGATCTATATCTTCAGACAAATCTAATCCATCTCTGATACAGTGATAAAAGCAAACAATATCTAATGTACATTCTGTCATTTTTGTGTTATCGAAAGTGCAATTAATAAAGTTGATTTTCATAGCTTTAGTATCACGGAAAGTGACATCTCTAAATGTACAATTAATAAAATCGACGCTATTGAATGCTGAGTCTTCTATAGTAACATCATTAAAATGAATATTATTAAAAAGACCGAAGGATCCACGAAATCTTTTGATAGAGGATTGAGTAATTAAGCCAAATGATAGTGTAAATTTTGTTTTATTGTCTTGCAATATTCCCGCCTCAATCACAAAATGATCCTTGTTTTTTAAAAGATAAATATCTTGTTTAGATAATATCTCGCATTCCTTGCGATTTACAGGGACAATCTGCTCCTGCAGTTTATATTTTTCTAACGTTTCTAGAATTTGTTTTTCTGATATCAACATTAATATTTAGCTCCTTTCTCATATATTCTGATATTTCAAATACAGGAACCTCTTTGAGTTCCTTTCTATGACTCTCCAATTCATATTCTTCACGAGGCTTTTCAGTATAATATCTTGCATTTTTAAAATAGGCAAATTGATGTTTGCAGCACCCTTTGATTCTTTGAAATATAGATACGAATTCTCCCATCCGGAGTGCATTCAGTTCATCAACGGATATAACAGGGATATCTTCATACATCTTTTTATCTCTATTCCATACTTGTCTAGTTCCAGCTTTTGAAGATATATCTCTTTTGGTTTGCTCATCACCTGAGAGAAGATAAACAAGATGCTGACATTGTGCAACAATATCTGCAGCTAATTCTTTTCCATAGCTTTCTTGTAATTGAAGAAAATCCTGAATAAAAAAATAAAGGCGAATGCCTCTTGAACGGCACGCACCAATCATAGTTTTAATGCTTTTGAGAGGATGCATAATACCAAACTCCTCAAAAATGAAGTTAACTGTACGTGGAAGTTTTTCAGTTCCTTGTGTCCGTAGCCGTTCCCGGCTAACAGCCACTAGCTCCTGGTAAATTTGATCTACAAATAGCGACATTAACGGAAAATAAGTGCTTTTTTCATCATGACAGTTAAAAAATAGAACGCATTTTTCATTTGCTAAATCAGTAAAGTCAATATCTGTATAACTTGTCATCATTCTAATTTCCTTGTTTAAAGATAATAGCGTTGTTTTGCCATTGAAGACAGAAATCATGCTGTCCCTTGTCACATCCGGTGAGTTAATAAATGAACTCAATAATGAAAAGCTGTCACTTTTCGGACTTACAAAGTTTTTCATAAAGTATTGTAATTGTGGTGGATCTGCAAAAAGCATACGAATTGAAGTGATATTAATATAATCAAATTGACCTAATTCGGCAAGAAGACAGGCTCCGCCAACAATCATATCTTTTGCATGATCATTCCAAGAAGCATTATGGCCTGCATTTTTATCGAATGTCAGGAGCGCAGCAACATCTGTCCAATATTCAATAGCTTTGGAATTATTTAATACTGGTTCAGGGTTTTCTTCAAGAAATTTTTCAATGCGCATCCCATTTTTTAAAGCACTGCTTCTTTTTTGAAGCCATAGAGCATATTTTTCTTTATATAATAAATAATTGTCTTTATAGCTCTTTGTACCTGATTCAAAAGGATTTCTAAAATTGCCTAATGCAGGATCAATAAAATTAAGTCTATAAACTTTATAACCTTGTTTTCTGAATTTCCAGCCATATTCTGAATACAGCGTCCCTTTTGGATCAATAATCATAGCATTCTCTGAAGAATCTAAAATATTTTGCAGCTGTGGCATTAGTAAGCTTTCTGTCTTTCCTGATTTCGTAGTTCCTACGTAAATAGAGTGGATAGCATCATGGAGAACATACATCCTATCCGTATGGCTTGCCACAAGTACACCACCTATCGGATGTGGATCATATGGTTTGCCATTTTTTTGATATGTAATGCATTCTAAATTCAGTTCTTTTATAATTTCATTTTCTTTCATCATTTTGGAGTGCCTTCTTTTTTCATCTTTTGTTCTTAGGCGTCCCCAATATTTGTTTGTTTCATTTCCCTCTGGTGAAAAGAAATTCATAACTTCGCAAAGATAAAGAAAGATGATAAGAGTAATTGCTAGAATCAATCCACTTTTATTACGCAGCAGCAGGATTGAGAAGGATGGAAATAGGTTAGGCTCATGATAGATAACAAGATACGCTATTACTGAGAATAGCCAAAATGATAACGCTGGGATGAGTAGAAGATTAATAACTAAAATTAATAATTTTTTGAGAGACATTTTATTTACCTCCATATACTGTAATGTGGCAAATTGCCACATTGTTAAATAACAACAATACCATTTTCATATGCCCACTCTTGTAATTCTCTTTCTTTTTCATGAATAGCTTCAGACAGCAATCCTTTAATATTGCTTCTAAGATGTTTTTCAGAATAGTATTCTCTTATATATTGGCCATTTTTGGTTTTGTAATTTGTTTTGACCTTCTGTTTATAAGAACTAAGAATTGTATTGCCAATCTGAGCATACAATTTTTTTATCTCTGTCTCTTTGATGGTAGAGATTTCAGATCTTGCAGTCTGATTCAGATTTTTTTCTAAAAGATCCAGTTTTTCAATATACTTATCGTATAGCGGTTTAATTTCTTTGCTATTAAGTGCATCTGTAATGATTTGATCTATCATTTTTTTATATGGCAGCATATTTTTTGAATTATATTGTAATCTTCCTGTCTTTGGAAGAATTGCTCTAAGATCCTTTATTTTTGGGTTATTAGGGAAGTCTGATGCTTTAAACTCATTGATTATCGCATGAAAATCATCATCTTTGAGCTTCATGTAGTGATCCAAATCTATTTGTATCTCTTCTTCAAATTTTCTTCTAACTACGATCTCTTCGTTGAAAAAAATTTTTGCCTTGTTAAGTTCTTTAGTTTTTAATTCACCTGTAGTTCTTGTTTGTCTGCGCTCCATCCAAACAAGATGCATATGCGGATGATCTGTGTCCGCATGATGGTCTCCCCACCAAATGACATTATTAGGTTTTAAACCCATTGTTTTGAAAATCTTTGGCATCACCTTATTAGAAAGTGCAGCATAGTCTTCTAAGGTATCCAGTCCAGCCTCTTTTGCATATTCAAAAGAAGGGAGAGAGACAACCAATTCCCATGCTAATTGTCCATCATGGTTAAAATGGCTTAAAATATCATGTTCCATGATTTTTCTGACATCTTTATCAACCCAGCCTAAATAGGAAAAGGTAGATCCATCATCATTCTTATTTGTATAGCCTAAGTATCCATCTTCTCTCATACCAAGTTCTAACTGTTTATTATCCCTTGTATCAGCATCAGTGTATTTGCTGTAGCCAACAATGGAGTATTCGTTGACTGCGCCGCTAAATCGGCTGCCTTTTGGTGGATTTTTACCATATTCAAGAAATCTGGCATCAACAATGACAACTTCTTCTGGTCTTTCTTTACTCATCTACATCAGAATCCTTTGTTTGCAGGCGTTTTTTCTCAATGTCTCGCACCAAGTCATCTAAAGAGAATAACTTGGTGTATCTTGATCTAATATCCTCTTCATCAGGCCATTGATTTAGTTCATTGAATATGATATTTAATTCTTTGATTAAAAGCATTTGTTGGTAACTGATGCCATTGTACATACTATAGATGGGTTTCATATAATTTTTCATCACAGATTTTAATTCAGCTTCATATAGTTTGTTGATTCTGATATCTCCATCATATCCAACTATATAATCGTAATAAAAGGCAACAGCTTCATTGATAAGATCACTTTTGGTTAAACATTTTTGATGCTGCAATTCTAAATCTGCATTTCTGATTTCTAGTGTTCTGTTAAATCTTACTTCATTTTCTGGCGTCAAACGCGCAGTTATAGGGTTTTTAGCGATATTATCTCCTTCTTTCCTGTTAGTAATAAGCTAACATATCGTATTCATTAGCAAGCGATTCATAATTATCATTGTATATACACTCAATAATTTGAAAATCTGAAGCACAGAGGACGTTTGTTAGTGTGGTTTTCTCATCTATTATCGCTTGGAGAATAGCATCCAGATAGTCATCTGCACTTAGATCATCTGCATTATCCATTCGTTGAATATTATGGCATTTTTCAAGAAGTAAATTAACGTCTTCGAGTGATGGATCTAACTTATTCAATGTGATTGCTATCCTATTTATGCGGGCCATATCTTGTAGATGATCTAGGACATGTTGTGGCAGTCGGATATATTCATCTACCAAATGATAATCAGTACTAGGATTCATAATTTTCAGGTTTTGTATATCTATTTGAGCTATTGTTTTATCATCTAATTCGTTGATATTAAAACGAGAATTTAAAACAATCATTTTAGTGTATTGTTTCTCTCTGATATTTTTCTTGAAAATGGCATCAACAGACATCAGATGATTAAATTTCCGTGTGTCAGACACAAGAATCGTATTTGGATAAAAGCAATTCCCATCTTTAACTGCTCCGATGCATTTTCTTTCATCCCCAATGAGAATATCTGTTTTCAATGGGTGACCAGGGCGCTCATTGAATGTTGCAATATATGGTGGTGCTTCAAGAGTAACGAGCGCCTGTAAAAGATGATCAATTTTGTTGATGGTGTGATTTGTATAAATATAATTGGTTTCTGTTAAATTGTCAGTTAAGCAATCTCGCATAAAAAAGTAGGGCTTTTGGTCAGTTTTAATACCTGTTAAGTGTTTAAAATTTGAGGAACCAAATTTTATTTCAAAAGGTTGGTATCTCAAGTTTTGATCAGTACAAATGTATAATATGTTTTTATTATTTAAATACCTTCGATAAAAGTGAGCAGCTTCTTTCAATTTGATTTTATCTGCTCTTCTGATTTTTTGCGCTTTTTGCATTGTATCTCCCTTCATTGTGGCAAATTGCCACAAGATTATATAAAAAAAGAAAAGGATGCTTACGCATCCTCTCTAGATAATCTCATGTTGCCTGTTCAACTAGAATATTCTTATTCTTTTTTCACTTCTCTATAAAGAGTTATCTGTGGATTTTTTTCTGTGCCACGCCACATAGATTGGTTGGGGTGCCAGTTTACGACACTTTTACGCTCGTCCAATCCAACGTCAGGTGTTCATGATATCTAGGATCATGAACTTGTCCATATATTAGCATATGTCTTTTGAAAAGTCAAATTGTTGTATAAGGATGCAATTGGCTTAACTTCACTATTTGAATCCTGATTTTCTATGCAATAAATATAGCATTGAAAGTAGAGTGGGTGGGCAGGATTACCGCTGGCTCTATACATGATATCGTTGACTGTAAGGTTTTCTGTGTATCTAAAGATGATGCTGCCATAATATGAGCTTTCACTTATATTGATAGTGCCATCTTCATTAACACTTTCGACGATACCGACATGTCCGCATTCCATCCCTGAATACCAGCCACCGCCCCAACTGATGATAGAGCCAGCTGCTGGCTGGCTAATATCTTCAGAAATCAAGAATGTACTTTGATTATATTTTGCCTGTTCATACCAATCAGCGCCATTTCCACGAAGCTGACGGAGTGCATTGAAATCCAGATCGTAGTCTATTTCAGCAGCCATCTCCATAATTCTACCATAAGAGTACCATGTGCATTGGCCGTCTAATCCAACAGCATGAAATATATTCAGATCACTGAAATAAAATGGATTAGTAGGATCATATTCCGGACTTTCCTGACGGATTGTTAGTCCGGCAATACTTGAGCTTTTTCCAACAATCATTGTATTTGCTGTTTTCAGTGCCTCTAAGACTGTTTCATCTAATGGTTTATTCTTTTTATTTTGAATAAAAGTAAGCTGTTTGATCTTTTCTAAAGCCTTGCTATTAATTGGCTCATTTTCAAAGATTTGGACTATTGCGGATAATTCATCAGAAGTATAATCATTAAGATCATAAAAGATTACAATTAAACCAGCTTTATTGATGATCATAGTATTTTCGGTCATTTGATTAAGCTGTTTCTTGATATCAGGATCGTTGGCAAATAACATTTGTACGATTTTGTATCCGGTCATGTTATCAGCACTGTCAAATAAATCATCATCAATATCAAATCCGAAAGACGATGTTAAAATCGTGTAGGCAGTGGCATAAGGATGCTTTATGACTGTTACCGCAGCAACGACAGGTGTAAAAAAGAGTGTGATCACTAAAGAAACAGCCAGTATTGGTAACAATAATTTCTTCATATTCATATCACATCATATCAATTTGATCCTCGGTAACATATACATCCATTAGCATCTTATGATTGCCAAGAACGAACATTCCACGTCCCATTGGTAATTGATTCATCTGTCTAATCTGGTTAGAGTTCAGACCATAGATTTTCTGCATTCTTGCATACTCCTGATCATTAGCTGACATAAGAAATTTGTATGCACAGTTGCTAATGATGGCATTGCCGTGTGTCTTGATCATCGGATCATCGTAATCACTGCCTTGTTGAGTGATGAACCAACAGGAGGCCTTAAATTTTCTAGCACGTCTGGCAAATTGCGCGAAAGAATCCGCAACACCACTAGCTAAAATGTACTTATGGCTTTCATCGAAAGCTAGATTTGCCTTTCCTTGTGAATCCAGCACTTTTTCCCATGCTTTTTGAAATACGACCCTTGTTAGAGCCTGCATCAATTTATCTGATTTATTTTGCGCTTCTTTCATACCGAATGCGATAAATGGACTATTATCGTCAAAATTTGTATGGCCATCAAAAAAACGAGCATAAGAACTGATAAATGGCTTTGTTTTGATCTTTAATTTCTGGAGATTCTCAAATTCTATCTGCATATTTCTTTTTTGTGCGGACCCCATCATCGTATCCAAAGTAGAGTAGAGTGTTGTAAAAGTTGGATAGGCATCAAGAGGAAGATTCTTAAAATCTGTATCTTCATTGATGCCAACCAATTTATATGTTTCATTGACAACATCATCTAACATTGATAATTCATCATCTGTTATATTTGGATGAATACTTTCGTAAAGGATTTTGACGTCTTCGATATTGTTCGCAATAGCATGCTTCGTATTGTAGATTAAATATCTATCATCTATTTCATCGTTTGTTTGAGGTTTTAAATCAAAAACGTTGATCATATTTTGCGAGGTTTTCCAATCTATATATGTTCCGTTAAGCTGTCTTATCATATTTTGAACAACATTTTCTGGATCCACATAAATGACTCTGTTACCAATCATTAACTGCTGCATGATCAGCATTTTAACGAATGTCGTTTTACCACTACCGCTAAGCCCGGTAATGAACAAATTGTTATTCAAGCGATTCTGATTAACTGCTATGTGTTGATGATCTTCATATAAAAAAGGATCAAAAATAATATGACCGCCAGTGGTCGATTCTACACCGATCAAGCCACCACCTTCGTCATCCAACGTTTCAAAAATATATGGCCATAGGCCAGCTGCTGAACTGCATGGCATGATATTTCCCATCTGTTCTTTCTGATCTTTACGCAGTCCAGAATTAATGAATAAAGGACTTGTTTCTTTGAAAATCGGAGCATGAAGAGAATTGAGTTTTGTTATAGTCCATCCATCATTAGGGGAGAATTCCAGATTGAGGTTACGTTCACTGTCCATCAATTTTTCCGGGTCAGGGGCAGAAGGATAGATCACAGTAGTAAGATCTACGCAGGAAAGTTTTGACTGTTGTCCTTCAAGTATTGTATTGCTGATGCCGATTCTTTCCATTTCTAAATCTTTGATATCAAAGTCACTTTTTGCCACTCGTTGTTCATCAACGATTTGCTTCAGTCTTTTATCCATCAGTTTATTGACATTATATCTAATTGGATCAATGCAGATTTCTAGGCGATATTCCGGATTAGCAACATTGCTGGAGAGTAAACCAGGAGCAAACATTAATGGATAATTTAAAACTAAATTGGCACTTTCACAGTGATCGTTGAGTTCAATATAGAAATTCTTTTCATGAAACCTGAAAGGAGCAGCACGAGATTTTAAAAAAGGTATATTTTCCCTCATCTTTGCTAGATTGATGGTGTATCCATTCATAGTTGGGAAAAAGCAATTATTCAGCAGTGGATTCCTGAATTTATCGTAGATGACATTTTTATAATCAAGGATCTTCATTCGCTGATAACTTAATCCTGATATATCAGCTAATTTTAATAACTGTTTAACATCATCTTCATAATACTTTCGGCTTGTTTGGATCATCCAATAGAACCACACGTCTCGATGCGTACTTTCATATAGCATAATCTTATCCAATTCAGATTGGATAAGAGAAGAAACAATTTCAGAATTACTTTTTTCTTGAAGTGTTAAAAAGTAATTAAATACATCATCAAGATGCGGTTCTGTCAGAGGAAATTGAATATATAACCTCTGATTTAACTGATTAAAAGCCATCGCTAATGACCGAATCTTTTTTTCTACTTCAGCAGTAGGCAAAAGAAAAATATTAATAGGATTGATACGAATTCCATAAACAACTTTTTCTTTTTTGAGATATATGCCGTCATCTGAGACATCCTCTATATCAATCCAATCAAAGGAAGTTTTTATTTTTTTTTGGAGTCTGGCCTCTTTTTTATTTTCTTTCTCTTCTTGCTTTTTTAGCTTCTTTTTGGCTAATTTCTTCTGTTTGTATAGATTCGATTCCATAATTTACACCTCCCCAAACAATATTTTCTTGGGTCCATTTAAACCGAATATAGCAAATGAATATGCCTAATCCGTTATGGAAAATTTCGATTGGTATGGAAGTTGCAATTACTAGAATAAGAATATAGAGAGCTATAGAAGCAATTAAAAAAATAGCCAATTCATTTTGTATATCTGATAGGATAATTTTAGTAAAAAATAAAAAGCAAACGATACCTGAGAAAATCCAAATACCTATATCTAAGTAGTTGAACAGAGACAGAAAGTATCTGGATCTTTTAAGCTCATGTTTCATTGTATAAAGTACGGTTTCATTTTCATTCATCTTTTATTCCCCCGTTCTGTGTATTGGAAGCAAACATCATATGCATAGTCCTAGCGGTGTTATGCATGTTTGTCATTGGACGACTAACTCTACTGCTGGCAACTTTGCGTGCAGAAGTCATATATATACTTTTGCTTCCATAATATAAAGCTCGATACGCAGTATTTTGGTCAGCTTTAGCAGCCATCATTCTGGCAATTCGTTTGGTCATTGGCTTAGATGCTCCATTATTTCCAGTGAATGTGGACGACGATTCAGAGCTTGATTTTGAACTCTGTTGACCAATATTTTGATCATTTGTTGAACGATAACTTTCAGCTGCTTCCTGCCAGTATGATGGATCTAATCCAGCTGCCTCAAATGCTTGTGTTACTTGTCCACGGTTAAGTCCATTGATGTTTAATCCCATTTTTTCAGCGGCTTTTATTTGTTTAGCTGTTGGTGGAAGATTAAAGTTTCCGGAATTTCCAGTTGAAGCATTTCCTGCCGCATTAGAATCTCCAAAATATGTAGTACCGCCTGATCCATTAGTGGTACTTCCTGTACCAGGATTTTCATTCATTTTTGCAATTGATGGTGCTCCAGCTGCACGGCCTGCAGCGTATACACTTAGTGCTGCAGCTGATCCGACTGTATCTTTGACCATTGATCCTATATTTTTTAAAGTCATTGCCTGATAAACAGCTTGAATGACACTTTGAACGCCTGCGCCGTCTCCACCAATCATTTGTGCGATACCGGATGGTCCTGATAAAACGAACATAAAGGCAGCAATCATCAAAAGAGCATGAACAAGATATCTTTGAACTCCTGTAATTTCCGGAAGGATCAGCATTTCTCCAGAGACAAGGACTACAGCTAAATAAAGTCCTAGTACTTGAACAACATTAGTAATCATATCTGCACCTAAATGCTTAGTCCATGATTTAAATCCATTATCGTCATCCTCTATCAGTCCACTTATAAAGTAGACTCCGCATATGTACTTGATGGCGATTGAAAATCCTCTAACGGCATAGGAGATAGATATCAATATCATTAAATACCATAAGGCAATTGAAACGATAATCAGCAATAGCAGATTCACTGTATCATCAAAGTAAACATAGTGATCATCTTCGTCCTTTTCATTAATGTCGATTTGCTGATAATCAGTTTTATTTTGTGTCAACTCGTTATTTTCATCGACAGCTATATTTGTGTTGTTTAGATCAAGCGAGCCACCTAAAATAATAAAATCAGAGATAGAAATTTCTTCTGCTTCTATATCCATAAAGTCAGGAAGTTTTTGAATCAACTCAGTAGAAAAGGAAGTTGCTGCTGTGTATAAATAGGGTGTTGCCCCGAAAATTATGCCGACTATGGCAATGTTGAAAAGACTTTTTACTGGATTATGTCTTAGACGATAATCGGATTGAAAATATGTTTTGAAGACTATTTTAGCTATTCTATATAGAATGAAGGTTGTTAATAATCCGCCTAATAATAGAAATAGAGAAAGTACATATTCATTAGCAGATATATTGATCTGAGTAATGATTTGAAATGAATCATATATTAAGTCTGTAATTAGTAGAAAAAAACGAATAAAGAGCCAAATGATCCACCTGAAACAATCTTCAGCGATTCCAGCAATCCAGTCTCCCATTTTCTCTCCTCCTTATTGACGAGGTGGCAAATTGCCACCGCTAAAAGATTTCTAAAGTTAAATTCTGAGAGCTGTTGGAAGAATAGTCGAGCATCTGTTCGTCGTTTACTACATATAGATCGAGACCAACAATATTTTCCATATAATCAGCGATTTGCTCTGCCTCTTTAATTGCTCGAAAAAGGATATTTGGATCATTGTCCAGTACGCTGATCCATGATTGGATATAGGCTTTGTGATTATCAAGATGTTTTTCTGTTAGTTCATATGGGAAAAACTCACTCAATAATGAAGCTGCAAGTTCAACTCTTAATTCTTCCATAGCATATTTTTCAGAACCAAATTTCCCAGTTAAATCACGATTCAATCGTTTTGAGTGCCCAGTTGCATGCGCCAATTCATGGAGTAATGTTGATGCATAACCACTTTCGGATTTGAAAACTTTTGGTGATGGTATAGAGACATAATCTTCAGTTGGTTGATAGTAAGCACTGTTTGCAAAATCAGATATACGAACATCAATATCCATACCTTTGATAAGCTGATCAAGGGCTATTTCTAAATCAGTACCGATGAGGATAGGGTGTGAAGTTAATTTGTATTCAGGTAATCCTTGAATGCAATCAGCATTAAAAACATAGCTTGTTCGACACCTTAACTGAAGAAATTTTTCGATATCAGGATTCTTCTTTATTTCTATTTTCGCTTGTTCAAAGGATAGATATTTATTCTCCTTTTTATTAAACAACAGCCAATATTCAACAGGAACTCCTTTAGAGCCTTTGATCAATTTATATTGATTATCGCGAATTTGATTAAATGTATACCATCGTGGATCCTGATAATGTTTGATTTGTGCCATCAAACCTAATAAGAGTGCGTTACATCCACGATATCTATGTTGACTAATGCCATTTTGCATATAAATCATGTACCATGGTTTTTCCCACGGAATTATTTCTTCATTAAGACAGTCAATGAATACCTTCTTTAGTTCTTCCCGCGTTTTGTTTGATTTCATTTTTAAGCATCTCCAAGTCATAATTTGTTTCTTTAAAATAGAATTCATTGTCAAAATCATCAGAGAAATCATCTTCACTGATGCCAAAGTAATTTAAAATTTCATTCATATGTTGACCTCTCATTCTTCCTATCCAAACAAAAATTTAATAACAGTTGCTGCTACTTCAACAACAATTGCACCTGAAATGATTTCCCTAAATGTTTCTCCAAAAGGTTCTTGTTGTCTTTGCCCACGGCCTTTGATTCTATAAACTAAATAGGCAGCACCGATTGCTAAAACTGTAACGATAGGGACTATAATAAGAATACTTTCCCACGCTGGGTTAAGCCATTCATCAGTAACCCATTTAGCTAAGCCATCAAAATCAGGTGCAGATAAAATAAATGTGTCATTAAGCAATTGTTTCATTTAAATCCTCCTCCTCATAAAAAAAGGTCAATGGTTATGACCATCGACCTTTGATGTATATCTGCATATATAAAAACAGGCTCTCAATTTCTTCATTTTCCATATTCCCATCATTTAGAATAACTGCTACGCCTGTTTCACAATTACCGAATGGGGTAGGAGTAGTTCTGTTTGTTAGCATCACATAAGTTTCAGCTTTCTGATCAAGATATATGCCATGATAGTATCCATTAATTTTTTTAGTTTCAAGCATTTCAAAATCATATTCGCCCTCTATAAAGGGCACCATTAAATTGTAAATATCATTTACACTGGTAAATTTATTCTGATTACTACAATAGGAAATAATCGCAAGTGTAGATCCATCATCATTTTTAAAAATATGTTTTTTTCATCATAGTTATAGCCTTTAGGAACTTGGTACTCAATCGCATAATCATCGGTTGTGTAAACTTCATCAGCAAAGTTAAATGAGGTCTCTTTATTCCCATTTTTTTTTGAAATTCCACAGCCTGAAAAAGAAAACAGGATGCAAAAAAACAAAAACAATAAAAAGAAAGAACGTATTGAGAAACAGTTTCTTATTATTCTAAACTGAACCCTTTTACCTGACTCTGTAAGGTTTTTAATAGCAATCCCTCATTTTTCAATATTTCTGTGAATTGATCATTAAATACAGATCTTTCAAAATTAGTGTTTTCGATTCGGATAGCTCGACAGCTTTTTGGATGTATGATGCAGCCAATTAACTTAGTATCAGTTATATTGATAGCATCCAGCCTGGTATCACTGAAATCACATGAGGTAAAGTTTCCTTCAGTTAGATCAGCTACGGCTAATTTGGCATGGTTGAATTTGACGCCCGTTCCTTCAGCGTTTCTTAAAATTGAATATTGCAAATTAGTATAGGATAAGTCTGTATAATTTAAAATAGCCTGTGACAGATCCCTTCCCTCAAAATCATATCCTCTTAGATCAACATAAGATAGATCGGCTCTTACACCTTCTGGATCTTCGTTGAGCCATCGTTCATGTTTATTTAAAATTTCTTCTACCTGATGTTTGCTCAAATTTTTTATACCAAGTTTTTTGCGTGCATTCCAAATTGAATATTCAACATTTTTTTCAGTTGTAAGTAATTTGGAAGCTTCTTGCACTGCCATATTTAATCGATCAGCTATTTCAGATGCATTGTCTATCTCTTTGATATCCTGATAAGCTTTATAGTATAATCGGTTTAGATCTGAATTTTTAGGAAATCCTGTCATGAGATCATAGGCTGTTTTTTTCCAAAAGTTGATCTCATCTTTAGCTTCTGATTGAACAATTAAACTGTTCTGTATAGATAATTTTTGATTGACTATTTTCAGGATATCTTTGCGATTCAATTCTTTACGTTTTAGCGCATTAGCAATGTCCTCTAAATCATTTAGATGGGCATACATGGCTTCCTCCTGTTCCTTTTTTGTTTTAAAGTACATGTACAAATCACCTCCTGTTAAAATGCTCCATAAATCATGAAGTCTATATATAAGAGAGCAGATAAAAGTTCTACAGGATATAATGATATTCTTGCTGCTGTTTTATTATTATTTTTCTTTATTCAAACATGCGTGTAGTTTTTTATCATTCATGCATCTAGAATAGTAGTTCAAATATTCATTTTTTAGAAGGCGAAATTCAGCCATATGTTCAATATAATCACAAGTAGTTTCTAAGCAAACCTGTTGCTTTAGATCCATCTTAGATGGATCTAATCCTAATTCGATACATAAAAATGCATTGATAATATCACGTTTGCTTTCTTTGATTAATTTGACTAATTCGTCATATACTAATTCCAACTGAACTTCATCATTAATGTATTGTTCAAAATCCTTTTTTAAGATCTTATTATATGGTTCTGTTATAAATGCTAAATCACAGCATTCTTTGGCAGTGAGAGCAGTGCGCTCCATTTTGTTTTTTGCATTTATGAATAGTAAATCTAAATTTTTTTTCATAGAAACAATTTCCCATTTTTCCCTTTCTTTAGTTAAAAGAAAAATGATGATCATCATCATTTACATAATAGTCTGTGATTTGTTCTTCATCTGTATTCTCAATAATATCGTTAGAGAGGATGGCAGCATGCAGCTCTTTATTTTCTATACATTCTTTAAAATAATCGAGGAATTTTTCATCTAAAAAGTGAAAATTCTTTTTCTGCAAGCTTTGTTCCTCCTTGAATTTTTCAAAGGTTAAATCTAAACTAATTTGTTCAGCGATTCCCATATCAGAAGGCTTGATCCCCAAGTCTAAACAAAGAAGAGAACGTACGAAATCTTTCTCATATTCCTTTTGTAAAAACTGTAGTTTTTGAAATACAGTATTTAGCATTTCAATTTGAATTTCCTGATCTAAAAACTGTTCAACAGTTTGTGCCAACAACTTTTCATAATGTGAAGCAGGTACGGTTGTTGGCTGCTTCGTTTCTGGATTGACATAGGTATAAGTTAAATCTGAAATGGCTTTACACATCTTTTTAATAGGCAATTTAACAAACTGATCAAACTTTTTTTCCATGTGATCACGTCCCTTTCTTTTTGAGTATTCTTTGTTTAACTCCAAAATAAAAAAGTGGCAATTTGCCACAAGTAATAAGTCAACATGCATAACTATATTTCACAGTTACATCGCTCTTGATCCAGATCATAAAAATAGAAAATGCGAAGAACTTATAAGCTCTCCGCATTCTCTGCATCTTCGTTTTTATCTTTTTTCTTCTTTGAAATAAAGTAAATGATTCCAATAAATGCTGTTGCAGCTGTTAAGGCAATAGTACCAATTGCTGCAGTATCTCCTGTGGTAATAGCAGGAAGTAGTGTATTTGTTACAGTGACTTGATACACGTGACCAGAGTTATACTCCTCATCAATGATGACTTCAATTTCATCTTTAGATAATTGATATCCTTTAGGTGCTTTTGTTTCCTTCAGGTAATAAGTACCATCTTTAATGTTATAAAATTGAGCTATACCATTTTCGTTGGTATGAACGGTCTGCAATGCTTGTTTATTTTTATCATATAAAGTGAATTCAGCATTTTTTAATACTTTTGTCTGATCGTTTTTATCTACTTTTAAGATCGAAATAGTCGGATGTGGGGCATGCTTTGGCAATACCGTCACATCATATTTCATTACTTTATCTGTTTCACTAAAAGTGGGGATTCCGATAATAAAAGGGGAGATGTCTTCATAATCAGCAGTGTCAATAGGATAGATCAAATATACACCGATTTCAAGGTTTTCAAAAATACATGTACCATCAGTGTTAGTTTTTGCAGAAAAGTCATAAGATTTGGCAGCATTTTTCAAAGCAATAGCAGCAGCCTCAAGTTCCTGGGCTGTTTCAATAGTGTTTAAATCAATACCAGTATCTTGCAGATCATCACGGAGTTCATATAAGCCCTTATTGATGTCTGCTACTTTGACGATAGCAAAGACGACATCCTGTCTCGATAGTTGATTATCAGTCTCCTCTAAATTAATTGTTATACTTCCAGTTTGTTCTTCAACTTGATTTAATTGATTGTTGTCAAGTAGTGGGATGCTCTCAGTTTTTTCGGAAGCGGAAGTATGGATAAACATTAATGAAATGATAAACATTATCGAAAGTAATTTTTTGAACATTTTTTTCAACTCCTTTCTTTTTTAGAATCAAGATAAAAAATAGGAACTCCTTTTTGAGGAGAAAATAGCATCATAAAAAGGAGTCCCTTATATATCAACCTAATAACCTATGAATTAGGGTTAGGGGAAATAGGTTATTAGTCAAGTAGTTCTTTTTTCTTTTTCATTGCAGCTGCTAATCCGATGCCAACTAACGCAGCGGTTCCTGTTGCTCCCAAAATCGCTACATTAGCTGTATCTCCAGTTGAGGTTAAATAAGTTTCTTTTTCAGGATTATTAGCTGTATTGGATGTATTTGAATCGCTTGGTTTAGTTGGCGTATCTGGTGTTTCTGGATCCGTCGTTTCAATTTGTCTGAATACAGCATAGAGTGTGTTGCTCTCATTGACATACCAGTAGAAATCACCATTTTCATCAATATTGGCTTTTTCAGTGACATCCTCACCAGTCTTATCAATTATTCTTACAAATTCACAACCTTCATCTGCTGCAATATGGAACTTATAATTTCCTTCTATGACCATGATGCCTTGATCATAATCAATATCTTCAGTTGTTAACGTGCCACCACGAGTTGATCCAATCGTGAACATGAATTCGTTAACTTCTTCCTGATCTATTTCTTTGAAAGTTGCTTTTAATCCGCCATCATATGTTACACGCCATTCTACTTTGCTGTCTTTAACATATTCTGTAACATCTACATCATCCTGATTGTAAAGTTTATCTAATTCATACCCTTCATTAGGAATAATTTCAAATAAATAGGTTCCATCTTTAACGAACATATCACCGCCATCGTAGCCTAATTCTTCACATCTGATTAATCCATTGCCGTCACTAGAAAGATTCCAACGGTACATTGTTTCCTCGTTCTCAGATGGCTCTTCAGGAATTTCTGGGGTTGTTGTCTCTGCTTTTTTGAAAGTGGCTTTGAAATCTGCTTCATAAAAAATGCCCCATTCAAAAGTGCCATCTTCATTTAATTTGAAGCTCTCGTCTTTAGAAATGTCATATTCACCCAGATAAATTGCATCCAGTTCATATCCTTCATTGGCTGTTACTTTGAATGTATGCATTCCCTGTTCAATAAACAGGTCACCATCTTTATTTTCAAATGTAATCTGACCATTACCATCAGAATGAAGCTGCACTTTATAAGTGGCCACTGTTACTTCTTCATTTTCTGGTGCCGCAAATGCTGTCATCGTATTGATTCCAGCAGCACCGGTTAACATCGATAATGCCAGGCCAGCTTTCCATATTTTCTGAAAATTCATTGAATTTGTATTCATTTTATAATCCTCCATTGTTTTACTCTTAATTGAAAGTACACTATAAAGTCAGAGCATTCTTTATCGTGTTATATACTGAAATAGAAATTGATCTTCTCAAATTTCTATGAAGCTTAATTATCATCTTTATAACGAAGGTGGCTGTCGAGTGAGTTTCTGTTTTTTGATTTCTTCTTTTTTTGTTGAGTTTGATACCAATCGAAACCAAAAGATCCTAAGATAGCAATATCCAGCAAAGCTACAATCAGGTATAACCAGATTTCTCGATTGGAATATTTCCTAACAGGAATATCTTCTTTTTCAGCTTTACTATAAGGGACACGTTCACCAGTTATTACCAGTCGATGCGTATTCTTCCCATATGGAGTACACGTAACCAAGCTAACAAGATCTTTTTCTGGGACAATGGCGATCGAATCAACGTCTTCTGGCTCAATGACTTGTATATCGTAGATTTTATAAGCTAGTGTTTGATTTGCTACATTAATGAAAAATAAGTCGCCGTTTTGTAGTTCATCAAGTCTAGTAAAAAGATTTGATGATGGTAACCCTCGATGTCCAGATAATACGCAGCGTGTATTGGTTCCTCCAACAGGCAGACTTGTATTTTCCACATGACCAATGCCATTAGATAAAACCTCATCACTCGTACCATGATAGATTGGTAATGCTACATTGATCTGTGGTATTTCGATACTACCCATGATGCCATTTCCGGAAAGGTTAAGCAAACTTTGATATTTTTCACTAGTCAAAATATCATCTGTTACTCCTCCGATAGATAAACCAAGTGTTTGATATAACATTCGATTGTATTCATCCGCATCTTGAATCGCTTTTTTAAACTGATCTTCATTCGTGTCAACGATATCCTCAGTGTAGGTTCTTATAGTTTGCTGCTGTATAATCGTATTGATATGGCAGCTTATGACCAGATAGAAAAGTAACAACAGCCCTACAATCATTGAAAGACGAGTCATTACATACCATAGAAGATTTTTCTTTGTTGATTTTTTTTCTCTTCTCACTTTTTTTATAACTTCCACCTTATCTTGTCCCCTTTATACGAACGATGATATCTTCATATCATCGCTTATTGAATTAATTTATTAATTTGCAAAAAGAAAGAGGGAGCAATTAAGCTTCCTCATTTTCTTTCTTAATTTTTTTCGCACCTAAAGCACCAAGAGCAGTTAATACAACGCCAGCGCCTAAGATGATGTAGATACCTGAACCACCAGTAATTGGTAATTTAGTACCAACAGTATTGACAACTGTGATATTGACAGAACCATCAGCCACATTTGTTGATAATGTCTGATCAGTATCTTTGTAAGCTCCTGATAAGAATTCATGTACATGAGCAGTTGCATCTAAAGCGACTAATGTCTTATCTGTTGCACCATCACCTTTTACATAGTCTTGACGTTCTGTTGTAAAAGTAGGTGTAATTGTAATTTCGATTGGATCCAATAATTCACGGTAACCAGCTGGAGAATCAGTTTCTTTCAGCCAGTAAGTACCCTGATCTAAACCGTAGATTTTGAACACACCATCAGCATCAGAGATCATTTCAATAGCTTCAGCTGGAGCAGTTCCACCAGTATGATCATTGCCGCCTAAAGAATCACGGTTGATAACAACATAACCATCTCCATTAGGATTAGCTTTAACTAATACTTCATTTGTGCAATCTTCATCACTATATAAACGGAAATGAGCATCTTCCAGTTTTAAATCATGGTTGTTTACTTTCAAACCATTGATTTTGTATGTAAATGCAACAACAGTATCCCAAGGAGTGAATCCAGTTTCACCAGCGCCATCAGCATCTGGATTGTTAGAGAACTCTAAACGTACATCATTTTCAAATCCTGGACGACCAGTTTCTAAGGCTGCTTTATCATTTAAAGTAGCATTGTAAGTCCAAGTCACAGACTGACCATAGACATTTTCGTTATCATCATTGAAATTAGGGAACTCTCTGTCAATAATAGCTTTGATATCCTGAATTTCTGTTTTGAACGTTTCGCCATCCACATTTTCAGTTGTTTTAAATTCAGATGATTTCAATGTGTATGTTTTAGTACCATCACTGATCTGGATTTGCATTGAGCCTGCATCAAAAGTTAATGCTTCATCCATCTTATCGTGAACGGTAAAATAATAAGTATGATATCCGTTGATATTAGGAATCGTAGATTCATATTTATATGGAACTGTCTGACCAATTTCATAGTCAGCGACATCATTCCAGCCTGTTCCATTATCATCTTCTAAAATCTTTTTGATGATAGATGGGAAATCAGATTTGATCTGAACACTGGCATTTGGATTAGCTGTATTCATCATAACAAGAGATGCAGCCTGATGAGTATCCTGTACTGAAGTAACTTCATCTACCAGATAGTAACCATATTCCAAACCGCCGATATCAAATGAGCCGTCTGATTTTACCTGAGTAACCGTTACAACATCTGGAGCTAAATTCATTTCAACCATCTTTGTTCTTAATTCTTCAACAAAGTAACGGTAATCTGAATAGCGTCCTTCCAATGTCTGGTCAGCCTGTGCACCTTCTACAATGTGATTGTTCATGGTTTGCATGTAGTCAATCACCTGATATTCAGTCACCTGATCAGCTGGGATGTTTAATTTCTCACCAACAACAGCTTTTAAAGCAGGCGCATAAGTTGGATTGAAAGTATAGTTAATACTTTCTCCTCCTTTTGCATTTTCTGCATCAAACAGTTTGTAAACATTAAATTTTTTGCCAACTAATGTTTGTGAACCGTTAGGTGTGATCGTGATAGAAGCATCACCTTGACCAAAATTAGCAATGCCATTTGGTGTTACTTGACTTGCCATTCTGATCACATCGACATTGACTGCTGCACTGGCACTGGATAATGTGCCGGCACCTGCTGCACTAAGCGCCAGAGCTACATAAGCAGCAGATTTGAATAATTTTTTGACATTCATTTTTTCTTTTCCTCCTTTGTAAATGAATTTCAATATATGGAACTGATTAGAAAACAAGAAAAAAACATGATGATCCAAGGTGGCAGCTTGCCACAATTTGTTGAATAATCATCATGTCATTCTTGCTTATCTATTCATTTGTTCCCTTTTTTCTTTTTCTCTTTTTCCATTTTTGTGCAGGTAAGAGAAGAAACTGTTAATAAAATACCAAGACTACTCATCGGAAGCATCCAAGGAGAGCCTGTTTCTGGAAGAACGACAGAAATTTGATTGACAATGTTTAATAAAATTACTCTGTCTTGACTCGTTCCTGTCAGACTAATTGATCCTGATGTACTTGTTGTCGTATACTTCTGACCATCAACATAGAAATCAAAGATTCCTTGAGAAGGGATGGATGAGTCTACGTATATTTCATATACATGTGGATTATCCTCAAGACGATAACCTTGAGGAGCTTTTGTTTCCTTCAGATAGTATTTAGTACCAACTTCAAGATTTCCAAAAGTTAAAATTCCATTTACTGTTTCACCTTTTTGGACTTGCTGTGTACATGAAGCATTGGAGTAGAGTGTAAATTCAGCACCATCTAATAGTTTTGATCCATTTGTTTTTTGAATCTTGACACTAAATGCAGCTGTATCATTGCTTACGACTAATACGCCATTTTTGTTGCTGTCTGTAGAGAATTTAAGTCCCATATCAGTTGTAATGGTTGTTTTTGCTTGAACTGAGCCATCTTCAAGAACTTCAAATTTGAATTCATTTGGGTTAATTTCTAAGCCTGAAATAGTACTGCTTTCTTTTAGACTATGCACGCCTTTAGAAAGCCCTTCTATCGTGATTACACCATCATCATTGGTCGTTAAGGTCTCGGAAGATCCATCCGGTTTAATATGGGTGAATGTAACACCAGCAATATGGATATCTGTACCAGATTGAACTTTCTCAATCTTGAATTTGATTGCATTTTCTTTAACAACAGGATAGTTATAAGTGCTTACACTCTCAGTTGTTCCAGACGAAGTGATTTTTCTTACATAAACTGTGTTGTTTAAATGGTACCCTACAGGAGCTTTCGTTTCCTGAATCGTCAGAACACCTAAAGGTAATGTAGCAACTCCTAATGAGTTCATATAGAAAGCATCTCCGGAAACTAAATAACTATCTTTTAAACGGGCAACACCATTTGCATCAGTTTTTAAAATCCATGTACGAGTAGGTGTAGCACCCTGCGTATTTGGATCAACATTGTCTCCATATTCTCCAGCATAGAATTTAAAAGTAAATTCAGCATCAGCTAAACTTCCATTGTTAACAGGTACAGACTGTCCTGTATCTGCATCAACTTTTTCAAGCAATACAGATACTGGGTCTGACTGAGGAATATCTGATGCGCTGAAAGTAGCGGTTTCTCCACTCGTAACAGTAACTTTATGAGCTGCAGTGTCTAGAACATATCCCTTTGGTGCTGTGATTTCTTTGATATAATATGTACCAGCCTCTAATTCTAATGTGTTGGTTTTTCCTGAAGCATCTGTTGTTAATTCACCAACTTTATTTGTGCAAGCAGACTCAGTATAAACACCATATACAGCACCAGATAATGAATAACAGCTATTGCTGCTCGTTAGAGCAGTGTTAGTAGATGCCTTTGTAAGTGTCAGTTTTCCAGTTTGTTCTTCAACTTTGATTGTTACTTTTGCATCCCAAGTGATACCACCTTGTAATGTACTCATCGCCTGTGCGCTGCTGCTATATCTGACAGCGAATAAAGTTCCTGAATAAAGAGATGAAGCACCTCTTTTTAATGTGATCGTATAGGTTCCCGGAGTTGTTGGTGCGGTTACCTTGAGAGTGTTGCTTGAAATAGAAGCATTTGTGCTGCCTTTACTGTTTACATAACAATCACTTAATACTTTATTTGAGTCAGCAATAGATATTGCTTGACCAGGTGTGGCGGTAATTGTTGTACCGTTGAAACTTGGCTTAGTATAAAAGCTGTTTACCTTGTTTCGTACAGTTGTGAAGAATGACTGCATTGAACTAAGTGAAGAATAAGTACTGTTGGTTGCATACACTTGCCAGCCTAAACTTTGCTGCACACGCATGATTTCATCCCAAATCAAGTTTTGTGTCAAGTAGTAATTGTTGGCTGATGGCTGAGAATAATAACCATAATAAGCCATCAACACCAATTTCTCTTTATAACCATTCATCCCTAATGTTGTCCAGGCTACCTCAGCATTAGAACCTTCTACTTCACTTTTATTTCCTTCTAGACAAAAAGCATATTTGCCATCTATCTTGAGGACTGTTTGTTGTCCATAAGCTCCTGAGCCAGATAGATTCCATGTACCATACTCTGTAGTTGTGGTAACAGTGTGTGAAGTTGCTCTCGCAATTAAATGAACGGGTAATCCTCTGCCACTTTCCATATCAGCGTTCATTGCATCCGCCTGAGAAATGGTAGTCAGCTGAGGATCGCTTTTGAACGTTTCAATGTGACGGATTCCTTTCTGCACACTGACTTCATGAACAGTTTTATCTTGAGAGTATCTTAAACTGGTTTGTGTTTCTATAACGTAATAAGTACCAGGAAGTACTTCATAAGATTCTGTGAATCCTGATTCATCAGTTGTGAGACTGGTGACTACATCAGTTAATTCTGGATTTGAATAAATCGTAAATTCTGCATCTTTTAGCCATCGAAGATAGGAAATATCTTCTATACCAGTATTAGAAGAGTATTTCTGAATCTGAAGACTTCCCATATCATCAGAAATTGAAGCATCTTCCACGTCATATGGATCAATGGATTGAATAACGTTTTCAGAATTATCAAGAGCAGATGTAGAAATCAAACTTGACAGAGCTGGGGTAATGGTCATCATAGCAACTAATACCCATTTGATAAGTCCTTTCTTTTTCCTAAACATTTTTTTCCTTTTTCCTTTCATAGATTTGTATAGATTCCTTTTGAACAATTGCCATGGTTGCTATACCCAACCAAATACTATTTTTTGTTATCACCACCTTTGAGTAAAATGAGATTATTTGATGTCTTTTAAACGATCAAGGCATTTTTTTAATTCCTCATCTGACATTTTTAATAAATCTTCTGGTTTGAGACCATCAGGCAGAGGAATTATCCTCATAGTAGGTTTTACGTATGGCTTTTTCATCATTGTGTCATTCCTTTCTGCATACAAAAAAGGTGGCAGATTGCCACCTTAGGGAAAAATCAAATATTTTTTATTTTGTTGCACCGCAAGAGCATTTATATCCAGTTGTAACTGTTTCAGTCCAGGCCGCCTGATCAACGACCCATTTTTTCTCATAAACTGCATCATGATGTACAGTACTTACTGAATTTTTATATCTATCAGTAAACCCCCAATGTCCTGTCGCTTCTCCATGAGCTTCATATTCTGCAGCGCTATACATTTCAACTCCACATGTATTACATACCATATAGGGGATCATTTCACCATAAACCGTTTCATCCCATGCTGCTTGCACGCATACATTTTCGTAATGTCCTTCTTCAGGATGATTTACTGTTTTAGTCACGGCTACCCAGTTATGGGTGTGCGCAGGTTGAGAATTTGAACCTGAATTACTGTTGCCACTGCTAGGCTTGCTGGAACTGGATGGGGTAGAGGAGCTGCTGCTTCCTGATCCAGAATTTGTGTTAGAAGAACTACTGGATCCACTAGGTTTACTATTGGATGTTTGACCAGAAGAATTATTTGAAGTATTGCTGCCAGAAGCATTTGAGGGATCAGATTTATTTGTTTCATCAGTTTTCTCATTGCTAGAGATTTCTTTTTCAGCTGATCCAGGCGCTGCAACAATGACTTTAACATTTTTTTCGATATCTTCCTCATCTTGAGCAATAACATCAATTAGATAAGTTATTTCATATTCACCTGTTTTGGTAAGATCTACAAGAGAGCTATCACAAGATACTCTCTGGATGTATTGCTTATCCCAGGTAATATCTTTCATAAAGTCAACATTTTTGGTATTTAAATCTAAAGATAATTCTTCCTGGATGCCTGTTACATATTGCATATAATCAATTTCTTCGGATTCATTATGTTTGCTGCCCAATGATTTAGCAAAAGTTAAACCGATAAAAATCAAAACGCCAATGATGACAGCAATCAGCAGCCATAATCTTTTCTTTTTCTTATCATTTTTTGAGTCATCTGTTTCATTAACTTTAGTAGTCGTTTCTTCTTCTGAAACAACTTTGTCTACTTCAGGACTATCTTTATCAGATTCGCTTTCAGATGGAGAGACTTCTGTTTTTTCGGAGTAATCATCCGTTTTATCTTGTGGCAATTTGCCACCGGTCAATTCTTCATCATCTGACTCAGGAATGTAATCTGTAAGTTTAATTTCTTCCATAGAAAAAACTCCTTTCATGTAATTAATTTATGTTTAAAATTTAGCTTATTGTTTCTCCTTTGATTTAATTTTAGCATATTCTTTAATTTCCTTAAAGACGAAAAATGTGTGATTGCGTATCTCATTTGCAAATGACTAGATCGCAAATTTGACGATAATTAGCCTAAGTGATAAGTCACTGTAAAAGCTAGAAAAGGTTAAGGACCGCCATCCTTAACCTTTTTGTTTTGTGATCTTATGTTTTTCGATTATATAAATAACATAGCATTTCCAGAGAAAAAGTCAAACTTAAAGATAGGGATTATTCAACTATTTCAAACTCTTTAAACTTGTTTTTAACAATTCTGATTCCTATGACTAGAATAAAATTTGCAATCATGGTTTGATCATCTCTTTGTTTTAATCTGAATGTGGTAAGCTGCTACAATTGTCATTCTCTATGTTTTCTATGAACACTTGTTTTGAATCATATCTTTTAATTGGATTGATTATTTATCAACTTGCAGATTTCAAGACAAGAATTGCATTTAAGTGATTTAAAAAATATTTTATCTAAATCTCCAAAACTTAAAATGTTTTCATCGGGATTTTTGGTCATCCATATGCCATTCTCATATTCATAGCTAGTAATATGAAGATAGGGCTTTTCTGCAAATAAATATATATTACCATCCCAATCCTTTGTAATATACCTATACCCATCATTTAGAAAATAGAGAAGAAGTTCATATTCAACTGTTTTAAACATCACCTTATTTTTACTCCTTCGTCTGAATGCCACTCTCATTTAAGTTTTCAATTTTCTTTGAATAATACCACTTGTTATTTTGACGATTAGTATATACGAGCATTACTTACTCACCTCATTTTTTAACGTATCATAAGATTGCTTGATTTTTTTTGCAGTGTATTCTATACATTCATCCAGCAACAAATTATATAAATTGTCGAATATTGTATTCCAGTGTTCTAAGAAAAAATCTAGGTCACTATTCGCAATATCGTTTTGGTTCTTATCGTCTTTAATAGATATAGAATCCTTTGAAGGGTTATAAGTGATTTTTGTTTGGCTGTTTTGATAGTCATCTTCAAGAATTTCATAACTAACGGAAATTGGATCAAAAATTTCATAACTAATTGAATATGAATCAAGTAAAGTGACCAAGACCTTTTTATTTTCAATGAAACCTGCATTCAGTTCTATTCTTAATATTTTTAGATTAGTCTGTTGAGCAAAGTATAATAAAATCTGTATGTCTTTGAACATTTCTCGTATTGTTTTGTCTCTGGATTTGATCATGTCATTTTTTGACTTGGATAGTTTATTTTGCGTATTTTTAAATGCGTTGTCTATTTTTTTATTGAACTTTTTTAAATATCCAATATTGTCACTAAATGAATCACCTATGAGTTTTTTCGCTCTTTTTTTAATTCTTATTTCTTTGATTTTAGAGATATTGATTATCTTATCAACAAGACAGGATGCTCCATATAGTAATAAGAAAAGCAGAAATAAGGGTACTAAAATAGGCCAAAAAGCAATAATCAAGAAGTGTTTAAATTTTAAGCTATTTGGGCATTGATCTATCATATAAAGCGCGAAAACTAAAAAAAATCCAACTGTATAAATTTCCACATATAGCTCAAGTTGTTCCATATTAATGCTGGTCATATAAATCCTCCATTCAAACTAAGGTAAAGCTTAAAATGTCTAATGTGTTTTATCCGTAAGGGTTGCATCTGTACTGTTAACTTTTATTGGATGCAAAATAAAGAAACAATTTTTTTCTTTCTTAACACCAAAACATGTTTTGCATCCGCTGCATTTTGTTTCTTTGCAGCGGAAGCAAACACAACTCTGACAATCATCTTGCTTCATCATCATAGGTTAATTTCCTCCTTTGATAAAAGGAAACAGGTAAATAAAATTCCAATCAAGATGCCAATCCCTAATCCTAAAATAAAATCTGGATTCATATGGATCCACCTACCTTTCATTTATTTAGCTGAACGAATATCTGACTGGGTTAATTTTTGAATACATCGCCTAGCCTCATTTCTTTGTTTTAAATATTCAAGTGATTGATTACGATGAAAGCTTTCTGAAATTCGTAATCGTTCAATGACATCTTTTTGAAATCGAATTTCTTCTTTTAGATTTTCAATTTCATCTTGTTTGTTTAGTTTTTGAGGAATGTCATCTAATCCAGCAAGATAAACTGGATCAACATCCAGTACTTTGGCAATCTTCGCAATTTGCTCATTTTGAGGGACAATTCGTCCTGAGAGAAAGCCAGAAATAACATATTGTGTCATTCCGGTAGATGCACAAAGGTGAGTTAGAGAGATTTTTTTAATATCCATTGATTTTTGAAGCCTTTCTGAAAAAATATTTATATCCATAAGATACCTCCTTGTACTAGGTAATACACACTAAATTAAAAATGTGGCAAGTTGCCACAAATAAATATAAGTTCATGAGTTAATTTTTCTAAGTGAATTGCTAAAAATACTATCTAAAGCAAATGGATATTCTTCTTTGCTTTCATTTTCTCCAATGACAATATAGTAAAAATCATAGAGAGAGTTAGGAAATTCAGCTTTTCGTACAATGATAATTTCTTTTTGGAAATGTTGACTCATTGGCTCAGTGACTCTATATTTTTGATTAATTTCTATATTCTTCATTTTTTATTCTCCTCATATAATAAATATCTGGAATCTAAAGCACATTTGACTTTAGAGTATGCGGTTATAAAGACTAACTCAAATCTAAATCAGGCATTTCTCTAAGCTTATATTAAGAAACTACATATACTATTTAAATGTTTTTATAGAAAACTAGCCAAATTGAGTTCCCAGTACGTGATCTATCTCCTATAACTGGCTGTACATTAACTATCTTTAATATATCTGAAATAGATATGTCACTATCACACCATTTAAAAATAAGTGTTCCGCCTGGTGCTAATACACGATAACTTTCTTTAAAACCGTCATGTAATGTTTCTTGCCAGGTAGATTCATCAAGCTTCCCGTACTTTTTAGCCATCCATGAATTATTGCCAATATGCATAAGATGAGGCGGATCAAAGATGACCAAATTAAATTGATTATCATCAAAAGGAAGATTTTTAAAATCGTAACTTGTATCTGGCTCTATATCTAGAAATCTTCCATCACATAGTGGGTAACTTTCATTACGAATGTCATTAAAATGAATAAGTGGATTGTGTTTATCAAAATGGAACATCTTGCTGCCACAACATACATCTAATATTTGCTTTTTCAAATTAACACCTCGATTCAATTCAGTGTGGTAAATTGCCACATATCTCATTTTTTATTAGTTTCATATATCTTCTTCTTTTGAGTCAATTTTGTTGATAATTTACTTTTAATGATTTTGAAACAATCATTTTCCTCTTGCTTGCAGAGTATAATACCCACTAGGATTATAATTGCCATGAAGCACGATATTGTCTTTGATATACATATCCATTTTGTCATAAAGATTGACTTCACCTTCAGGGTATTCACATTGAAAATTAACTTTTAATATATCGCAAATAGTTGACCAGTGATCGCCGAAACCACAAGGATAAATTTTCTTCTGCTTTTTATCATAAACAAATGAATTATATCTTAAAACTGCTTGTTCAAATGTTTTTACATCTTCTTTTTGCTCTGGCTTTTTAAATACCGCTTTGATATAGCTTGGTCTCTGTTTGAGCTTATTTTCAATGAACCATTTAGCATATAATTGTAATAACTCAGGGGTTAGCGTTAAACAATCATTGTTGCTTTTTAAAATCTCTTTATCAAATTCCGGCAACCCTTCATGCTCATGGTCGTATCCCTTTTGAATCTCATCCCAAAGTGGATATATAAACTTATATTTGTATTCATAATTGGACGTTTGAGTCAGCTGTTCGTATTCTTTTTGCACATATAGATTGCATAAATAGTTAATGTTTACTGTAAAATGTAATTGTTCCATAAAATACTGTCTCCCTTTCTGTGAAACTCAGAATAGTTAATATTCACAATCTTCTTCATCTTCTGGTACTTTTTGCGGATGTAATCGATACAGCTCACACTCCAATAATTCTTTGGCGAATTCATTGCCAGTTAAATGGTGTAGTCCACGCTGCTCCTTAACAGCAAAAAGTCTGTCTACAACTTCATATTCTAAATAAATTTCAAATTTAACTACTGGCATATTATCCCTCCATAATACAATCTGTACATACGCCAAATAAACTGTTAGGCGCAAATGAATAAATAAATGCACAACCATCATCAGAATATTTAACTAACAATTTTGCATCCTTCAGTGCATCTTCATAATCAGTGTATTCAATTTCACCGATTTCTTTAATACCCAATGTTTTGATCATGATTTTAAACATATAATTATGCCTCCTGATTTAAAATTCTTCTAAATTGCATGAGATAACCATACGGTTACCATCTACAAAAGTAACAAGATAGTAAAATAATCTATCAACGAATCTAAGTAAATCGCACGATTTGGTATAGACAGAAAATTCAATATCTTCTAAAATATCGCAATTGACTTGTTTGCTGCTGTATTGTTCAATCATTTTGTTAATACTCATTTATTTTTTCTCCTTTTCAAATTCCACCATAAAATTATCAATTGTACATACATATTTATCACAGTCTTGACAATACATTCTTTTCCCGCCTTCTGTATAAGCATAATCTAAGCTTTCTTCTTGCTGTTTACCATCAAAACTGTAAAAAGACATCACATTTTTATATGAATATCTTGTATATAATCCTATGGTGCTGCCACAATGCGGACATTTAGTTATTTTTGCTTTTTTCATTTACTTTTACCATCCTCTTTATACTAATATGATATGGACGAATGTCTTTTCGATGAGAAAACGCATGTAGTAATTCGTCCGACTTGATCCCTGCTTTAACTGTGTTCATCAATAGCTTATCACTCGTATGTGTCTGAATTTTTTGGATGAATACTCCTGGTTTAAATTCACCGTATATGATTTTACGGGTAGCATGATTTTTTGATTCTTTTGAAGGCATTAAAAATTTTGCCCAGGCAATGATTTCTTTGCCGTCACATAAGAGAAAATATCTATTTATTGGATAACTTTTTAAGAATCTGATCTGCTGATCAGTATGGATTCCAGAAAGTAATCTGATAGATTTAAATTTTAAATTCTCTTGGATTTCTTTTTCTGACGCCAACAAGAGAATATTATCTTTTGGCGGCAAAGTATAAAGATCATTAATTAATTTGTTTCTATTTTCATCAGTGCTTTTATGGTATCTTTTTCTTTTATCAGTAAACCCTCGATGACATCCCATAAGTTATTTTTCCCTTCTTGTAACAAATTCCCAAAACATAAAAATACTTCTCCTTATCCTCCTTGGATTTTTATATTGTGGCAATTTGCCACAAATGAAGTATCAAATCACTTCAATCTTCTTTACGACGATTACAGTCCGAGATATATTTGCTGCGCTTTTATAATCAGACAGTTCGCCACCGATTGAAACTGGAGTACCAGTATCAAGCTTCATAATCATTTGGATCAGATCATTTTGAAAGACATGGCAGCGGAAATAATTATTCGCATGAGTTTTCCTGGGATGCCTTAAAATGAAGGTACAATACTGGTTTCCGTTTTTAGTCTTTTTGATTTTTTTCTCGTTTTTTTCAATGACTCCATCAACATTTATTTCATTTTTCATATTCACATCTCCTGTAAAAAACACTAGGGGAGGCGTAGCACCAACCCTAGTGTAATTAATTTAATTGGTTGGTTTCGATACAGAATGACCAGCTGCCAGGCTTGGAATACCCAGCACATAGATGAATCTAGCTTAAAAGTTTTAATGAAATCGGCTAAATTATCTTCACGAAGTGACCATTGCTCATTGTCTGTGACGGTTTTATCACGCTCGGACTGTGACTGCAAAGAAGTATCTTAAGTGATATATTGGTCATGGCTATGTTCTCCTAAACATTATCAAACACAGTGTTAATCGCTCGTTATCACTTTTGGATAAGGTCATGGCGCATCTGCTTTGAACGGCTGCAATATATCAGGAAGGGACTGATCATTCTTTTTATTCAATTTTCAAGGTTCTCATCGGCTCTTCAGCCAGTGACAAGATATTATTTCAAAAGCACAGATAATATCCTGACAATGGATGGAGAGCAGATGCAATTATTAGCAAACTGCTAGGAAGTTACGGAAATCAGCATCCGCTTTGAATGTTTCCATAATTGGAGATTTTTCGAATTCCTGGCAAAGAGAATCAAGATGTCTAATTGACTTTTGAAAACAATAAAACCAACTCTTGAAGCTTTGTTTCTTTGCTCTTACAGGGAAGCTATAAGAAACGTTTGACATCTTTTTGTCCTGGTAAGTTTGTTCTTTAAATACGGTAACCATTTCTTTCTCTAAGTCTTTGTATTTCCGCTTAAAATTTGCCACTTCTGAAGGTGCAAAATAGGGATAAACAGATTGAACTTTATCTAGAAATTCAACAAAATAACGATAAAATCCGTATTTCCACCTAAAATTACGCAATTTAGTATTAAATAAGATTACTTTAGCCTTCTGTAACTGTTTATCGAAAGTATAAATAGCTAATGTTTGTAGCTTACTAATAGCCGTTTTAGAAGAAATACCAAGCATATTTTCCAGAATTCTGAGAACCAGTCGTTTAAGATTCTCTGTAAATTCCTTAAAAGTAGCTTTTTTTAATTCAATTTCCTCGGCATCCTTGTAATTAAATACTCTGTTTTTAACAGATCTAACATAAACCTGTTTTACTTTTGGTTTCCCTGTTGATGTATCAATTACAGGAGAGTTTTTTTCTAAAACAATTACACCAGGTGTATTTTTAGAACAATATTTATGTGTTTTAGGGTGTATATACATAGGACGTTTCCTTAAGATTGGTTCTTCTGTGGGATGTTCATAAACTTCACGTTGTCCAGCCATTATATATAAATAATCAGACTGTTTACTTGACTTTCCATTTACAGACTCAAACCAGTAAATATATGGTGTGTCCTTTTTATATAATCTTTTCCCGTCTTTATCTTTAAATGACTCCATAAGCCTATGCACAAATATATCCCTGTCTTTTGACGTAGAATATCTAGGAAACATGATTTTTAATAAGACAGCATAGATCTTGTTTTTATTAGACTCTCTAGAATCTTCGTAAGCAAAAGAACGATTAAATGCCTCCAAATAATCCTTTCGATTAGACTTTACAGAAGACATTAATAGCAGGTTAGCGGAGTCCGCCTTGTCCAGATAAGAGATATGGGCAAAGACGGAACCACTAAGAACATCAGGTATATACATAATTTCCTCCTAGGCATAGCAGCCGACTAAATTGACATTAACGGATTTTTCCGTTAATGTTGTATATATGGCTCAACTGCAAGTCTCCTGATGTGAGGAAAATTCTCTCGAAGCCTTGGACTTATATGTGATCCAATAGCTTAAGGACTTCTTTGGTAACTTCCTCCAACATTTGGAGACTGGATGCCAGACTCATTTCTTTACCGTTAACGGTACAGTAAGAATTGTATAGATCTAGTCCGTAATCCTCTAACTGGCTTGCAAGTTCGCCATTTTTATTTAGGGCAGATTTTATTTTTCGCTCTGCCTGTTGTTTTTTCTTCTTTTCTTCTCGTTGTTTTTCTAATGCATCAATCACTCCCTGTTCATCTTTTGTAAATGTATTTTCTTCTAGTATGCCGTGTATTTCCTTGTACTCATTGATATATTTTTGTAACGATCGAGCACTTATATTTAGATAAGAAGCGATGTAGTCTCTCATTCTGCCGATTCGTTTTTCTTTGGGTTTCATGTTCCATACCTCTATCAGATCGAATACACATTCCCGTAGTTCACTTTCCTTTAGAGGTGGACGGTTTTTATTTGCTAGATAGATCGTTTCCTTTTCAGAAACGATGTCTTCTGGTTTATTGATAACAATGCAGTTAATTTTTGGTGGTAATTCACCAGAATGAAGCAATGGCAGCATTGCAGCCAGCCGGCGATGTCCGGAATATAATGTATATGTTCCATCTGAATTCAGATAAACAGTCAAGGGGGTAAGTAATCCATCTTTACGTATTTGATTTTGTAATTCCATCAATTCTGTAAGCGGAAACTTATTCAATTGGTTAACTGCTATTTCTTCATAGTCAATTTTCTTTAGTTCAGGATTCTTATACTTTCGAGAATCTTTAGATTCTGTGTTTAAAATGTTTGTTAGAGACATTGCTATACCTCCTTCATAATTTCTTTTCCAAGATTGGTATAATCATGAGCTGTGCCATTCGTTGTGTTGTCGTTTACCAGGATTCGTCTATTCATACTTGCTTTGCCAACAGCACCATCTTGATAACGAATAATGGTATCCACACATTTATCTTTAAACAAGTTGGAAAGAAATTTGTAGACTGCAGCATCAGTGGATCTATAGAAACCACCTTCTTTTTTCTTATGAAACATGGTAAATAAGATCCGATAATCGATTTCAAGGTCCCAAAATTCCTGAATCTCTCTAATATCACCTAAAGTAGCTTTTAAACCGTCAATTTCATCACTTCCAGGTTTTACTGGCACAATGACTAAATCGGAAGCAACCAGTGAATTGACAGTAATGATATTGCTTGTCGGTGCATTATCTACGATTACATAGTCAAATTCATTTCTCACAAATCGCAAAGCTTTTAGAAGTCGGTTATGTTGTGGCCTCTTGCTTTCTTTGGCAATGTCTTTATCAGCCTGGATTAAATTGTAATTTTGGCTAGGAACGATAAATAAGTTATCTAGGTAAGTAGGGTATATTGCTTTAGTAATCCATTCCGGATTCATTAATACATCGTATAAATCGACATCGTATTCTGAATTTGGTGATGCAATTTCCATTAACGCATCAATCGGATCAGCAGTATTGCTGATTGACTGATATAAATAATTCTTTTTTTCTTTTGTAAAAACTGATGTGGCATTTCCCTGGGCATCTGCATCTACCAGAAGTACTTTCTTGCCTTCGTTGGCAAGTTCGGCAGCCAAGTTAATGGCTGTTGTGGTTTTGGCTGTACCACCTTTCATACTTAATAAACTAATTACTTTCATTCTCCTTATCCTCCTTAAGAAAGTATTTTTGAAAACAAAAACCGCTTAACAGCTTTATGCTGTTAAGCGGCTTCATTAAGACTATTTATTTATAAAAGGTTCGGCTACCAAACACAACTCGCTCCAACTGAAGATAACTTACGGATTCATTACAATTCGTAAGTTTTTTAATTGTATAGAAGTTATTTTAGCCTTTTTTTATAGTATTTAGCTATCCAAGTTTGACAGCGTTTGTTGCAAATATTGCGATGAAAACATTCTGGCTATAACCAGGACGTCTAATCTAGCTATTTTGTTGTTTAATGATTTCCTGTATATTTTCATCTGCAGTGCCAACTAATTTAACAATACCAGGTAATTCGTAAAAAGAAACGGTATTGTCAATATTGAATGCTTCTTTAACAGGAGAACATAGAAATATCTTTTTATTCAGTGCTAATGCCATTCCCAGTTCAACATGCGTTCCTCTGCCGCCTGGCAATAAGATAATAACGACATCAGAGTCCACAATACCTTGTTGTTCCAATTTAGCGTATACTGTCAAGTCTTCAATAGTTTCATGACCATTGATATTCTTTGTCCAATTATATGTATGCTGCCATCCATATGCTTCTAATATTTTTGAATAATAATTAACTAATTGCCAATTTTTGATACCTGATCCTATATAAAATTTCATTTTGATCTCTCCCTTTACATTATATTATACTTAAACATCGCTTAAATCGCTATATACGATTGCATGTAAATTTAGTTATAAATGATGATGATATGAGATTAGCGTAGTGATAAATTTGAGAACATTGGTGATGTATTTTGAACAGACGATGAAAAAAACGATTCATTTTACTATTTGAATCGTTTTTAAACATGAAGATTTTCAGGAATCCATCCATAAAAGAATTTCATGAAGCGGTTTTCGCGGCCTTGCTTTTGGAGATTCATTTGGAAAACCAACAGCGATACCACAGACAAGTTCCAGATTTTCTAAATTAAGGAACTGCAGTATTTCATTTTCAATAAAGACCATATCGCCAATCCACAGCGTTCCAAGTCCTTGATCGACAGCCCTTAAGCAGATATTTTCAACAGCTGCACCAATAGACAGCGTATCGCTGTAACGCCAGAAATCATCCTTTTGCCTTACGACAAGGATTAGATCCGAGGATTGGTCAATAATCGCTGCAGTATGTCTGACACTTGAATAGATGAATTGATTTTCATTAGCGTGGCTGTTTTTTAGCTGGCGGATCATCATGTCAGCGATTTCTTTTTTTCTTTGGCTGCTTATCACAATAAATTGCCAGGGTTGTCTGTTTTTGGCGGATGGCGCCAGGCTGGCACACTGAATCAGATCTTCAATCATGGACCGGGGAATTTGAATTGGCAGAAATTTGCGAATACTTCTGCGTTTTTTAATCGTATCAATAAATTTCATTGAATCTTTCACCTCAGTACCATCATACCATTTTGCGTTAAATAAAAACTGACTTATTTTTTATCAAAATTGTCAGTTACACTGTACCGCAGTACTGTTTTAAGACGGTCTGGTGAACATTTTCGTGCATCTGAAAGATAGATTTCACGATGCCTTGCGGATTTTCTTTGTAAATGATGTTCCTCTAAAAACAAGGCTAATTGATGAAAACTTTCCGCCTCGTTGTCATAGCTTCCTATATGCATGATTTGTACTGACAGACCATCTTCTATTTCATCCAAATAAACATCATTTAAAAGCGGATTAGGCTTTTTAAATTTTGTGATTGCCAATACTTGATGGAAAATGGCTTCATTTATTAAATCCGGCTGGCGAATCATTAAAGTATAGACGAGCTCATTTTTATCCAGCTTTGCTTTCTTTTTTCCTGCTTCAGTCAGTTCCCATAGTCCTTCCAGCGGATAAACGGTGTATTCATCATTAAATTCGTTTTTGATGAGTGCCCTGATGGCATAGCTCAGGTTATACAGACACTGAATGCTTTTAGTGAAATTATCATCGTTAGGATTACCATTTCCTTTTAGACATAAATACTTGTATTGATCCACTTTAATAAGAGTTGGTGTACATTTGGGCAAGTATAATCGTTTTTCATGCTTTCTCCATTCATGTTTCATTTTATCACCTCAAAGCTATTATATCAGGCATAATATGACAACAGTCTGTCATATATCCTTATGATTTTTAGGCAATAGGAATATAAAATTCGGTGATATTGTCATGATAATATTCTAGATCTGGGAGATTTCTCAGATTATACTGACAGCTTGGAAGAAAGGATAAATAAAATTGCTGACTTATTTCCTGAATTTCATCAGCTTCTTGGGAGTTAACCTGAAACACCAGCCACTTTGAGGCAGGAAGATGCATTATTTTCAGACCTTTGATTTTCTTTTTCCAAAGTACCCAGTATTCATAATCTTCTTGACTAAAGCGGTCCTGATAAACCACCATACCATAATCAGGATGACCATCTTTGGCATATTGTTTAATCATTTTCTCAAAGAAACAAGGCGCGTCATTACGGATAGAAGGATCATTCGTAGAAATATAATTGCCATATAAAGTCATTTCATCTGTTTGAACAATTTTGTAGGAGATTGCTTGGGGAAGATTTTGGGTTTCATCAAAAATAATTCTGGGAAAATTTTTGAGTAAACAATTCTGCTTTTTAACAATGCCGGGTTTAATGCTATGGAACTTTTCAAACGCACGTGAAAATGAAGTGGCGTTTTGATAACCGTAACGCAAAGCGACATCAATGACTTTTTGTGAATGACTGGATAAATCGCAGCCAGCATTAGATAAGCGTCTTTTGCGAATATATTCTAAAAGCGGCATGTCACACATCAGATTGAATAAGCTTTTCATGGTGTATACGTTAACGCCAAGCATGGCAGCCAGTACTTTTTCATCTATTTCCTGATCTAAATGATCTTCGATATATTGCGTTATTTCGTTAAGCATGTGATAGATATTCATAGCGTACTCCTTTATTTAAGCTGATTGAGTGTTTCAAAAAGAAATTGGAATATTTCCTGCTGCTCAATATCCATGGTCATGGCTTCTTCTTGTTCGGTCATTTCGGATTTGAATTTTTCAATGCCAGGAATAATTTGGATTGATGCTAAAGGATAGCCGGTGTCAATCACCTTGCTGGCACGATTGGAAAAACGACGAGGCAGTTTGCAGGAATGCGTAAATATCTGGTTATCATAAACAATCGCAGTGCCTTTTAAGAAATAGCCCTCAAGATAGCCGTTAGTGCCATATTGAGAAACTAATGATGTGTAATAATGGATCATTTCCCTGTCATTTAAACGTTTGCCGTTGATTCGGCGCACATGGGTGCCTGGCTGCAAATGCTCATCCAATTGATCAAAATATAAACCATCGTCCATTGCCAGTGTCACTAGATGGGATAACTGATAAAAAGCCTGAGCTTTGATCATTGCGTTTTCGACAGGTGTTTTGCCATTTTCTATGACTTTTGCACTTAGCTGGAGATCGGCAGGGGTCATTATTTCCAATCCCTGTTTTTTTAATTTCTCACCATAGTATCTGATTTTTGCAGGGTTATTGGTCGCAAATAGTATTTTCATTGTGTACAGACTTCCTTAGGCAAATAGGTACATAAAATAAATCCGTTTTCTTCCTGCACGTGTGTCAGTTTTAAAGAAACAGGGAAGTCGTTGAAAAGGGCAATGCCATTTCCCAGTACTTGAGGCACAATGCATATTTGATATTCATCAATCAGATGACTTTTGATTAATGGCTCAATGACAGAAGCACCGCCGCAAATCCAGATATCTTTTGCAGCTTCTTTTTTGAGCCTTTGGATCAATGCCTGAGGATTTTCCTGAGTAAAGCGAACCTGCTTGGTATCTTTCTTTGGGTGATGAGTGATGACGTAGGTTATTTGATCAGGATAAACCCAGACATCAGGTGATAGTTCTTCGGTGATTTGCTGGTAAGTTTTTCTGCCCATAACAATCGTATCGATATTTTTGATAAATGCCTGATATCCGACATCGCCGTCATATGTCGGATCATTGCCCATAATCCAGGAAACCTGACCATGCTTATCCGCAATATAACCATCAAGACTCATCGATATATATAAAATAACACGCATTTGATGCACTCCTTTCTATAAAATTATGATAACAGATTCAAAATAAGATGCCAATAAAAAAGATTGAACTATTTCAGTTCAATCTCTACAACAGTATCGATTTCATTAGGCAGAGCAGCTCTATCTGAAATTTTAATGAAAATGACATCTGGATAGTTATTGATTGTCCAGAAATCCATTGGTTTGATTTCCGTTCCATCACTTAAAAGACGAATCTTTTTGACACGATCTTTGGGAATACCATACAGCGGTATTCCGCCAATCGCATTTTCCATAATGTGATAATATACAAATTTACCATTTTGGGTAATTCGTCCATTTTCAGGTTTGGCAAATTCGCTTGTTTTGCCACCGTAAATGCTCTTGCTGTAATCATGCATCCAGTCACCGATTGCTTCCAGAATGGCAACTGATGCCTGAGGAATTTCACCGCGGGCATTAGGACCAACGTTAAGCAGTAAGTTGCCATTTTTACTGACACATTCAACGAGCTTTTTGATCAGTGTTGACGCATCTTTGAAATTGTGGTCTTTTTGCGTATAACCCCAGTTATCGTTCATTGTTACACAGGCTTCCCAAGGAACAGACTCTCCCAGTTCATTAAAGATACCATGAGGCGGAATGACTTGCTCAGGAGAAACATAATCTCCGGAATATGGCAGAGGATTTGCTGTGGCAATAGAGCCAAAGCCTTCACCGCTGACTTCCAGACGGTTATCCAGAATAATATCTGGCTGATGCCGGCGGACCATTTTCACGAGCTCTGTGGCGTTCCAGTATTCACCGCTTTTTTCACCATAAGAAAAGTCAAACCACATCAAATCAATTTTCCCGTAGTTAGTGCAAAGTTCTTCAACCTGTTTGTACATATAGTCAAGATATCTTTCAAACTTTACAGGTTTATCGAAAGCTTTGTTGCTGCGCATAGGCGCATGTTTATCCTGATACTGTTCAAAATCAGGATGGTGCCAATCCAAAAGTGAATAATACAGTCCTACATGAATGCCTTCTTTTCTGAATGCCTCTAAAAATTCTTTGACTACATCTTTCCCGTAAGGTGTGTTTGTTACTTTAAAGTCAGTGTAGGCACTGTCATAAAGACAGAAACCATCATGGTGTTTCGCTGTTAAAATGGCATATTTCATTCCCGCTTTTTTGGCCAGTTTAGCCCATGTTTGCGGTTCAAAGTGATCTGGATTGAATTCATCAAAGAAGGGCAGATAGTCTTCTTCAGGCATTTCCTCTATGCTTCTGACCCATTCTCCGCGGGCTGGAATCGCGTACAGACCCCAGTGAATAAACATGCCAAAACGATCATGGCAAAACCACTGCATTCTTTTCTGATATGCTTCTTTATCAAACATATGTGTCCCTCCTTGTTTTTTGACGGGCCCATATTAACATATTTAAAATTTTAAATCAATCACTATTTTGTCATTAAATGATAAACTGCGCCAATGATATTGGCATCGTTTTGGTACTTGCAGGTACATATCTGAGGACGGATATGCGCAATCTGGATTTTTTCTAAAATAATATCCATACGCTGGTTTAATTGATCGACTAAATCTTTGCGGCTGGAAATGCCGCCGCCAATGACAATAACTTCTGGATCATAAATATACTGCAGATTATAAATGCCGATGGCTAAAGAATAGTAAAATTTATCAACTTCTTTTCGGCAAATTTCATCATCCTCGACGTGCTCAAAAATCCAGATGCCGTCCAGCTTGTCAGGATCCATGCCTTTCTGCTTAGCCACTCTTGTCACTAAAGCGACGGTAGAACCAACATCACTCCAGGTTCTGAATTCTTTGTGGTCATCATCAAATTCCTGAATTGCATAGCCGTATTCACCGCCATGAAGATGGATGCCGCGGTGGATTTTCTTGTCTTTTATCACAGCACCGCCAATCCCGGTGCCGCAGACAATAAACATACTGTCTGAAGCATCCTTGGCATTGCCAATCCAGACTTCCGCTAACGCTGCACAGTTGGCATCATTTTCCATTTCCACACGAAGATGGCATCTTTTCTCCAGATCCTCTTTAATATGTGGACCATGGATATATGGCAAAGCACTTGCCCCGCCAATAATCCCGGCATCAATATCGACAGCCCCGGGCATACTTAAAGCAATGCCTTCAGGTGTGATTATTTTCTTATATTCATTAACGATTTTTTCAATAACATCATATAAACCTTCCAGATGATCCGGTGTTTTTATTTTTTGATGGCGGCTGATATTTCCCGTTTCATCAACGATTGCCGCTTTGATAAAAGAACCGCCAACATCAATGCCAATATATTTTTTCATAGTTACCCTCCCTGTAAACCGCTTTCAATATCATTATAGTTCATTAAGTATTTAAAAGCAATGAAAAAGGACAGCAGCTGCTGTCCTAGTTTTGAATATAGTGTGAAATCATTTTGACACATGTATCAATGGCAATTTTGGAAGTATTGAATGACAGATCATAATTAGAGAGCCGGCCCCATTTTTCATTAGAATAGTAATTATAATAAGTCGCCCGGTTTTTATCAATGCGTTTGATTTTTTCTTCTGTATCAGAATCTTCGTCATGATATTCCTCTTTAACACGAATGATCCGGTCCTCTATAGGTGCGTGGACGAAAATGCGCAGGATGTCAGGATCATCCCGCAGAATGTAGTCGGCGCAGCGGCCAATGATAACGCAGCTTTCCTTAGCCATTTCCCGAATGACTTTGCTTTGAATCAGGAAAACCTGATCATTGAGCGATAAATCATAGGGACTGACTGATGAAGAATACATGGAAAGGAAAAAAGTAATCGGATGTTTGCTTTGTTTGTCAGCTTTTTCAAACAGGCTCATGTTATAACCACTTTCCTTGCAGGAAGCAAGGATGATTTCGCGGTCATAAAAAGGAATATTTAAAACTGCTGCCAGTTTTTCTCCAAGTGCACGTCCGCCTGAACCATATTCCCGGCTAATTAAAATGACAGTTTTTTTACTCATAAAATCCCTCCTTTATGTAAGCGTATCCACACTTATATTATACAATTAAATCACCAAAAATAAAAGTAAAATCGCTTAATGAGCATGTCCTAAATAGTGCGAAACGAAGGGGAATATGTTAAAATAGTCATGGGGTGAGACAATGAAATACGATGCTGTGATTTATGATATTGACGGAACACTGCTGGATACGATCCAAATGAATATGTATCCATTATTAAAAATTATTGAAGAAGAACTGGGCGAAAAGAAAACTTTCGATGAAATCAAATACTGCTTTTCAATGACTGGCAAACAGACGCTGGAGCATCTGGGCATTGATTATGAGCGCGTTTATCCTCGCTGGGTCAGATATGTTAATGAATATGAGCAAGGGGCTGAACCTTTTGACGGAGTCATGGCAATGGTGCAAAAAGTCAAATCGTCAGGCATTTTACAAGCCGTATGTTCGGCTAAAACAAGAGCACAATATGAAATTGATATGAATCCTGAATTATTGTCAATGATGGATGCCGCCGTTTTGTTTGAGGATACCAGTAAGCATAAGCCGGACCTGGAGCCATTGGAAGAAGCACTCAGACGTTTGAAGGTGTCTAAAGACAGAGCCTTGTATGTAGGTGATGCATTAGCTGACGGGAAAGCGGCGAAAGCCTGCGGCATTGATTTTGCCTGGGCTAAATGGGCAGGCATTGAAGTAAACGATATGCCTCGGCCTGACTATCTGTTACAAACACCAGATGATTTATGGCAGGTGCTTAAAGATGAATAGGGTATGGGGACATTTTAAGACAATTACAAGGCATAAATTAAAAGTAATGCATCTTTGTTTTAAAGTCGGCTTATATAAACGGGGCCTTTTACATGATTTATCGAAATACAGCTGGGTGGAATTCAGTGCCGGCGTTCGCTATTATCAGGGTTATCGCAGTCCTATTGACCGGGAAAAAGAAGTGTTAGGCTATTCTCAGGGCTGGCTGCATCATAAAGGCAGAAACTTGCATCATTGGGAATATTGGCTGGATTTTGACAGTGAGAAAAAACTTCGGGGAATGCCGATGCCGCTGGTTTATATTGCCGAGATGTTTTGTGACCGCGTGGCCGCTTCGCAGATTTATATGAAAGAAAATTATACGGATCACAGTGCTTTAGATTATTATCTGAACGGCAAGGGGCATATTATTATGCATCCAGAGACCCAGACACAGATTGAAGCCTGGCTGTATATGTTATCAGAGCATGGTCTGGACAATACGCTTGCCGCCATCAGACAAGCCCTGCAGCAGGATAAAAGAAAACACAAAAAATAGTGCAGATGACTGCACTTTTTTGATGCAAAATCCTAATAGAAATGATATGCTGTAACTAGCAAAAATAAAAACACATTTCGGTTGGTAGTCCGGAAGCGTTGATACGTCAGTAACCTGCCTCCTTGGTTGTCCGTTTTTTGCCTTTACAAAGAAAGGAGGAACGGAATGGAGATTGTCAGATCAACCTTAACTGTTTTCTTTGAAGATCCATTCTGGGTAGGCGTGTATGAATGTCAGACTGATCGCAGCTATGAAGTCATGAAAATGACTTTTGGGACGATGCCGGAAGATAACACTGTATTATCGCTGGTATTATCATCACATCGGCTTTCCTGGCATCTGGAAAAAACAGCATGTGCTGAGTTGAAAAAAGCTTATGTTAATCCTAAACGTAAGCAGAAACAAGCAGTTTTGGACATGCAGCGGCATGGTGCCGGAACAAAGGCTCAGCAGGCACTTTCCCGCCAGCGGGATTTGCAGCATCAGAAAGCAAAAATCCGTACCAAAGAGAATAGGGAAGCTAAAAAAGCCTATCAGTATGCGCAAAAAATAAAAAAGCGCAAAGAAAAACACAGAGGACATTAATCCCTGTGTTTTAGACGATGCATTTGCTTTATGCATCGTTTTCTTCTTTTTCCATAGGAAGCGCACTCATTTCAACCCATGCCGGTTCAAAGCCAATGCGTATTGCTGTTCGTTTAGAGCCAAGATTAGCCCAGGCACATGCGTAAAATGGCACTTTATCATGTTTTAGAATTTCCACGGCCAGATGACTGGATAAACTCGCTGCAATCCCCTGATGGCGGTATTCTGGCAAAACATCGATTCCTATTTGCCACATGTTTTTAGCGTCCATCGAGCAGGCGGCAAGACCTATTAACTTGCCCTGATCATAGGCACCAACACCTAAAATGTCCAGCTGTTTTCGCTCAGCGCATAAAGCCATTGACCACTCTGGCAAATAAAGATCATGAAAGTCATCCTGATTTAAAATTTTTAGCTGATACTGGCAAGGCAGTTTCTGCAGTTTTTTTAAATTGGGCAGATAGTATACAGACAGATAGCCCAGTGTCATATGATATTTTTCCAAAAGACGCTGCAGCTTGAAAATCTTAGGTGCTTCAAAAGCATGAAAAGCCTGATCGTCATTCAGATAATTTTTAATTTCTTCTTCAATGTCGGGATGAATTGAAGCAACGACATTATGACCATAAGAAACCAGATGACAGAAATCCGGCAGTGCCAAATATTTTTTTGCCTCAGGGTTTTTGATGGAGTAAGTAATGACATTTTCGGTTTTCAGGAAATCCTCAGGACGGCAATTTAAATCACAGGCCGATTGGTATAGGGCTGTTTCAAAAATCTGTTTTTGGTCCATTAAAGCGCCCTCTCAAATCCTAAATAGCGTGTTCCCTGAAAATTCAGTACGCCCTGATCCCCTTTAACAAGCATGCCATATTCCGTATGCGAAACCCTGAAAACCATCCGGTCACCGCTTGCCACTTCAAAGGTGACATAGTATGTCGTTGAGGATGAGGTATGCATCGCCTCATGATTGCCTGAATGATGATGATGAATATCTGTCTGTGTGTGTTTATCGACAATTCTTGCCTGCACATTTAATCGCGGAGATTCATTATTCTGATGCCATTCTTTAATTCCTCTTACCAGCTGTATAATAACAAGAACAAAGACCAGCAGAAACATTATTCCAAAAATTGAGAAAAAGAAAGAAAATCCTGAATCAATAAACATCGTTGATCACCTCTTGATTTGATTATAACAATAAAAAATGAAATGAGCAACGAAAATTGATCATGCCGTTTTCTGACCAACAAAAAAAGGGGCATCCCCCTTTTTATTTAGCAGCACCATTATCGCGATAAGATGTATCGTTAATTGTCTTAACTGTGTATGTACCATCATTGTATTCAACGATTGTTACTGAACAGTTATCAAGTCCCTGAGCGCCAGTTGCCATGAAATCATTGAATGCATCCATATCGATTTTCTGAAGTACAGCCATGATTGACATACCATGAGAAGAAATCAGAATATTACCGCCAGTTGCCTTGTTGGCTTCAACAGCTTCATCCAGTGCTTTTAAAACACGATCTCCTAAAATGTCGAAGTTTTCACCGCCAACATCTGTCCATCCATCTTTTAATCTCTTATCCATACCAGCAGCCCATAATACACTGTTAGGTTCGCCTTCCATCGTTCCAAAATTCATTTCTTTTAAATCTTCTGTTAACTGAAGGGAGATGTCTCTTCCGGCAATGACAGCATTGCCTGTATCCATTGCTCTTTCACTAACAGAACTGTAAGCAGCTGTAAATGGCACATCTGCCAGACCTTTGCCAAGGTCTTCCGCCTGAGCGATACCTTCTTCAGTTAAAGGCGCATCACACCAGCCCTGAGCTAATCCACGTTCATTGAACATGGTTTCACCATGTCTGATCAGATAGAAAGTAATTGGCTGAGGTTCATTTGTTTTTTCAGCGCATCCCGTCATTGCTGCCGCCATCATGAACGCGAGCAGTATTTTTGTTATTTTTTTCATATTTTTGTCCTTCCTTTTGGTCGTATAAAGATAAAATATAAGCGATATCTATTTCATTTGTTTTGTGAAAGCGCAATACCTTTTTGCGATTTTTACTGTATTTTATATTGCTTTTTGTGACCTGCAGACCTGTTGGACTGATCATATAATCCATATTTTCATTGAGAAAACTATTTAAGCTTTCATTATGTTCAGGAAAATACTGCAACCCGGTTTTGGCCTGTTTATTCAGATGGGAATAAGAAATCACCATTGGATAGCCATCGTCCATATGATCAACATAGGCATTGGCACAGGCGGTACGAATATCATTTCGTAATGAAATAATTTCGTTTGAACAGTGATACAGAATCAAACTGCGCAACGCTTCAATATCAATGAGAAAAGACATGTCAATTTTTTGAGCTTCCCTGGTCAGAAGTAAGACGATTTGTTCAAATCTTTCATAATCATTAAATTCTTCCAGATGGGGCAGGGTAATAATTCCCGGCAGCCGATATTCAAAAATCTTCATTGTTTTTTCCGGTGTTGAGCAGTCTACGCCAAAAATCAGAAACGCCTTCATTTTGATGAGATTATAGGGCGGCTGTAAATTACGGCATTGGCCTGTTTCAATGAGATTAAACAATTGATTAAGGCAGCCGGCGGGACAGTATTGTGCGTTATCCAGAAATAGCAGTCCATCCCCAAAACAATCCAGCACACCTTCAGGTCTGAAAAGATCATTCATTAATTGATCCATATGATCCAGAAAATTAAGGCAGTTGATTTTCATAAAGTGGCTGTTCTCTTTGAAAATATTTTTTGATAAAGCATACTCGTACATCATGTTCGCAAAAGTACTTTTTCCACTGCCTCTTTCCCCAACGATCATTGCATATTCCTGACGATTAGGATAAAGAAGAACTGCTTTGGCAGTTTGAATAGCCTGACGATAAATTCGCTCTTTTCCCGGCAGATGATCAAAAGTCAGCCAATGATCTTTGGATATTAGCGGCGTATTCAGCCGATAATAGACTGGCCGGGAATCCCCCATTTTAATGATTTTTCCATCTGATGCCAGTTGATTAAGCAGATGACTTGCATACGATCTGCTTAGGGATAGCTGTTCTCCAAGCTCGCTGGCGTTTATTTGATGGGATGCTGTCTGAGGCAGTGTCTCTGATAGATATTGATATATTTTTTCTTGATTAATTTTCATAACTTCTCCTTGCAAGAATTGACAGGTCCTGTAACTACAGAATAGCATTTTGACAAAAGTTTGTCAAAAAACAGAAGGGATACATTTTCAAACACATTAAAGATTTGATAAGAAAAAATCTTTCTTTTTTATTAGAAAAACAAACATATTCAATCGAAAATAAGTCATTCAATGATATTTTTAAAACACAAATCTGAAAAAAAGGAAAAATAAAAACACTCTGTAAATTTGTTTCAAAATATGAAAAAACGGTAAAACGGTCTTTAAAATACGTTAAAAAATGATACAATTTAGCGTTAAATCATTAAAGTATATTTTCATGAATATCAGCCATACTACAAGTGTCAGACAAACAAGGAGGCTTTTTGAATATGACAACAAAAGAATTGCTTTATATTGAAGATGCTTTGGGTCATGAGCAGTTTTTTCAGACTAAATGTCAGGAAACGGCAGCGCAGATTCAGGATCCGGAATTAAAGTCATTTGTAGAACAGCTGTCAAAGAAACATGAGATAACTTTTCAGCGTTTTTATGGACTGCTTTAGATGGAAATGGAGGAATCATGGATGAATGATGAACAATTAATGGAAAATATCCTGCTTTTGCAAAAGGGTGTTTGTGATTTATATATGCATGGAACGATTGAATCCGGGACAACCAATGTCCATCAGGTATTTAATGCCGCATTAAGTGAAGGACTTTGTATGCAGGATGAAATCTATGCGAAGATGACTGCTAAAGGATGGTATCCGGTTGAACAGGCAGAACAAACTAAAATAGACAAAGTCAAACAAAAATACAGCACAGGACAGTAGCCTTAGAAAGATTGGATTTCGAGATGATTTCCAATCTTTTTTTGTATATCAGATTGGTAAAATCACAGTCATTAAAAGGGAATATCCATTATCTGTTTTGGCCTGGATTTTACCCTGATGGGCTTTAACGATTGCGGCAGCGACAGAAAGGCCAATGCCATAACCGCCTGTCTGTGAATTGCGGGAGGCGTCCGGGCGATAGAATCTGTCAAACATCAAAGCTAATGTTTCTTTGGTCATCAAATCAGCGGTTGTATTATAGACCGATAACTGTACAGTTTTATTTTTCTTTTCCAATATCAGCGAAACATTGCCTTTTTCATCGGTGTACTTTAAGGCATTGTCAAGCAATATGTTTAAAAGCTGATGCAGGGCTTTTTCATTGCCCGTTAAAGAAATCATCGGCTGAATTTTACACGCAAAAGATTTTCCCTGTGTCTTTGCCAATGCCTGAAATGACGCTGCTGTTTCGCTCACTAAATCGGAAAATGGCAATTCAATCATTGGCAGGGAATGATTGCTTTCTTCCATGCGGGAAAGATAGATGAGATCATTTGTCAGAATCGTCAAACGCTCAGCCTGCTTTTGAATATCGGTCAGCCATTCATTTTCACCCAGCTCCATTTCCAAAACCTCTGTATCTGCTTTGATGATCGTTAGCGGTGTTTTAATTTCATGACCAGCATCAGTGATAAAGCGTTTTTGTTTTTCATAGCTTTCCGCAGCCGGCTGAATGATTTTTTTAGAAAAGATAAGAATCACAAAGAAAAATAAGAAATAACCTGTTGCAGCCATCCCCGCACTGATTAATAAAAAGTTTTGAAATGAGTCAAGACTGCGCTGACAGTCAAGAAAGGTAATTCGGTGATTGGGACCTTCTAAATTACACTTAAACCGGTAATTATCAATAAAGCCGCTGGTTTTATTATCGGCAAGAATTTTGGTCGCATAGGTAATGGCCTGCTCTGTATTGACAGCTTTGATTTTCCCGGTGTCGGCTAAAATGATTTCACCATTTTGGCTGATTAATACAGAAAAATAACGCGCTTCATAGGGGGCTTCCGGAGACATTTTATGGTTGTTTTTGTCTCCGTCAAATTCGGGGAAACGTCCGCCGTTTTTAGAGAGCAGCGCCAGTGTCTGATCGGATTCAGTGATTACTGCATTATAGTTCATCATATTCATTCCGGCAACGATACCGGCCAGCAGAACAAATAGAGCCATCATCGATAAAGTGATGAATTTGATACGTAATTTTTTGATCACGGCAGTTCCTCCAAGGTATATCCGGCGTGGCGGACTGCTTTAATCTGGATATTGGCATCAAGGGCATTCAGCTTGCGGCGCAGGTAAGAGATATAGACCCAGACAACATTCATCTCCGCATCAGAATCATAACCCCATACATGTTCTAAAAAGCGGTTAGTCGAAATCAGATGACGAGGATTAGTCATGAGCATTTCCAGCATTTGAAATTCCTTGTTTGTTAAACGAAAACTGCCAGAGGGGGATGATAATTCAAAGGAGGCACGATCTAAAGTGATATTGCCAAAACTGATTTTATTATCTGTCTCAGTCTGCGCCCGCGTGATTGCCCGGATTCTTGCCAGAAGCTCGCGGCTGTCAAAGGGTTTTGTCAGGTAATCATTCGCGCCGCTGTCCAATCCCAATACTTTATCATCAATTTCTGCTTTGGCTGTTAAGATGATTACTGGCGTGTGGCAGCCTTTGGCTCTTAATTTTTTGAGAACAGTGATGCCATCCATGACAGGCATCATAATGTCCAGAATTGCCGCGTCATATTCACCTGATTCAAGGTAATCCAGCGCATCCTGACCATTGTAGACTGCATCTATTGTATAATTGTTTTTTTCAAGTATCTTGGTCATGGCCCGTGATAAAGATTTTTCATCTTCTGCCAATAATAATTTCATATGACACCAGCCCTCCTTTTTATTTAGTATACTACATAAACCTTAAATAAAATTAAAAAATGAGCAAATCCTTAAAGAAAATTATTGGACAGCATTTAAAGTTCATTTAAGGATAGCTCTTTATACTTTTGGGTGAAAAGGAGGGCTGTATTGATGGCATATCAAACAGTATTTAAACGTTATGAATTTAAATATCTGCTTACGCAGGAACAAAAATTGAAAATACTCAAGGCGATGTCTCCCTACATGGCCTTAGATCAGTATGGGCATACAACAATTCGCAATATTTATTTTGATACCGATCATTATCGTCTGGTTCGTCATTCTATTGAAAAACCGGCATATAAAGAAAAATTAAGGATTCGCAGTTATCATCAGGCACTTCCGGAAAGCGCCGTTTTTGTAGAGCTGAAGAAGAAATATCAACATGTGGTTTATAAACGACGGGTATCCTTACCGGAAGCAGAAGCGATGCAGTGGATGAATCCGGGTCAGGCAAGTCCCATGTCCTCTCAGATTTCCGAGGAGATTGATTATTTTTTGGATTATTATCAAACCCTTCATCCGGTTGTATTTCTTTCTTATGAAAGAGAAGCGTTTTATGCCAAAGATAATTCTGATTTTCGCGTTACTTTTGATGAAAATATTTTGTGCCGGCAAACAGATCTTTCTTTGACATCCACAATATATGGCACACCGCTGCTGGCCAGAAATATGGTTCTGATGGAGATTAAATGTTCAGGCGGCATCCCGCTCTGGATGACCCACTTTCTGACAAAAGAACATATTTATAAAACATCTTTTTCAAAATATGGCAGGGCCTATCAAACATTGATTTATCCCAAACTTAAGGAGGTTAACAGTTATGTTTAGTTCATTTTTTAGCGGCCTTTTTGATACCGAGGCTGCCAGCATGATCAGTATTTCAAATTTTTTGTTGTGTCTTTTCTGTGCGCTGGGAATCGGCCTGGTGCTGGCCTTTACTTATATGTATCGTTCCCGTTATACGAAAAGCTTTATTGTCACACTGGCGCTGCTGCCGGCTGTTGTTTGTGTTGTTATTATGATGGTTAATGGCAATGTAGGGGCCGGTGTGGCAGTCGCCGGAGCATTTAGTCTCGTTCGCTTTCGTTCTGTCCCGGGAACCGCTAAGGAAATTACCATGTTATTTCTTGGCATGAGCGCGGGGCTGATTGTGGGCATGGGATATCTTGGCTTTGCTTTACTGTTTACAATTATTTTGTGTCTGCTGAGCAGCTTTTACAATTATCTGGATTTTGGCACCCGCAAGAATGCGGCTCGCTATAAGACGCTGAATATTACAATTCCCGAAGATTTAGATTATGCAGGTGTTTTTGATGAAATTCTTAAACAATATACTGTCTCCTATGAACTTATCAGAGTAAAGACAACCAATATGGGCAGTATGTTTCATCTTACTTATCATCTGACGCTTCGCGATATTGCAGACGAAAAAGAAATGATTGATAAACTGCGCTGTCGAAATGGCAATCTGGAAATTGCTTTATCCAGACAGGAAAATACAGTGACAGAATTATAAAATGAGGAGGCGGGTATTTCATGAAAAAAATCCAATTGATCATATTTTTGATATTTGCCTTGCTGGTATCTGGCTGCAGCCGTCAGCAGGCGACTGAAACAGAGACCAAAGAAACAGAGACAACCAGCACCTCGGCGCTCTTTAGTGACCGCGATTTTGAGGTTGGTTATGATGAGAGTGAGAGTATTTACATTCAATTGAATGAGAACACGGCAGCCTGTACCTCTTCTGCGGTTAAGATTTCTGACAATATTATTACAATCAGTGACGAAGGAACCTATATTCTTTCCGGAACGCTTAACGACGGAATGATTATTGTGGATACGGATAAAACAAAGAAAGTTCAGCTTGTGCTTGATAATGTCACGATTCATAGCAAGACAAGTGCACCTATTTATATTTTGCAGGCAGATAAGGTGTTTATCACCATGGCTGCTGATTCGACCAATACACTATCTAACGGCGGAACATTTACCGCTATCGATGAAAATAATATTGATGCTGTGATTTTCTCCAAAGAAGATCTGACTTTAAATGGTGCTGGAACATTAATCATTACTTCTCCATCAGGACATGGGATTGTCTCTAAAGATGCCTTAAAAATAACCAGCGGAACTTATGATATCAACAGTGCTTCTCATGCACTTGCCGGTAAGGATGAGGCTGCTTTCATCAACGCTGAATTCAAAATTGTTTCCGGAAAAGATGGCATTCATGCGGAAAATGCAGATGACGACACCCTGGGATATATCAATATCATCAGCGGCACCTTTGATATTACCGCCGAAGGTGACGGCATCAGTGCAGCAAATGATCTGGTCATTGAAGACGGTACCTTTCATATTACAGCTGGTGGCGGCAGTATCAATGCAGCCGTTAAATCTTCTGAGTCTTATGGTCATTTTATGGGCGGCGGCAGACATCCAGATGGACCTATGCAAGAAAATTTTGGGCAAAATCCTTTCGATACAACGGACAGTACCAGCATGAAAGGCATGAAGGCTGCCGCTGATCTGGTAATCAATGCTGGAGAATTTACCATTGATACAGCGGATGACGCCATTCATTCTAATGCGTCGATGACGATTAATGGTGGTATTTTTGAAATCTCCTCAGGCGACGATGCTTTCCATGCGGATGAAAATCTGACTGTCAGTGATGGCACGATTAACATTTTGGAAAGTTACGAAGGGTTGGAAGCACTGCATCTCAATATTACCGGCGGCAATATGACGCTTAAAGCTGATGATGATGGACTGAATGCAGCTGGCGGGAAAGATGCCAGCGGTATGGGCGGCAGAGACGGCATGTTTGGTGCAGCTTCGTCTAATGGCAGTATATCAATTTCTGGCGGGACAATTAATATTACCGCATATGGCGATGGGATTGATGCTAATGGCTCTCTGGAAGTAAGCGGCGGATATATCGTTGTCTGCGGTCCGATTCAGGGAGATACCTCAACGCTTGATTATGATACAAGCGCCACAATTTCCGGCGGCACTTTTATCGGAACCGGAGCTGCAGGGATGGCGCAGACATTCAGTGATGCCAAGCAGGGCGTTATAGCCTTTAGCGTCTCAAATCAGTCGGCTGAAACGGAAATCACGTTAACTGACTCTGATGGCAATATAATCCTTACACATACACCGGATTTGCCTTTTGAAGTTGTTATTCTCAGCAGTCCAAAGATAATTTCTGGGCAATCCTATACGCTGACCATGGGAACCGCTTCACAAGTGTTTACGGCCAAATAGTTATGACAAGATTTTATTATCAAAATAAAAAGCCCATTCAACGGGCTTTTTTCCTTATTTGGCGGAGACGGTGGGATTCGAACCCACGTGTCCTGACGGGCAAAACGATTTCGAGTCGTTCTCGTTATGACCACTTCGATACGTCTCCAATTGCTTTTTATTTTACAATAATCCGACAGAAATGAAAATATTTTATTAGCGATTTATTCATTTTTTCAGGAATGAATTAGAAAAGAGAACTTGATGATTTTTAACGATCGTCATGAATTAGGAAAAAATAGGAGAACTTAGCTGGACGATTAAAGAGAAAAGGCAGGGGAGACCTGCCTTAAAGGAATGATTAAGCTTTACCAATGCAGCCGAATAATTCCATTTTTTCTTTAACACAAGTTTTGATTGCTTCTGCACCTGGAGCCAGTAATTTACGTGGGTCAAAACCTTTGCCCTGTAAATCTTTGCCTTCTTCGATGTATTTACGAGTAGCTTCCTGGAAGTATAACTGACATTCAGTGTTTACATTGATCTTAGATACACCTAAGGAAATAGCTTTCGCAATCATATCAGCTGGGATACCAGTTCCGCCATGTAATACTAATGGCATTGTTCCAGTTTCTTCCTGGATAGCAGCTAATGCTTCAAAGTTTAAGCCTGCCCAGTTAGCTGGATATTTACCGTGGATGTTTCCGATACCAGCAGCTAAGAAATCAATACCTAAATCAGCGATTGCTTTGCATTCTTTAGGATCGGCAACTTCACCAGCACCAACAACACCGTCTTCTTCACCGCCGATAGAACCTACTTCAGCTTCTACTGAAACACCTTTTGCATGGCATAAAGCAACGATTTCTTTTGTTTTTTCAACGTTTTCTTCAAATGGGTAATGAGAACCGTCGAACATGATTGATGAGAAGCCAGCTTCTAAAGCAGCTTTAGCACCTTCATAAGTACCGTGGTCTAAGTGTAAAGCAACTGGTACTGTGATGTTTAAAGATTCAACCATTGCACTTACCATTGCTGATACAGTCTTAAATCCTGTCATGTATTTAGCTGCACCTTCTGATACACCAAGAATAACTGGTGCATTTAATTCCTGAGCAGTTAATAAGATTGATTTTGTCCATTCTAAGTTATTGATGTTGAACTGACCAACGGCATATTTTCCTGCTTTTGCTTTAACAAGCATGTCTTTTGCTGAGACTAATCCCATGATAATTCACTCCTTTTCTTTTATAACCCTATTTTACCATTTTTCTGAAATAAATCCATGCTTTTATAGTACATTTTTCATTTTTTAGTTAATTTGCTTTAATCGGCCTCGGTTAAATGTTTTTTTCTTTTATTTCTAAAATCTGACATAAAAAATGCTTCAAAATCATAGAATAAATTAACCTGACATTAATTTTGCTTAGAAAAAAGGTGATTTTTGTTGAGTTATTCGGAAAATTCATTTATAGTATACATTGGTTATTTATTCTCAAGTTTGGAAGGAGTCGATTGTTTTGGCAGAAGTCATAAAGATTGAAGGCGGGCATAAGCTCTCAGGAACCGTAAGAATCAGCGCTGCAAAAAATGCAACAGTTGCTCTGATTCCAGCCACAGTTCTTGCCGAAGGGGTCGTTACCATTTTTGGTGTCCCTAAAATTGCAGATGTCTGTGCTTTATCTGAACTATTGCGTGAATTAAATATGGATGTCGCTAATTTTGATGACCATATTATTGTTGATACAAAAAATATAAAAAATGCACCCCTGGTAGGAGAAGCGGCAAGTAAGCTGCGGGCGTCTTATTATTTCATGGGGGCATTGTTAGGACGTTATAAAGAAGTAACAATGAGAATGCCAGGTGGCTGCGATTTTGGGCCACGGCCTATTGATTTACATTTAAAAGGTTTTAAAGCACTGGGAGCTACGGTTGATTATAATGAGAAAACCGGAATGTTCCATATTAAAGCCAAAGAACTTAGAGGTACCAGAATTTATCTGGATTTTGCCAGTGTTGGGGCAACAATAAACATTATGCTGGCAGCGGTCAAAGCAAAAGGCAGAACCGTGATTGAGAATGTTGCTAAGGAACCGGAAATTATTGATTTGGCTAACCTTCTTACAAAAATGGGGGCTCGGATTCGCGGTGCCGGAACAGATACGATAACGATTGATGGCGTGGAACATCTTGATGGCTGTTACCATGAGATTATCCCTGACCGCATCGAAGCCGGGACTTTCCTGATTATTGCCGCAGCTGTGGGTCAGAGAGTCGTTGTCGATAATATCATCCCTCAGCATTTAGATGCCTTAATTTCTAAATTAGAAGAAATGGGTGTGGAAATGGAGCTTGTTGGCGACAGTATTGTTGTTTATGGCCATCGCGAACCTCTAAAAGCAGTTGACGTTAAAACACAGGTGTATCCTGGCTTTGCGACAGATTTGCAGCAGCCTTTAACAGCACTGCTGACGCAGGCAGTGGGCACAAGTCACATCAGGGAAACCATTTATCAGACAAGATTCAAACAATGTGATGAATTAAATCGAATGGGTGCCAAATGCAATGTGGCAGCACCGATTGCCCGCATTGACGGTCCAACACCATTGCAAGGAACAGATGTTAGTGCAACAGATCTCCGCTGTGGTGCAGCGATGGTTATTGCCGGATTAATGGCCGAGGGCATCACGACGATTCACAATGTTTATCATATTGACCGCGGCTACGATGGGATTGAAGGAAAACTGATTGCCTTGGGCGCTAAAATCTGGAGAGAGATTGACGAGTAGAAAAATGATTGAAAAAAAGGCAAAAATAGCTTGCACTTGCTTATAAAAGATGGTATGATTACTGGGCAAAAGAAGTCATACTTTCTTTGAAGTAGGCAATATTTCAAGGCGGAAGGAGTTATTGAAACATGAAAAAAGGAATTCATCCAAATTACAAAAAAGTAAAAGTTATCTGCACATCTTGCGGCAGCGTATTTGAAAGCGGATCAGTATTAAACGAAATCCGTGTGGATACTTGCTCAAATTGTCATCCATTCTTTACTGGAAAACAACGTTTTGCTGCAACTGATGGACGTATTGATAAATTCAATAAAAAATACGGCATTAAATAAGATGACTGATTGGATACCCTTGCGAGGGTATCTTTTTTTTCTGAAAAAATATTTATTGCTATATATATCGATATACGATATACTGGTATTAGAAAGAAAAGATGAGAAATGGTGAATATGAATGGGACGAAAGGAATTTGAAACATTGACGCCGCAGATGTACTACATTCTTTTGGCGCTAAAGAAGCCGCGGCATGGATATGAAATCATGCAGGAAGTCAGTGATTTAACACATGGGCAGATGAAAGTGGGCGCCGGAACGCTTTATGCTTTATTGCCCCGCTTTGAAGAGGCTGATTATATCCAGCTGAAAGAAGAACGGGAACGAAAAAAGATTTATCAACTGACTGCAAAAGGCAGAAAAAAACTCCAAGAAGAATATCTGCGAATGGAAAAACAGATGCATCATTACCGGGAGGTGTTTGGCTATGAAGAAAAATTTTAAATACATTAAAATGACGCCGGAAATGTTTGAGGATCATATCCTGGTCAGCTTTCTGGAGCAGCAGGCTCAGGAAGGCTGGATTTTCAGTCAGGTCACAGATTATTTACTGCTGTTTAAAAAAGAACAGCCGCAATTATTAAAGTATCAATGGTCGTATCAGAAAATGGACGATGAGTTCAAACAAGTGATTATGGCATTGGGCTATCGGGTGGTTTGCCATATCGATGGGATGTCAATCCTTGTTAGTGACAATCTTCAGGCAGAGGAATTATACGATGATGAACAGTCTAAATATATGGCCATGGCTAAACATCATAGTTATGCTGTAATGATCCTGCTGCTATTAGCAGGATTGGCTGCGTTTTGGGTTTTCTTTCATCCCTATGTACTGGATATTTCGCTTTATTCTAAAAAGTTGTCTTTGGGTCAGTTATGCCTGAATTTGCTTAGATATATGAAGGTTTTATATACAAGCGGACTATTCGGTTTGTATGCTTTAACCAGCGGCATTTACATGCTGTATATGCGGCTTTATTTGAATCAAATCATTAAAGAAAACGGACATCCATCAGGAAAGCTGCTGCTAAGGGGACTAAAGATTAAAACATGTTTGAAAAATATCTATAATGCTTTTCTGGTATTGATTGCCGGTGTATTTGCTGCTGCGTATATGCCTCTTAAAATTTCTCAGCTTTTTGCTTATTTTGCCATGATTATCTATTTGATCTATCGTTTTTGTTTTTACCATTGGGCAGAACATTTCCATCGGCGTCATGTTGCTTTAGGATTATGCCTGGGCGCTTTGATACTAGGGACTGTAGTCTCTAAACAAATGGTCATTGCAGAAATAGAACAGCCATTATATTTTGAGAAGAATATTGAGGAAGTCCATATTCATGAATGGTCAGATCTACTAACAAGGTATCGATATGTGGAGCGTTTTGATGGCAAAAATGATATTGATGAGCGATATGTCGTTTGTTTAAATGAGGCCATTGCCAGGATTGTCTTTCAGGAGGAAATCCAATCGTTGGCAAGCGCTGATCATTCGCAAATCAAGGGTGTTGAATTGCTGGATGATTTCTATGCCAATGATGTTTATGTGGTGGGAAGAAAGGAAAATCGGGTTTTGGTTTTCAGATACCGGGATACTGCCGAAATTGAGAAGATTATCCACTATTATTTTGAATAAAAGATTGTAAAGGGACTGTAACAAAATAGGTAAAGGTGCAAAACCTGTTAAGACTGCAGCCGCCTTTTTATCATTATGCAAATTGTGACCGGCAAGGGACCTTTTTCTATCATCTTTGCACATTTCAGCGATAAAATGTATTATAATAGATAAGAAATGAGGTGCCCTATGAGAAAAAGAAAGACAGATGAAATCGTTTTTGGAGCGATGATGCTGGCTGTATATGCCATCTTAATTATTATTGATACCTATACAGGATCTTTAATGAATGTGTTTTTATATTATATTATGCCCATACCATTTGTTGTTTTTGGTTTAAAATATGGTCTGAAGATGACCGCATGCGTAGGGGCAGGCGCATTAATTCTGGGGATGATGTTTGGTCTTCCGGAGACTATTTTTTTTAGTATTTGTGCAATTCTGATTGCTCTGGTAATCATTGCTGGCATGTCCAGAAAACTTGACGGCGGATTAATGTTTCTTTCAATCATGCTGGTGACAACAGTTGCCCAACTGCTTTCCTTTACTGTGCTGGCTAAACTTTTAGGCTATGATATCGCCGCAGAAATTAAAGAAATTCAGTCCTGGCTGCCTGTCAGTGTAAATATGACCGAGCAGCTGCCGGTGGTTCTGGCATTGATGTGCTTTATTATCGGCGGCATGGAAGCTTTTATTATCACTACATTTTGTGATTTGGTTCTGATTCGCCTGCATTTAGAGCGTTTACCCAAGTTTTCACTAGTCATGCTGCACTTTCCTAAGTGGGTAGGATATCTATTTATAGTATCTATGGCCATATGGCTGGTGTGGCAAAATCAGATAACGTTATTTGTTTTTATCTGTTTCTTTTTGCTTTTGTGTGTTCAGGGACTTTCACTTGGACTTGTTTACATTATTTCCTGCCATCGGCCGCGCTGGTTATCTGTTGTCATGCTGTTTGGCTGCTTTATTCCCGGAATCAATGCTGTCTTTACACTTCTTGGATTATATGATATATTTAGTGAAATCCGGCAAAAATTAATGTATAATAAGAATAAATTGTGAGGTGATGCCCGATGATGGACCGGTTTAGCAAATATAAACAGCAATTTATTTTTGTATTGGTAGTCGAAGTGATTGCTGTCTTTTTGACATATGCGCTGCTGCAGGATAATCTGGTACTTATTTTCGCTTTTCTTTTCAGCCTCAATAATGCCCTGATTGGCTGGCTGGTTTTCAGAGTGATTGGACAGTTGGAAGAAAATGCCGTCAATGTCAGTGAGATTTTAGGGCAGGAGACAAAACATGCATTTCTTTTCGGACTGGTTGGCCTTTTAATGTATGATGAAAATCATAAAATCTGCTGGCAGAGTGATCTCTTTAATGAATTGAATCTGGATCTGGTCGGCTTGTCCCTGGGGGAGTGGCAGAAAGACCTGGAAGATCATTTTGACAGTGAGGATATTCTGACCATTCAAGTCGGTGAGCAGCAGTATGAAGTTTATAATAATCAGGATACCCGCACACTGTATTTGAAAGATGTGACAAACTTCAATGAGCTGCTGCAAAATTATCATGATGAACAGCTGGTATTTGGCTATCTCTCGGTGGATAATTTCGATGAGACGATCTCCAGTGTTGATGAGCAGAAAGGGGCTATTATCCAGTCAACGGTTCGTTCGACACTTGTTGAATGGGCCAACGAATTTGGCATTATTTTAAGACGCTATCGTCAGGAAAATTATCTCTTGATTTGCAACGAGGCGGTTTATCAGAAGTTAGCTCAAAGCAAATTTGTCATTTTGAATCGTATTCGTGAACAGGCAGCGCAATTTAATGTGGTGCTGGGCTTAAGTATTGGGCTTTCCCGTCATGTCCCTGATCTTCATCTCATGGATGATATCGCTAATGACGCCTTTAGTCTGGCATTAAGCCGCGGCGGTGACCAGGTAGTTGTAAAAACGACGGATGAACCTGTTCGTTATTTTGGCGGAAACAGTGAAACGCGGGCTAAAACAAGCCGTGTCCGGGTTCGTATTATTTCTCAATCGCTGGGCGGGCTGTTCAGACAAGCCAGTGCGGTTTTCATTATGGGACACGCGGAATCCGATTTGGATTCCTTAGGTGCTAGTATTGCCCTGATGCGTATTGTGAAAAATTATAAAGTGCCGGTTTATGTGGTGGTTAATCCGGATTCCATGGAAGCCAAAACCAAAAGAGCTTATCGCCTGTTAGTAAAAACGGGTGATTATGATGATATTTTTGTAATTCCGCAAAGAGTAAATGAATTAGTATTGCCGGGCAGTCTGCTTGTTTCTGTCGATAATCACCGTAAATCATTGTCCTTAGCACCAGCCCTGGTGGATTTGGTAGACGATGTCATTGTTATTGATCATCATCGCCGGGGAGAAGAGTTTATGGAAGATCCGATTTTGACTTATCTGGAACCAGCGGCCAGTTCAACCGTGGAATTGATCACTGAGTTCTATGATTATCAGGATACAAAAGTACGTTTAAGTGAATTAGAAGCAACGATTATGTATGCAGGCATGCTGGTTGACACATCTAATTTTAAATCCCGTGTGGGTGTACGCACATTTAAAGTAGCAGCGACACTAAAAGATATGGGCGCAGATATGGTTAAAGCGACAGAATTGTTACAGGATGACTTTGCTTTTACATTACGCAAAGCAGAATTTATCCAGAGTGCACAGCGCTACAACAATTCAATTCTGGTAGCCTGCGGGCAGGAAGACAGAGAATACAGCCGGGTTATGCTGGCTAAAGTAGGCAATGATCTTCTGGCGATAGACGAAACTGAAGCCGCGTTTGTGATTGGCCGGATCGGTGAGAATACAGTTGCAGTTTCCAGCCGCAGTACAGGCAAAATTAATGTACAGATGATTATGGAGAAAATGGGCGGCGGCGGTCACTTTACGATGGCGGCCTGTCAGCTGCAAAATAAAAATGTGGAAGAAGTCAGAAAAATGTTGATAGAAAAACTTGATGAATACTATCAGGAGAGGGAGGAATCGTAATGAAAGTTATTTTACTTGAAGATGTAAGAAAAGTAGGAAAAAAAGGAGAAATGGTGAATGTTGCGGATGGCTATGGTCAAAACTATCTGATTAAAAACAAGCTGGCCGTTATGGCAACAGAGCACAGTAAACAAATCCTTAAAAAGCAGGAAGCCGATAAACAGGCAGAAATCGAAAAAAGAAAAGCAGACGCTATTGCCTTAAAAGAAAAAATCAAAGATATCACACTGGAATTTAAACTTTCCGGGGGAACTAAGGGCCGTGTTTACGGCGCTGTTTCGACAAAGCAGATCGTTGAAGAACTAAAGAATAAATATGGCATTGAAGTTGATAAACGAAAATTTGTTGATTTCTATCCAATTCAGGCCTTAGGTTATACGAAAGTTAAAGTAGAACTTTTCAAAGGTGTCATTGCGGAATTTAACGTGCATACCAGTGAAAAATAGCGATGAGGTGATATTGTGCCTGCAGGAGTAAGAGAGCTGCCAAATGATTTTGAAGCTGAACAGGCTGTGCTAGGCTCTATGCTGATGAGTAAAGAAGCATGTTCAGAAGTCATCGGGCAGCTGACAAGTGATGATTTTTATCAGGAAGCACATCGCCTGATATTTGCAGGGATGATGGCTCTTTATGATGCCAGTCAGCCAATTGATGTGACAACGCTGATTACTTATTTAAGAGATATGAATCAGCTGGAAAAAATGGGCAATGTGGAATATCTGGTTCAATTAAGTGAAGCTGTACCAACCACAGCACATGTCCGTTATTATGCTAAAATTATTGAAGATAAAGCTAACTTAAGAAAACTGATTCGTCAGGCTGAAGGTATTGTCAGTGGTGCATATGATGAAATGGAAGATGTTAACCAGTTTATCAGTGACAGTGAGCAGGCAATTCTTGCTGTGACCCGCAGCCGCTCTACTGGAGAATTCCGGGATGTCCATTCTGTGATTCATGAGGTCACACAGGAATTAATGCGAATCCAGCAAAACAATGGTGAGGTTGCCGGACTGGCTACGAAATTCCGTGATTTTGACCGGATTACGCAAGGATTTCAGAAAGGTGATTTAGTAATTTTGGGAGCCCGGCCTTCTGTTGGAAAAACAGCTTTTGCATTAAATATTGCAACGAATGTAGCGCATCGCAATCCTGAAGCAGTGGCTTTTTTCTCACTGGAAATGCCGGCAGAACAATTAATTAAGCGCTGCATCTCAGCCATGGGCGGTATCGATGGTTCTTTACTGCGAAATGCGGAAATATTAAAAACGGATCCGAATAAGTATTATGCGGCGACAGAACGTGTCAGCGAATGTAATCTTTATATTGATGATACACCGGGCATTAAAATTAATGATCTGATTGCCAAAGCCCGCCGTTTAAAACAGGAGCATGGACTTAGCCTGATTGTGATAGATTACTTGCAGCTAATTGTTGGCAACAGTAAAGAATCCAGACAGCAGGAAGTTTCAGATATTTCCCGTCAGCTCAAAGGGTTAGCCCGTGAATTAGAAGTGCCTTTAATTGCTTTATCACAGTTATCCCGTTCATTGGAAAAACGTGATGACAAAAGACCAATGATGTCTGATTTGCGTGAATCAGGCGCCATAGAGCAGGATGCGGATATTATCATTTTCCTGTATCGTGAAGGCTATTATGACCAGGCTGCGGATAAACAGCAGGATACAGGTATTGTTGAGGTGAATATTGCTAAGCATCGTAACGGTCCAACTGGAAAGGTAGAAGTCGCTTTGGAAAAGAATTACAGCCGTTTTAGCGATTTGGCAAGGCAAAATGAACCAGGCGGCAGTGCTACAAAAGATTTAAGAAATTAGAGTTTCTGGCTAATTGCGGTCAGAAACTTTTTATGATGGCAGGTGAGACGATGAAATCAATCATATATTTATTGTTAAATTATATCAATGGGAATATAAAAGAAGATACTTTCTGTCATATTGCCCGTTTTATGCTTTTACATATCCGCAAGATTCCGCAGCTTTCATTAGAAAAAACAGCAATGATGACAAACACATCTGTTTCAACGATCAATCGTTTCTGTCGGGAGATTGGCTTTGCCAATTATTCATCTTTTCGGGAAATTGCCCGCCTGCAGGCAGATGGACTTCATCCAATGATGACTCATTTAGATGAAGCGGCAATGAAAGAGCTGACATCTTCTCTATTAAAAGTGGAAACCATAGATTTGCTTTATTTAACGCGGATGAATGAGCTGATCAGAAAATCAAGCCGAATTTTTTTATTGGGCTATGGTGAATTTCAATATCCGGCATTATATTATCAAAAGCAGATGCTGGCATTAGGAAAGTTAATTGAGGTCAAAAACTGTTATCTGGATAATTTTGATTTTAATAAATTAAAAGATGAGGATCTGTTAATCATTGTCAGTATGCAGGGAGAATTTTTTAAACCGAACCTTCAGAGGATTATCGATCTTCATTGTCAAAAAGGTTTAATTACTAAGATTCAGGAAACCGCCTTCTTAAAGAATTTTGATGCTGTTATTCTTTGTGGTGATTGTCAGCCGGCATTGGATAAATATATGCTTAACAGAGTTTTTGAAAGACTGGTTCTTGCTTATTAAACTGTTCATCATCTGAACAGTTTTTTATGCTGTTTTCCTTTACAATAGAACTGGACAACAAAAGCCGCGGTGTCTGTCCTGAAAATAAAGGAAAGGATGAAGAAAATGAAAATTGAACTGCATTCGCATACGAGCGAAGGAAGTGCCTGTGCCCTGATCAGCGGTCAGGAACTGGCCCTGGATTATGTGCAACATCATATGGATGTTTTAGTCGTGACCAATCATTATTCAAAGCATATTTATGAACGCTTTAAAGGAAATCTTAAAGAAAACTATTTAAAAGGGTATCTTGAAGCCAAAATGATAGGAGAACAATACCACATGACAGTTCTTTTAGGTATGGAACTAAACCTTGCATCTCACCCGAATGACTATCTGATTTATGGCATTGATGAAGATTTTATTTGCCGTCATCCAAAAATCTTTAATGAATCCTTAGAAGAGGCTGCGAGAATTGTTCATCAGGAACAGGGGGTGATTTATCAGGCACATCCGATGCGTCAGCCATGTGAATTAACCGGTGCAGAGATTTTGGATGGTTATGAATTTAATCAATCTCGTTTTCATGAAAATCATAATGAAAAGTTAAAAATCTGGATTCATGAAAACATTGAAAAATATCCCCACTTACATTTTACCTGTGGCAGTGACTGTCATGGTCATGAAGGATGTGCTGCCGGTGTTTTGGAAGTATCCAAAGATGTTTTTGACAATCAGAGCCTGAAGGAAGCCCTAAAAATGATAGATTATCCTTATCTTGAAAAAACTGAATTTTTCCATCTCTAAAGATATGAAATGGGACTAGTCAAATAGACAATTCTTTAGTAAAATAGGAATAGTGAAAGGGGAGGTAACATGTATCATCAATATCGAGAAGGATGGATTGAGGTCATCAGCGGCTGCATGTTTGCCGGGAAAACAGAAGAACTCATTCGCCGTGTTCATGTGCTTAGTTATGCGAAAAAGCAAATTCAGGTATTTAAACCTGCAATAGATGACCGTTACAGTACGACAGAAATTGTTTCTCATTCAGGGGAGAGAATTCTTTGCCATGTTGTGAATCAGCCACAGGAGATTTTGGAAATTGTAACGGATAAAGATGAAGTCATTGCAATTGATGAGGCACAGTTTTTTGATGAGACATTGGTAGAGGTGTGCGATTATTTAGCAGATACTGGCAGGCGAGTTATGGTGGCTGGCTTGGATACCGATTTTCGCGGGGAACCTTTTGGTGTCATGCCTCAGCTTCTGACCAAAGCAGAGTTTGTGACTAAGCTGACGGCTGTATGTGCTAAATGCGGCGCTCCAGCCACAAGGACACAGCGGCTGATTGATGGCAAACCGGCATCTTTTGATGATCCAGTAGTATTGGTTGGCGCAAAAGAAAGTTATGAGCCGCGCTGCCGCCATTGCCATGAGGTTTCCAATCGCCCGGTTCATGTGAAAATTAAAGAAAAGAGGGATTTGTAATGTATCATTTGGGAATGGATATCGGCGGAACGTTTATTAAATACGCGCTGATTGAAGGAACATCCACAATTGTGAAAAAGTGAAAAAAAGAAACAAAATTATTTGAAACCAAAGATGATTTTTATGATTATCTATGTGCTGAAATCGATGATCTGGAAAATATTGATTATGTTGGAATTAGTGCTCCAGGTGTCATTCGCGAAGATTCACAGGTACTTTCTAAAGCAGCACCAAATGTCAGAATTATGTGTGGGACGAATGTGAATGATGAAGTGTCCAGCCGTTTACATAAACCTGTTTATACCATGAATGACGCTAAGGCGGCAGGATTCTGTGAATTTAAAATAGGAAATGGCAAGGGCAGTCATTCCAGCGTTTATTTTGTCATTGGCACAGGTATTGGCGGCTGTGTCTGCAATGAACAGGGCGTATGGCAGGGCGTCAATAATGTTGCCGGGGAATTCTCTAATCTTCCATTTAAAAAAGTGGATGGCAAACTTCGTGGTCTGTCAGATTGGGCTTCCATGACGGCATTGATCGATATTTACAACAGTAAAGTCCCTGAGAGTGAAAAAGCAAACTTTGGAACAGAAATCAGTGAAAAATATCTGGCTGGAGATTTGGCTGCGTGTGAAGCTGTTGAGGAATGGTGTGAAAATATTATTTTCGGACTCAACACGATCATGATTTTCTATAATCCTGAAATTATCTGTTTAGGCGGCGGAATTTCTGAAGCAGATTGGTTTATTGAAAAAATCAAAGATATGTTTGAGAGTCATATGATTGCTTTTAAAGGATTAGTGACTACTAAAATAGATCGCTGCCTGTATAATAACGATGCCAATATACTGGGGGCTGTATTATACGCTGCCAGCATGCAGGCATCTTGATAGATAAAGAAAATATGGAGACATTGTTTCTGTATTTTCTTTTTATTTTATAAAATAATGTTAAGCAGCACGGTTAGAGAAAATCACTTTTTTGATATTGATCTTATTTGGATTTTTCGATTTATTTAGTCATTTTCTTTTTCTTTCATTTTTCTTTCATAATGGAAGCGGAATCAAAAAAATGTTGAAAAATAAATGAAAATGCTCCCAATATCCGCTTTTTTTGAAGGAATATTTCAATTTATGAAAATTTGTAAAAAAAAGAAAACAAAACAAAAAATTCATATTCAGTTCACAATTGTGAATTATCATGTGCTCGAAAGTTGAGGAGTGATGACCCTCAGCCTCCCCGTAGCATAATAGATATGCTACTTTTTTTATGATAAAAAAATTTTTTATCAAATGTTCACACAGCATTCATAAATGTTCTTTATAATAATCAGTGTCGAAGGACTTAGACAATCATAAAAGTATGACATCCCCTCTCCCAAATTTGTCATACTAAAAACACCTCTTGGGTGTTCGATGAGCTTAACTGAGAAGTTAAGCTCATTTTTATTTTTCTCAAAAAAGAAAATGTCAAATAAATGGATCGTTTCCTTTGATGTGACAAAAAGAACATACTTTCTCATTTTTGTTTTAAAGAGATGGCAGAGGGAGAGATTTTTTCCTGAGATAAATGATTGTAATTTAGGGAAATTGATAGTAGAATAACAATGAAACATGCTTAATGCATGGGTTTATAGATGATTATATCAACTTTTTTTAAGGGAGGATGACTTTATGGCGAGAAGCCAGCGCGGCATTGGCATTGCCATGTCTTATATTTCGGTAGCAATCGGACTATTAACAACAGTTGTTTATACGCCTTTGATTAACCGCACTCTGGGGATGGAGACTTACGGTGCCTATTCCTGGTCACTTTCCATCATCCAGTATTTAAGCTTATTCCAGTTAGGGCTTTATGCGACTTTTACCCGCTTTTATTCCCGTCTTAAAGAGCGAGGGGATAACAGAGGTGTCGCTGAACTGAATGGATTGTTTTTATGTATTTATATTATTATTGGCATTGTAGCGTTCACAGCGGGGATGGTGCTGATTAAGTCTATTGGCACGATTATTCCAGTGCCATCGAATGTTGATGCTTCAGAGGTAGATAGTCTTCGCTTTCTGATGATTATCATGGTTATTAATATCAGTATTGATTTTCCAACGTACATCTTTCTTTCGAATATCATCGTTCAGGAGCAATACTTCTTTGCCCGGCTGATGAACATTGTCAAACAGCTTTTAAGCCCTCTTTTAGGCATTCCCATGCTGCTGTTGGGATTTGGCAGTGCTTCCTTGGTTTTTGCGACAACAACCGTAACGATCTTAATAGAATTATCTTATATTGTTTTTTGTTTCAGAGTTTTACATATTCATTTTCGCTTTAGAATACCGTCATTCAGGTATTTAAAAGAAATATTCAGTTTTTCATTTTTCATTTTCCTGAATCTGATTGTTGACCAGATTAACTGGAGCGTGGATAAAAATCTGCTGGGCTTTTACGCTGGGACGGTAGAGGTAGGCATTTATACGAATGCCGATCAGCTCAGTCAGTATTTCTTTTCTTTTGCCTCAACGATTTCGGATGTTTTTACACCAAAGGTTCATCGCATTGTGGCTGCTAACCGCAAAAATGCTAATAAGGAATTGACAGGATTGTTTATTCAGATTGGCAGACTTCAGTTTATGCTTTTAAGCTTGATTACGATTGGTTTTATTGCGGTTGGAAAACCTTTTGTTAATTTCTATGCCAATGGCTATACAGCGACATATTATGTAGCAATTATTCTGTTTTTTTCTATCTTCATATCCGCAATTCAGTATTTGGGAACGCCGATTCTTCAAGCCAAAAATATGCATCGCTTCAAGGCAGTTCTAAATTTTTCGGTTGTCTTTTTAAATATTGCGCTTTCGATACCGCTGTGTAAAAGATTTGGTGCAGTGGGCTCAGCTATCGGCACATTTATCAGTAATATCTTTATTAATGGTTTTGTGATTAACTGGTACTATGCAAAACATGTGGGATTAAATATCCGTTTGTTTTGGTACAATATGATTAAACTTAGCAGAGGTCTGATTTTTCCAATCATTATGATGTTTGTTATCGTATTAGGCATCAGGCCGGATTCTATTTTCAGTATGATTATCTGGGGTATTGTGATCGTCATTACTTATGCGGTAAGTATGTTAAAGTGGGGAATGAATAAAACCGAGAAAAAATTTGTATTTCGCATGATTAGAAAACTTGCCGGAAGATTTTAGGGGTGACCATATGAAATATTATGCAGTAAAAAAAGGCAGACAAACCGGTATTTTTGAAACCTGGGATGACTGTCAGAAACAGATTATGGGTTTTAGCGGAGCCATTTATAAAAGCTTCTCTGTTAAAGCGCAGGCAGAAGCTTTTATAGCGGATCAGGATGTAGATGAAATGAAGGCTGATGTTGACTGTGTGGCATATGTGGATGGCAGCTACGATCATTCAATTCTGGCTTATGGATATGGTGCTGTTATTTTTTATAACCATGAAAAGTATACCTTTTCAGAAATGGGCAATGATAAAGACCTGGTAGGGATGCGCAATGTTGCCGGAGAAATTGAGGGCAGCATGAAAGCCATGGCTTTCGCCGCAGAACACCATTGTCAGCATCTGCAGATTTGTTATGATTACGCAGGCATTGAAAATTGGTGCACAGGCGTCTGGAAAGCCAACAAAAAGGGGACCAGGGCTTATCAAAATTACTACCTTGAAAAATCAAAAGTATTAAAAATCAGTTTTAAGAAAATTAAAAGCCACTCTCATCATGCGCTCAACGATGAAGCTGATTTGCTGGCTAAAAAAGCGCTGGGCTTAGATGTATGAGAGTAGAACACACCTTTCCAGCACTTTATGACGCTGATTCGAAGATTTTGATTTTAGGTACAATGCCCTCTCCTAAGTCACGTGAACTTGGCTTTTATTATGGCCATCCGCAAAACCGTTTTTGGAAAGTGATGCAGGCATTATTTGACTGTGAGTTGGATACAGTCCAAGAAAAAGAGGATTTTTGCCATCATTATCATATTGCCCTGTTTGATGTTCTGGCAAGCTGCACAATTGAAGGTGCCAGTGATGCCAGCATTAAAAATGCTGTTCCCAATGATTTATTGCCCATCTTTAAAACAGCAGAGATAAACGCTGTCTTTACAACCGGCAAAAAGGCTTATGATTTATATCATCGGTATCAGGAAGAAAAAACGGCTGTGCCGGCAATTCTTTTGCCTTCTACAAGTCCTGCCAATGCGGTTAAAACACTGGATATGTTAATAGAAGATTACCGGATCATTTTGAATTATCTGTAAAAATATGATGCATTGTTTAAAAATACTTAGGTCTCTTTTTTAGAGACCTAACTTATTTTATCCTCTGTTATAATTAGACAAGATCATTTTTTTTCCTGATTGGTGTTACCGGCTGATAGAACCAGTAGATACTGCCGTCAGGACTAAAGTTTCCGCTTACAGGATCAATTGGAATTTGCACGATGTTTTTGGTTGGTTCATACCAGTGAGCGTTTTTAGGATCTAAGACAGCACTGCTTATTGATTGAAAAATATCCCGGCTGGTATATTTGTAAGTGTCTTCAAGCGGTTCATTTTCGTCAAATCCTGTCCAGACGCAAATGAGGATTTGAGGATTATATGCGACAATCCAGCTGTCCCAGTCAGAAGTACCGGTTTTAGCCGCAAAAGTAATATCACTGCGATAGTTTAACATGGTCGCTGCCGGGGTAGTATTAAAGTGAGTATCAAAGGGTGCTGTCAGCATTTGACTTAAAATGAGGCAAATATCTTGATCAAGCTTATTTTGAGGATGATCTTTATGCTGGTAGAGAATCTGACCGTTCTGGTCTTCAATGCGTTCGATACAGTAGTCCTCATAGTATGTTCCTAAACTGGCAATACAATTATACATGTTGGCCAGCTGCAGCGGACTGGTTTCCACACTGCCTAAAGCCAGTGACGGTACAGCTTCGACATCTTTATAACCAAAGCTTCTAAGTCTTAAGGCCAGCGTCTGTTCGCCTAAAAACAGATGCGTTTTTACCGCATAAATATTGTCTGAGGCCGCAATGGCATTTAACATGGTGATTTCTTTATCCGGATATAAGTCGTTGTAGTTGCTGGGACTGTAAGTTTGGCTGTCGGAAAGTCGAAATGTTGTTTTCTCACTGACAAATTTTGTGGAAGGCGTTAATCCGTTAACCAGCGCTTCATAATAGAGAAGAGGTTTAACGGTGGAAGCCATCTGCCTTTGGGCCATCGTCGCCCGGTTATATTGACTTAAACCATAATCACGGCCGCCTGCCATCGCCAGCAGGGCACCGCTTCCTGGTTCTAATACAACAACTGCATTCTGAACGGTTTCCTCACTATCGCTTTGGAGTGCTTTGGATACTTCCATTTGTACTTTATTATCTAAGGTGGTATAAACTTTCAGACCGTTTTTTAAGCAGTCATTTTCATCAAAGCCCAATGCCTCAAGCTCACTGAGAACCTGATCTTTGAAATAGCCCAGGGTTTGATTTTCCTGGGTATCGGTACTTAAATTCAGTGGTGTCGCGGCGGCTAATGCCTGATCATATTGGATTTTGGTAATGTGCTGATGTTCATACATGCTGTCAAGAACCAGGGCCTGCCGCTCTTTGACGAGTTCCGGATTGCGAATAGGGGAGTAAAGCTCAGGACCGTTGACAATCCCGGCCAGAAGACTTGCTTCCTGCAGTGTCAGATCGCTGGCGTCTTTGTTAAAAAAATATTTGGCGGCATTTTGAATCCCATAAATGCCGGCGCCAAAATAAACCGTATTAACGTATCCTTCAAGGATTTCTTCTTTGTCATAATGAGTTTCTACCTGCATGGTCAGCCAGGCTTCACGGATTTTTCGTTCCCAGGTTTTTTCGTTGGTGAGAAATAAATTTTTGACATACTGCTGGCTGATAGTGCTGGCGCCCTGACTCAAATCGCCATTTTTAATGTCAATAAATATGGCTCTGGCAATGCCAATGGGATCAAAGCCTGGATGGTAGAAAAAATACTGATCTTCCATATCGACAATGGCATGTAAAAAATCTTCACTGACATCTTCGATTTCCACCCATTCACCGCTTTTTTCATTCACTGAAGCATAAAATATCTCCCCTTGGTTATCATAAAGTTCTAAAGAATAGTTTTTGCCTATTTCTGGTTTTCCGGAAAGATAAGCAAGCAGATAAGTCAGAATCAAAGCACAGCAAGCGCCAAATATTACTATTCCTGTCGTTTTTAAAATTTTTTTCACGAATCATGCACCTCAAACTATACTTTTGACATGATTTTGATATAATATACTTCGGTGATTGCATGAAAGAATTGGTAAAAATTCGCTATCGCTCTGTTATCAGCCATGGCGAAGAAAAAATGAGTGATGTTTATGAAGGCGATGCCTGGCATCAATGGCAGCTGAGTAAAGAAATGTTTTGCTTTGAGCATCCTCAGTATGGGGAAATGTCAATTGAAATCAGGGGAAATGAGCTTACTTTAAAACATGGCACATCTGTTTTAAATTTAGTTTTAAATCAAAAGATTAAAAATCTTTATTCTTTGCCCTATGGAAATATTCAAATTGAGGCTGTTCTGAAGCGGCTGAATATTTCCAAAACGCGCTGTTCAATTGTTTATTATCTTTATGACAGGGGACAGATTCTTTCTAAATGCTACCTGACCATAGATGTAATAAATACCGATTTATCGTAAATTTTTACTTTTTTTTGCTTCTGTTTTATGGTATTGTATATATACTTATAATGATGAGGAGGTTTCATATGTCTATCAATAAAATTGAGGAAACATTAAAGCAGACTCTGGCAGCGGCTGTGATAAAAAGCGGCCTGAAAACTGAACAGGATGCTGGAAAAATTGTGATAGAAATACCTAAAGATACAAAAAACGGAGATTATTCAAGTAACGTGGCTATGCAGCTGACACGTGAACTCCACCAAAATCCCAGACAGATTGCTTCACAGCTGATTGAACATCTGGATCTGGCTTCCGCTAACATCGATCATGTGGAAATTGCCGGGCCTGGATTTATCAACCTGTTTATGAAAGGGGATGCCCTGACTACTGTTATTGCCGATGTTTTAAGTGAAGGCGATCATTATGGTAAAAGTGATTTTGGTAAAATGGAGAAATATGACATTGAATTTGTTTCGGCCAATCCAACAGGCGATTTGCATTTGGGGCATGCGCGCGGGGCAGCGCTAGGAGATAGTATCTGCCGAATCATGAGTGCTGCCGGATATGATGTGACTAGAGAATATTATATCAATGATGCCGGAGCTCAGATTAATAATCTTGCTTATTCTCTGATGGCTCGTTATCATCAGGAATTTGGCGTAGAAATGGAAATGCCTGCGGATGGCTACTACGGCAAAGATGTTATTGGCATTGCAAAAACCATTAAAGAAGAGATTGGTGACCGCTATCTGAATGATACAAGTGAAGAAGCGTACTTGTATTTCCGCAAAGTTGGTGTTGAAAAGGAACTTGAAAAACTGCGTCAGGTATTGGAAGACTTTGGAGTACATTATGACGTCTGGTTCTCAGAGACAACTTTGTACGAAGAAAACCGCATTGAGCCAACCCTGCAAAAATTAAAAGACGGCGGCTATACCTATGAAAAAGATGGGGCTTTATGGCTGAAAACCACTGAATTTGGCGATGATAAAGACCGTGTTTTGATTAAGGGAACAGGCAGTTACACTTATTTGACACCGGATATTAGTTACCATTTAAACAAGTTTGACCGCGGCTTTAATAAACTGGTGGATTTGCTGGGGGCAGATCATCATGGCTATATTGCCCGTATGAAAGCAGCGATTCAGGCATTAGGCTATAATGCCGATCAGCTGGATATTGATATTATTCAGATGGTTCGTTTAGTGAAAGATGGCGTTGAAGTCAAGATGTCTAAACGTACTGGAAATGCCGTAACGATCCGTGATCTGATCGAGGATATCGGTGTTGATGCAACGCGTTATTTCTTTGCGGCAAAGGCAGGCAGTTCGATGTTTGATTTTGATTTGGATCTGGCAGCCAGCAAGACGAATGATAATCCGGTTTTCTATGCTCAGTATGCTCATGCGAGAATGTGCTCTATTGAAGATATGGCTAAAAAAGCAGGCATAGAAGCTGCCGATCATTTTGAATTGATTAATCATCCTAAAGAGATTGAACTTTTAAAACATATCAATGAATTCAGAAATGTTGTTGTGGAAAGTGCCGTTCAAAGAGCGCCGCATAAGATTGCGACTTATATTCAAAAACTTGCAACCTTGTTCCATAGCTTCTATAATGAATGTAAGGTAGTTGACAGCGATAATCCTGAACTGAGCAGTCAGCGTCTGGCTTTAGTTCGGGCAGCTAAAATTACTTTGAAGAATGCTTTATATTTAATTGGTGTTTCGGCGCCTGAAAAAATGTAGGAGGAAAAACAGATGGATATGACACAGATGTCAATGGTAGATGTTGCCTATGAGTTAATGTTAAAGAAGAAAAAAGAAGTTGAATTTGCGAAACTTTATAAAGAAGTTAGCGAAATTAAAGGCTTTTCTGTCGAAGAAGCAGAAGAAAGAGAATCTTTATTCTATACGAATATTACAATGGATGGACGTTTCATCACAGTAGGTGAAAACCGCTGGGATTTACGTGAACGCCATAAATTCGAAAATGTTCATATTGATATGAATGATATTTATGCGGATTATCAGGATGATGATGAGACGGCAGAAGATGAGGAAAATATTGAAGAAATCGAAGATGAAGATGATGAGGATGATGGCATCTCTCAGGAAGATTCATATGATGATGAATAACGATTAGCAAATTGAGGCAGACAATCAGCATTTTAAGCGGCTGAGGATCTGCCTCTTTTTCTTTTGAGGACGCCATAAAAGCAGCAATGTTAATTTTTTTTACAAAAAATTTACTTTTCTCTTGCAAAATATATAGCATGCTATATAATATACATAGCACGCTATGGATTGAGGTGATGAAATGGAAAAGACTGGAAAGAAGAAGTTTGGTTTTTTAATCAAATGTCTGTATGGTGCGCATAGAGAATATGTTGACAATTTATTAAAACAGTATGATTTAACAATGGCACAGTTCAGCGTTTTGATTGAAGTTTTGAAAGCGGAGGATCATAACATAGAGTTGAGTCAGCGTGATTTGGAAAGAAAACTGCAGGTTTCTAATCCAACGATGACAGGAATTGTCAATCGCCTGGAAGGCAAAGGGCTTGTTCAGAGAGTTTTTTGCAGCAGCGATAAGCGCATCCGGCATATCCATTCGACACCAAAAGCAAGAGCTATGGATGAAAAGCTAAAAAAGATGTTTGAGCAGTTTGATCGATATATGGTCGCTGACTTTACGAAGCAGGAAGAAGAACAATTTCTGACTTATTTGGAGCGTGCTTATCATAATATAAAAAATAAGGAGGGAAATCATGATTAAACGATTAGCAAAAGAAATCAAAGAATACAAATTATCCTCCATCCTGACCCCCATCTGTATGATTGGTGAGGTCTTGATGGAAATCTTATTGCCGTTTTTGATGGCATATATTATCGATGAAGGTGTGAATAAAGGCGATATGAATGCTGTATTATTATATGGCGTGTTAATGATTATTGCAGCCTTTGTTTCTTTGTTTTGCGGGGCGACTGCCGGCAAGCTTGCAGCTTACGCTTCCGGTGGCTTTGCCAAAAATATAAGAAAAGCAATGTTTGAAAATATTCAGACATTCTCATTTGCCAACATTGATAAATTTTCCACAGCAGGTTTAGTCACTCGTATGACAACAGATGTCAGTAACCTGCAAAATGCTTATCAGATGATTTTAAGAATGTGCTTTAGAGCACCATTGACATTGATTTGTGCCTGGACAATGACCTATATTATTTCGCCCAGACTTTCAATGATTTATATAGTTGCCATTATCTTCTTGGGCTGTATTTTATTTTATATTACAATTCATGCCCATGGTATTTTCACGAAGGTATTTAAACGATATGATGCTTTAAATGCCAGTGTTCAGGAAAATATTACAAACATTCGTGTTGTTAAGGCTTATGTTAAAGAATATCAGGAAACTGGAAAATTTAAAAATGCCTCTTATAACCTGTACACCTTATTCAAAAAGGCCGAAAGTCTGCTGGTGCTTAACTCACCAGTCATGCAGCTGACGATGTACAGCTGTCTGATTATACTTTCCTGGTTAGGCGCAAATATGATTGTCAGCGGAACTTTGACAACAGGACAATTAATGAGTTTAATTACCTACACAACAAATATCCTTTCATCTTTAATGATGATCTCAATGATTTTTGTTATGTTAACAATGTCCATTGCTTCTGCGGAACGTATTGTAGAAGTATTAGATGAAAAGCCAACGATTTCCAATCCGGAAAATCCTGAATATGAAGTGAAAGATGGTTCTATCGACTTCAATCATGTTTCTTTCGGTTATGCCGGCGATGCAGAGAACTTTAACTTGCAGGATATTGACCTGCATATTAAGAGCGGAGAAACCATTGGTATTTTAGGCGGAACCGGCAGTGCCAAAACAACATTGGTGCAGCTGATTTCCCGGCTTTATGACGCCAATCAGGGTGAAGTGAAAGTCGGCGGTGTAAACGTTAAGGATTATGACCTGGATAGTTTAAGAAATGCCGTGAGTATGGTTTTACAGAAAAATGTCCTTTTCTCAGGAACCATTAAGGATAACCTGAGATGGGGAAATGAAAATGCAACGGATGAAGAAATGATTGAAGCTTGTCGTCTTGCTCAGGCTGATTCTTTCATTCAGACATTCCCATATGGCTATGACACTTATATTGAGCAGGGAGGAAATAACGTTTCTGGCGGACAGAAACAAAGATTATGTATTGCCAGAGCATTATTGAAGAACCCTAAAGTTCTGATTTTAGATGACAGCACCAGTGCTGTTGATACGAAAACAGATTATCTGATTCGTCAGGCATTCCTGACAAAGATTCCCGATATTACAAAAATCATCATTGCCCAGCGTATTTCTTCTATTCAGGATGCTGATCGCATTGTTGTTCTGGATGATGGTAAGATCAATGGCATTGGAACACATGACCAGTTAGTTAAATCAAATGCAATTTATCGGGACGTATATGAAACACAGATGAAGGGAGGAGAAGAAGATGCCGCCTAGAAGAGGACCTGTTACTCAGTTAAAAATGTCTAAAAGTGATATGCAGATTTTGAAAAGACTGCTGATTTATGTTATTTCTGGACACAAGAAAAGAATTATTGCGATTGTCTGCTTTATCCTGTTAAGCTCTTTGACAGGCGTTGCCGGTTCATTATTCTTAAAGAGTTTGATCGATGATTATATCGTGCCTATTATGAATGGCATCAAGGGCTTTGATGCACTGATCAAGGCACTGGTGATGATGGCTGGCATTTATGCTACGGGTGTTTTTTCAACTTATATGTTCAACTATCTGCTGATTGAAGTAGCCCAGGGCTCCTTAAAAAATATTCGTGATGAACTTTTCGAACACATGGAAAAACTGCCTATCAAATATTTTGATACGCACAGCCATGGTGATATTATGTCAGTGTACACGAATGACACTGACACCTTAAGACAGTTAATTTCTCAAAGTATTCCACAGTTTTTGAGTTCTCTGATCACTATTGTTTCCGTCTTTTTATCGATGGTGATGTTATCACTGCCATTGACGCTGATTGTCATTATTATGGTTAGTGCGATGGTTGCAGTTACTAAATATTTCGCTAAAAGAAGTGGCTATTATTTTACAAAGCAGCAGAATGATTTAGGTAAGATCAATGGCTATATTGAAGAAATGATGGAAGGGCAGAAAGTCGTTAAGGTTTTTACCCATGAGAAAAAAGCGATTGAAGAATTTAATGTCATTAATGAAGGTTTGTTTGACAGTGCTTCTAAGGCCAATGGTTATGCCAATGCTTTAGGCCCTGTAACGAATAACTTAGGCAATATTTCCTATGTGCTGACAGCATTATTTGGCGGTGTTGTAGCGATTAATGGCATTGGCGGATTAACGCTGGGCGGACTTGCTTCATTTTTGCAGCTGAACCGTTCATTTACAATGCCAATCAGCCAGATTACTCAGCAATTGAATGCAGTTATTATGGCCATGGCTGGTGCCCGCCGTATCTTCGCTTTAATGGATGAACCAATTGAAGAAGACCATGGTATTGTCACTTTAACTAATGTTAAAGAAGGGCCAGACGGATTAGAAGAGACAGAAGAAAAAACAACGCTCTGGGCTTGGAAGCATCCTAGACAAAATGGCACTTATGAACTTGTGCCATTAAAAGGTGAAGTGCATTTTGAGCAGGTGGATTTTGGTTATAATGATGAGAAAATTGTTTTACACGATATTAATTTGTTTGCGAATCCTGGTCAGAAGATTGCCTTTGTTGGGGCAACAGGTGCAGGTAAAACAACAATTACCAATCTGATTAACCGCTTCTATGATATTCAGAAAGGGTCAATCACTTACGACGGGATTGATATTAAGCTGATTAAAAAACCTGATCTGCGTTCATCTTTAGGTATTGTTTTGCAGGATACACATTTATTTACAGGAACGATTATGGAGAACATTCGTTTTGGTAACCTGGGTGCCTCTGATGAGGACGTGATTAATGCGGCTAAATTAGCCAATGCAGATAGCTTTATCCGCCATCTTGAAAATGGCTATAACACGATGCTGACAAGTGACGGGGCTAGCCTTTCTCAAGGTCAAAGACAGCTGTTATCCATTGCCCGTGCAGCGGTTGCGAATCCGCCAGTCCTGATTTTGGATGAAGCCACAAGTTCTATTGATACTCGTACTGAAAAAATTGTTCAGGAAGGTATGGATAAATTGATGGCTGGACGTACAGTGTTTGTTATTGCTCACCGTCTTTCAACGATTAAAAACAGCGATGTTATTATGGTGCTTGATCAAGGACGTATTATTGAACGAGGCAACCATGATGATTTGATCAAGAAGCATGGCACTTACTATCAGTTGTATACAGGCGGCTTGGAATTAGATTAATGGCTTATCAACTAATCAGTAAAAATAAATATATGAGAAATGGCATATTATCGCATGATAGTATGCCATTTTTTTGTAAATTGCTGGAAAACATAATAATATTTATTGTATATTTTTTGAGACAAAATAGCTCCAATTGTTTCAGTTGGAAGGATGACGCTTTGCCGGAAAAATAAAAAATTATATAATTTATCAAAGAGTCTTTATAAATGGAGGGATGAAAATGAAGGACTATTTTGGTTATGAAAATAAAATCTGCGTAGTAACCGGTGCAGCCAGCGGAATGGGTAAAGCAGCTGCAGAGATGCTTGTTGATTTAGGCGCAAAAGTTTATGCATTAGATTGTAATGAGTGTCAGATAGAGGGAATACAATCCGCTGTCAAAGTTAATTTAGGAGATAAGGCATCTATTGATCATGCATTTAGTCAGCTGCCAGAAAGTATTGACTGCTTTTTTGGAATTGCCGGCGTTTCCGGAATGAAAACGGGTTTTAATCAGACAGTGGTTATTGACTTTATAGCTAATGCATATATGGCGGAAACATATCTTAGCAAACGTATGAAAAAGGGTGGAGCAATTGCTTATATTACCTCCACTGGCGGAGATAATTGGGAATTAGAAGGCAATATGAAATATTACCTGCCTGTTGTGCTGGCAGAAGGCTGGGAAGAAAGAATTTCAGCTTTAGAACAATTACATTTTAATGCTTTACCTGGTATGTTGGGATACATTTTTGCTAAGATGGCAATGAACTATTATACAGCATACTCACAGAAAAAATTTGCTTCTTTGGGAATAAGAGTAAACGCCTTATTGCCTGGATCCACAGATACTGGTTTAAAAGATGAATTTGCAATGGCGACGGGCGGAGAAGAGAAGCTAAAAGAAGGGGCTGGTTATGCTGGAAGACTGGCGGACAGCGCAGAAATGGGAGAACCTGTCGTTTTCTTAAACAGTCAGATGGCACGTTTTATTTCCGGCGAATTGCTTGTTGTAGATTATGGCTGTATCATTGAAAGAAAAGCTAAAATTACATCAAATCCAAATCAATTTACTTTTGAGATGATTGCCCGTCAGGCAAAATCATAATATTAGTAAAGAAGTTCGATTTTTATCGCAATTGGACTTCTTTTACTTTTGATTTTATCATTACTCTATGTTTTTGCATCAAAAAAATTATTTTTTTATTGACAAAACAGTTAAGGCAGTATATAATTATACACGCAATCGATGATTGGGGTATAGCCAAACGGTAAGGCACCTGACTCTGACTCAGGCATTTGGAGGTTCGAACCCTTCTACCCCAGCCATTTTTTTATTTAATCCAAACTTTTGTGGTTTGTTAATGAATACAACTCTTCAACTAAGAGACTATTCGTCTAAATGATGAATAGCTGAATAAGTAAATTGATGCTAAAGTGATATAAACTCCGACTTGAAAAGGCATATTAAATTATGCTAAAATATAAGTAAGGATTTATATAAATGTCCTTATCTGTTGCTGTTTCATCATTTAGAGTTAGATTCTCTAAGATTCCCTAGGCCTTTGGGGATTTTTTTATGTTTCCTTTTCTTTATTTTGCCATAATACATAACAAAACACAATAAAGCTTTGGTAAAATCAAAAAAATAAATATACTGTAAAAAGAGCTGATAAATTCAACTCTTTTTTGCTTTCAGATATTTTGATTTTCTTTAAATATAGATCCATTAGATCCAGCAACTTGTTTTCTGATATTCTTTTGTTGCATTGACTGCACTGATAGTATAGATGTGGCTTCCTCTGGAGAATTGTATGAGGATGAACATACCATAGGATGTCCACAAGAACAAGAGATAATTCCTCTAAACAGATACAAATATTTACGTTCTTTACTGTGCGATTCTAAAGCTTTTTGTATTTTATCATATGTTTTTTGATCAATTAGTGGTTCATGAAGATTAGGGTACCACACATTTTTAAAAAACGATACCGCCCAAGTAAACCTTATTCCTTAGTATATTAGAGATTCCCGTTTGGTACTATGTCAAGATTTTGGACACATTTAATTGATTTTTTTGTTGTTTCAAGAGAGCCCTCTAACTCATCAGGAGATAGATATCCACAATGACCATAAATACGCACTGTGTTGTAAAAAGTCTCTATATATTCAAACACTAGTTTATAAGCTATGCGATAATCTATAATTGTAAGATAATCCATGGATACAAATTGTTCGCTCATCCTTAATTTGATCTGGTATTTTTGTTGAGAAGTGCAAAAAATATCTTGATTATTAAAATCACTCATCAAATCACCTGTCTTAAAAATTGAAAAGGTGGCAATTTGCCACCTTCTAAAATAAAACTGATAACAACCACTGCTACTTGGAACAGCTTTGAATCCATTAACCTTATGAAAAGTGGAAAATTGCCACAATTTAAAGTTTAGTGATATAGCATTGCTTCTTATAAAAAGAAATACCATAACCTATAAGTTTATCATATCCTTCGGATTTTAATTGTTCTATATATTTTTTCTCTTTTATTTGCTGGGCTGCG